>Ga0302314_10013620_pt1 | contig 13958 bp, 11 predicted proteins | sample III_Palsa_N2_3_FD_200533 | JGI IMG/M metagenome (GOLD analysis project Ga0302314, IMG submission 200533) | Peat permafrost microbial communities from Stordalen Mire near Abisko, Sweden - III_Palsa_N2_3 | ecosystem: Environmental > Terrestrial > Soil > Palsa > Peat permafrost | place: Sweden... | reverse complement strand
GACGTCGCGCTCTGCGGGTGATGCCACACGACGACGCTGCACGATCGCGCCGGCAGCGAGTCGTTCGTCGACTCGGGCGATGCACGGCACGACGCAAGCGCGACGAACGCGAGCGCCGCGAGCCCCGTCGAGATCACGCCCACCGACCGCACGCGCATCGCGCTCGATCTACCCGCGCGCGATGCGTCTCGCAAACACGTGCGTCGCGGCGCTTCGCGTCACGCCGTGCGCGCGCCGGTCAGGTGGGGAAGGACGCCCCAGCGTTCCACAGCGCCCCGACGACCGCCCATGACATCGCGAGCAAGAGGAGAAAGACGGCGATGACGACCCACTCCATCCTCCTCAACGCCGCGCGCGACGCGACGAGCCCCCATCCCATCGCCGCCGATTGAAGGCCGTTCGCCAGGTGAAACGAGACGCCGAGGGTGCCGAGCAAATAGACGACGAGCGTCGGCGGGTTGAACCGCATCTCGTGCGCGAGGTCGGCGAACGCTTCGCCGTGGCCCGTCGTGAGGCGCGGATGAATCATCGCCAGCCAGAGGTGCGCGCCGAGGAAGAGGAGGACGCCGATGCCCGCCAGACGCTGGAGCGCGTACTTGAGGTTGGCGTACGCGCCGTAGTGGGTGTTGTTCGGTTGCGACGTGAACAGGCGCGCGACTCCCCAGATGGCGTGGAGCAAGAGCGGCAAGAGAACGACGCATCCCGTGATGAGCTGCGCGACGGGGCTGGAGTACGTCGTGACCGAGGCTTCCCAGGCGGCGCCGCCGTCGAACGCGGCGAGGTTGTTCCAGAGATGGAAGAAGAGCCACACGCCCAGCGGGACGATCGCCACGAACGACGCGAGGCGCGCGCGCAGGAAGTCGCCGTGCGTGGCTGCGGTCGAGGTCGAAGCGGACGAGGACACCGCGAAAGACGTAGGGGAACCGACGGCCCGCTGGCAAGCGCCGAGGCGCGAGCCGCAGGGGCGGACGCGATCAGGCGTCGGGCGGGACTACGTCGGCTTCGGGCTCGGGCGTGTCGGTGGGACTTCCGTGTCCCGCGGTGAGGCCGTTGAGCAGCAGGAGAAGACCGGCCGCGAGCGTCAGGACGAAGCGAGGATCGATCACGTTGGCCGCCTTAAGGTGGGGAAGGTTTCGACCGAGGCGAGGCGAGAGGGAGAGCGAACGGAGAATCGTCGCGGGCCGGTTCGCCGAGCGACGACGCTCCCGGCACGCTAGCTTCATGCGGTGCACGCGACGGGCCAACGGCATCGAGCTTCGACGTGGGCGAGCGCGATCGCATTCGCGGGGCTCGCGACGGTCGGCGCGCGTGAGGCTCGCGCGGACGACGCGACGCTCGAGGCGCGCGATGGCGTGCGCGGGCGGGAGATCACCGACGTGGAGATCGATGGGGAAAAGACCGCGTGGAACGCGATCGAGCTGCCGCGCGCACCCGGGAATGTGGAGCTGCGTTGGCGCGTTCGCATCGAGCCGGGAGAGAACGCGATCGAGCTGCCGACGTGCGGGGGGCGGGCGGCGCTCGCGGTCGACGGGGTCGCTGTGTCTGCGCGAGACGCAGGTCCTGCGGTGGTGAGCCTGTCGGCGGGCGAGCACGTGGTGTCGGCACACGTGACGGTGAGCGGGTACGAGAAGCGAATCGCGTGTGGCGCGGCGGCGCGTGTAGGCGCGGTCGAGTCGGTGCACGAGGGGCTCCTGCGGCTCACGTTCACGAGCCCGCACGCGAGCGCGGGGGGCGGCCACGCGGTCGCGTTCGTGCCGCCGGGGCACGACGGATCGAAGCCGAGCGCGATGCTCGTGCTCGTTCATCCGTGGAACGGCTCGACGTGGACGTACGGCGCCTACGCCGAGCTCCTCGACGAGGCGGCGAAGCGCGACGTGGTGCTTCTGTTCCCCAGCGGGCTGGGTAACTCGCTGTACACCGCGCCCGCGGAGGACGAGGTGATGCGCGCGATGGCGGCGATGGAGTCGCGCGTGGCGATCGATGCGACGCGCGTCTCGATCGCGGGGGCGTCGATGGGGGGCGCGGGGGCGACGACGATCGGGTTTCACAGACCCGACCGGTTCGCGTCGATCACGAGCTTCTTCGGCGACTCGAAGTACGACCTCGCCACGTACGTGCGGCCGATCCTTCGCGACGAAGCGGGCGCGCACGCGGTGAACGCGGCCGACGTCGCGGACAACGCGCGCAACGTGCCCGTGTGGCTCGTGCACGGAGAGGACGATCGGGTGTCGCCGATCGCGCAGAGCGAGATCCTCGCGCACGCGCTCGCGGCGCGCGGGATCGCCGTGCGGTTCGATCGCGTTCCGGGAATGGGGCACGCGGGGGCGCTCTTCGCGCGGTTCGCGCGCGAGCTCGTGGCGCGGGCGAGCGAGGTGCGCGCGGTCGTGCATCCGTCGCGGGTGACGTATCGGACGGTGCGCGCGGGCGATCGATGCGCGTACGGCGTGTGCCTCGAGCGCGTGCGCGCGGGGGACGCGTTCGTGGACGTGGAGCGGGGGAGCGACGGGAGTGCGCACGTCCATCGCGCCGAGAACGTGCGCGGCATCGTGTGGGACGGGCAGGCTGTGGACGTCACGGCGCGGTAGGCTGGGCGCGTGGCGGCGGGAACAGGGCAACGAGTCGCGATGGTCGTGACGCCGCTCGTGGCGATCGCGACGATCGCGGTGGGGCTTCACGTCGGCGGGCGCTGGACGATTCACGCGGCCGTCGTTCGCGCCGCGCCGCACGCGCGCGGGTCGAGCACTTACGCGTGGCAGGTGACGACGCTCATCGACGATCGCGGCGTGCGCGAGACCGAAGCGCGCAAAGGGATCACGGTGCACGCGCGCGCCGCGAACGGGCGCGAGGCGACGTGGACGGGCGACACGAACGACGACGGCGTGGCCGAAGCGCGGCTCGATCTGCCGGGGGTCGAGCGGGGCGACGCGGTCGAGGTCGAGGTGACGGTGAGCGGAGTCGAGGAGCCGCTCGCGCGCGGGCGGATCGCCTGGGACGACGCGGCGTGGATGAATGCGGCGCCGGGGCCGTTCGTGCGTGCGTCGAAGCGCGAAGGGGCGATGGGGATCGACGTCGCGATCCTCGGCGAGCGCCTGGTCGCGCGCGTGCCGACGCCGCTCTATGTGCGCGTGACCTCGCGCGACGACGGTCACCCGATCGCGGGCGCGACGATCGATGCGGAGCCGGAGCCGGGGCTCGATGTTCCCGCGCCGCAGGCGACGACGTGCGCGAACGGATGGGCGAAGGTGAGCGTCTCGCCGGTGATGTTCTCCGCAGCGTTGTCGTTGCACGCGCGAACGGCGGATGGGCGCGCGGGCGAGTGGTTCGGCGAGCTCCCCGTCGCGTCGGGTGCGATGGACGTTCGGATCGCAGACGCGAAGAGCACCTCGCCGGTGCACTTCGACGTGCACGCGCCGTCGGAGCGAACGGCGTACGTGGAGATCGATGACGACGTCGGGCGCGCGTTCGCGTTGGCAACGACGCTTCGCTCGGGGGAGACGGGCGCACGCGCGAGCTTCGATGTGCCGTCGCTCGCGCCGGGCCTCGCGTGGATCGCGACGGCGAGCGAACCGCGGGGCGCCGAGACGCTCGGCGGCGCGACGCTCGTGCGTCCGTTCCTGGTCGCGGGAGACGCGATGCCGCCGGGATTGCCGAACGTCAGCGATGGCTGCGCCGTCGAGGCCTACCTCGCGCTCCATCCCGCGGGCGGCTTCCGCAGCTGGCTGGCGCTCGACGGCTTCCCCGCGCGCGAAGCGGTGAACACCGCGCGCCGGAAGCGCGGGCTCGGGATCGCGCTCTCGTCGCTCGCGATCGCGTCGATGCTCGAAGTGCTCCTCCTGGTGCAAGCGTCGCGTCGCGGTCAGGTGGGAATGACGCGCGCGCGTGACGCGGCGAGCGTCGTCATCGTGATCCTGCTCGGCGTGCTCGGCTTCGGGCTCCTCGCGGCGCTCCTGCTCTCACGCGCGTAGCCGTCGGCGACGCGCGCGCGCCTCGCGCTCAGCGGTACGCCGTCGTCGCCTGGTCCGCTTCGACGCGCACCGCGGTCCCGTAGGCCAGCACCTCGGTCACCCCCTGCATGATCTCCGTCGCGTCGTAGCGCATGGCGATGATCGCGTTCGCGCCGAGCACGCGCGCGTGGTCGACCATGATCCGAAACGCGTCCTGCCGCGCGAGCTCGCACAGCTCGGAGTAGATCGTGATGTTGCCGCCGAAGAGCGTCTGGAACGACGCCAGGACGTTCCCCACGATCGATCGTGATCGCACGACGATCCCGCGCACCACGCCGAGCGTCTGGACGACGTGAAACCCCTCGAGCGCGTTCGCGGTCGTCACCATCGTCGCGCTCGTGTCGTGCGTGGTCGCGAGCGCGTACGGCTGGCCGGGGCCGGGGCTGAGCATGTTCGACATGCGCGGCAGCGTAGCTTCAGTCGAGCGGCTCGTCGCTGGCGAGCGCACGCGACTCGGCGAGCGTGTCTTCGTCGCCGATGAGGTCGACGCCGTTGCGCGCGAACCGGCGCGCCGCGGCGAGCGGGCGCTTGTCGTTCTGGGTGAGCGACCACGTCGCGTGATCCACCAGCAGCGCGAGCTCGATCGCGCGCCCCAGCGTCAACGCGAACCGGCGCGCGCCGGCCTCGGTCCCCGGGAGCCCGCGCGTCATCGTCTCGGCGAGCCACGCTTCGGCGTGGGCGATGGCGCGTCGCGCCGCTTCCGCCGGGCCGGCGAGCTGCGCGTCGCACTTGTCCGTGCGCGATCGCACTTCGCGCGCGATCGGATCGAGCGACCCCACGCGCGCGAGCGCGCGCAGCACGTCGAGCGCGAGCACGTTCGTCGTCCCCTCCCAGATCGGCAGCACCTGCGCGTCGCGCAAGATCCGCGGGAGCCCCGTGTCTTCGATGTATCCCGCGCCGCCGAACGCCTCGAGCGTCTCGCTGGCGATGGCGACCGCTTGCTTGCCCGTCGTGAGCTTCGCGATCGGCGTGATGAGGCGCAGGAGCTGCGTCTCGGCGTCCGTGATCTCGCCTGCCTCTTCGCGACCGAGCAGATCGACGGCGCGGAACGTCAGGTGAAACGCCCCTTCGAACTCGGCCTGCATCCCGGCCAGCGTGTCGGCGTGAAGGGGCTTGTCGCGCAGCGGAGAGCCGAACGCGACCCGCCGATTCGCAAAGTCGCGTGCCAGCGCGATCGCGTGACGCATGGCGCTCACCGCGCACACCGCGTTCCACGTGCGCGTGATGGCGAGCATCGGCGTGATGCTCTTGATGCCGTTGGTCGTCCCGGCGACGGCGATCGCGCGCGCGCCATCGAGCGTGAGCTCGGCTGTGGGGACCATCCGCGTGCCGAGCTTGTCCTTCAGGCGATTGACGGCGATGCCGTTCATCGAGCCGTCGTCGTTCCGCACTTCGACGTAGAAGAGCGCGAGCCCCGAGCCGCCGGGCGGATTCGGCGGATCGGTCTGCGGGCGCGCGAGGGTGAGCGCCATCTGCGACGTGACGGCGCTGGTGAACCACTTGGTCCCGAAGAGGCGATACGTGTCGCCGCCGGTCTCGCTTCCCGGATCAGGCTTCGCGATCGTCTCGCTGATGGCGACGTCGGATCCTCCCGTGCGCTCGGTCATCCACTGCCCGCTGGTCCACGCCACCTTCGGGTCGCGGCTCGTGAGGCGCGCGACGGCGCGATCGATGAGCGCGCGGTTCCCGGTCGCGGTGAGCGTCTTCGCGGCGCCGTCGGTCATCGCCAGCGGGCACGAATAGACGCCGGACGTCGCGTTGAGCAGGTAGACGAGCGCGAACTGGTGCGCGCGCGAGAGTGCGCCGCTCTTTCGTTCGTACGCCGTCGCCACGAGCCCCTCTTCGGCGGCGATCGTCTGCATCTCTTTCCACAGCGGCGTCAGCTCGATGCGATCGACGCGATGCCCCCACGCATCCCACTGGGTGAGCTCGGGCTCCGCGCGAAGATCGCCCAGCAGCAGCTCGTAGATCCGCCCCGACGCGAGCCCACCGCATCGCGTGAGCTGCGGCTCGATCGCCGCGAGCGCGTCGCGCGGCATCGTGCGCGCGAGGTACCCGCGAAGGACGCGATCGGACGTGTAGCCATGCGGGAGCGTGGGCGGCGTCTGGAAGAACGACATGGATGAACCGTAGATCGGCGAGCGCGGCCGGACGAGGCGGATCGCGCGCGCGCCACGCGGAAATCGTTGCTACGTTCCGCGCCGTGAAGGGACGAGCGGGCAGCAGCGACCCGGGTGGAGCGACGCTCTTCACGGCGGCCGCGCGCCGCGACGCGGCCCGTGATGGATCGATCCCGCTGGCCGAACGCGTGCGGCCGACGACGGTGGCGCAGTTCGTCGGGCAGGCGCACCTGTTCGGGCCGAACAAGCTCCTGGCGCGCGCCATCGCGAGCGATCGCATTCCGTCGATGATCCTGTGGGGCCCGCCGGGCGTGGGCAAGACCACGCTGGGGCGCGTGCTCGCGGCGCAGACCAAGCATCGGTTCGTGCCGTTCAGCGCGGTGCTCGGGTCGGTGGCGGAGCTGCGCGTGATCGTGGGCGAAGCGAAGGAGAAGCTGGCGTACGCGGGCGAGCGGACGATCGTGTTCGTCGACGAGATCCACCGCTTCAACAAGTCGCAGCAAGACGCGTTTCTGCCGCACGTCGAGAACGGCACCATCACGATCATCGGCGCGACGACCGAGAACCCATCGTTCGCCGTCAACGCGGCGCTCCTGTCGCGGTGCAAAGTGTTCCGCCTCGAAGCGCTCGGCGACGCGGACCTCGTGACGCTGCTCTCGCGCGCGCTGGCCGACGAAGCCAACGGCCTCGGCGCCATGCACCTCACCGCGGACGACGACGTCCTCGCCGCGATCGCGCACTTCGCCCGCGGCGACGCGCGCCGCGCGCTCACCACGCTGGAGATCGCGGCCGACTTCTCGAAGGCCACCGGCGCGACCGCGATCACGCGCGACACCGTGGCCGCGTCGCAAGAGGAGAAGACGCTCCTCTACGACAAGGCCGGCGAGGAGCACTACAACGTCGTCAGCGCGTTCATCAAATCGATGCGCGGCTCGGACCCCGACGCCGCCGTCTACTGGATGATGCGCATGCTCGAAGCGGGCGACGATCCGCTGTTCGTGCTCCGTCGCATGCTCATCTTCGCCAGCGAGGACATCGGCAACGCCGACCCGCGCGCGCTGCTCATCGCGAACGCCGCGGACCAGTCGTTTCGCCGCATGGGGATGCCCGAGGGGCTGTACCCGCTCGCGCACGCCGCCGTGTACCTGGCGTCGGCGCCGAAATCGAACGCGGTGAACGTGGCGTGGCATCGCGCGAAGGCGCTCGTCGAGGAGCACGGGTCGCTCCCGGTTCCGAAGAAGCTACGCAACGCCGTCACCAAGCTGATGAAGGACGAGGGGTACGGCGAGGGGTACAAGTACGCGCACAACTTCGAGGACGGCGTCGTGCCGGGCGAGACGTATTTGCCGGACGAGATCGCGGGCGAAGTCCTGTACGAGCCGACCGAGCGCGGCGAGGAGGCGCGGATCAAAGCGCGGCTGGACGCGATTCGTGCGAACGCACGGAAGAACGAGGTTCCCTAATTCGGGGGCGCTCCTACCCCCGAATTCCCGACGCCTCCGGCCACCGGCCCGACGCCTCCGGCCAAAGGCCCGACGCCTCCGGCCAAAGGCCCATCGCCTCCGGCCAAAGGCCCGACGCCTCCGGCCAAAGGCCCGACGCCTCCGGCCAAAGGCCCATCGCCTCCGGCCAAAGGCCCATCGCCTCCGGCCAAAGGCCCATCGCCTCCGGCCAAAGGCCCATCGCCTCCGGCCAGCGGCCCGACGCCCCCGCCCCGCGGCCCATCACGTCGGGCCGGCGGCCCATCGTCTCCGGCCAAAGGCCGATCGAGTCCACAGGGGGAGGATTCGCGTTCGCACCCGCTCGACTCAGTCCGCGCCGAGCGCCCCCAGCGCGCTCTCCAGCTCCGACTGCGCGTGCCCATCGTGCTTCTTCTTCGCGACGCCGATCCCCGCCACAAGCCACTCGCGCGCGTCGTCTTTGCGCCCCATCTTTTCCAGCATTTGCCCGCACATCAGGTACGCCGCGACGTAGTCCGCGTGCTGCGTGCGGAGCGTGGTGAACGTCTGGAGCGACTCGTCCCAGCGCTCCGCGTTGCGGTACTCGATCGCGAGGCAGTACCAGGGGAACGGATCGGTCGACCCCTCGCGCGTGACCTTCTCCAGGTAAGCGAGTCGCTTGCTCATGCGCGCTCCACGACGCCGATGAACGGCAGGTTCCGGTACTTCTCCGCGTGATCGAGCCCGTAGCCGACGACGAACCTGTCTTCGATCGTGAAGCCCAAATAGTCGACCTTCACCGCGACACGCGCGCGCGCCGGCTTGTGAAGCAGCGAGCAGACCTTCACGCCGTGCGGGTTGCGCGTGCGAAACAGATCCATCAAGTGCGCGATGGTGAGCCCGGTGTCGACGATGTCTTCCACGAAGAGCACGTCTTCCTGCGCGATCGGCCGCGAGAGATCCTGCGTGATCTGGACGACGCCGCTCGACTCCGTCCCTTCGCCGTACGAACGCACGCCGAGGAAATCGACGCGCAGCGGGAGGTCGATCTGCCGCATCAAGTCGGCCGCGAACACGAAGCTCCCCTTGAGAACGCAGACCAGGACGAGCGGGCGATCCGCGTAGTCCTTGGTGATCTGCGCACCCAGCTCCTTCACGCGCGCGGCGATCGTCTCGGCCGAGAGCATGGTGACGATGCGTTCACTCATGGGGCACCGCTTAGAAGCTCGTGCCTGCGCCGTCAACGGGTGTGCTCGGCCGTAGAGGTGATGTCGAGCGAGCGGCCGTCGGTCGTCATGGTGACCGCACCGTCGTGATCCGTGCGCCAAATGCGGGCGCCGGCGGCCGTGAGCGCTTCGATCGTGGAGAGGGCGGGGTGGCCGAATCGGTTGCGGGCACCGCACGAGATGACCGCATCGCGCGGAGCGACCGCGGCGAGGAACGCGGGGGACGACGACGTGCGGCTCCCATGGTGGCCCACTTTGAGGACGTCGGCCCGCAGGCGCCCGGGATCGACGGCGGCGAGCCGAACGAGGTCCGCTTCTTCCAGGTGCTCCGCGTCGCCGACGAAGAGGAACGCGCGCGCGCCGAAGGAGACGCGAAGGACGATCGAGTTGTCGTTCGGGTCGCGGTCGAAGAGCGAATCGGGGCACGGCGCGAGGACGTCGAAGCGCGCGCCTCCGATGTCGTGACGGCCGCAGAGGTCGGGCGGGCGAACGACGGGGATGTTGCGCGCGCGCATCGACGCGAGGAGGGAGGCGTACCCGCCGCCGACGGACTCGCGCTCGCCTTGTCCGCTGTCCCAGAGCGCGCCGACGTGGACCGCCGTGAGCCCGCTGGCGAGCCCTGTGAAGTGGTCGGGGTGGGGATGCGTGAGGACCGCGAGGGCGAGAGCGTCGCGGCGGCGCGCGCGCAGGGTGGGCGCGATCACGCGCTCGCCGGTGTCGACCGGACTCCCGACGAGACCGCCGCCATCGATGAGCGCTGCGGTGCCGTCGGGGAGATCGAGGAGCGCGGCGTCGCCCTGGCCCACATCGAGGAACGTGACGCGTAGCTCGCCGGTCGGTCGACCCGCGCGACGCGCGAACGCTTCCGCGACGAGCACGACCGCCGCCGCCACGAGCACGACGGGCCAACGCCACGCGCGCCGCGCGAGGACGAAGCCCGCGAGCGCCACGCTCACGGCAACGAGCTGCCATGACGTCGGCGGCGGCACGGCGATCGCCAGCGCGTGAATCCCCGCGAACCCGCGCGCGATGATCCGCACGATGCGAAGCGCCCCCGACGCCACGCACGCGCACCCGCGCTCCGCCGCGGGCCACGGCGCCATCAGCGAGTGCGCGAGGCACAAGGGGAGCGCGATCGACTCGCCCACCGGCACGGCGAGAAGATTCGCCGCGACCCCCCCGAGCGGCAGCGTCGGCGCGAACCGCGCGAGGATCGGCGCGCACGGGATCGTCGCCGCGATCGTGGCCGACGCCGTCGCGACCAGCGGACGCAGGAGACCCGGCAGACGCTCCCCCGCCGCCGCGATCGGGCGTGAGAAGAGGAGCAACCCTGCCGTCGCCGCCGCCGACAACGCGAACGAGACGTCGAACGCGACCATCGCGTCTCCCGCGGCCATCGCCACGAGCGACCACCCGAACGAGCGCGCCCCGTCCGCGCGACGACCGAGCGCACGCCCGACGAACGCCGTCGTGAGCATCCACGCCGCGCGACGCGTCGACCCGCCGTCGCCCGCGAACTCGGCGTACGCCCATGCCAGCGGAATTCCGATCGCCGCCGCCGTCCGCCCGACGTCCCACCGCGCCACCAGCCGCGGAATGCGCGCCAGGAGCGCGCGCAGCCCCGCGACGACCGTGAGCACCGCGATCACGAGGTGCATCCCCGACACCGCGAGCAGGTGCGAGAGCCCGCTCGCACGCATCGCCAGGTCGTCCTCGGGCGCGAGGTCGGATTCGCCGAGGACCAACGCGCGCGCCATGGCCGAGACGTCGTCGGGGAACGTCGCGTCGATGCGCCGGCGAGCCCGCGCGCGCTCGCGATCGATCCACGCCAGGACGCCCGACCCGCGCTCCACGATCCGCGCGTCGACCACGCCCCCCGATCGCACGCTCCCCTGCCGCGCCTCGCGCGGACGCGGGTCCGACTCGTTCCACAGGCGATTCGGCGGCGCGATCTGCGCGACCACCTCGAGCTCGTCGCCACGCGCGACGTCCTCGGGCCCGCCGAACAACGTCACCCGCCCACCCCACGCGCTCTCCTCGCAGCGCGCATCGTGAAGTGTCCCCGACCATCGCATCGCTCCGTGCACCCGCTCGGGCGACGACTCGACGCGGACCATCCCTGCGCAGCGCACGGTGCGCGCGATCACCGCGTCCGCCGCCTGCGCCACGGCTTCATGCGCGCGCACCGCCGACCCCGCCCGCGCCGCGCCAACCGCCATCGCCACCACGCCGACCCCAACGAGCGGCCACGCGCGTCGGTCGCGCGCGAGCACCATCGCGCCGATCGCCAGCGCCGCCACCAAGACCTCGGCGCGCGCGAACGGAAAGGCCCCGCCTGCAGCGAGCGCTAGACCAATGACCACAATCGGATCCACTCACCCCACAAGCGCACGCGCTGGGCCACACGCGATCTCCGTGGAAAACGGCACGATCGCGAGATTCACCATGTGGCCCGGACGCTTTTGCAGTGGCCCCGGCCACGTCCCGGCCAGGCGAAGCGAGCGACGATTCAACGAGCCCATCCACGATCGCGCACGGCGCGCGTCGTTGCTCCGCCCGCGCGCCACGCATAGTCTCCTAGACTTAGGTGGTTCCCTTAACCGTCAACGCCGTCGTCCGCCCATGAGCCAACGGTTCTTCCGCTGTCCTCATTGCGGACTGCCGCACGATCTCACGCAGACGATCTGCCCGGCGACCGGCAAGGGCATCGATCGGCGCCGTCACAACGCGTCCACGTTCACCGACCGCGAGCCGGGCGCAGGGGTCATCCCGGCGCTCTACAAGAAGCCGCCGTCGAACCCGCCGCCGCCCGCGCCCCCTCCGCAGCTCGCGACGACGCGCCACGTCTCGACGATGCCGCCGCGCGCCGGGCGCGATCTGATCGGGAAGACGATCGGCGGGAAGTACCTGGTCCGCTCGGTGCTGGGCGAAGGGGGAATGGGCTCGGTGTTCGAGGCGGAGAACGTCCCGCTCGGGCGAAGCGTCGCCGTGAAGGTGCTCCACCCTGCCCAGGCGCGGAAGAAGACCGCCGTGAAGCGCTTTCACCAGGAAGCGCGCGCCGCCGGCGCCATCGGGCATCCGAACATCTGCGAGGTCTACGACCTGGGGACGCTCGACGACGGGAGCCCGTACCTCGTGATGGAGCGCTTGCTCGGCGAGACGCTGGCCGATCGCATCGCGAGCGAAGGTGGGCTGCCGTTCGAGGACGTGATCGACGTGCTCACGCAGGTGCTCTCGGGGCTCGTGGCCGCGCACGAGAAGGGGATCGTTCACCGCGACATCAAGCCGGAGAACATCTTCCTCACGAAGCGCGTCGGCGTGCCGCCGCTCGCGAAGCTGCTCGACTTCGGCGTGTCGAAGATGATCGCTCCGCTCTTCGGCAACGAGAAAGAGGAAGACCTCGACCTCACGCGCACCGGGATGGTCATGGGGACGCCGTTCTACATGTCGCCCGAGCAGGCGCGCGGCGATCGCAACCTGGACGCGCGGGTCGATCTCTATGCGTGCGGGATCATCCTCTACGAGGCGCTCACCGGGAAGCGACCGTTCACTGCCGCGAACTACAACGCGCTGCTCCTCCAGATCCTGACCACCAAGCCGCGCCCGGCGCGCGAGCTCCGCCCGGCGCTGCCGTTCGGGTTCGACGAGGTGCTCGACAAAGCGCTCGAGCGGAGCCGCGACCAGCGCTTCCAGAGCGCGGCCGAGTTTCAGCGCGAGCTGATGCTACTGCGCGACCGGCATCCCCAGACGGCGGTGGGGATGGACGTGAGCGAGGTCAATCGGCAGATGCAGCTCCGAAAGGGGACGCCCCTCGCGCCGATCATTCCGACGTCGCCGCGCGCGCCGTCGATTCCGCGCGCCGAGCCCCGGATCCCGGAGCCGACGCCGAGCTCGGTGGAGATCCCGATCCTGTTCTCGGAGACGCCGCTGTCGGGCGAGCAGATGCCGGTGGAGGCGACGTCGATCGACGACTTGCCGACCGAGATGCGCGACCGGTTCCCGACGACGAGCGACACCGATACGACCGAGCGCCGCGCCGACCTGGGTCACCTGTCGATAGGGAAGCGTCCGCGCGCGGGGAACGTGCGCCTGCCGAAGACGTCGTCTTCGACGGATCGCGGGCCGACGGATCGTGGACCGCGGCCCGTATTCGCCGCCTCGAGCGACACGGAGATCGACGACTCGAACGCGACGCTCGTGCTCCCATCGCCCCCCGCGCGGCGTCGTCGTCCGAGCCCCGACGACACGATTCGGATGGACGGAGACGCGACAAAGGCCGTGAGCGAGGCCCGCGACCGCCTTCCGGCCACCTCTTCCTCGACGGGGGACACCCCGTCCCGGCCGAAGCTGCCTCGACGGTAAAGGGGCTCCGTCCCGAGGCGCGGGCCCATGCGGCGGCGCCTCAGTGCGTCTAAGCTTCTAGGGTGCGTTCTCGTTCGGTCGCCGGGATGGTCGTCGCGCTGGCAATGCTGGCCTCGCGGGCGCACGGCGACGACTTCGATCCGCACGGCCGACATCGTCACCCTCCGCCGGCGCACCCCGGTCAGCCTTCGCACGCCGCACCCGCTGCGCCCGCGCACCCTGCGACGGAGGCGACCGCGACCCCTGCGCTGATCGAGCGGTACACGCGGATCGTGCTCGCGCAGCCCGGAGCTGTGTTCCCTTTGCAGCGACTCGCGCAGCTGTACCGAGAGCGCGACGGGAGCCTCAAGGCGCTGGCCACGGATCTCGAGCAGCGACCCGCGAAGACGAGCGGGGAGCAGTATGCGGTGCAGGTCGCGCTCGCGGGGGTGGCGAAGCTCGACGGACGACCCGACGATGCGATCGCGACGTACGAGAAAGCGATCGCGCTGGCGCCGAACGATCCTGCGGCGATCCTGTCGCTCGCGCACGCGCTCCAGGATCGGGGCGACCCGGCGGGCGCGGGGACGCGTTACGAGCAGGCGCTCGCGCTGCAGACGCTGGCCGCGGATCGCGAGCTGACGGTCCGCACGCTGATGGGGCTCGCGCTCGACGCGAAGGACTGGACCGGCGCCAAGCGCTGGCACGCTCTGCTCGTGAAGGCGCAGCCCGCGAGTCTCTTCGTTCGCGGTGAGCTCGCGCACGAGCTCCTCACGCGCGGCGAGTACGCGCTCGCCGAGACCGAGCTGCTCGATCTCGTGAGCGCGT
>Ga0302314_10013619_pt1 | contig 13958 bp, 9 predicted proteins | sample III_Palsa_N2_3_FD_200533 | JGI IMG/M metagenome (GOLD analysis project Ga0302314, IMG submission 200533) | Peat permafrost microbial communities from Stordalen Mire near Abisko, Sweden - III_Palsa_N2_3 | ecosystem: Environmental > Terrestrial > Soil > Palsa > Peat permafrost | place: Sweden... | reverse complement strand
CGAAGACGTCGCCGATGGCGTAGGCGGTGGACAGCGAGACCGCGAAGGCGCCGATGATGGAGGCGTCCAGCAGGGCGATGGCGAACAGCACACCGGCGACCCTGCCCGCGTGGTCGGCCACGCCGTGGGCGAGTCCGGCCGCGTCGGTGAAGTCGCCGAAGGCCCTGGTGCCGGCGAAGGCCTCGGTGGTGATGCCCATGACGGCCGCGGCACCGATGACGACGATGGCGATGCCGATCCACAGATCGGCCTTCTCGTACTTCATGAATCGGGGGGTGATCCGCTTGTCGATGACGTAGGACTGCTGGAAGAACAGCTGCCAGGGGGCGACGGTGGTGCCGACGATGCCGATGATCAGGAGCATCACGGTGGCCAACTGGCCGCTGCCGCCGGGCAGGTCGGGCACCACGAAGGACCGGGCCATGTCCGAGGAGGCCGGGTGGATCATGAAGTACAGCGGGATCAGCAGCAGCGAGCCGATGCAGAGCGCCATCGCGATCCGCTCGAAGCGCTTGAAGGAGCCGGTGAAGGCGGACGCGATGATGATCGCCGCGGCGAGCAGCACCGACGGGATCTTGGGCAGCCCCAGGTAGCCGGTGGCGAGCGTGATCCCGATGAACTCGGTGACCAGGGTGAGCGCGTTCAGCAGCAGCAGGTCGATGACCGAGAAGGCGCCCCAGAACCTGCCGAAGCGGCTGAAGATCAGCCGCGCGTGGCCGACGCCGGTGACCGCGCCCAGGCGCAGCACCATCTCCTGGTTGACGTAGAGCACCGGGACCAGCAGCAGCAGCGTCCACATCAGGTGGGTGCCGTAGTTCTGCCCGGCCTGGCCGTAGGTGGCGAAGGCGCCTGCGTCGTTGTCGCCGACCATCACGATCAGGCCGGGGCCGACGATCGCCAGCAGCGTCTTGACCTTGGCGGAGAGGCCGTGCGGCGCGTGGTCGTCGAGGCGGATCGTGCCGAAGGCACCGTGGATGTCGCCGAGGTGGGCCTCGTCGAGCACGGCGGGGCGCGGCACGGTGGTGGTCGCAGCGGCGGTGGTCAGAGTGGTGTCGGTCATGACGAGCCTCCCGGCCCCCTGGCAGGGGGTGGTCGGGACACGAAGCAGCCATCGAGCCCTGCGGCGCAGGCAGGCACGGACGGCCCGCCACAGTGCGCGGAGACATGCTGCCGCTGTGGGGTCGGACGACGTCCAGGGATGGGTGGTTACCGCGTGCCGGGTACAGACGGGGACAGGCGGAAGCGGGGCCTATGGTGGCCCGGACTACTGCAGTCGCAGTCCATCGAACTTTCGCCTCCTCCCGGCCGGGACGCTGTGCGCGTCAGCGGACTCGCAAGGAGCGGACCGGTCGGGCGACCCCGATGGATCGGCCCCGGTACACCCCAACTCGTCAGAGCTTTGGCACTCCACGGCGTGATCCCCGGCCGCGGACCCTCAACGAGCCGAGCGGGGAAGCCACTTGGGATCACCCCTTAGGTCGGGGAGACCTGTCCTGATCCGGAGCGTCTCTCGACGGGTGGGATCAGTGGCCTGTGTCCGTGAAGACGCCTCACCGAACGAGGTGCCAGACACTTAAATAAGAACAGTGTTAAGTATAGACCCTGGAGTGGACGCCCTGTGCCCATTTTCAGGGAAGTCCGGGAGGCGGGAGGGGGGCTCATGCAGGCCGGATCCGGGGTATCTGAGGTTCCGACAGTTGTGGCGGCCGTGGCCGCCGGCGCACTGGGGGCGCTGTCGGGTCCCGTGTTGGCGCGCCTCTGCTGGGTCCTGGCCGTGCCGGGCGGCGAACCGCGCCGCAGCCGCTGCCAGGACTGCGGAACGCCTCCGCCCGGGCGGCTGCCCGGCCTGCTGTGCCGGCGCTGCACCGGCTGCGGCCGCAGGATCGGCCCGGCCGCGTGGTGGCTCGCCCTGCTCGCGGCCGGCGCCTGCGCGCTCTGCGCCGCGCGGATAGGACCGCACCCGGCGCTCGCCGCCTATGTCGCCGCGGCCCTGGCCTCGGTGGTGCTGGCGGTGGTCGACGCCGAGGTGAAGCGCCTGCCCGACGTCGTCGTCCGTCCCCTCTACGCGGTCGTCGCCGCCTCGCTGGCGCTGGCCGCCGCGACGGACGGTCACCACGGCTCGCTGCCCCGGGCGCTGGAGGCGATGGCGGCCCTGGTCGCGGCCTTCTACCTGCTGGTGCTCATCAGCCCCGCTGCCCTCGGCCTCGGCGACGTCAAGCTGGTGGGCGTGCTCGGACTGCTGCTCGGCTGGATCGGCTGGACGGCGGTCGCCGCCGGGATCTTCCTCGGCTTCGCCACCGCCGCCCTCGCCGCCGTCGCCCTGCTCGCCACCGGTCGGGCCGGCCGCAAGGACAGCATTCCCTTCGGGCCCTTCCTGCTGCTGGGCGCGCTGCTCGCGCTACTCCTCTGACGTCCGATCCGACCGCTGTGCCTCGCACATCCGGCGCAGCTCGGTCTTGAGGATCTTCCCTGCCGCCGACAGCGGCAGCGCCTCGTGGAAGTGCACCGCGCGGATCCGCTGGTACGGCGTCACCTGCGCGGCGACATGCGCCATCAGTTCGCTCCGCAGCTCCGCCGAGGGCTCGAACCCGCCCCGCAGCACCACATGGGCGACCGGGTTCTCCCCGGCCTTCGAGTCAGGAACGCCGATCACCGCCGCGACCGCGACCGCCGGATGCTGGTGCAGCAGGTCCTCCAGCGGCCCCGGGTAGACGTTGTAGCCGTTGTGGATCAACATGTCCTTGACCCGGCCGACCAGGTACAGCCAGCCCTCCGCGTCCAGTCGGCCCAGGTCGCCGGTGCGCAGCCAGCCGTCCGCGAACTGCTCGGCGGTCAGCTCGGGGTGGCCGTGGTAGCCGTCCGCGATCTGCGGCCCGCGGGCCCAGACCTCGCCGACCCGGCCGGTCGCCAGCGCGGCACGGGTGACCAGGTCCCTGATCTCGATCTCGGTGTCGAACACCGGCACGCCCACGCTGCCCAGCGGGGCCGGCACCGGCTGCTCCGGCGGATGGCTGGTCAGTCCCATGGTGGCCTCGGTCAGTCCGTAGCCCTCGCCGATGGATGCCTGCGGCAGCAGCTCGCGCAGCCGGGCGTAGGTGGCGGAGTCGAGCGGCGCCGCCCCGGAGCTGACCAGGCGCACCGACGACAGGTCGGCCTTCTGCAGCCCCGGGGCGGCGAGCAGCGCGTGGAACAGCGCGGGGGAGCCGGCCAGGCTGGTCACCTTCCACCGCTGGACGTCGGCGAGGTAGCGCTCGGGCTCGAACCGCCCCGCCACCACCACGGTGGCGGCGGCCAGGGTGCACAGGCTCTGGGTGACCAGCCCCATGGCGTGGAACATGGGGGCGACCGCGAGCAGCACGGACTCGCCGATGAGCAGCGTGGACGGGCCGACGGCCTCGGGCACCTGCTCGGTGTAGAGGCCTCCGAACTCGTCCAGCCTGGGCAGGGCCGCCGCCCGCCAGCAGCCCATCTGCAGGGCGTTGGCGACGACATGGCGGTGGCGGACACTGACCGCCTTGGAGCGGCCGGTCGTTCCTCCGGTGAAGGAGAGGTGGGCGACGGCGTCGGGGGAGACCCGGTCGGTGGGCGCGGCGGCTGCGGCGAGCAGCTCCGCCAGCGGCAGGTTCGCCGAGCCGGCCTCGGCGGCGGCCGGTGCCGCGTGCGTGGCCGGGACCTCGGCCACGAACCGCAGCGCCGCCCTGCCGCTGTCGCTGAGCGCTTCCGCGAGCACCCCGGCGACGGCCGGGTGGGTGATCACGGCCACCGCCTCCGCCTCGTCCAGCTGTTCGCGCAGAACGGCCGGAGGCAGCACCGGGCTGAGCGGCGCGACCACCGCCCCGGCGAGCAGCACCGCGTAGTACGTCAGGGTCCAGCGCAGCGAGTTGGGCTGGTGCAGGGCCACCGTGTCCCCGGGTTCGATGCCCCGCTCGCGGAGCCCCTGGGCGCAGCGCAGCGCCTGCTCGTGGAGCTCGGCATAGGTGAGCGCCTCCTCCCCGTCGCGCAGGGCGACCCGGTCGGGGTGGCGGCGGGCGGTCCCGGCGAGGATGTCGCCGACGGAGCAGGGCGGATAGTCGAGGCTCGTTGGCATTCCCGGAGGAAGCAGCGTCATGTGACGACCTCTCTCACGCATGGGTGGCGGTGGAGTGAAGTCTGGCAACGCCGACCGGATCCTGGAAGGAGTGCGCGCCCGCTAGCCGCCGTCGGGGTGCGCGGGCTCGCCCGGGTCCAGGAACTCGATGACCCCGAGCGCCAGCAGCACGATGACCGCCGTCCACACCACGACGGCCACGGTCGGGTGGTCCCACAGGGCGAACACCAGGGCCGCGACGCCGAGGACCGTCCAGGCGGGCCAGGCGCGGTGCCGGTGCACCCACCGGCCGGCCGGACCGGGGTCGAGCCCGGCCCGGCTCGCCAGTCGGCGGACCTCGCCGATGCCCGACACGCAGGCGCCCCTGATCCACACGGCGGAGCGGGTCGGCCCGTCCACATAGGCGCCGAAGGCCACCACGACGCCGAGCACGGCGACGGTGCGGAGGGTCTGCCTGAGGAAGTGGAGCACCGCGTCGATGACGGCGACGGCGGCCGGCTCGGAGACGTCCGCGGGCAGCTTCCCGATCGCGATGGTCCGGCCGACGGCCAGCCCGATCCCGAGGACCAGCATCCCGGCCGCGATGCCGATGCCCGCGCCGATCAGGGCGGTGCGGCGGCGGACCGCGAGCAGCACCCCGGCCGCGGCGACGACGACCGTGGCGATCGGCAGCCAGTTGCCCGCGATCTCCAGCAGCCGGAACCCGGTCCTGACCTTGGGCACCGTGCCGGAGCTGGCCACGGTGAAGCTGGTGTGCACGGTGGGGATGCTCGCGGCCAGCCCGAACCCCGAGTCGACCAGCTGGGTCCTGACCTGGGCGATCACCGGGGCCAGGTCGATGGTCACGTCGTTGCCGGACAGCTGGACCGTGCCCCCGCCCTGGCCGGTCAGTGCCTTGACGACGGAGGAGTGCACCGTGCGGTTGGCCCCGGTCCACACGGTGGCGAAGGCGGAGCTCGCCACCACCTTGGCGACCGCGCTGTGGATGAAGCCGGTGATGCCGCTGACGATGGGACCGGACAGCGCGTTCAGGGCGGTGGCCCCGTGCGCGCCCAGCGTGCCGCCGGGCAGCGCCTCGGCCACCTGGGCGACCCGCGCCGGAAGGTCGAGCTGCTGGGCGACCAGGGTGGTGACCCGGTCGGTGACCGCGCCCTGCACGGCCGGGTCGTCGGCCAGCGGACCCACCGTGGCCACATAGCGATCGGTGTCGACCACGAAGTCATGGGTCCAGACGGCGACCACGGACAGCGGCGCCAGCAGGCAGGCGACGACGATCAGCACCACCGCCGGGACGGTCCGCCCGGGACGGCGTGCGGACCGGGCCCTCACGGCCCGCGCGGCCGCCACCTCGCGCCGGAGCCGCTCCAGTTCGGCACGCTCCGCGGGGAGCAGCGGCGCGCCGTCGTCCGGTCCTTGGCCTGCGGGGGTGGAGCGTGGGTTCACCGTGGCGCCCTCTTCACGGATTGGCCGACCGGTCTTGACCGAGTCTCAGGTCGCGTCGTGCCGTGCGGCCACTCCGGCTGGACCGTCCGGGTCATCCGCACCGTGCAGGTGACCCGGTGCGCAGGAAAACCCGTGCGCGAGGACTCGGCACGGGCTGGTAGTGTTCTGCCTGTTGCAACGCAGGCCCCCGTAGCTCAGGGGATAGAGCACCGCCCTCCGGAGGCGGGTGCGTAGGTTCGAATCCTACCGGGGGCACTTCGCCAGAAGTGCCACAAAGGCCCAGGTCAGCGGGATGTCCCGTGAACCTGGGCCTTCGTCATGTCCGGGCGCCGCGCGGAACTCGGCAAAGCGTCGGACAGGCGGTCAGGGGCGCGGCTACCCTGGGTGATGTGTCAGGCATGTCGGGGCGGGTCCTGGTTGTCGATGACAGCGAGGTCATTCGCCAGCTGATCAGGGTCAACCTGGAACTCGAGGGTTTCGAGGTGGTGACCGCCGCCGACGGCGCCGAATGCCTGGAGATCGTGCACGAGGTGCAGCCGGATGTGATCACCCTCGACGTCGTGATGCCGCGCCTGGACGGGCTGCGGACGGCGGCGCGGTTGCGGGCGGATCCCGGTACCAGGCACCACCGGATCGCCATCGTCAGCGCCTGCACCCCGTCCGACCTGGAGCGCGGGGAGCGGGTCGGGGTCGACGGCTACCTCGGGAAGCCCTTCGAGCCGATGGACCTGGTGGCCCTGGTCCGGAGGCTCGCCTGCGAGTCCCGACGACACGCAGGGTGAGCTGTGGTTTCGCCCTGAGCGAACGCGGGGTCGGCCCGCGACCGGACACGGGCGTCTCAGTGGTCAAACCGGATGGCGGGGACACCCCTCTTCTCGCCTAGGCTTGCCCCCGTGACACCCGCAGAGCTTTCCCAGGCAGTCCAGTCCGCCGTTCGTGCCGCCGTCGAGGCGGGCGAGCTGAACGTCGCCGTGCCCGAAACGGTGACCGTCGAGCGGCCCAAGAACAGGGACCACGGCGACTACGCCACCAATGTGGCCCTCCAACTGGCGAAAGCGGCCGGACGGCCGCCGCGAGAGGTGGCCGAGCTGGTCGCCGCGCGCCTGCGGGAGCTGCCCGGGGTCGCCGAGGTCGACGTCGCCGGGCCGGGCTTCATGAACGTCACCTTCGACGCCGCCACCCAGGGTGAGCTGGCCCGCAGCATCGTCGCCGCGGGCGCGGTGTACGGGCACAACGACGCCTTCGCCGGCCTCACGGTCAACCTGGAGTTCGTCTCCGCCAACCCGACCGGTCCGATCCACATCGGCGGCGTCCGCTGGGCCGCCGTCGGCGACTCGCTGGGCCGGATCCTGCGCGCCTCCGGGGCCGCGGTCACCACCGAGTACTACATCAACGACGCCGGTGTGCAGATCTCCAAGTTCGGCAACTCGCTGCTCTGCGCCGCCAACAAGCAGCCCGTCCCCGAGGACGGCTACGTCGGCGAGTACATCAACGACATCGCCGCGCAGATCGTCGCCGAGAACGAGGGCATCCTCGACCTCCCCGGCGACGAGCAGCTGGCGCGCTTCCGCTCCGAGGGACTGCGGCTGATGGTGGCCGAGATCCAGCGCTCCATGGAGGAGTTCGGCGCCCACTTCGACGTCTGGTTCTCGGAGACCACGCTGCACGAGTCGGGCGCCGTCGGGAAGGCCGTCGAGCGGCTGCGCGAGCAGGGCCACATCTTCGAGCTGGACGGCGCGACCTGGCTGCGCACGACCGACTTCGGGGACGACAAGGACCGGGTCCTGATCAAGGCGGACGGCGAGACCACCTACTTCGCCGCCGATGCCGCCTACTACCTGAGCAAGCGGGACCGGGGCCATGACGTCAACGTCTACATGCTGGGCGCGGACCACCACGGCTATGTGAACCGGCTCAAGGCCATCGCGGCGTGCGCGGGCGACGACCCGAAGCACAACATCGAGGTCCTGATCGGCCAGTTCGTGAAGATGCTGAAGGACGGCCAGGAAGTCCGCATGTCCAAGCGGGCCGGCAACATCATCACCATCGACGACGTCGTCGAGTGGATCGGTGTCGACGCCGCCCGCTACACCCTGACCCGCTCGCCCACGGACTCCACGATCACCCTCGACATCGACGTGCTCACCAGCACGTCCAACGAGAACCACGTCTACTACGTGCAGTACGCGCACTCGCGGATGTGCTCGATCGAGCGCAACGCCGCGGCGCTGGGCTTCGACCGGGGCCCGGGCGAGGGCTTCAAACCGGAGCTGCTGAGCGCCGAGGCGGAGAACAACCTCCTCGGCATCCTCGGCGAGTTCCCGCGCACCGTCGCGCAGGCGGCGGAACTGCGCGAGCCGCACCGCATCGCCCGCTACCTGGAGGACGCGGCCAAGGCGTACCACCAGTTCAACGACCAGTGCCGGGTCCTGCCCTTCGGTGACGACGAGGTCACCGACCTGAACCGGGCCCGCCTCTGGCTGGTCGGGGCGACCCGTACGGTCATCGCCAACGGCCTCGCCCTCCTTGGCGTCACCGCCCCCGAACGCATGTGAGCCGCGCGAGAGGGTGCGAAGGCGTGTCGTCGCACTTCGCACCCTCTCGCCGTTCCTCGTCGAAACCGTGGAGATAGTCGTATGAGTCGCTCCGCCCACCCCGCCGGTCCGCGTCACGGGGACGTCCTGCCGGAGGGGCACTTCACCGCTCCGCCCGCCGACCTGAACGCCCTCGACCCCAAGGTCTGGTCGCAGACGGTCACCCGGGCGGCGGACGGCACCGTCTCCGTCGGCGGCATCGATGTGCAGTCCCTCGCCGAGGAGTTCGGCACCCCCGCCTACATCCTGGACGAGCAGGACTTCCGGGCCCGCTGCCGCGCCTGGCGCGACGCCTTCGGCCCCGGGGCCGACGTCTACTACGCGGGCAAGGCGTTCCTCTCCCGCGCGATCGTCCGCTGGCTGCACGAGGAGGGCCTGAACGTCGACGTCTGCAGCGGCGGCGAGCTCACCGTCGCGCTCTCGGCCGGGATGCCGGCCGAGCGGATCGCCTTCCACGGCAACAACAAGTCCGTCGCCGAGCTGGAGTTCGCGGTCAAGTCCGGCGTCGGCCATGTGGTCGCGGACTCCTTCGAGGAGCTGGCCAGGCTCTCCTGGATCGCCGAGCGGCAGGGCGTCCGGCAGAAGGTGCTGATCCGGGTCACCGTCGGGGTCGAGGCGCACACCCACGAGTTCATCGCCACCGCCCACGAGGACCAGAAGTTCGGCCTGTCGCTCTCCGGCGGCACCGCCGCCGAGGCGGTCCGCCGGGCGCTGATGCTGGACGGCCTGGAACTGGTCGGCATCCACTCGCACATCGGTTCGCAGATCTTCGACACGGCAGGCTTCGAGGTCGCTGCCCGCCGCGTGGTCGGACTGCTCGCCGAGATCAAGGCCGAGCACGGCGTCGAGCTCCCCGCGATCGACCTCGGCGGCGGCCTGGGCATCGCCTACACCAGCGAGGACGACCCCAGCGAGCCCGCCGTGATCGCCAGGGCGCTCACCGAGATCGTCCGCCGCGAGTGCGAGTCCGCGGGCCTCACGCCGCCGCGGATCTCGGTCGAGCCAGGACGCGCCATCGTCGGCCCCACCGCGTTCACCCTCTACGAGGTCGGCACGGTCAAGACGCTGGAGGGGCTGCGCACCTACGTCAGCGTCGACGGCGGCATGTCGGACAACATCCGCACCGCCCTCTACGACGCCGAGTACAGCGTCGCCCTGGTCTCCCGCGCCTCCACCGCCGAGCCGATGCTGACCCGCGTCGTCGGCAAGCACTGCGAGTCCGGCGACATCGTCGTCAAGGACGCCTTCCTGCCGGACGACCTGGCCCCCGGCGACCTGCTCGCCGTCCCGGCGACCGGCGCCTACTGCCGCTCCATGGCCAGCAACTACAACCACGCGCTCAAGCCGCCGGTGGTCGCGGTCTCCGGGGGCGAGGCGCGGGTGATCGTCCGGCGCGAGACGGAGGAGGATCTCCTGCAATTGGATGTCGGATAGCGGAATACCCGTCTCAGAGTCTGGAACACGCGAAGATTTCGCTGTCCTGTGACTGAGACTGGAGTGCAGAGCAGCACCCCACCCCCCATGAAGCATGACGTCAGCAGAGCGGAGTCGGACGATGCGCACACTGAAGGTAGCGCTCCTCGGTTGCGGAGTAGTGGGCACCGAAGTGGCTCGCATCATGACGACGCACGCCGCCGACCTCGAAGCCCGCATCGGCGCCAGGGTCGAGCTCGCCGGGGTGGCGGTGCGCCGCGCCAACCGGACCCGCCCCGGCATCCCCGACCACCTGCTCACCACCGACGCCGCGGCCCTGGTGAAACGCGACGACATCGATGTGGTGATCGAGGTCATCGGCGGGATCGAGCCGGTCCGCAGCCTGCTGCTCACCGCCTTCGACAACGGCGCCTCCGTCGTCAGCGCCAACAAGGCGCTGCTGGCGGCGGACGGGGCGGCCCTGCACGCGGCGGCCACCAGGGCCGGCGTCGACCTCTACTACGAGGCGGCCGTCGCCGCAGCGATCCCGCTGGTCCGCCCGCTGCGCGAGTCGCTGGCGGGCGACAAGGTCAACCGGGTGCTGGGGATCGTCAACGGCACCACCAACTTCATCCTCGACAAGATGGACACCACCGGCGCCGGCTACTCCGAGGCGCTGGAGGAGGCCACCGCCCTCGGCTATGCCGAGGCCGACCCGACCGCCGACGTCGAGGGCTTCGACGCCGCTGCCAAGGCCGCGATCCTGGCCGGCATCGCCTTCCACACCCGGGTGACCGCCGCCGACGTCTTCCGCGAGGGGCTGACCGAGGTCACCGCCGCCGACATCGCCAGTGCCAAGGCGATGGGCTGCGTGGTCAAGCTGCTCGCCATCTGCGAGCGCTCCGCCGACGGCGTCTCGGTCACCGCCCGGGTCCACCCCGCGATGATCCCGCTCAGCCACCCCCTGGCCTCGGTGCGCGGCGCCTACAACGCCGTCTTCGTCGAGGCCGACGCCGCAGGCCAGTTGATGTTCTACGGCCCCGGCGCGGGCGGCGCGGCCACGGCCAGCGCGGTACTCGGCGACCTGGTCGCGGTCTGCCGCAACAAGCTGGCCGGTACCACGGGACCGGGGGAGTCGGCGTACGCTCAGCTCACCGTTAGCCCCATGGACGCCGTAGTCACCCGCTACCACGTCAGCCTGGACGTCGCCGACAAGGCGGGCGTCCTGGCACAGGTCGCCACCGTCTTCGCCGAGCACGGCGTGTCCATCGACACCGTCCGCCAGACCGGCCGCGAAGAGGGCGACGCCTCACTTGTCGTAGTGACCCACCGTGCCACTGACGCCGCGCTGTCCGCGACGGTCGCCGCACTGCGCAGCCTGGACCATGTCCGCGGCGTGGCCAGCATCATGCGTGTCGAAGGGGAATGACTCATGAGCACCACCATCCAGCCCCAGGGCGCCCGCACCCACCAGTGGCGCGGCCTGATCGAGGAGTACCGGGACCGCCTCCCGGTCACCGACACCACCCCGGTGGTCACCCTCCTGGAGGGCGGCACGCCGCTCGTCCCCGCGCGACTGCTCTCCGAGCGCACCGGGTGCGAGGTCTACCTGAAGGTCGAGGGCGCCAACCCGACCGGGTCCTTCAAGGACCGGGGTATGACGATGGCCATCACCAAGGCCAAGGAGGACGGCGCGCAGGCGGTCATCTGCGGCTCCACCGGCAACACCTCCGCCTCCGCCGCGGCCTACGCGGTGCGCGCCGGGATGGCCTGCGCGGTGCTGGTGCCGCAGGGCAAGATCGCGCTCGGCAAGATGAGCCAGGCGCTGGTCCACGGTGCGAAGATCCTGCAGGTCGACGGCAACTTCGACGACTGCCTGACCCTGGTCCGCGAGATCTCCGAGAAGTACCCGATCGCGCTGGTCAACTCGGTCAACCCGTACCGGATCGAGGGGCAGAAGACCGCGGCCTTCGAGATCGTGGACATGCTCGGCGACGCCCCCGACATCCACATCCTGCCGGTCGGCAACGCGGGCAACATCACCGCCTACTGGAAGGGCTACCGGGAGTATGCCGCCGACGGCGTCTCCTCCCGCACCCCGCGCATGTGGGGCTTCCAGGCCTCGGGCTCGGCGCCCATCGTGGACGGCGCCCCGGTGCGGAACCCGCAGACGCTGGCGACCGCGATCCGCATCGGCAACCCGGCCTCCTGGGACCAGGCCATCGCGGCCCGGGACGAGTCCGGTGGCCTTATCGACAAGGTCACAGACCGTCAAATCCTCTCGGCCTACCGGCTGCTGGCCTCGACCGAGGGTGTCTTCGTCGAGCCGGCCTCGGCCGCCAGCGTCGCCGGTCTGCTGCAGTCCGCCGAGCGGGGTCTGGTCGACCCGGGGCAGCGCATCGTCTGCACCGTCACCGGGAACGGCCTCAAGGACCCCGACTGGGCGGTCGCGGGCGCACCCCGGCCCACGGTCATCCCGGTGGACGCGGCCGCCGCCGCCGCGCAGCTCGACCTGCTCTGACCACACCCGCACCGTCCTGTCCGACCCGCCACCACCAGGAGCTCAGCGACATGCCCGGCCCCGCCTTCCGCGCCGCCGCCACGCGCGTCCGCGTCCCCGCGACCAGCGCCAATCTGGGCCCCGGTTACGACTCCTTCGGCCTCGCGCTCGGGCTCTACGACGATGTCGTGGTCCGGGTCGCCGACGAGGGTCTGCATGTCGACATCGCGGGCGAGGGCGCCGACACCCTCGCCCGCGACGAGCGCCACCTGGTGGTGCGCGCCATGAGGGCCACCTTCGACCGGCTGGGCGGTCAGCCCCGGGGGCTCGAAGTGGTCTGTGCCAACCGGATCCCGCACGGGCGGGGCCTCGGCTCCTCCTCCGCCGCGATCTGCGCGGGCATCATCGCCGCCCGGGCCGTGACCGTGGGCGGCGCCGAGCAGTTGGACGACGCGGCGGTGCTCGCGCTGGCCTCCGAGATCGAGGGCCACCCCGACAATGTCGCCGCCTGCCTGCTCGGCGGCTTCACCATCGCCTGGACCGACGGCGCCGCCGGCCACGGCGAGGGCCTCGGCGGCGGCAGCGACGCGCACGCCGTCACCCTGGCGCCCTCCGCCCTGGTCGTCCCGCTGGTCTTCATCCCCGGCAACCCGGTGCTGACCGAGGTCGCCCGCGGCCTGCTGCCCGCGACCGTGCCGCACGCCGACGCCGCCGCCAACGTCGGCCGGGCCGCGCTGCTGGTGGAGGCCGTCACCCGCCGCCCCGAGCTGCTGTTTCCGGCCACCGAGGACCGGCTGCACCAGGACTACCGCTCCCCGGCCATGCCCGAGAGCGCCGCTCTCGTCGCAGAGCTCCGGGCGCAGGGCGTGGCCGCAGTCATCTCCGGGGCCGGTCCCACCGTCCTCGCGCTCACCGACGACGGGTCGGCCGAGAAGCTGCTCGCCCAGGCGGGCCCCGGCTGGGCGGCCCACCGGTTGGCGCTCGACACCGAGGGCGCGGCCGTCCTCCCGCTCGCTCCCTGAGAATTCCCAGGCATTGAGTATTCCCGGGCATCGCAGGGCATCCCTGCTCCCGGGGGGCGGGGTTGTGCGAACCCTGAGGTGCGGGACACGATTGACCGACAATGGGCGGGGGAATGTTTGTTGGGTCCAGTAGTGTTAATCTCATGTCTGCACCAGGTGCCCTGCGGGGCCCGGTGCGCCGCGTCCCGATCCTGGCCTGCTCCGCTTGCGCGGGGTGACAGCTCCGGGACAGCAATTCTCCGGGAGCCCACCACAGCGCGTACGCAGCCTGCCTGCGCAAGTGTGATCGCATCCCGAAGCCGTGTCGGTGCCTCAGTCCCGCATGTGACGCACAGCCCGTGCCGAGACTGCAGTCCGGGGAGGGGAAACCAGACACGCGACGGGGGCCCGGAAACGGTGGTGTGCGCGTACACAGCGGACACCGCCAGGGGACACCGCACGTTCGTATGACCGCCATCCGGCGGGACCATCGCCCCGTACCTGCGAAAACGAGCGCAGATACGGACAGCACAACCGGTCGCCGAGCCAGACAGGCCGACGTCCGCTCCAGGGAAGGACCCTTCGTGAGCGACACCACCGATCTGATGGGCGCGCGCCCGGACGCTGACGCGTCGGACGCAAACACGGCCACCGCGCCGAAGCGCCGTCGGACCACGGGCACCGGGCTGAACGCCATGGTGCTCGCAGAGCTCCAGCAGCTCGCCACCGGCCTCGGCATCAGCGGCACAGGCCGGATGCGCAAGGGCGACCTGATCGACGCCATCAAGGCGAAGAACGGTGGGGACCCGCTGCTGGCCGCCGCAGAGGCACCCGCCAAGCGTGCGCCCCGTGCGACCAAGGCCGCCGCCGCCCCGGCGGCCGCAGCCCCCGCGGCAGCCGAGCCCGTCGCCGAGCAGGCC
>Ga0302314_10013618_pt1 | contig 13960 bp, 11 predicted proteins | sample III_Palsa_N2_3_FD_200533 | JGI IMG/M metagenome (GOLD analysis project Ga0302314, IMG submission 200533) | Peat permafrost microbial communities from Stordalen Mire near Abisko, Sweden - III_Palsa_N2_3 | ecosystem: Environmental > Terrestrial > Soil > Palsa > Peat permafrost | place: Sweden... | reverse complement strand
CGACAGCCTCGACACCGTCGAGCTGGTCATGGCGTTTGAGGAAGAATTCGGCATCGAAATTCCCGATGACGCGGCCGAGTCCATCGTCACCGTTGGTGACGCCGTGAAGTACATCGACAAAGCCAACGCCTCCTGATCCGGCGAAGCAGGATCTGAGCCGCATGCGCAGGGTCGTCGTCACGGGCCTGGGTCTTGTCACGCCGCTGGCCTGCGGCGTGGAAGAGACTTGGTCGCGCCTTATTGCCGGCCAGTCGGGCGCCAGCCTGATCACCAAGTTCAGGACCGACGATCTGCCGACCAAGATCGCCTGCCAGGTGCCGCGCGGCGATGGCAGCGATGGCAACTTCAACCCCGACCAATGGGTTGATGCCAAGGAACAGCGGCGCATGGATGATTTCATCATCTATGGCCTGGCCGCCGCCACGCAGGCGGTGCGTGATTCCGGTTGGGCACCTGCGACCGACGAAGACCGGTATCGCACCGGTGTGCTGATCGGTTCGGGCATCGGCGGGCTGACCGGCATCGAGGAAGCCTCGATCCTGGTGCACGAAAGAGGCCCCCGGCGCCTGTCGCCCTTCTTCATTCCGGGCCGGTTGATCAACCTGGTCTCCGGCTATGTCTCGATCGAGCATGGCTTCAAGGGCCCCAACCACGCCGTGGTCACGGCCTGCGCCACCGGTGCCCATGCCATCGGCGACGCTGCCCGGCTGATCGCGCTGGACGACGCCGATGTGATGGTCGCGGGTGGGGCGGAATCGGCTGTCTGCCGTATCGGCATTGCCGGCTTCAACGCCTGCCGCGCGCTCTCTACCGCCTATAACGACAATCCCACCAAGGCCTCGCGTCCCTACGACAAGGACCGCGACGGCTTTGTGATGGGCGAGGGCGCCGGTGTCGTGGTGCTGGAAGAGCTGGAACATGCCAAGGCGCGCGGCGCCAAAATCTATGGCGAAGTGACAGGCTATGGCCTGTCGGGCGACGCCTATCACATCACCGCGCCGTCGGAAGACGGTGATGGCGGTTATCGCGCCATGCAGATGGCGCTGAAGCGGGCGGGCATTTCCCCCTCCGACATCGATTATGTGAACGCCCATGGCACTTCGACCATGGCCGACGGCATCGAGGCAGGCGCCGTGGAACGCATCCTGGGCGATGCGGCGTCCAGGACCGCCATGTCCTCGACCAAATCCTCGATCGGCCATCTTCTGGGTGCGGCCGGGGCGGTGGAAGCCATTTTCTGCCTGCTCGCCATGCGCGACAGCATCGTGCCGCCCACCATCAATCTGGACAATCCGGACGTCGTCACTCCGCTGGATCTGGTGCCGCTCAAGGCGCAGAAGCGCGAGGTCAATGTCGCCATGTCCAACAGTTTCGGTTTCGGCGGCACCAACGCCGCGCTGATCGTCTCCAAAATCTGATGCGTTTTCTGCTGGTTCTCATCGTTCTCGTCGTCATTGGGGCGGGCGCGGTGGAATGGGCCAATGCCGCCTGGGATGCCGCCGGTCCGGCCGCGCCCTCTGGCAACCAGACCGTGATCCTGATCCCAGCTCGCAGCCGCGCCCATGAAGTCGCCCGCCTGCTCGAAGACAAGGGCGTGGTCAAACACGCACTGCTGTTTGAGTTCGATGCCCGGCTCAGGGGTTACGCCAGCCAGCTCAAGGCCGGCGAATATGCCATTCCCTCCACTGCCTCGATGGCCGCCATCGCCTCCATCCTGGCCTCGGGCAAATCCATCCAGCACAAGCTGACCGTGGCCGAGGGGCTCACCAGCGACATGGCGTGGAAGCTGGTCCAGAACGATCCCGACCTGATGGGCGATGCGGGGCCGGTGCCGCAGGAAGGCACGCTGCTGCCCGAGACCTATCTCTTCACCCGCGGCGAGACCCGCGAGCACCTGCTGGCCAAGATGGCGGCGGCGCAGGCCAGGTTCCTGGACGAGAAATGGCCCGCCCGCGCCAGCGGCCTGCCGCTCAAATCCCTGCGCGAAGCGATCACCTTGGCCTCCATCGTGGAGAAGGAATCGGCTTTGCCGGAAGAGCGGCGCCATATCGCCTCGGTCTTCGTCAACCGGCTGAGGACGGGCATGAAGCTCCAGTCCGATCCCACCATCATTTACGACATCTCCAAGGGCTATCCCTTGGGCCGCGGCATTCGCCAGAGCGAGCTTGCCACCGCCACACCCTACAACACCTATGTGATCCCGGGCCTGCCGCCGGGGCCGATCTCCAATCCCGGCAAGGATTCGCTGGATGCGGTGCTCAATCCGGAACAGACCGGCGATCTTTATTTCGTCGCCACCGGCAAGGGCGGGCATGTGTTTTCAGCTACCGTGGAGGGCCAGGCCAGGAATGTCGCGGCTTACCGCGCCTTCGAACGCCAGCAGCAGGGGCCGCCCGAAAGCCGACAGGTCCAGGCTGATGGCCGGATCGGGAACACCGATGTGACCGTTCTCGATCCCTCCGCGCCCAATCTGCCGCCCGCGCCGGCCAAAAAGAAACACCGCGCGCGCCGCAGGTGACAGGCGCAGGATCGACGCGCTACCTTCCGCGCTTCAGGACAGAGCGCCCATGACATTTGCCAGCATGACCGGTTTCGCCGAAAGCACGGGCAGCCATGAGGGCTTGCGCTGGCGCTGGGAAGCCAAGAGCGTCAACAGCCGCAGCCTGGATCTGCGTCTGCGCATTCCCCCCGGCTATGACGCGCTGGAGGCGCCGGTGCGGCGGCTGGCCAGCGAGCGGTTCCTGCGCGGCGCCTTGCAGCTTTCCCTTTCCATCGAAACGCCGGAAGGCGTGCGGGGCCTGGCGGTGGATGCCGCCGCCCTTGCCAGTGCGGTCAGGATCGCACGCGAAGTCGCGGCCGAAACCGGACTTGCACCAGCGCGGGTGGACGGGCTTCTGGCGCTGAAGGGCGTGATCGTGAGCGATGACGGGGTGCCGGCGCTGGACCCGATTACCCGCGGCAGCCGCGACGCCGCGATCCTGGAAAGTCTGGGCCTGGCCTTCGACAAGCTGGCCAAGGAGCGCGGCCGCGAAGGCGCCAAGCTTGCCGCCCTGCTCAAATCCCAGGTGGAGGAGATCGAACGGCTGGTGGCGGACGCGGGCCAGCTGGCGGCGGCGCAGCCCGCCAGCCTGAAGGCGCGCCTTCAGATCCAGCTCAAGGAATTGCTGGACAGCAATACCATTCCCGAAGAACGGCTGGCGCAAGAAGTCGCCTTCCTGGCGGTGAAGGCGGATGTGCGCGAGGAGCTGGACCGGCTCACCGCCCATGTCCAGGACGCCCATAGCCTGATTGCCCAGGGCAAGGGCGTGGGCCGCAAGCTCGATTTCCTGGCGCAGGAGTTCAACCGCGAGGCCAATACCTTGTGCTCCAAATCCGCCGACATCGCATTGACCCGCAACGGCCTGGCGCTTAAGGCGGTGATCGACCAGTTCCGCGAGCAAGCCCAGAATGTTGAATAAGAATGTCGAATGAAAATATCCAGCGCCGCGGCCTGATGCTGGTGCTGTCTTCGCCTTCGGGCGCGGGCAAGACCACCCTGTCGCGCAAACTGTTGGATATCGACGGCTCCATCACCATGAGCGTTTCGGCCACCACCCGCGCACCCCGCATCGGCGAGCAGGAGGGTAAGGATTATTTCTTTGTTTCGCCGTCCATGTTCGCCCAGATGGCCGATGGCGGCGCATTCCTGGAGCATGCGCTGGTGTTCGGCCATCAATATGGCACGCCCAAGGAGCCGGTGATGCTGGCGCTGGCCAAGGGCCGTGACGTGCTGTTCGACATTGACTGGCAGGGCACCCAGCAGTTGCGCCAGCAGGCGGGCGACGATCTGGTCAGTATCTTTGTGCTGCCGCCCAGCCATGAGGAGCTTGAGCGCCGGTTGCGCGCCCGCGCCCAGGATGCCGAAGATGTGGTGCAGGCCCGCATGGCCAAGGCCAACAACGAGATCAGCCATTGGGCGGAATATGATTATGTCGTGATCAACGACGATCTGGAGTCCACGCTCGCAAAAATCCGCACCATCCTGGATGCCGAGCGGATGCGGCGCGGGCGCCAGACTGGCATCCCGGCTTTCGTAGGAAAATTGATGAGCTAGCGCGGGTTTTTTGCGCTCTGAGTGTGTCGCGCGTGCTCACGTGCGCGAAGCGCGCTCCGCGCGTTGCCACGCTGTCGCTGGCAACCCTGCTCAGATCGCAAAATTCCTCGCGCTTATTTCGCTTAATTCAGGGCGCGGGCCAGCGCGGCGAACTGTTCAATCTTTAGCTCTTCAGGCCGCGCGGTGGGATCAATGCCCGCTTTTGCCAACAGCGTTTCGCCGCCTAGCGGTTTCAGCGACTGGCGCAGCATCTTGCGGCGCTGGCCGAAGGCGGCCGCGGTGATCTTTTCCAGGTCGGACAAGTTGGCAGGCGCCAGCGGCGCGCCGCGCGGCTCCAGCCGCACGATGGCCGAGGTGACGGATGGCGGCGGCACAAAGGCACTGCGGTTGACGTCGAACAGGATTTTCGCGGTACAGCGCCACTGCGCCAGCACCGACAGCCGGCCATAATGTTCGCTGCCCGGCGTCGCGGTGATGCGCTGGGCCACTTCCTTCTGAAACATCAGGGTCAGGCTGGCCCAGGGCGGCGGCCAGCTTGCCACCGTCAGCCATTTGATCAGGAGCGCGGTGCCGACATTGTAGGGCAGGTTGGCGGCCACCCGCACGCCCTTGGGCCAGATCGCGGCCTCGTCCAGTTCCATCGCATTGGCGGACATCACGTCCAGCTTGCCGGGCCAGGCTTGCGCGATCTCTTCCAGCGCGGGCAGGCAGCGTGCGTCGCGCTCCACCGCGATCACGCGGTCGGCGCCTTCATCCAGTAGCGCGCGGGTGAGGCCGCCGGGGCCGGGCCCGACTTCATAGAATGTGCCGCCGCTTTCGGCACCGGCGGCGCGCGCGATGCGGCGGGTCAGATTCAGATCGAGCAGGAAGTTCTGGCCCAGCGATTTCTTCGCCGACAGGCCGTGGGCCGCGATGACAGCTCGCAGCGGCGGCAGATTATCTGGATCTGGCATCGGCCATATCCGCGGCCATCTTCACCGCGGCAATCATGCTGCGGGCATCGGCTCGGCCGGTGCCGGCGATATCCAGCGCGGTACCGTGGTCGGGCGAGGTGCGCACGATGGGCAGCCCCAGGGTGACGTTCACCCCGTCCCAGAAGCTCAGGGTCTTGATCGGGATCAGGGCCTGGTCGTGATACATGCAGAGTGCGGCGTCATAACTCTTGCGCGCTTCCTCGTGAAACAGCGTGTCGGCGGACAGCGGCCCCTTGACCGCAAAACCGCGCGCCTTCAGGGCCGCAACGGCGGGCGCGATAACGGCCGCATCTTCGCCGCCCAGCATGCCGTCTTCGCCGGCATGGGGATTGAGCCCCGCCACCGCCAGCCGGGGGTTGAGGATGCCGAAGTCGCGCCGCAGCGCCGTCAGGATGATCTCGCCGGTATCGAAAACCGACTGTTTGCTGATCGCGCCGGATACATCCGCGATCGGCATATGAATGGTCAGCGGCACCACCCGCAGTTGGTCGCTGGCCAGCATCATCACCGCGCGCGGCGCAGCCGTCAGATGCGCCAGGAATTCGGTATGGCCGGGAAAGCCGAAGCCCGCGCTGTTCAGCACGGCCTTGTGGATGGGCGCGGTGACGACGGCGGCCGCTTCGCCCGCAAGACAGGCCTGTACCGCGATCTCGATGGCCTCGATCACCGCCGGCGCATTGGCGGCGTCAAGCCGGCCCGGCGTTCGCTGTGCGCGGGCTTTGGTCGGAATCAAAGCCTGGCGGTGAGACGAGAAGATGTCCGCATCGCCGACCAGCCTGATGGCGCGCCCGCCGATCTGGCCGCCGAAATGGTCGAAGGCGGCCATGGCGACTTCGGGCCCCACGCCTGCGGGCTCACCCATGCTGATCAGGATCGGAGTGGCGGCGCCCTTACCGGATGAGGGCATCAGGCTTGCTGCTGTCGCGCACCTGGATATTGGCATCGCGCTTCAGGTCGCGCAGATAGCGCCTGGCCAGGGTGGCGATCTGGTTCTGGAACAGCTGGTCTTTCACCTGATCGCGGGTCGGCATCACATAGGCGGTCTTGATCTCGATGCGCTTGTCGCAGCGCCCGATCAGCTCGATGCCAGCTTCCGACGTGAAGGGTGTCGCGGCCTCGCCCGGACGGGTGTTCTTCATCGCGTCCTGGATCTGCGGGCTGAGCTCGCTCAGCTTGGCGTCGCCCAGATCCATATAGACGGTGCCGGTCATCTTGCCGTGCAGTTCGTTGAGCTGGCCGCAGCCGGAATAATGCTGCTGGATTTGAGTGGCCACGTTCATGATCTGCTCAAGCTCTTCCTTGGGCGGACGCGGGCCGACCGGGAACAACAGGCGCGCCAGCGGCAGGGTGCCGGTCGGGCCCGTGGGACCTGTGGGGATATCGGCGATCTTGGTGCCCAAAGGCTCCTGGCGTTCGCGCAGGCCCAGCACATACCAGCCGCCGGTGGAGCGGACGGGATCGCTGATCGCGCCCGGTTCCATCTTGGCCAGCGTTGTTTCCAGTTCCGGCGCCAGCTGGTTGGCATTGATCCAGCCCATATCGCCGCCGGTGGCGGCGGTGGGATGCTGGCTGAACTGGCGCGCCACCATGGGGAAGGGCGCGCCCTGGTGCAGCTGCCGCTCCACCTCGTCGGCGTCCTTCTTCACCTTGTCGTTCTGCTCGGGATTGTCCACGGGCAGGAAAATCTCCAGCACATGGTAGTGCGGTTTGTTGGCGCCCTCGGCATAGCGGGCCAGTTCCGCATCCGCCATGGCCTCGGTGACGTTGACGTCCTCGCCATATTCGTCCTGCACCGTCTTCTGCCAGGCGATGGAGGCGGTGATCTGGGCGCGCAGCGCATCCTCGTTGGTGCCGGCCTTGATCAGGTTCTGGCGCAGCTGATCGATGCTGAAATGATATTCCTGCATCATGGCGTTGAGGCGCTTGTCCACCTCGACGGGACTGACGGTGATCTTCTTCTTCACCGCTTCCTGAAGCTGCAGCTTTTCGGATTCCAGCACTTCCAGGATCTGGGTGCGGATGCGGGTGCGCTGTTCCGGCGTCAGCTCCTGGGTGATGTTGTTGAGCGCCAGATACAGCGCCACGCGCTGCCTGAGTTCATAGTCGGAGATGGATTCGTCATTCACCGTGGCGACGATGGAATCGGCGTCATTGTCCACCTTGTCCTGGGTGGCGTCGATCACGCCGGCGTCATTGTTCTTGGCTTCCTGCTGGGGCTTGGCGTCGCCGGCCGCGGTATCGGCCGGTTTCGCATCGGCGGACGGCGCCACAGCCGCTGCGTCGGATGCCGGCGTCGTCGCGTCTTTGGCAGTGGCCTGCGGGGCGGCGCCGGATTTGGCGGGGGCGACGGCGGGAACAGCCGGCACGGGCTTAAAGCCAGCGTCCTGGGTCTGGGCCGCTGCACTTGCACCGGCCATCAGGGCAACGCCCAGCATCAGGGTAGTGGCAATCCGCATCGTCCGTCTGATCTTTGCCATGAGCTGGGGCTCTTCATGGCGCGCTCCGCCGGTCCCCTAAGCCCTGCCAAAATACGGAATTTCCCGTCCCGATCAAGCACCTAAGACGATGGAACCGCGAGGCAAAAGCCCGCATTTCCGCCACTTACGGGTGGGTAAGGGCGAAAACATCCTTGGGAAACAGGCTGAAGGGCTGAATGGCGGTGTCCCCGGTCTTCAGATTGAAGCGCAGAATCACCGAAGTGGAGGGCGGGACGCCCTGAATCAGGTCCTCGGTGTATTTGCGCCGGTAGGCCAGCGAAATGGCGATGCATTCGTCCTCATAGCCTATGCCATATTCGGTATTGAGGAACTGGTCGTTGGCCAGGTCGCGCTGGGCGGCCACAAAGACCTGCCAGTTCTGCCAAACATTCACATCGCCCTGGGCATTGATTTCCTGGCGGCTGGGCAGGCCCAGGCTGGAAACCGTCTGCGGCAGCTGGATGTAGCTGACCTGGAGCGACGAACGCTCATAACTGCCGGTGACATAGATTTCATGCCGCCGGACCGAGCCGCTGCCGCGGTCCACATCGAAACGGTCGGTGATGTCGAGGTGCGGGAACTTGACCGAGAGACTGCCCACCAGGTCCGAGGAGGTGCCGCTGTTGCCGGTGAAGGCCTCCAGCAATGGATCGGGCTTCAACCGATAGGTCTGGCCGAGCTGGCCTGTCACCTCGCCCCCGGGAAACAGCGCCTCCGCCATGACGCCGACATTGGCGCGCGGCCCGCTCTCGATGATGTCGTAGCCCGGCAGCTGGTTGAAGCTGAAGACATTGTTGTCGTCGAATTCGAAATCCTGGGAATCTTCCTGGCGCAGGCCGGCGGGATTGCCGCCATAAGGCTGCAGCACGACCTGGCCGATGGGCTGGACCACAAAGGAATGGCCGGGGCTGCTTTCGGCGACAAAAGGCCAGCGCCAGTCCAGGCCTGCGTAAGCGGTGCCGCGCTCCAAGGTGCTGTCGCTGGTGGCGGGAGCGCCAAATTGCGGCGTGTCGAAATGATAGGCGTCGCCACGCGCATCCAGCACAAAGGTCCAGATCTGGCCGTCGCCCAGGATGGTTGGCGTCTTCCAGTTGATTTCGCTGGTCAGGCGCTGGTCGTTGCGCTGGTCGTCGCGGCCGATCGCGACCCCGTTTATGTCCAGGCGCAAGGAGCCGCCTGCCACTTTCTCCTTGGGGATGTAGGAGAAATCCAGGCCGGGCAGGACATAGGGAATGCGCGAGGTGACGTCGGTGGCGCGCAGGCCCTGGAAATAATAGCTGGAGAGGGCAAAGCGCGAGCGGCCGGGCGTGTCCTCGATGAACAGGTCGTTGATCAGCCGGTCCAGATAGGAAATATCATAGAACCGCATGTAACCGGGATTGCTGGTGGCCTGTACGTCAAAGCCGGTGCGCCAGGTGTCTGACAGCTGCTCGCGGCCCGAGCCGAAGATATGGCCATAGGTCTGTGCGCCCGGCGTGCCGCCCAGGCCGCCATCGGGATTGTAGGCGCCGCTGCCCTGGAACCACAGGCCGCCATTGTTCCAGCGCTGGCGATATTCCAGCTCCAGCACATCGCCGCCGGAGGTGGAGATCATCGGCGCCACCGTCAGGTCCTGGCTGGGGGAAATGGAAAAGTAATAGGGCAGGCGGGTGAAATAGCCGATCTTGGTGGAATTGCCGACTTCCGGAGTCAAAAGCCCCGACGCATGACGCACCGTGGGATCGGAGACGGTGAAGGCCGGCACCCAGGCCACCGGCACGCCTTCCACACTGATGACGGCGCTGTGGAAATGGATCTTGTGCGTTTCCTGGTCATAGACCACGCGCTCGGACTTGACCTGCCATAGCGGCGTACGTTGCCCGGGCTTGTTGCAGATTTTGCAAGGACTGTAGGCGGAGCGCCGCGCCACCACCGTGGTGCCGTTGATGCGCTGGGCGTTGCGCGCCGCCAGCTTGCCGTTCTTGCCGATCAGGGCGCCAAAGCCGGACAGCACGCCGTCGCGCATCTTGTCCTTCAGCACCACATGATCGGAAAAGGCGACGTTGCCGCGGCTATCGATCATCACGACATGGCCGCGCGCCGTCACCGTGTCGGTATTCTGGTCATAGTCCACCCGCTCGGCCTGGAGCGTGCGGCCTTCCTGGACGATCTCGACATGGCCGACGGCGGAGACGGTTTTCCCGTCGCTGTCGTAATCCACCTCGTCGGCCTGAAGCAGCAGCGGCGCGTCTTTGGCCGGAGGCTTGGCCGCAACGGCGTGCATCTGCGCCGCCTGGGCGAAGAGCGGAAGCATGGCGCAGGCGCCAAGTGCGGCAAAACGGACGGCGGAGGCGCGCATCCCTCAGCCGTCTTCTTGCGAGAAGACGAGTGTCATTCCAATCAGGATGGAAGCCAGCGCCGGCGCCGTCGCCGCCAGCAGGATCGGCACCGCGCCGGATTGGCCCAGCACCTTGGTCAGGTCCTGGAAGAAATAAACCGCAAAGCCTGCGCCTGCGCTGAACAGAACCACCTTGGGCATGCCGCCTTCGCGGCCCAGTTTCAGCGAGAAGCTGGCGGCCATGAACACCATGGCGGCGAAGAGAGCGGGCAGGGCGTAGAGCGTGTAGAGATAGAGCTGGTACTTGGAGGCCGAGAAACCGGCGGCCTGGGCGGCGCGGATATAGCCGGGCAGATCCCAGAAGGACAGCGTGTCGGGCGAGGCGGAGCTTTCGATGATCTGCTCCGGCGTGAGCGTGGTGGGCAGCTCGAAGGTGGCGTGGTGCACCGGCGCTGCCCCGCTGGTGTCGGACACCCAGGCGTCGTTCAACGTCCAGAAATGATCTCCGAGCTGGGCGGAACTGGCATCGATGCGGCCGATGAAATGGTCGTGGGGGCCGTAGAGGAAGACCAGCACATCTTCCAGATGCTCGCCCTGATCGGCCACGCGCAGGGCGTGGATCACCGATTGCTGGCGGGCGTCGCCCTGTCTCAGCCACAAGCCGTTGATCGAAACCGAAAGCTGGCTTTCCTCGCCCTTCACATAGCGGGCTTCCAGCTCCGCGAAGGTGGAAAACATCTTGGCGGAGACGGGCGTGAATACGGTGACGGCAAAGACGCCGATAAACACAGCGACTGTCAGCGGCGGCAGCAGGAAATCCCAGGCCGAAACGCCGGCGGCGCGCGTCGCCACCAGTTCGCGGTTACGCGATAGCCGTACGAAGGTGGCGACGCCGCCGCCCAAGATGGCGAAAGGCAGAAATTTCTGGCCCAGGTCCGGCAGCTGCAGGATCGCCATGCCCACCACGGTGGCGGTCGGCACGTCGTGGCCGGCGGTGCGCTCCAGTAGTGCTGCGATGTCGATGGAAAAGGCCAGCGTCAGGACGATGGCATAGGTCACGGCCACGCCGAGCAGGAATTGCATCGCCAGATAACGGTAGAGCGTCCAGGACCAGCTCATGCGGTACGCACCTGCCAGCGCGTCGCCAGTGCTGCGGGCGAATAGCCCGCCAGCACCAGGATGGCGCAGGCGGTCCCCAGCAGCGGCAGGAGGTAAAAGGCCGCCACCAGCGGCTGGTGGCGCTGCACCAGGCCCACGATGCTATAGCCGATGATGCGCAAGCCCACCGCCGCCACGATCGCCGCGCCCAGGCGCAGGGCGACGCTGCCGCGCTGGCGGCGTCCGCGCACCACCGCGGCCAGCGCGATCAGCGCAAAGGCGATGCAGTAGAGCGGTTGCGACAGGCGGTCATGGGCCTCGGCATAGAACTGGTCGCGGATCTTCTGGGTCAGGTCCTGCTCCGTGGGCCACAACAGCTCGCCCAGGAAACGTTCAGACCGTTTGCGCGAAGAATATTGAGCCGGTCCCGAGAATTGGTCCAGGTTGAGCGTGTCGCTTTGGAAATGCAGCACCTGCAACTGCTGTCCGCCCTTGCCGCCGTTTTCGATGGTGCCATCCATCATGATCAGGCGCGGGCCGGTCGGGGTCTGCGCCAGGATGCCCTTGTCGGCGATGTAGGTGACGGGCCTGAGCTTGTCGCGGCTGTCATGCACCAGGATGCCGTGGATTTCGCCATCGTTGGCGAGCTGGCGGATGAAGACGGTGAGGCCGGGCGCGGCGGGATTGAAATCGCCTTCATTCAGCAGCGCGCCCGCCATGTCGGCGCGGATGTCGCCGAGTTTTTCGTTCAGCGCCCGCTGGCCTATCGGCGCCAGATAAAGCAGGCAGGCGCAGGTCAGCAGCATCACGATGGCCGCCGCCGCCAGGACCGGCACGGCCAGCTGGCGCAGCGAATAGCCGGCCGAGGCCATCACCACCAGCTCACTATCGCTCGCCAGCCGCTGCAGGGTGAACAGGGTGGCGAAGAAGAAGGCGAAGGGCATGATGATGGCGAGCGGCGAGGGCAGCTCCAGCAGCATCAGGTAAAGGAAGGTGGGTGCGGACTGGCCGCGGTTGATCACCAGGTCGAGCAGCGGCAGGCTGGTGACCAGCCAGATCACGCTGGTCAGAAGCAGGGTCAATATCGCCACCGGCCCCAGAAGCTGGACCAGCACATAGGCCGACAGGCTGGGCACGCGCAAAGCCCCCGGCGGCTTGCGGCCCATGCTTCCTGACGCTGTCGGGCGCGGCCTTGCCATCGCAACCTTTGGGCCCTTGTTGGAGGTCGGCTGGATTCGACCTAAGCTATCACCAGAACTGGTGAATTTCCCCGAAAATACCCTGTCCCCGTCCGGAGATATAGCATGCAGATTTCCTTTGTTGGGTCCGCCGATGTCACAGCCAAAGACGCCGGCGCATGGGTCGTGGCGGCGGCGGAAAAGGCGGTACTTCTGCCTGCGGCCGTCCGGCTGGACAAGGCAAGCGGCGGGGCGCTGACGCGGGCGTTGAAATTTTCGCGCTTCACCGGCAAGGCGGGGCAGTTTCTGGAGGTTCTGGCGCCCGCAGGGCTGAAGGCCTCGCGCCTGCTTCTGGTGGGATTGGGCGCCCCCGATTCGCTGGACGAAAAGAGGCTTGAGACGCTTGGAGCGCAGATCGTGGGCCGGCTGTTCGCCGCGGGCGAAGCTGCGGCCAATATCGAAATCGAGGTGCCCAAAAACAGCAAGGTCAAGAAAGCGGAAGCCGCCGCGCATCTGGCCTTTGGTGCGCGTCTGAAAAGCTATGCTTTCGACAAGTACCGCACGCGCAATCTGGACGAATACGAAAAGAAGCTGAAGACGCTGCGCATCGTCACCCCGGATGTGACGGCGGCGAAAAAGGCGCATGCCGGCCTTGCCGCGGTGGCGGAGGGAATCTTTTTTGCCCGCGATCTGGTGAACGAGCCGCCGAATTTCCTCTATCCGGCGGAATTCGCCCGCCGCGCCAAGGCGCAACTGTCAAAGCTTGGCGTCAAGGTCGAGATCCTGGGCGAAGCCGAAATGAAGAAGCAGGGCTTCGGCGCGCTGCTGGGCGTGGGCCAGGGCTCGGCGCGTGAAAGCCAGCTGGTGGTGATGCAGTGGAACGGCGGTCCCTCTTCCAAAAAAGACAAGAAGAGCGCCAGGCCCATCGCCCTGGTGGGCAAGGGCGTGTGTTTCGATTCGGGCGGCCTTTCCATCAAGGTCGGCGCCGGCATGCAGGGCATGAAGGGCGACATGGCGGGCGCGGCCGCGGTCACCGGCACCCTGCTGGCGCTGGCGGCGCGCAAGGCCAAAGTCAATGTCGTGGGCGTGATCGGGCTGGTGGAGAACATGCCCGACGGCGGCGCCTTCCGGCCTGACGATGTGCTGACTTCGCTGTCGGGCCAGACCATCGAGGTGCTGAACACCGATGCGGAAGGCCGGCTGGTGCTGGCCGATGCGCTCACCTATACCCAACGGCGCTTTCAGCCCAGGCTGGTGATCGATCTCGCCACGCTCACGGGCGCGATCGTGGCGGCGCTGGGCTTCGAACATGCCGGCGTCTTTTCCAATGACGATGAGCTGGTGCGCCGGATGCAGGCGGCAGGCCGCTATACCGGCGAGCGGGTATGGCAACTGCCGCTCGATCCCTTCTACGACAAGATGATCCGCTCCAAGATCGCCGACATGAAGAATATCGGCGGCGCCAATTCCGGCTCCATCACCGCCGCCCAGTTCCTGCTGCGCTTCATCGAAAAGGACACGGCCTGGGCGCATCTGGATATCGCGGGCGTGGCCTGGCAGGACGGCGAGCAGAAGCCGACCATTCCCAGCTGGGGTACGGGCTGGGGCGTGCGCCTGCTCAACCGGCTGATGCTTGAACACTACGAGTCATGACCGAGACGCTCTTCTATCATCTCGAGCGCCGGTCCCTGGAAGAGATACTGCCCGGCCTGGTGGAGAAATCGCTGCAGCGCGGCTGGCGGGCAGCGATCAAGACCGATTCCTCGGAACGTTCCGACGCGCTGGACACCTTGTTGTGGGCCTATGACGACCAGTCCTTCCTG
>Ga0302314_10013617_pt1 | contig 13960 bp, 11 predicted proteins | sample III_Palsa_N2_3_FD_200533 | JGI IMG/M metagenome (GOLD analysis project Ga0302314, IMG submission 200533) | Peat permafrost microbial communities from Stordalen Mire near Abisko, Sweden - III_Palsa_N2_3 | ecosystem: Environmental > Terrestrial > Soil > Palsa > Peat permafrost | place: Sweden... | reverse complement strand
TTCAGCCCGTCGATGGTGGCGAGGGCCGGATCGCCGGCCTGGGCCAGGACCACCGCCGGCGGGGCGGCCAGGGCGGCGCAGAGCAGAACGAGGAAGCGTCGGTCGATCATGATCAGGCGGTCTGCAACAGGCTCGTCTCGATGACGCGGGCAATGTCCGCCGCATTCAGTCCGGCGGTATCGTATTGCTTGAACTGGTCGTCGTGCTCCTGGAACACGTCGGGCAGGGTGAGGGTGCGCAGGCGGAAGCCCGACCGGATCAGGTCGTTGTTGGCCAGGTAGGTGGCGACCAGGCTGCCGAAACCGCCGCCCGAGCCTTCCTCGAGGGTGATCAGCATGCTGTGCTGGCGGACCAGCCGGCGCAGCAGCTCCTCGTCCATCGGCTTGGCGAAGCGGGCGTCGGCCACCGTGCAACTGACGCCGCGGGTCGCCAGGTGATCCGCCGCCGCCAGCGCGGCGCCGAGCCGCGTGCCGAAGCTGAGGATGGCCACGTCGCTGCCGTCGCGCACCACCCGGCCCCTGCCGATCGGCAGCACTTCGCCGCGCTCGGGCAAGGCGACGCCCGTCCCCTCGCCGCGCGGATAGCGGAAGGCGATCGGGCCGGAGTCGTGGGCCGCGGCGGTGGCGACCATGTGCACCAGTTCGGCCTCATCCGACGGGGCCATGACCACCATGTTGGGCAGGCAGGTCAGATAGGCGATGTCGAAGCTGCCGGCGTGGGTCGCGCCGTCGGCGCCGACCAGGCCCGCCCGGTCCATGGCGAAGCGGACAGGCAGGTTCTGGATCGCCACGTCGTGCACCACCTGGTCGTAGGCGCGCTGCAGGAAGGTCGAGTAGATGGCGCAGAACGGCTTGAGCCCCTCAGTGGCGAGGCCGGCGGCGAAGGTCACCGCGTGCTGTTCGGCGATGCCGACATCGAAGGTGCGCTCGGGGAAGGCCTTCTCGAACAGGTCGACGCCGGTGCCTGAGGGCATGGCGGCGGTGATCGCCACCACCCGGGCGTCGTCGGTCGCCTCCTGGATCAGGGCGTCGGCGAACACGCGGGTATAGGTCGGCGCGCCGGGGCGGCCCTTGACCTGCTGGCCCGAGGCGACGTCGAACTTGCTGACCGCATGCAGCCGGTCGGCCGAGCTCTCGGCCGGCTTGTAGCCATAGCCCTTCTGGGTGCGCACGTGCAGCAGCACCGGCCCGTGCCGGTTGTGGTCGCGGATCGCCTCCAAGAGCGGGACCAGCACGTCGAGGTCGTGGCCGTCGACCGGGCCGAGGTAGAGGAAGCCCAGCTTCTCGAACAGGGTGGCGGCCGGCGCCGTACCGTCGGCCACTGCCCGCGCCCGTTCGCTGGCTTCGGCCAGCGGCGCGACAGCCCGCACCGGCGCATAGGCGTCGGCCTGATGCAGCTTGGTCAGGTAGGCGCTGAGCGCGCCCACCGGCGGGGCGATCGACATGTCGTTGTCGTTGAGGATCACCAGCAGCCGGCTGTTGCAGGCGCCGGCGTTGTTCAGCGCCTCATAGGCCATGCCGGCCGTGATGGCGCCGTCGCCGATCACCGCGATCACATGGTTGTCGCCGCCCTTGAGGTCACGCCCCTTGGCCATGCCGAAGCCGGCCGAGATCGAGGTCGACGAGTGGGCCGCGCCGAATGGGTCGTAGACGCTCTCGGACCGCTTGGTGAAGCCGGACAGGCCGCCGCCCTTGCGCAGGGTGCGGATCCGGTCGCGCCGGCCGGTCAGGATCTTGTGCGGATAGGCCTGGTGGCCGACGTCCCAGATCAGCCGATCCTCGGGCGTGGAGAACACATAATGGATGGCGGTGGTCAGCTCGACCACGCCGAGCCCGGCGCCGAGGTGCCCACCGGTGACCGAGACGGCGTCGACGGTCTCGGCGCGCAGCTCGTCCGCGAGCCGACGCAGATCGCGCCGATCCAGCAGGCGCAGGTCGGCCGGGGTCTTCACCCGGTCGAGCAGCGACGCCGCCTGAGCGCCCTTTTTATTATGGTTCAACGCATTCCCCAAGAACCTGGTCCTTATTGTTATCAGGCCCGCCCCTTCAGGCGGTGCGATCGAGAAGATAGTAAGGCAGCGCCCTGAGTTCGACCGCGGCAGGGCCATAAGGCGACAGGACTTCGGTGGCGCTGTCGGCCAGCCGCCGCGATTCGGTGCGCGCGCCGTCGACGCCCCAGATGGAGATCAGGGTCTGCTTGCCCTGGGCCTCGTCCTTGCCCACCGCCTTGCCGGCGGTCTCGGCCGCCCCGGTGAGGTCGATCAGGTCGTCGGCGATCTGGAAGGCGAGGCCGAAGTCGCGGGCAAAGCTGCGCAGGCGCGCCTGATGCTCGTCGCCGGCCTCGGCCAGGATGGCGCCGGCCTCGGCGGAGAATTCGAACAAGGCGCCGGTCTTCATCCGCTGCAGCAGGATGATTTCGGCCTGGTCGTAGTCATGCTGCGCGCTCAGCATGTCCATCATCTGCCCGCCGATCATGCCTTCGCCGCCGGCGGCCTTGGCGAGTCGGCTGACCAGGCGGGCGCGGACCTCGCCGGACGGGTGGGTGGCGGGATCGGCCAGGATCTCGAAGGCGATGGTCAGAAGGCCGTCGCCGGCCAAGACGGCGGTGGCTTCGTCGAATTTGCGGTGGGTGGTCGGACGGCCGCGGCGGAGATCGTCGTCGTCCATGCACGGCAGGTCGTCGTGCACCAGGGAATAGGTGTGCAGCACCTCGATCGCGGCGGCTGCCCGTAGCGCCCGGGCGGCCGGCACGTCGAACAGGCGCGCGCCGGCGAGGGTCAGATACGGCCGGAGCCGCTTGCCGCCGGCGAAGGTGGCGTAGCGCATGGCCTCCAGCACCCGTGCATGGCGGCCGTGCGGCTCGGGCAGCACGCGCTCGAGCACCGCTTCGACGGCGGCGGCGTCGCGCGACAGCGCAACCGACACGTCCGGCCTGGCCGGCGCGGTGATCGTATCGACCGCGCTCACTCCGCGGCCGCCGTGACGGGCTGAGCCTCCGCCGCGAGGGCCTGGGCCTCCTGCGCCTGAATCTCCTTGGCCTTGGCTTCGACCAGTTCGACGATGTGGTCGACCATGCCGTCGTTACCCATCTTATGGTCCGGCTTGCCCGCCATGTAGACCATGCCCGAGCCCTTGCCGCCGCCGGTGAAGCCGATGTCGGTCATCAGGGCCTCGCCCGGGCCGTTGACCACGCAGCCGATGATCGACAGCGAGATCGGGGTGGAGACGTGCGCCAGACGCTTCTCCAGCGCCTCCACCGTGCGGATCACGTCGTAGCCCTGCCGCGCGCACGACGGACAGGCGATGATGTTCACCCCGCGATGGCGGAGGCCGAGGGACTTCAGGATATCGAACCCGACCTTGATCTCCTCCTCCGGCTCGGCCGCCAGCGAGACCCGGATGGTGTCGCCGATCCCGGCCCACAGCAGGTTGCCGATGCCGATCGAGGACTTCACCGTCCCGGTGCGCAGCGCCCCCGCCTCGGTGATGCCGAGGTGCAGCGGGCAGTCGATCTGGTCGGCGAGCTGCTGATAGGCCGCCACGGTCATGAAGGTGTCCGACGCCTTCACGCTGATCTTGAATTCATGGAAGTCCAGGTCCTGCAGGATGCGGGCGTGGAACAGGGCGCTCTCCACCATCGCGTCCGGACAGGGTTCGCCGTACTTTTCCAGCAGGTCCCGCTCCAGCGAGCCCGCGTTGACCCCGATTCGCATCGAGCAGCCGTGGTCCCGCGCCGCCTGCACCACGTCGCGCACCCGCGCCGCGGAGCCGATGTTGCCGGGGTTGATGCGCAGGCAGGCCGCGCCGGCCTCCGCCGCCTCGATCCCGCGCTTGTAGTGAAAATGGATGTCCGCCACGAGCGGGACCTTGGCCGCCTTGGCGATGGTCCGGAACGCTTTGGTCGAGTCCTCGTCCGGGCACGACACCCGCACGATGTCCGCTCCCGCCTCCTCCAGACGCCGGATCTGGTCGATCGTCGCGCCCGCGTCCGCCGTCAGGGTGTTGGTCATCGACTGCACCGTGATCGGCGCATCGCCCCCAACCTCCACGGATCCGACACGGATCTTGCGCGATACGCGCCGGTCGATACGGCGCCACGGACGGTGATGGGATGGATCAGCACTCATGACGCGTGAAGATAGGAGCGAACCGCAGAGTGCGGAAGCTTCATATCCGCAACAGGCGTGCGCAAATCGTCCCGCAGTGCGGTCGCCTGCGCCGCATTTGCAAAATCAGCGGCTATAGTCATCTATCATCCTCGCCGTGGGGGCTCTATCTCAACCGCGATCGCGCTCCGCGACCGCCAAGTGAGTCTGATGATCCGAGTCGTTCTAGCTCAGCCGAGAGGCTTCTGCGCCGGAGTGGTGCGGGCCATCGATATCGTCGACCAGGCCCTGATTCAGTTCGGGCAGCCGGTCTACGTGCGCCATGAGATCGTGCACAATCGCCACGTGGTCGACGATCTGAAGAGCAAGGGCGCGATCTTCGTCGAAGAGCTGTCGGAGATTCCCGATGGCGCGGTCACCGTGTTCAGCGCCCATGGCGTGTCGCGCTCGGTGGTCGAAGAGGCCAAGCGCCGCACCCTGCCGGTGCTCGACGCCACCTGCCCGCTTGTTTCCAAGGTGCATCACCAGGGGCGGCATTATGTCGCGCGGGGCCGCACCCTGATCCTGATCGGCCACGCGGGTCACCCCGAAGTGGAAGGCACCATGGGCCAGATCACCGGCCCGGTACACCTGGTCTCGGACGAGAAGGACGTGCTGGCCCTCGACCTGCCGCTCGACACGCCCCTCGCCTACGTCACCCAGACCACGCTCAGCGTCGACGACACCAAGGACGTGATCGCCGCGCTCAAGGCCCGCTTCACCGACGTGACCGGGCCCGACACAGCCGACATCTGCTACGCCACCCAGAACCGCCAGACGGCGGTGCGCGACCTCTGCAAGGTGGTCGACGCCCTGCTGGTGGTGGGCGCCAACTACAGCTCCAACTCCAAGCGCCTGCGCGAGATCGGCGAGGAGACCGGCATCCCCAGCTACCTCGTCTCGGATGGATCCGAGATCGATCCGGCCTGGCTCGACGGGGTGACCACGGTCGGCGTCACCGCCGGCGCCTCGGCCCCCGAAGAACTGGTGCTGAGCGTGATCAAAGCGCTGCGCCAGATCGACGAAGTGGTCGTGACGCAGATGAACGGGATCGAGGAGAGCATCGAGTTCCGTTTGCCCGCGGCCTTGCGCCGGGCGCTTTCGAACACACCTCAGGCCGCTAACGCGCCACCCCAATTCACCGTTTCGCGCCGCGCCGCGGGGAGACCTTCCGAATGAGCATTTCTCTCACCCAGACGGTCCAGGTCGGCAAATACGTGGTCGGCAAGCATCTGGCGGGCGTGAAGCGCTATCCGCTGGTGCTGATGCTCGAGCCCTTGTTCCGCTGCAACCTGGCCTGCGCCGGCTGCGGCAAGATCGACTATCCGGACGACATCCTGAACCAGCGCCTGTCCTACGAGCAGTGCATGGAGGCGATCGACGAGTGCGGGGCGCCCGGCGTGGTGATCGCCGGCGGCGAACCCCTGCTGCACCGCGACCTGCCCAAGATCGTGCAGGGCGCGATCGACCGGAAGAAGGTCACCATCGTCTGCACCAACGCGCTCCTGCTGATGAAGCACATCGGCAAGTTCAAGCCATCGCGCTTCTTCTCCTGGTCGATCCACCTCGACGGCGACCAGGCCATGCACGACAAGGCGGTCTGCCAGGACGGCGTGTTCGACAAGGCGGTCGAGGCGATCATGCTCGCCAAGGCCAAGGGCTTCCGGGTGCAGATCAACTGCACCCTGTTCGACGGCGCCGAGCCCACCCGCATGGCCGCCTTCATGGATCACATGAAGACGCTCGGCGTCGGCGTCACCCTGTCGCCGGGCTACGCCTACGAGCGCGCGCCCGACCAGGCGCACTTCCTCAATCGGCATAAGACCAAGAGTTTCTTCCGCGAGATGTTCGCCCTCGGCAAAGGCAAGAAGTGGGAGTTCACCCAGTCCGACCTGTTCCTGAACTTCCTGGCCGGCAACGAGACCTTCGCCTGCACACCCTGGTCCATGCCCGCCCGCACCGTGTTCGGCTGGCAAAAGCCCTGCTACCTCCTCGGCGAAGGCTATGTGCAAACCTTCAAGGAGCTGATGGAGGACACCAAGTGGGACGACTACGGCGTCGGCAATTATGAGAAATGCGCCGATTGCATGGTCCACTGCGGTTTCGAAGGCACGGCGGTGAAAGCCACCCTGTCCAACCCGCTGCGCGCCGCCCAGGTGGCGATGTTTGGCATCAAGACCGAAGGCGCCTTCGCCCCGGAAATCTCCCTGGCCAACCAGCGCCCGGCCCAGTTCGTCTTCTCCGCCCACGTGGAGGAGAAGCTGGAAGAGATTCGCTCGGGCAAGATGAACACCCTCGACATCCGCAAATCCAAGCGCCGCACCCAGCCGGTGACTGCGGCGGAGTAAGGGCTGGCGCCTGCGAACTGCGTCCTTCGATACGGGCGGCTACGCCGCCCTACTCAGGATGACGCAGGTTGGGGCTGCACAAAATCTTCGTCATGCTGAGTAGCCTGCGCAGCAGGCGTATCGAAGCACGCAAGCGGGCGGCCGCGGCAAGGTTCAGCCCAGCCGCGCCCTGACGTCCTTCAGCCGCCCGAAGGCCAGGCCGGAGTTGCGGCCCGTATGGATCAGCGCAGGAAGTTGACGCGGATCGCGCGCCAGGGCGGCGACCACGGCAAGCACGTCGATTCCCCCGTCCTCGCGAAAGCCGGCCATGGCGGCCGGCGGCAGAATGTCGTCGGCCGCGTCGGAGATCACCCGCAGCACGACCAGCGGCAGGCCGTGGCGCGCCGCGACACGCGCCGCCACCTGGCTTTCCATGTCGACCGCGGCGGCCAGCCGGTTCAACGCGCGCTTGGCCTCGAGGCCGGCCACCACCTGATCGGAGCCGAACACGTCGACGGTCGGCAGATCGAGCGCCGAGGCAAGCGCCTGGGATACGGCGATGTCGCAGTCCCAACGCTCCTGGTCCGTGACCACTGAACGGCCCACCAGGGCGCCGCCGACGCTCAGATCCGCCGCCAGCGCGCCCGCCAAGCCGAAGCTGACCAGACCCGGCGGCCTCGCCTCGGTGATCGCCGCCTCGATCAACCCGTCCAGCCGGTCCGCCCGGCCGCCGCCGACCACGGCTGGGCCGCCCCAGATCTGCGCCTCGCGCTTCAGCCCGCAGACGGCGAGCCAGCCGGACAGCAGCCGGGTCACATCCCCCACGCCACCGCGCGGGTGTTGCTGCGCTTGAGGTTGCGGTAGCGCGCCGCCGCCCACAGGGGGAAGAACTTCGGATAGCCGTGGTAGCGCAGGTAGAACACCCGCGGGAAGCCGCCGCCGGTATAGGGGGCCTCGCCCCACAGGCCGTCGGCCTGCTGGTTGGCCTTGAGGTAGGCCATGCCGCGCTCTACCGCCGGATGGTCGACCTCGCCCACGGCCATCAGTCCGAGCAGGGCCCAGGCGGTCTGCGAGGCGGTGGAAGGGGCCGGGCTATAGCCCTTGTAGGCCAGGTCGTAGCTCTCGCAGTCCTCGCCCCAGCCGCCGTCCGGGTTCTGGATCGCCGCCAGCCAGTCCACCGCCTTGCGCACCATCGGCGAGGCCGGATCGACGCCCGCCGCGTTCAGCGCGCACAGCACCGACCAGGTCCCGTAGACGTAGTTGACGCCCCAGCGGCCGAACCAGCTGCCGTCGGCCATCTGGGTCTCTTCCAGGTATTTCATCCCCGACCGCATCAGGGGCGAATCCTTGGCCTCGCCGAGCTGGCCCAGCATCGACACCACCCGGCCGCTGACGTCCTCGGTCGGCGGGTCGAGCAGCGCACCGTGGTCGGCGAACGGGATGTTGTTAAGGTAGTAATAGGCGTTGTCGGCGTCGAAGGCGCCCCAGCCGCCATTCTTGCTCTGCAGACCGACCGTCCACTCCTCGCCGCGGGCGATCGCCTCGTCATAGCCGCCGGCGCCGAGCCGCTTGCGGGCGCGGTCGAGCGCCATCACCACCACGGCGGTATCGTCGAGATCCGGATAATGGGCGTTGTTGTACTGGAAGGCCCAGCCGCCCGGCCGCACGTCGGGCTTCTCGTCGGCCCAGTCGCCCTTCACGTCCAGCACCTGGCGCGGCTTCAGCCATTCCAACCCCGCCAGCGCCTGCTGCTCGGCCGCCTCGCCGCCGGCTTCGAGCAGGGCGTGGCAGGTCAGCGCCGTATCCCACACCGGCGAGACGCACGGCTGGCAATAGACCTCGCCGTCGTCGCGGAAGATCAGCAGCTTCTCGACCGATCTGCGGGCGATCGCCCGATCCGGATGGTCCTCGGCATAACCCAGCACGTCGAACATCATCACGCTGTTGGCCATGGCCGGATAGATGGCGCCGAGGCCGTCCTCGCCGTTCAGCCGCTCGGTGACGAAGGCGACACTGCGGTGGATGGCGCGCTGGCGCAGGCCCTTGGGCCAGAACGGATCCACCGCCTTCAGCACGACGTCGAGCGCGTTGAAGAACAGGGTCCAGCTGCGCTTCAGCCCCGCGCCCTTGGAGCCCGGCTTCACCGTCGCCCTGGCCAGGTAGAGTTCGTCGACGCCGACGCCACGGGCGTTGCGCGCCAGCGGCTTCTTCACCTGCAGCACCAGGAGCGGCACGATCACCGTCCGCGCCCAATAGCTCATCTTCGACAGATGGATCGGGAACCAGCGCGGCAGCAGGATCAGTTCGATCGGAATGGTCGGCACGGCCTTCCACGACCCTGCGCCGTAGAGAGCGAGCTGGATACGGGTGAAGACGTTGCTGGCCGCCGCCCCGCCGTGGGCCAGGATCGCCTCGCGCGCCGTCTTCATGTGCGGCGCATCGATGTCGTCGCCGATCATCTTCAGGGCGAAATAGGCCTTGATGGTCGCCGAAATGTCGAACGGACCGCCGTGGAACAGCGGCCAGCCGCCATGCGCGCCCTGGATGCGGCGAAGGTAGCGGCCGATCCGCGCCTCGAGATCGAGGTCCTCGGGTTCGCCCAGGTAGTGCTTCAGCAGCACGAACTCGGCCGGGATGGTCGCATCCGCCTCGAGTTCGAACACCCAGTGCCCGTCCGGCTTCTGCGCCTTCAGGATGGCGTCGGTGGCGCGCGCCACCATGACCTCAACCGCGTCGAGGTCGGCGGGGCTCGGGGTCTGTTCCGCGTCGTACATGGCTGAGCTTTTACCCCCCAAGCCCGCCGCTCGCCAATGCGGCGGCGTGGAATCCCGAGCGCAGCGCGCCCTCGATGGTGGCGGGCAGGCCGGTCTGGGTCCAGTCGCCGGCGAGGGTCAGATTGCGCCAGCGGGTCCGCGCGTCCGGTCGCCGGGCGTCCTGCTCCACGGTGGCGGCGAAGGTGGCGCGCCGCTCCTTGACCACCTGCCAGGGCGGCAAAGGCGTATCGAGCCCCAGCGCCTTCTGCACGTCGGCCCAGATCGCCTCGGCCAGGTCCTCGCGGCTGCGGTCGACGATGGCGTCGGCGCCGCTGATGGTGACCGAGATCCGATCGGGGAAGGAGAACACCCATTCGGCGACGCCGCCGATGACCCCCAGCATGCCCGGCGCGCCGGCCGGTCCAGGCGTCTTGAAGTGGGCGTTGACGATCGCGCGGAAGTCGTTGGGCGCCGTCAGGTCCGGGACCAGCTCGGCCGCCGACCAGGGCGGTGTCGCGACGATCAGCTGGTCGTCCGGGCCGAACAGGACGGGCCCGTCGGGCGTCTCCAGACCCGTCACCCGATCGCCTTCGAAGGCGAGCGCGCGCACCCGTCGTCCCAGGCGGACGTCTCCACCCTTGTCGGCGATGAACGCAACCGCCGGATCCACGAAGGCGGCGGCGAGAGTCGGATGGGCGATGCGCGTGCGATAGGCCCGCCCGCCCTTGGCGAAGGTCTCGCGAACAAGCGCCGCCGCAAGACGCGCCGAGGCGCCTTCAGGCTGGGTGTTCAGCGCCCCGAGGAAGAACGGATGCAGCAGCCGCTCCCACAACGGCCCCTCGCAGGTCAGTACCTCGCCCAGGGTCTGGCCGGGCTTGGCGGTGAGGATCTTCACCAGTTCCAGATAGTCGGCCGGCTTCGTGTCGGGCACGCGCCGGGCCTTGTCGAACAGCCAGGTCGGGACGGCGCCGAGGTTGGGGGTGATCGCCCAGCGCCGGCCGCTGGTGATGTCGACGAAGCTCGTGACCGGCCGTTCGGGGCCGACCAGCGCGCCCAGCGAACCGATCGTCCGCACATAGCGCATCACCGCGTGGTTGCCGGCGAGGACGAAATGGTTGCCGTTGTCGATGACCTGTTCGAGCACGGGATCGTCGTACGAGCGGCAGCGACCGCCGGCCTGCGCCGCGCCCTCCCAGACGATCACCCGCAAGCCCGTCTGAGCCAGCGCCACCGCCGCCGACAGGCCGGCCAGCCCGGCCCCGATCACATGAACCTTCGAATCGTTCATCGGCCGAGCACCAGCCGGCGCGCGACGATGGCCATCAGTTCACCCTTGCCGAGCTTGATCCGTGTGCGCGGCGGAGCCCAGCCCTGCTGCTCCATCCGCTTCAGGATGGCGCCGTAGACCCCGCTCATCAGCCGCGGCGCTATGAGCCGGCCCTTGGGCCGCGCGGCCATCACCTTGTCGGCTTCGGCATAGTGCCGTTGCGCCAGGGCCGCGCCCTGGCGGGCGGCGGCGTCCACGCGCGGATCGGCGACCACGGCCATCGGGTCGTCGCCAGCGATCCCCGCCGCGTCCAGCCATTCGCGCGCCAGGTAGAGCCGGCCAATGCCGGCGTCCTCGTCGATGTCGCGGATGATGTTGGTCAGCTGCAGCGCCCGGCCGAGGTGGTAGGCCAGGGCCTCGCCCGGGCCCGCGTCCATGCCGAACACCCGGACCGATAGCCGGCCGACGGCGCTGGCCACCCGGTCGCAGTAGAGGTCGAGGGTTGCATAGCTCGGCGCGCGGATGTCGGCGTCCGCGTCCATCTGCATGCCGTCGATCACCGCCAGGAAGTCGGCTTGCGAGAGGCCGAACCGCTCCACCGCGGGTTTCAGGAAGGCCGTGCGCCCGCCGGCGGCGCCTGCGTAGAGATCGGCCAGGTCGGCGCGCCAGGCGTCGAGGTCGCGGCGACGAATCCCGGGCTCGATCCCCGGCTCGTCGACGATGTCGTCCACCGCCCGGCAGAAGGCGTAGATGGCGAACATGGCCGTCCGCTCGGCCTCGGGCAGCACCCGCATGCCGGCGTAGAACGAGCTGGACCTGGCCTTGGCTTCGGCGGCGGCGACTTCGGGGCTGTGGGTCATGCGGCGCGCTGGGCTCCGGTGCGGCCGACCAGCCGATCCTTGGCGGCCAGGGCCAGGAGGCCCAGGGTCTCGAACCTGGTGTGGTGCACGCGCTCGGACAGGGGATCACGGTGCATCAGCTTGCGGGTCAGGTCCTCGGCCAGCCGCTGGATCGCCGCGACCTCGTAGGCCAGCCGGGCGTCCTTGATCCCCGCGGCGAACGGGCGGGATTGGTCGAGCAGGGTCCAGGTTTTCTCCGCCAGGCCGGCGATCACCGCCCGGAGCGCTGCCGAGGCCTTCGGCGCGGCGATGTCCGCCACCGTGCAGCCGCCTGCGGCCAGGGCGTCCGCAGGCACATAGACCCGGTCCAGCGCCGCAAGGTCTTTGCCGCAATCCTGCAGATGGTTGATCACCTGCAGCGCGGCGCAGAGGGCGTCGTTGGCGGGCCAGAGGGCGCGATCCTCGCCATGCACGTCCAGCACGAACCGGCCGACCGGCATGGCCGAATGCCGGCAGTAGTCGATCAGCTCGCCCCAGTCGGCGTAGCGGGTCTTGGTCACGTCGCGCCGGAAGGCTTCCAGCAAATCAAGGCCGTGCTCGCCGGTCAGTCCCCGCGCATCCTGCTCGCGGCGGAGGGCCAGCGCCTCGGCGTCCACATCGCTCTCGCCGGCCAGGGTGGCGCGCATCTGCTCCAGCAGGGCGAGCTTGGTCGCCGGCGTCTCGGTCGGATGGTCGGCGACGTCGTCGCCCTTTCGCGCGAAGCGGTAGAAGGCCATCACCACCGCCCGATGACGCGGCTTGATGATGAAGGACGCCACCGGGAAGTTCTCGTCCTTGTGGCCCTTGCCAGAAGCGAGGCTGGGGCCAGAAGCGAGACTGGGGCCAGAAGCGAGACTGGGGCCAGAAGCGAGACTGGGTCCAGAAGCGAGGTCGGGGGTCTGATCCATCGCACTCATGCCTGCGCCGACTTGTCTTGCAGCTGGGCCTGGGCGCGGCCCTTCCAGAACCCGCCTTTGCCGGTCCAGACATCGATGGCAGACTGGACGGTATAGAGGCTGTAGAGTGCGCCGATCGCCGGCAGGGCGAAGCCCCACAGCGGCGAACGCCGGTAGAAGCGCAGCATGGGTTGGAAGCTCAAACTCATCAGCCCCCAGGCGGCGAGGCCGAGCCACAGGGCCCAGCCCTGACCGAACAGGGCGAAGTAGAACGGGACGAGATAGGTCAGGACCATGCCGAGCAGTGTACCCGCGAGCAGCCACGGCGAATATTGCAGCTGGGCGTAGGCCGAGCGCGCCACCATCCGGCCGATCTCGCGGAAGCCGCCGTAGGAGCGGATGCTCTCGGCCCGGTCGGTCAGGCCGAGCCAGATCGGCCCCTGGGTCTTCATCATCGCTCCCATGGCGCAGTCGTCGATGATCGCCGCGCGGATCGCCTCGACGCCGCCCGCCCGGGCCAGCGGCGCACGCCGCACCAGCATGCACCCGCCCGCCGCCGCGGCGATCTTGCTCCTGGGGTCGTTCACCTGGCCGAACGGGAACAGCATGTCGAAGAAGAACACGAAGGCCGGGATCAGCATTTTCTCGGCGAAGGTGTCGCAACGCAGCTTGGCCATCAGCGACACCAGGGTCAGGCCGCCGGCCTCGGCCCGCGCCACGAGCCGGCGCAGGTTGTCGGGCGCATGGGCGATGTCGGCGTCGGTGAGCAGCAGCAGTTCGGGCCTGGGCTCCAGCGCCTCGGCCCGCGCCACGCCCTGGGCCATGGCCCACAGCTTGCCGGTCCAGCCGCGCGGCAGCGGCGCGCCGGTGATGATCTCGAGCCGGTCCTCGGCGCCGAGGGTCCGCGCCGTTTCCCGGGCCACGGCGGCGGTGCCGTCGCCGCTGTCGTCATCGACCAGGATCAGCCGGAACGGGCCGGGATAGTCCTGGGCCAGGAGGCCGCCGACCGAGCGGGCGATCACGTCGGCCTCGTTGCGGGCCGGGACCACGGCGCACACCGCCGGCCACACGGCGGGATCGGCCGGCGGGTTCCGGTCGTCACGCTCGCGCGCCAGCCAGAACAGGCCGCGGCCGAGGATCATGTAGAGCCAGATCGCCAGGGCGATGGCGGCGAGGACGGCGGACAGCATCAGCCCAGATAGCCCTCCGCCCGGAACCAGGCGAGCGCATCCTTGAGCCCCTCGCCATACGGCCGCGCGACATAGCCGAGCTCGGCCCTGGCCTTGTCGGACGAGAAGAACATCCGGTGCGAGGCCATCTTGAGCGCATCGCGGGTCAGCATCGGCTCCTTGCCGGTGAGCTGGCCGATCGCCTCGGTCACCACCGCCAGCGGATAGAGCGGGCCGCGCGGCAGGTTCAGCGTCGGCGGCTTGCGGCCGGTGAGCGCGGCGATGTCGGTCAGCATCTGCCGCAGGCTCACATCCTCGCCGCCCAGGATATAGCGCTCGCCGATCCGGCCGCGCTTCAGCGCCAGGAGGTGCCCCGCCGCCACGTCGTCCACGTGCACCAGGTTGAGGCCGGTATCGACGAAGGCCGGGATCTTGCCGGTGGCCGCCTCGACGATGATCCGGCCGGTGGGCGTCGGCTTGATGTCGCGCGGGCCGATCGGCGTGGACGGATTGACGATCACCACCG
>Ga0302314_10013615_pt1 | contig 13961 bp, 14 predicted proteins | sample III_Palsa_N2_3_FD_200533 | JGI IMG/M metagenome (GOLD analysis project Ga0302314, IMG submission 200533) | Peat permafrost microbial communities from Stordalen Mire near Abisko, Sweden - III_Palsa_N2_3 | ecosystem: Environmental > Terrestrial > Soil > Palsa > Peat permafrost | place: Sweden... | reverse complement strand
ACGATCCGGCCGGCGTCGCGACGGCGATCGCGCAGCGGACGGGCGCGCAGGCGGCGATCGTCGATGCGAACGATCTCGGCATCGCAAAGGTGCTCGGCGCGTCCGCGGGTGCACGCGTTGCGAGCATCGAGGCCGCGCTGCGCACGAACCCGCACGGAAACGGTGACGAGCAGACGCCGATCGTCGTGCTTGCGTGGCGCGGTGCGGGAACGGGGCCGCTCGTCGACCCCGCGGATGCAGGAGCGCCATGAGCGACGCGCTGCTGTTCGCGGGCGTCCTCGCGTTGACGCTGGTGCTCGGTCCCGCGCTGATCCGCGCGCTGCGGGGCCTGCGCCTGCGCCAGCAGGCGTACGAGGACGCGCCGAAGACGCACGCCGCAAAATCGGGAACGCCAACGATGGGCGGCGTGCTGTTCCTCGTCGCGATTTGCGTGGCACTCGCAGTGCGGCACGATCCCGTATCCGTCGCGCTGGGCTTGCTCGGCCTCGCGTGCGGAGCGATCGGCCTGGTCGACGACGTCTTGGCGATCCGCCGCGGGCGCAACCGGGGGCTCCGCGCCCGCGCCAAATTTCTGCTCACCGCGATCGCGGGGTCGCTGTTCCTCGCGCTGCTCGCGCGCGACCCGGCGTTCGGGTTGCGCGACGTCATCTTCGCCTTCGATGCAACGCACCTCGTCGTACCGGACGTGCTCTGGCTCGCGCTCAGCCTGTGCGTCCTGCTCGCGACCACGCACGCCGTCAACCTGACGGACGGCCTCGACGGGCTCGCCGCCGGGACGATGCTCCCGCCGCTCGCGGTCGTCGCGTGGCTTGCCGCGCGTCAGGGCGAAGCCGGTGTGGCGGGGCTCGACGTCGCCGTCGGCGCCGCGTGCATCGGGTTCCTCGCGTACAATCGCCATCCCGCGAAGCTCTTCATGGGGGACACGGGGTCGCTCGCCCTCGGTGCAGTGCTCGCAGGCAGCGCCATCGTAACGGGCAATCATCTGCTCCTGCTGCTGATCGGCGGCGTCTTCGCAGCGGAAGCCGCATCCGTGATCCTGCAGGTCGCCTACTTTAAAACGACGCGCAAGAGAATTTTCCGCATGAGTCCGCTCCACCACCATTTCGAATTGGAAGGCTGGCCCGAAACCACAGTGACGAAGCGATTCTGGACGGCGTCGGCCGTGCTCTCGCTGGTTGGCGCGGTGCTCGTGCGATGACGCCGGCAGGATTCGAAGGGTTCGAACGCGTGCTCGTCATCGGGCTCGGCCGCAGCGGGCGCGCCAGCTGCGCCGTGTTGCGCGCGCGGGGTGCGACCGTGTACGCCGTCGACGAGAAGGCGCCGTACGAGCTCGCGCAGACGCGGGCCGAGGTCGAGGCGGCGGGCGCGCGGTTCGTCGCGCCGGAGGACCTGGAGGTGGTCTTGCGCGACGTCAACGTCGCGGTGCTCTCGCCGGGCATCCCGCTCAACGGCAGCCTCGTACGCCGCGTCCAAGAGGCGGGCGTCCCGGTCTTCAGCGAGATCGAGGTCGCATACCGGATCTGCCACGCACCGATCGTCGCCGTGACGGGGACGAAGGGCAAGACCACGACGACCGCCCTGATCGGCGCGATGTTCCGGCGCGCGGGCAAGACGACGTGGGTCGGCGGCAACATCGGAAACGCGTTGATCGAGCAGACCGCGCAGGCCGCGCCAGGGGACTGGGTGATCGCGGAGGTCTCGTCGTTCCAGCTCGAGTCGATCCGGTCGTTCAAGCCGCGCATCTCGACGATCCTCAATATCGCCCCCGATCACCTCGATCGGTATCATTCGATGGACGAATACGCCGAAGCGAAGTTCCGGGTGTTCGCAAACCAGGGGCCTGGCGATACCTTTGTCGGCAACTTCGACGATCCGATCGTCGGTGAGCTCGTACCGAGCGACGGTGCACAGTCGCGCGTACCGGCACGTGCACTGTGGTTCGCGCGCGAGCCGCACCTCGTCACCGCACTGTACTTGCGTGGAGACCGGATCACGTACGCGCCGCCCACCGGCGATCCGCGGCCGGTCGACATCTTGGGTCTCGACGAGATCCGCCTCGTGGGCGCGCACAACGTCGCGAACGTGATGGCCGCGTTCCTCGTCGGCCTCGCAGCCGGGCTCGACCTCGAGGCGCTCCGCGACGCGGCTCGCGAGTTCGAGCCCCTTCCGCATCGCCTGGAGCGGGTCGCCGAACTGGATGGTGTGACGTATGTCGACGACTCGAAGGCGACGAATCCCAGCGCCGTCGTCGCCGCGCTGCACGCGATCGGGCAGCCGGTCGTGCTGATCGCCGGCGGGAAGTCGAAGCGCACCGACTTCACCGACATGGGGAAGGCCGCGGCACGCGCCAAGGCGGTCGTCTTGATCGGCGAAGCCGCGGACGAAATTGCCGCGGCGCTGCCCGGCACCGAGTGCACGCGTGCGGCGTCGATGGACGATGCGGTGCGCGTGGCGAAGGCGCTCGCCGGGCCCGGCGACATCGTGCTGCTCTCGCCGGGCTGCGCGTCGTTCGACATGTTCGCCTCCGCCGAGGCCCGCGGTGACGCGTTCCGCGACGCCGTTCTCGGCGCGCTAGCGGGATCCAGGTAGGGATCGCGCATGTCCGTCGCCGCCGAACGCATCGTCCCCAGCATCCCGGCCGAGTCGCGTCCCGCTCCGCCGGACGCGTGGCTGGCGGGGACGGTCGCACTGCTCGTGGCCTTCGGGCTCGTCATGATCTTCAGCGCGTCGAGCGCCACCGCGTACGCGCTGCACCACGACGCGACGTACTATCTCAAGCGCCAGCTGATCTGGCTCGTCGTCGCGGTGCCGCTGGCGTTCGCGGCGTATCGCTGCGATTATCGCGTGCTGCGGCGGCTCGCACCGCTCGGCCTGGCCGCGACGTTCCTATGTCTGGTCGCCGTGCTCATTCCGCACGTTGGCCTCGCGTCGGGAGGGGCTCGCCGCTGGCTCGGAGCGGGCGTGCTCACGTTCGAACCGTCGGAGTTCGCAAAGCTCGCGCTCGTCGTCTACTTGGCCAGCGCGCTCACGCGCAAGGGCGAGCGCGTGCGCTCGATGGTCGCCGGCGTGTTTCCGATCGTCGCGGTCACGGCCTCGCTCGCGCTGCTCGTGCTGGCGGAGCCCGACATGGGAACCGCGAGCCTGCTGGTCTTTACGTCCGCGGCCATGCTCTTCGCGGCCGGCGCCCGGCTCGTCCATATGGTGCTGGTCGCCCTCGTCACGCTGCCGCCCGCCGCCCTGCTCGGCCTCGCCAGCGCATACCGCCGGGCGCGCATCCTCGCCTTCATGAACCCGTGGAAGGATCCACTCAACACGGGCTTCCACATCGTGCAGTCGCTGCTCGCCCTCGGCAGCGGCGGCCTGCTCGGCGTCGGCTTGGGCCTCTCGCGCCAGAAATACTTCTACCTGCCCGAGCAGTATACCGACTTCATCTTCGCGATCGTTGGCGAAGAGCTGGGGCTGCTGGGCACGTGCCTGGTGCTCGCGCTCTTCGTCGTCTTCGCGTACCGTGCAGTCCGCATCGCGCTGCGGGCGCCGGATCGCTTCGGCTTCCTTCTCGCCGTCGGCTGCGCGTGCACGGTCGTCGTGCAAGCGTTCGTGAACATCGGCGTCGTGACGTCGTCGTGGCCCGTGACCGGCGTGCCGCTGCCGTTCATTTCGTTCGGCGGCAGCTCGCTCGTCACCAGCCTCGTCGCGGCGGGCCTCCTGCTCAACGTCGGGCGCAGACGGTCACGCGAGTACTCCTAACCGGCGGCGGCACCGGGGGACACGTCTATCCCGCCGTCGCGATCGCCGAGGCGTTGAACGAGCGTTCGGCAACCCCGCCGGACTTGCTGTTCGTTGGGACGCGCGGCGGGATCGAGAGCACGGTCGTGCCGCGAGCCGGCCTGCCGCTCGCGCACGTCGTGAGCCGGCCGCTCGTGCGGCGGCTATCGCTCGGCACGGCGCGCACGCTCGCCGCGAACGCGCTCGGCATCGCGCAGTCGCTGCGGATCGTCGCACGGTTCGGGCCCGATTGCGTGGTCGCTACGGGCGGCTACGTCGCGTTCCCCGTGGTGCTGGCCGCGCGTATCCTGCGCACGATCGGCTTGTCCCGTGCGCGCATTGCGCTGCTCGAGCCAAACGCGACGCCCGGTCTCGCGAACCGGCTGCTCGCACCGCTCGTGGACGAAATGTGGGTCGACTCCGGTTCGGGGACTGGCGGCAAGACCGTTGCGACCGGGACGCCGGTGCGCGGTTCGATCGCTCGGTTCCTCGCGCCGGCCGCCGCGCGCCAAGCGCTGGGGCTCGCGCCCGACCGGACCACCGTCGTCGTGATGGGCGGTAGCCAGGGCGCGCGGCGCATCAACGAAGCGGTCGCACAAGCCGCGGCGTTCCGCGCTTTTCCGGACGACTGGCAGGTGCTGCTGGTCACGGGCGAGCGCGAGGCGGGCTGGCAACGCGCGCAGACCGATCGCCCGACCGGCGGCGTCACCGTCGTGCCCTATCTCGACGACCCGGCCGCCGCCTACGCCGCGGCCGACATCGTCGTAGCGCGCGCAGGCGCGTCGACGATCGCGGAATTGGCCGCGACCGGCACGCCCGCGATCCTGGTCCCCTACCCCTTCGCGACGGGCGACCACCAGGCGCACAACGCCGAGCGCGCGCGCGCACTCGGCGTCGCTCGGATCGTCCGCGACGAGGATCTGACCGGCGCGCGCCTCGCAGCCGAGCTGCGCGCCGCGCTCGAGGGAGACGAGCTCGAGAGCCTGCGCAATGCCGCGCGCCGGCTGGCGTCCATCGACGCGCGCACGCTCGTCTGCGAGCGCATCGCGGTGCTGGCCGCGCGGGTGAAGCCGCACGGCGTTGCGAACGAACAACACCCGTGACTCTTTCGCAGCCGGTGCATTTCGTCGGCGTCAGCGGCATCGGGATGAGCGCGCTCGCCCGCGTGCTCGCGATGCGCGGCGTCGCGGTCAGCGGCTGCAGCGATCGCGCGACGGAGCTGACGGACCGGCTCGAGCAGGAGGGCATCGCCGTCGCGATCGGGCACGCCGCGGAGCACGTCCGCGACGCACGCACGCTCGTCGTGAGTTCGGCAGTATCCGCAGACAATCCGGAAGTGCTCGCCGCGCGGGAACGAGGAATCCCCGTGTTACGGCGTGGTGGACTGCTCGCGGCGCTCGTCGCCGAAGCGCGCGGCATCGCCGTGGCCGGCACGCACGGCAAGACGACGACGACCGCAATGCTCGCCGCGGTACTCGCGGGCGGCGGCCTGGATCCCACGGTCGTCGTCGGCGGCGAACTGGTCGCAGGGGCGACCAACGCGCGCTGCGGGGTCGGTCCCTGGTTTGTGGCGGAGAGCGACGAGTCGGACGGCTCGTTCTTGGAGTTGCGGCCGCAGATCGCAGTCGTCACCAACGTTGAGAACGATCACGTCGGCAGCGACGTCGAGTTCGCGGCGCTCGTGCGTTCCTTCGAGCGTTTCCTGGCAGAGATCCCCGCGAGCGGCGTCGCGGTCGTCGGCATCGACGACCGGCACGCGGCGGCCATCGCCGGGCTGACGCGCGCCGCGCGGACCGTCACCTTCGGGTTCGGCGATGCCGATGTCGCCGCGCGCCGCGTCTCGTACGCGGGGTTCGGCTCGACCTTCTCGGTCGAAGCGTTCGGCCGGCGGCTCGGGATCGTCAAGCTCGCGCTCCCCGGCGCGATCAACGTGCAGAACGCGCTCGGAGCAATCGCCGTCGGCGTGGAGACCGGCATCCCGTTCTCCACCGCTGCCGATGCGCTCGCGGCGTTCCGCGGCGTCCGGCGGCGGTTCGAGGTGCTCGCGCGAGGGCCGCGCATGACCGTAGTCGACGACTACGCGCACCATCCGACGGCGGTCGAAGCAACGATTGCCGCTGCCCGTGCCGATTGGGACGGGCCGCTCGTCGTTGCGTTGCAACCGCACCGGTATACGCGCACGCAGTACCTCGCGCGCGACTTCGCCCTCGCGCTGCGCGGGGCCGATCGCGTCGTGCTGACCGACGTCTACGCGGCGTCGGAAGCGCCGCTGGATGGCGTGGATGCGCGGTCGATCGGCGAACCGCTGCGCGAATTCGGTTGCGACGTCTCCTACGTCGCGCGCGTGGAGGATCTGCCCGAATACCTCCTGCGGACCGTCGGACCGGGTTCGCTCGTACTGACGCTGGGCGCCGGAACGATCACGCTCGCCGCCCACCGGTTGGCCGCCGAGCTGAACGCGGGCGCACCGGTCGGCGGGGAGGCGCTGGCTCGATGACGGCGCCGGACGAGATCGAGTCGTCGCTCCTCTGCGCCGGCGACCGCGCTGCGCTCCGCGCGGTGCTCGGTGACCGCGTCGCGTTCGACGCTCCGCTCGCGCCGCACACGTCGTGGAAGATCGGCGGGCCGGCCGACGCGCTGGCGCTCGTGGAGACGTCGGCCGAGCTCGCCGATATCTTGCGCCACGCCTTCAGGCGCACGTTGCCGTGGCTCGTGCTCGGCAGCGGCTCGAACCTGCTCGTCGGGGATGGGGGTGTCCGCGGCATCGTGCTGCGGCTCGGCGGCGAGTTCGCCGAGATCGAATTCGACGCGAGCGAGTCGTCCGTCGTCGCACGCGCGGGCGCGTCCTCGTCGCTCGCGCTCCTGACGGCGCAGGCGGCGTCCCGCGGCGCGATCGGCATCGGTTCCCTCGCAGGCATTCCGGGAAGCGTCGGCGGCGCGCTGCGCATGAACGCGGGGACCGATCGCGAGATGGGAGAGTTCGTCCGCGACGTGTGGGTGCAGACGCCCGCGCGTCCCGAACCGCATGCGGTGACGCCGCATTACTTCTACCGCCATACGACGCTCGCGCGCGACGCCGTCGTCGCGCGGGCGACGCTCGCCTTCGAGCGCGGCGACCCGCGCGCGGTTCGCGAGGAGATGCAGGCGCGCTTGGTGCGGCGCAAGACGACGCAGCCGCTGCAATGGCCGAACGCCGGCTCGTGCTTCCGCAATCCAGAGGGCGACCGTGCGGGGCGCCTGATCGAGGCGGTCGGCGCCAAGGGCTGGCGCGAAGGCGGAGCCGAGGTGTCGGAGTTGCACGCGAACTTCATCGTGAACCGCGACGGAGCAACGGCGTCCGACGTGGCCTGCCTCATCGCGCGCGTTCGCCGCGCCGTCGCCGAACGGTTCGGCGTCGAGCTCGAGCTCGAGGTCCATCTCGTCGGGGTGTTCGTGTGAGCCGCGGTCGCGTGGCCGTGGTGATGGGCGGCCCCAGCAGCGAACGCGACGTGTCGATCGCGACGGGCCGCGGTGTCGCGCGCGCGCTCGAGACGCTCGGGTACGACGCGCGAACCCTGGACTACGACGCGCGCCTCGTCGACGCGCTGCGCGAGCTCGACGTCGACGTCGTGTTCAACGCACTGCACGGGCCCGGGGGAGAAGACGGCTGTCTGCAGGGCGTGCTCGAATGGCTGCAGGTCCCGTACACGGGGAGCGACCTGCTCGCTTGCGCGCTATCGATGGACAAGCATCTCACGAAGAAGCTGCTCTCCGCGGAAGGCCTGCCGACGCCCGCGTGGGACGTGTTCGACTTAGACGGCGGATCGCTGCCGCTGCTGCCGGGGTCGCTGGACCTTCCGCTCGTCGTGAAGCCGCGCGCCGAGGGTTCGTCGAGCGGTGTCTCGATCGTTCGCACGCACGAGCAATGGACGCACGCGATGGTGCAGCTCGCGGAGCGCAACGGGTCGGTGTTGGCCGAAGAGTACGTCGACGGACGCGAGTTCTCGTGTGGCATCCTCGGCGACGATCTGCTGCCGGTCGTCGAGATCGTGCCCTCGGGTGAGTTCTACTCCTACGACGCCAAGTACGCGCCGGGCGGCAGCCGCCACTTCGTCCCAGCGCAGATCGGGGCCGACCTGGCTGCGCGCCTGCAGATGCTGGCGCTCTCCGTTCATCGTCTGCTCGGCCTGCGCGACTACTCGCGCACCGATTTCGTGGTATCGACCGAGGGACGGCCGTATATCCTCGAGACGAACGCGCTGCCCGGCCTGACGCCGACCAGCCTGCTGCCCGAGGAATGCGCCGCGATCGGCATCTCGTACGAGGCGCTCATCGATCGGCTGGTCCAGGCGGCGATCGCCCGAGGGAAACGGCCGAGCGCCTCGCTGCCCTGAGAGCTCCTGGGCATGAATGGAAATTGCACCTAGGGTAAGAACTCGCGAAAAATATGCCTACGAACGGAACCGTCGTCGACCGTGGCCTCGAGGGTGTGGTGGTTGGTTCCACCGAGCTCAGCAGCGTCGAAGGGGAGGAGGGTCGCCTGCGATACCGCGGCTACGACATCCACGACCTCGCGCCGAATGCGTCGTTCGAGGAGGTCGTGTACCTCTTGCTCTTTGGGCAGCTGCCGAACCGTCATCAGCTCGAAGATCTGTGCAGCCGCATCGGCGCGAACCGCACGCTGGCGCCGGCGCTGCTCGACTGGATGCACTTGGTTCCCAAGACCGCGTGGCCGATGGACGTGCTGCGCACCGCGGTGTCGGGTCTCGCGCTCTATACGCCGTTCGAGCCGACGGCCGGTTGGCATCCGTCCAACGCACGTACCGCAATCCTGTTGATCGCGAAGACGCCGATCATCGTCGCCGCGTGGGACCGCATCCGGCGCGGGCTCGAGCCGATCGCGCCGCGAGCGGACCTCTCGACCGCCGCGAACTTCCTCTACATGCGCACCGGTGAAGTGCCGATACCGCAGGCTGAGCGGGCGCTCGACACGTATCTCGTCCTGTTGGCCGATCACTCGTACAACGCGTCGACGTTCTCCGCTCGCGTCACCGCCTCGACGCGGGCAGACATGTACGCCGCGGCGACGGCCGCGCTCGCGACGCTTGAGGGCGACCTGCACGGTGGCGCGCCGGGGAAGGTGATGACGATGCTCCACGAGATCGGTGAACCGGAGCGCGCAGATGCTTACGTGCGCGCGCTGCTCGGGCGCGGCGAGAAGATCATGGGCATGGGTCACCGCGAGTACAAGGTCCGCGACCCGCGTGCGCGCCACCTCGAGGAGATGGCGAAGGCGCTCGGCGATGCCTCCGACTCGAAGTGGTACGTGCTCGCGCGCGCCCTCGAGGAAGCCGCCAACGCGGCGCTGCAAGAGGCCAAGCCGGGCCGCCGCATCTACGCGAACGTCGAGTTCTATACGGCGCCGACGCTGTACAGCTTGGGCATACCGTCCGACGAGTTCACGTGCATGTTCTCGTGCGGCCGGATGGCCGGGTGGACCGCGCACATCATCGAACAGCTGGGGGACAACCGGCTGATCCGGCCGCAAGCGACGTATACGGGACCGGCGAGCGTGCCGTTCGTGCCCATCGCCGAGCGGGGGCGAACCAACGGCAACGCCCTGCACGCGGCCGCGCGCGCGGCGCTCGACTCCTGAGCGATCCGCCCGCCGCGCGCGTCGGCTCCATCACGCGCCGCACCGCCGAGACTGACGTCGCCGTGCGGATCGAGCTCGACGGTGGACCGATCGAGATCGGCACCGACGTGGGATTCCTCGACCACATGCTGCATGCGTTCGGCAAGCACTCCGCTTGCGGGCTCGTCGTGCGCGCGACCGGCGACGGCCTGGATCACCATCATGTGATCGAAGATGTCGGCATCGCGCTCGGGCGGGCCATCCACGATGCGCTCGGCGACAAGCGCGGGATCGCGCGGTTCGGCTCGGCGATCGTCCCGCTCGACGACGCGCTGGTTGCGGCGGCCGTCGACCTCTCGGGCCGAAGCTACCTGAACTTCGACGTGCGCTTCCGCGTCGAGAACCTCGCGGACCTGAAGACCGAGATGATCGGAGAGTTCTTCCGCGCGGTCACCGACAACGGACGGTTCAACCTCCACCTCGTGCAGATGCACGGCGACGTCGCGCACCACGTCTGCGAGGCGACGTTCAAGGCGTTCGCGCGCGCGTTCGCGCAGGCGAAAGCGGCGAGCGGATCGAGCGACGTTCCCTCGACGAAGGGTCTGCTGGAGTGAACGCCCGCGAGCGATGATCGCCGTGATCGACTTCGGCGGCGGGAACCTCGGGTCGCTCGTCGCTGCGCTCGAACGGCGGCACGCGGAGTTTTGTGTGAGCGGCGACCCCGCGGTCGTCGCGAGTGCGTCCGCCGCAATTCTACCGGGTGACGGGGCGTTCGGTGCGACGATGGCCGCGCTGCGTTCGCGCGGCCTCGACGACGCCGTTCGCGCGACGATCGCGGCGGGGCGTCCGCTGCTCGGCATCTGCGTGGGGATGCACCTGCTCTACGAGGGCGGCGACGAGCACGGAGAGCACGAGGGATTTGGCGTGTTCTCGGGCCGCGTGTCGCGCCTGCGCGGCGCGCCGCGCGTGCCGCACATCGGTTGGAACGAACTCGAGCTCGAGCGCTCGCATCCGTTCGTCGCCGGCATCGCGAGCGGCGACTACGCGTACTTCCTGCACTCGTATCGCGCACCGGTCTCGGAACAGACGCTGGCCGCCGCGACGCACGGGGAGCGCTTCGCGGCGATCGTCGCGCGCGATCGCGTGATGGCCACGCAGTTCCACCCCGAGAAGAGCCAGGCAGCCGGTGCGCGCCTGCTCGAGAACTTCCTCGCGCTGGCCCGCGCATGACGATCGTGCCGGCCCTCGACCTGCGTGGCGGCCGCTGCGTGCGCTTGCGCCATGGCGACCCGCGTGCGGAGACCCGCTACGACGCCGATCCGGTCGAGCGCGCTCGAGCGTTCGTGCGAGCCGGCGCCGCGCGCCTGCACGTCGTCGACCTGGATGCCGCGTTCGGCGACGGAGATAACCTGGCAGCACTGCGCGCGATCTGTTCGAGCGTCGACGTTCCGGTGCAAACCGGGGGCGGCCTGCGCACGGCCGCTGACGTCGCGCGCCGCTTCGCGGCCGGCGCGGCGGCGGCGATCCTCGGCACGGCGCTCGTCGAGGAGCCCGGCATGGTGCGGGCGGCGCTCGACGAATGGGGCGAGCGCGTGATCGCCGGCGTCGACGCACGCGGTGCGAGCGTCGCCGTGCGCGGCTGGCTGCAGCCGACGTCGCGCGACCGCGACGGGTTGCTGTTGGATCTCGCCGCGCTCGGCTTCACGCGGGTGATTTCGACCGAGATCGCCCGCGACGGCGCCGGCGGCGGCTACGATGTCGCGGCGCTGCTGCACGTCGCGGCGCTGACGCCGATGCGCGTGACCGCCAGCGGCGGAGCGCACACCGTCGCCGACCTGCGTGCCCTCGCAGCGGCGGCGCCGGCGAACCTCGACAGCGCGATCGTCGGCCGTGCCCTGTACGAAGGAACCATCGACCTCGCCGAGGCGATCGCGGCCGTCGCGTGAGCGTTTACGCAGCGCCCGAATCCTCGGTGTGGATTCGCGGTATCTCTGCCGGCAAGCGCGCGACGATTTCGTAGCCGATCGTCTGCGCCCACGACGCCCAGTCGTCTGCACTCAGCGTCGCGGCGCCGTCGTCGCCGATCAGCGTCACCGTTGCGCCCGGCATGGCGGCCGGCACGTCGGTGACGTCGACGAACGTCATGTTCATGCAGACGCGCCCGACGATCGGTACGCGTACGCCGGCGACGAGCACGGCGCCGCGATTGGAGACGGCGCGCGGAATCCCCTCGGCGTAGCCGATCGGCAAGACGCCGATGCGGGACGGCCGCTCCGTATGATACGTGCAGCCATAACCGACCGACGTGCCGGCGGGGACCTCGCGCACGACGGCGAGGTGCGTCCGCCACGACAAGGCGGGCTCGAGCAAGAGCGGGTGCGCGAGTGCGGCGCGCGTCTCCGGCGACGGCCACAGCCCGTAGGTCGCGATGCCGACGCGCACGAGGTCCAGGCGCAGGTGCGGGAAGAGCATCGCCGCTGCCGACGCGGCAGCGTGGCGAAGGACCCCCCGAGCGCGCAGTGCTGCGTCGAGCGGCCGCAGGGCGCCCTCGAAGCGCTCCAGCTGAGCGAGCGTGAATCCGGACTCGAGTTCCTCGGCCGCGGCGAGATGCGTGAAGACGCCGTCGAGCGCCAGCGCCGGGTCGTCGAGATAGCCTCCGATCGCGACTGCCGCATCGCGCGCCGCGAGCCCGAGGCGCGTGGTACCGGAGTCGATCTTCGCGTGCACGCGCATCGGCGCGCTCGCCGCGCGCGCGGCGCGGGCGACGTCGGCTCGGTACGAGCCGGTGTCCCACAGGGTGATCGCGAGCCCGGCGGCATGCGCATCCGCGAGGGCGGCCGGCGGCACGGGGCCGAGCACGAGGACGGGCGCCTGGATGCCGGCCTCGCGGATGTCGAGACCTTCCTCCACGCGGTACACGCAGAGAAGGTCGACGACGCCTGCGAGCGCGCGCGCGACGGGCGCGAGCCCATGGCCATAGGCGTTCGCCTTGACCACCGATGCGAACCGGACACCGCCGACGAGTGCGCGGAGCCGCGCGACGTTTCGACGGAGCTTCGCCAGATCGACCTCGACCGTCGCGAGCACGCCCGACGCGCGCAGGTCAGCGCGCGCGGAGGCGGGCATCGACGACGAGCGCAAGCGGAATGCCGAAGAAGATCGTGTGCGCGACCAGCTGTGCGAAGATGCCGGCCGGCGTCACCGGGTGCGCCGTTCCGGCGAAGTATTCGATCAGCTGCATCGTGATGTAGACGACGACGCCAAAGACCGCACCGGAAAGGATCGGGCGGCGCACGACCTGCGGCGCCTGTAACGCGACGGAGGCGAAGCCGACTGCCCACGCGACGGACACCACGACATGGATCGCGACGCCGAGGTAGGCGGCCCCCGGGAGTGCGAACGCACCCGCGCCGATCACCGCGGCCGCGACGTGACGATAGTGATGTTCGACGACCTCGGTTCCGTGCGCGAACGCGTCGACGCCGAGGCGATAGGCGTCGATGAGCAGTGCGGCGAGCAGCCCCGCGAGGATGCCCGGCCGAGCGGCCGCGCGGAGCCCGGCGCGCCGCGACGCAGTAGCGGGCGCCGGAGGAGAGGTCATGCGCAGCGCCTTCCTCGCGCGGCGCGGGAGTTCTTCGTCGGGCACTGCGCGAACGTGGGCGGCATGGATCACCTCGACGGGGGAACGCGCCTCGTCCTGTCGGCGCTGCTCTACGCGTGCGCGTATCTGGCCGGCCTCGCGCTGTTCGCGATGATGGCGCGTCGCCGCAACATCGCGACGGCCGGAATCTGGATCCTGATGCAGGCAGGTCTCATCGGCGGCCTTGCCGCCGCGGGGCTCGTTCAGGCGCTCGCGAGCGGCGCGCCTGGCAAGACGCTCCTGGGAGGAGTCGCAGGCGGCTACCTCACCGTGGTGTTGGCAAAGCGCGTGCTCGGAATCGCGCGCCCGACGGGGGATCTCTGGGCGGTCGCGCTCGCCGGCGGGGAGGCGATCGGCCGCCTCGGATGCTTCGTCGGTGGCTGCTGCTTCGGTAAGGCGGCGACGGTCGCGTGGGCAGTCCACGATCATGGCGCCGCGCGCCATCCGACGCAGCTGTACCTTGCGGCGGCCGCGTTCGTGACGCTGTGCGTGCTGCTCCTGCTCGACCGCTATCGCTTGCCCGAAAATACGCTGCTTTACGTGCAGGGTAGTCTGTTGTGCGCGCTGCGCTTCGGGATCGAGTTCTATCGCGATGGCGGGCCAGTTGCGGGCGGCATGACGCTCGCGCAGTGGGCGTGCATCGCCGGCGTTACGTTCTTCGCGTGGCAGCTCGTGCGCACGCTCGCTCCGCGTGTTCGCGGTACTCGCCTTCGGCTCGCGACCGTACGAGCGTAGCGGTTGGACGAGCCGCCGCCGACGTGCGCGACGTGCGGGGCGCTCGAAGTCGCAGGCGCAGAGTTCTGCCCGAGTTGCGGCAACCGGTATCGAGAGCGGACGGCGTCCTCTCCGCTCGGGGGCTGTTTGTTGGCCGTCGCCGGCGCCGCGCTCGGTGCGGTGGTCTTCCCGCTCGCGATCGGCGCCGCGGTGCTGGCCGGGCGGGCG
>Ga0302314_10013614_pt1 | contig 13961 bp, 10 predicted proteins | sample III_Palsa_N2_3_FD_200533 | JGI IMG/M metagenome (GOLD analysis project Ga0302314, IMG submission 200533) | Peat permafrost microbial communities from Stordalen Mire near Abisko, Sweden - III_Palsa_N2_3 | ecosystem: Environmental > Terrestrial > Soil > Palsa > Peat permafrost | place: Sweden... | reverse complement strand
CATGACGAGATCGGGCGGAACGTCGATGCTGCTGCGAACCGGAGATATGGACGGACCAGCAGCGTTGGTTTCGCGGGGCGTCACGTGCGTCCTAATGCCTGCTTTCTGGGGTGTAGCCAGCGGGTTAGCGTCTCGAGTCTACCGCCGGTCGGTTGGCGAACCCAATGGTTAGCCGCTGCCAGACCCGCGTTTGGGCTGTTCCCAGCGCGGCGTCAACACGCCCAGTGCGCCCAATGCGACGGCCGCCGCGGTCGAAGTACGCAGCACGGTCGGGCCCAGCCGAACGGCGGTGGCACCGGCAGCCGCGAACCCGGCCAACTCGTCCGGAGCGATGCCGCCCTCGGGACCCACCACCACCGTCACCGACTTCGCCTGCGCCAGATGCAGATCCATTAGCGGTCCATCGGCAGACTCGTGCAGCGCCAGCACCGTGCCGCCGGAGGCCACCTCGTCGACGATCCGCTGGGTCAGCACAGCAGTCGACAGCACGCCGTCTACCGACGGGATGTACGCGCGCCGGGATTGTTGCGCGGCGGCGCGTGCGACCGCGCGCCAGCGCCGCAGACCCTTGTCGGCGCGGGTGCCCTCCCAACGGGCCACGCAGCGTGCGGCCTGCCAGGCCACCAACGAGTCGGCGCCGGCTTCGGTGGCCAGCTCGATGGCCAGCTCGGAACGTTCGGATTTCGGCAGCGCCTGGACCACAGTCACCGGTGGCCGGACAGACGGCACCTGCCAACGCTTTACGACCCGTGCCCGCAGACCGTCGCGGCCGGTCTGCTCAACGACGCAGAAAGCCAACCCGCCGACGCCGTCGCCGAGCATCAGCTCCTCACCCTGACGGATGCGTCGCACGGTGGCGGCGTGGAAGCCTTCGTCGCCATCGACGACGGCCAGCTCACCGCTGTCAGGCAGCGCGTCAATGTAGAACAGGCCAGGCAATTAGCGCCCGGTAAAGGTTTCACGCAGCCGGCTGAACAATCCGCCGTTGGTGGCAGCCGCATGCGTCGATCGAACCTCGGTCACGTCACGGGCGCGGCGGTTCTTGAATTCCCGCAGCAGTTCGGCGTCGTTGTGATCGAGCCGATCCGGCACCACCACCTCGACGTGCACATGCAGGTCGCCGCGTGCACCAGAACGCAGATGCGGCATCCCGTGGCCGCGGCGGGTCGTCACCGAACTGGGCTGGGTCCCCGCCGGGATGGTGATCTCGGTCAGGCCGTCGAGGATTGCGTCCACGGTCACCGTGGTGCCCAGCGCCGCGTCGACCATCGGCACCGAGATCGTGCAGTGCAGATCGTCGCCGTCGCGGACGAAGATCTCGTGCGGCTGTTCGTGAATCTCGACGTAGAGGTCGCCTGCCGGTCCCCCGCCAGGCCCGACCTCACCTTGGGAGGCAAGCCGGACCCGCATTCCGTCGCCGACGCCCGCGGGAATCTTGACGGTGATCTCGCGGCGGGCCTGCACCCGGCCGTCGCCGCCGCACTGGTGGCACGGGTCCGGAATGACTTCGCCGACGCCGCGACAGGTCGGGCACGGCCGCGCCGTCATCACCTGGCCGAGCAACGAGCGCTGCACGGTTTGCACCTCGCCGCGACCGCCGCAGGTGTCACAGGCAATCGGCGCCGAGCTGCCGTTGGTGCCGCGGCCCTGGCATCGGTCGCAGAGCACCGCGGTGTCGACGGTGACCTGCTTGCTGACGCCGGTCGCGCAGTCGGTCAAGTCCAGTCGCATCCGCAGCAGCGAGTCCGAGCCCGGCCGGACCCGTCCGATCGGGCCGCGCGACGTCGCGCCCCCGCCGAAGAAAGCCTCGAAGACATCTCCCAAACCACCGAAGCCGCCGAAGCCACCTCCGGCCGCCGCGGCGTTTTCCAGCGGGTCGCCGCCCATGTCGACGATGCGCCGCTTGTCCGGGTCGGACAGCACCTCGTAGGCGGCGCTGATCTCCTTGAACTTCGCCTGGGCGACCTCGTCGGGGTTGACGTCGGGATGCAGCTCACGTGCCAGCTTGCGGTACGCGCGCTTGATCTCCGAATCGCTCGCGTTCCTGCCCACGCCGAGCAGAGCGTAATAGTCCCGTGCCACGCTTGACCTTCCTAAACTTCCCTGGGCTCTCAGGCCCAGATCGGCCGCGCAACGGCGGCCCTCAATGAATTGTGCCTGGAATGCGCTCTCATCGCGTACCCAGCACCTCGCCGATGTACAGCGCAACCGCCGCGACACTAGCGATAGTTCCCGGATAGTCCATTCGGGTAGGCCCGAGCACGCCCATGCCGCCGTAGACGGTGTCGAGGGTGCCGTAGGTGGTGGACACCACCGAAGTGCCCATCATCTGCTCGGCCTCGGTCTCGTGCCCGATGCGCACGGTCACCTTGCCGGCCTGTTGCTGGGCGGCCAGCAGCCGCAAGACGACCACCTGTTCTTCGAGTGCTTCCAGGATGGATCGCAGCGAACCGCCGAAGTCGGCGGTGTTGCGGGTCAGGTTGGCGGTGCCGCCCAGCAGCAGCCGCTCTTCGGTGTGCTCGACCAGCGACTCGAGCAGCACCGTCGCCGAGCGGCCGACCGCATCGCTGAGGCTCTTGGACTGGCCGCTGCGACCCTCGAGCTGGGCGGCCAGGTCAGCGACGGCGACGGACGCCGCGGAGAGCTTTTTGCCGTCCAGCGCCTGCCCGAGCATCTCGCGCAGCTGGGACAGCTGGTGATCGTCGATGACATCGCCGAGCTCGACGACGCGCTGGTCCACCCGGCCGGTGTCGGTGATCACCACCATCAACAGCCGGGCCGGAGTCAACGCGATGACTTCCAGGTGCCGCACCGTCGACGTCGACAAGGTCGGGTATTGGACGATGGCGACCTGACGGGTCAGTTGGGCTAGTAGCCGCACCGCGCGCCGCAGCACGTCGTCGAGGTCGACACCGGACTCCAGAAAACTCTGGATGGCGCGCCGCTCGGGTGCCGACATCGGCTTGATGTCGTCGAGCCGGTCGACGAATTCGCGGTAGCCCTTTTCCGTCGGTACCCGACCGGAGCTGGTGTGCGGCTGAGTGATGTAGCCCTCGGCCTCGAGGACGGCCATATCGTTGCGCACCGTCGCGGACGAGACGCCGAGGTTATGCCGGTCCACCAGCGACTTCGAGCCGATCGGTTCCTTGGTGGCGACGAAGTCGGCGACGATCGCGCGCAGCACCTGAAAGCGGCGCTCGTCGGCAGTTCCCATCCGGATCGACCCTCCTAATCCCAACCAGTTTACGGGGATCACCAGCGACTACTGCCCCGCGCACGCCACACACGCCGCACGTGGTCGTCGCGATAGCCTGTCCTGCATGGCCGCATCGGCGAGACCCGCGCCGGAGACGAGCCGCGGATGATCTTCAAGGGTGTGCGCGACGGCAAGCCGTACCCGGAGCACGGCTTGTCCTATCGGGACTGGTCGCGGATTCCCCCGCGACAGATACGGCTCGACGAATTGGTCACCACCACGACAGTGCTGGCGCTTGATCGCCTGCTCTCGGAGGACTCCACGTTCTACGGAGATCTCTTCCCGCACGCCGTGAAGTGGAAAGGCATCTGCTACCTCGAAGACGGCCTGCAGCGGGCGGTGCGCGCGGCGCTACGAAATCGCACCGTCCTGCATGCGCGGTTGCTCGATCTGGATGCGGTCACCCAGCACGCCGACGAGGCCTAGCGCCGGTCGGTCACGTTTCCGCGCGGCCCGGTGTCGATGTAAGTGACACCGCCGCAAAGCTTGAAGGAGACCACCATGCCGCGAATCACCGGACTGTCCGACCGAGATGCCGGCCTTGGCGCCAAGATCGCGTACTACTTCACCAAGCGGCGCTTCAAGCAGATGACGGGGCTGGAAACCGCGACGATGCTCGAGCCGCTGCGGATGTATGCGTATATCCCCAAGCTGCTCAACGCATATGGCCGCTTGGAACTGGCGGAGGCGAAGATGGACATTCTCAGTCCCCGGCATCGTGCGCTCGCAGAGTTGAAGTCGGCGATGACGGTTCGCTGCGAGTACTGCATCGACCTCGGCTCGGCGATCGCCCGCGGCTGGGGGCTGACTGACGAGGAACTGCTGGCCTTGTCCGACTACCAGAACGCCACCTGTTTCTCCGACCTCGACAGGCTCATACTCGACTACGCCACGGCGATCAGCCGGACGCCGGTCGAGGTGAGTAATGACCTATTCGACTGTCTGCGAATGCATTTCGACAATGCCCAACTAGTCGGGCTGACCCACGTCATCACGCTCGGCAACCTTCGCGGCCGGTTCAACCTCGCGTTGGGCATCGGAGCCTCCGGTTTCAGCGAGGGCAAGGTGTGCCCGCTGCCCGACCCCGCTCAACGATGACCGCGGACGCGGACCTGGCAGCGCGATTCCAGGCAGCCCGGCCGCATCTGAATGCGGTGGCCTACCGCATGCTGGGCTCGGTCGTCGACGGTGAGGATGCCGTGCAGGAAGCCTGGTTGCGGCTGAGCGGCGTCGACGCCAGCCAGGTGGACAACCTCGACGCCTGGCTGACGACGGCGGTGGCACGGATCTGCTTGAACACCTTGCGAAGCCGCCGGGCTCGGCCACCCGAAGAGTTGGTCGCCCAGGTGCCGGATCCCATCGTCGACGCGGTCGGCGACGTCGATCCCGAGCATCAGGCGATGCTGGCCGATGCGGTCGGAATGGCGCTGTTCGTGATTTTGGACACCTTGGCACCGGCGGAACGACTGGCGTTCGTCTTACACGATGTGTTCGCGGTTCCGTTCGACCAGATCGCACCGGTCGTCGAGCGGACTCCAGCAGCCACCCGCAAATTGGCCAGCCGTGCGCGCCAGCGCATTCAGCAGGCCGGGCCCAACCCGGACACCGATCTGGTGGCACAGCACACCGTCGTCGACGCTTTCTTCGCCGCCGGACGCGCCGGCGACTTGGATCGGCTCGTCGCCGTGTTGGACCCGGACGTGTCATTGCGCGGCGACTTCGGCCCAGCCGGACAACGTTCGGTGCGAGGGGCATCCACGGTTGCCGGGCTGGCCAAGGGCTACGCCGCCCCGGAACGCGAGGTCCGCCCGGCCGTCGTCAACGGGGCCGCGGGTGCGGTGATCTTCGTCGACGGCCGGGCGACCGCGATCATGGGCTTCGTCGTTCGCGGCGGACGGATCGCCGCGATAGATGTGCTGGCCGATCCCGAGCGGGTCGCGAGGATCGATGTGCGCGCCGTGACCGGCTAGTTGACGGCTGAGGCGGCCTGCACCAGCGCGAGCGCAGCGGCGTGCTGCAGCACCCACGTGCCACCTTGATCGACGAACGCGAGCTGCTTGTTGACCGGCCCGGCGAACTTGGGACCTGTGATGGCGACGTCGGCGCTGACCCCGTTCCGGGAAGTTCCCGTTGCGGAAGGCCTTGCGCAGGTCATGGTCGGCGACGTGGCCCTCGTCCGCGCTGATGCCGTTCTCGACGAGACCGAACTTGGTCTCGTACGACACGCCCGGGTCGGTGAGGCGGGTCGCGAGGTCGGACAGCGTCTCGGGGCTCGGCAGCGGCGGCTGGCCCGGCGCGGGTGGCGGCGGGTCGAGCGGTGCGCTGAGCACGACAGGCGTCACCTGCGGCGCGGATGCATAGCCCGAGGCCAGTGACGTTAAGCCAGCCGCGGCCGCGCCAATTGTGGCTACGGCCACCACCCCAGTGGCAAGCAATTTCACGGTCATCGTTGTCCCTTCGATTTGGACCTGATCATCGGTGTCATTCTGCTGGTCACCGCCCGGTCTGTAGCGACCCTATCCCTGGCGTGTCGTATCGCCTGTTGTCTTCCATCAAAGCCAGTTGCGCGCCGCGCTGGCAAGTAACTGCACCTAGCCGGCGTGGATTCGCCACTCGGCGGCGTCGCGCTGCTGACGCCAGAACTCGTCGAAACGTCCACCCGCGGTGAGCAATTCGTCAACCGAGCCGTCCTCGACAATCTTGCCGGCGTCGAGGAAAAGAACCCGGTCGGCGTGCCGGATACTGGCCAGCCGATGGGCGACGATCACCCGGGTCCGCGGCTGCGGATCTGCGGTGAGGGCGTCGACGACCGCAGCCTCGTTCTCGGTGTCCAACGCGCTGGTCGCTTCGTCGACCAGCAATATCGGCGCCGGCTTGAGCAAAGCGCGGGCAATGCTGACCCGCTGCCGTTCACCACCGGACAAGGCCGAACCGGCTTCGCCGACGATCGTCTCGACACCGGCAGACAACCTGCCGGTGAGTTCATCCACTCGCGCCAGCGCGACTGCCCGGCTGAACTGTGCGTCGCCGGCGGCGGGATCTCCGGCGCACACGTTCTCGCGGATGGTGCCGTGGAACAGGTAGGGATGCTGGAACACCACGCTGCTCGCGGCGCGACGAGCGTCGGCGTCCAGGGTCGCGACGTCGACGCCGTCAACCAGGACGCGGCCGCGCGCAGGTTGGTACAAGCCGGCGATCAGCGACAGGATCGTGCTCTTGCCGGAGCCGGACGGCCCGACGATCGCTGTGGTGGTTCCAGGCTGCAGCGCGAAGCTCACCCCGTCCAGCACCGGAGCGCTTGCGCCGTCATAGCCGAACGCGACGTCCTCGAACTCGATGAGCGGCGCGTCGTAGTGGCCGCGTCGCGTTTCGGCTCCGGCAGTCATGACCGGAGCGCCGAGCACCGAGCGGATCCGCTCGAGGGTGGCACGGGTGCTCTCCAACGCCGGCCCCAGTTCGCTGATCGACGTGAACGGCTCCAGATAGCGGGCGATGACGACGATCAAAGCGATTGCCTCCGGGACGCTGAGCGTGTGCGTGACGGTCAACGCCGTTGTCGCGCCGGCGAACAGGATCAGCGCCAACTGACTGGCCAGGCTGAACAGCAACTGGCCGGGGACCTGCATGGTCAGCAATCGCATGGTGGCGCCGTGTTGCGCAGCCAGCGCGTCGCCGACGAGGCTTCTGGCCGGCTCGACCCGACGCGCTGCCCGCAACGCCTGCTGAGTTCGGGCGAACTCGATGATCCGTTCGGTGAGAGCGGTATTCGCTTCGGCGGCAGCATGATCGGCGCGGCGGGCCAGTCGTGCCGACGCCCACAACGCTCCCAACAGCAGCGGCACACCACCCATGGCGGCCGCCCCAAGCTGCCAGGACACCGGCAGCAATGCCACCGCGATCGCCGCCGGCAGCAGCACGGCGGTGACCAGTGGCGTCAGCAGATTGACCACCAGGCCGACCAGCTCTGGTCCGGTCGCGGCGATCGCCTGCCGCGCCGTCGCGGTGTTGTCGGAGCTGAACCATTCCAGCCGAACATCCGGCAGCTGATCCGCCACGTCGTGCTGGGTGTGGTCGAGCACCGCGAAACCCAAGTCGAAACCGATCCGCGCGGTCACGGTGTCGATCGCCCATCCGGCCGCCGTCGCGGCGGTAAGCCAGCCCAGCCATCCCAGCGCCCGGTGTGGTGAGTCGCTGAACAAGGCTCCTACCAACGGAACCAGCAGCACGGTGCCGACGGCGCGCACTATCACCGAGACCATCGCGAGCACGGCATAGGCAATCACGTTGCCGCGACGGTCAGACGGGACCAGGCCGATCCAGGTGCGAATCATCGCGCACCCTCCTGCGCCGTCGTGACGGTCACCGGCTCGCGGCGGCCGCTGTCCCACAGCCGTCGATAGCGCCCTTCGGCGGCGAGTAATTCGTCGTGGGTACCGCTTTCGGCGATCCTGCCGTGATCCAGTACGACGATCTGGTCGGCTCCGGCGATGGTGTGCAATCGATGCGCGATCACCAACACCGTGCGGTCCCGGGTCAGTCGATTAAGTGCTTGCTGCACAAGATATTCCGATTCAGGATCGGCGAAGGCGGTCGCCTCGTCGAGGATCAGGACACTGGTGTCGGCGAGGATCGCGCGGGCGATCGTCAGCCGCTGGCGTTCCCCGCCGGAAAGGCCGCTCGCGGCGCCAAGCATGGTGTTGTAACCGTCGGGCAATCGCGTGATCCGGTGATGGATCTGCGCCTCACGGGCCGCGGCCTCGATCTGGGCAGGGGTGGCATCGGGAACCGCCAGCGCGATGTTCTCGGCGACTGTGCCGTGCACGAGCTGCGTCTCCTGCAGGACGAAGCCGACGCGGGTATAGAGCGCGTCGGCCGTCAGCGACCGAATATCTTGACCATCAACGGTTATCGCCCCCTGCTGTACGTCATAGAAGCGGGCCAACAGGGCGGCCAGCGTCGACTTTCCGGATCCGGACGGGCCGACCAGCGCGGTCACCGTGCCGGGCCGCAGCGTCAGCGAAACGTCCTCAATCACCGGCACGCCGGGCCGGTAGCCGAAGTTGACCCGGTCGAACACGACGGTGGCCGACGCGTCGCTGACCTCAGCAGCCGGCTTGTCCGGCGCGGAGAGTTCCGGCTCGTCGAGTGTGATCTGCAGGCGACGGGCGGCCAGCAGCCCGGCGCGGATGCCGCCGACACCGTAAGCGATGTTGAGCAATCGGGCGCCGAACGTGGTGCCCAGCAACAAGAACGGCAACAAATCGACCGGGTTCATCTGGCCGGCTACGACCAGCAACGTGCCGGTGCCGGCGATCAACCACAGGAAGGTCGAGGGGCGGGTGACGAGATCCATCAGGGTCTTCTTGCCGGCCAGCGGGCGCTGCCAGTCGATGAGAAAACCGACGTATTCATCCAGACGGCGGCGGAAACTCGATGCGGCGGCACCGCCGAAAACGCGGATCACCGGCTGGCCCTCGAGGTAGGCGCCGGCCTCGCCGCTCATCCGCTCGGCCCACTTTTGCGATTGCGGGATGCGTGGGCCGGATTGGATCGTCATCGACGAGGTCAGCACCAGATACGCCAGGACGGGTGCGAATAACACCAGCGCCACCCGCCAGTCGACGGCGAACAGGTGGACCAGCACCGCCAGCGGCGCGACGACCGCGGCGACCGCGTCCGGGATGGCGTGTGTCACCAGATAATGCAGTGCCAGCGTGTCGTCGGCGACCAGCTGTTTGATCGACCCGGATCCCCGGGCGGTGAACCAGCCCAACGGCAACCGTGCCAACTTGCTCAGCAACCGCGAACGTAAATCGCTGGCGAACCGCGCGTCGACGACGTGCAGCCAGAGCGTCAGGGCGGCACCGAGCACCGTGCCGATACCCAGCAGCGCCACCGCCGCGAATCCGATCTCCTTCAACCGCGACGACTCGGCGCTGGACGCCAAGAGCCTGGCCAGCTCGACCAGCAGCAGGAACGGCGCAAGCTGCACCAGTGTGATCACTGCCTGCAGCACACCCGAGGCGATCAGTGCCGACCGCAGTGGCCCGAGCAACCGGCCCGCGGCCTGGGCACGCCAGCTCCCCCGCGCGGCCGGATCAACAGTCAGCTCCTGTTGCATTACAACGCTTTCCGGCCGCCCCGTGACCCGGTCTTCGGCAAGAGCGACGGTGTCGATGGCGGCCGGCTCATCCCCGCGCCGGGTGCCCATTGCGCGGCCGGCACTCCAGTAGGCCTGCGCGTGGATCTCCGACTTGGGGAAGCCGAAGTCGTCGCGCAGCCGGGTCCGAACGTGCTTGAGCGTGGTGGCTTCGGGTGTCGCCCAGGCATACCAGTCGGACCAGTCCCGGTTCTCGATGGACGCGGCCAGTGACTTCTCATCGCGCCGGACGGTCCAGTGCACCCGCAGCCGGGGATGTTCCGCGAGCGGAATCAACCGGTCGTTGTCGTCGTGCTCCTCGAGGTACACCTCGATCGGAACATCGTCGGGGACGCTGCCGATGATCCCGTTGATGCCCGGGATCGACGCCGAGTCACCGATCAGCAGATAGCCGGCGGGCTGCTCGTCGGGCGTGTCGAACCGCGACCCACCCATCAGCGACATCACCGCGATCATCGCGCCGGGCTCGACGCTGCGCGCCCAGAGCGACGCCGGTCCGGCCGCGTCGTGCAGCAACACATCGACCGCGAAACGGCCGGCGGGCACGTCGGCCTCGGAAATCGTGTACGCGCGCTGGAACTCGGTGCTCGACCCCTCGGGGTCGGGGAACCAGAACCGCAGCCAAGCCGCGGGTTCAGCCGCTGCGTCCTGAAACAGGGTTGGCGACTCCATCCGTATCCGCACGAAATGCGGTGCGATCCCGATGGTTTCGAGGACGGTCGCTGAGTGGTCGCGGGCGCCGAAGCCCCGCAGCATTGCACCCTGGAACCCGCGCGCCATCAGCTGTCCATCGCGTCGCGGAGGCTCCGTGGCCGCATATCGGTCCAGTTCTGCTCGACGTACGCCAGGCACTCCGCGCGACCGGCCTTACCGAAGACCTTATGCCAGCCGGCCGGCAGGTCGGCGAACGTCGGCCACAAGCTGTGCTGGCCTTCGTCGTTCACCAACACCATGAAGCTGCCGGTCTCGTCATCGAAGGGATTGGTGCTCATCATCTCTCCTGGTCGAAGAAGTGGCGCTGGAGCCCAGATCGGCGCCGAGCACCCGATCGGACAACAGCCCCAGACAACTGAGGTTGGGAAAGCCTGGACCCTGGTTGAGTCCGGCGAGGTTGGGCAAGAACAGCTTCGGGGACACATCGACGACGGCCAGGTCGTGTCCGATCGCATCCTGTACGCGATCACCGGTCAGCGGGCCGCCCAAGCCCAGCTCCAGCAGATCGAGCGCGTCCTGACTGAACAAGGTGGTGAACCAGAGCGGGTCGGCGCCCGATCCGTCGATCACCAGGTCGAAACCATGTACGGTCTCGACGTTTTCGATGCCGCGGTTGGTGGACAGCGTCAGCCGGATCTGCTCGTCGCGACCTACTGCGTGGGCAACCCGGCCGCGCAGATGACGGATGCGATCGTCGGCCAGCAGGGCGTCCTGGACGTTGGACGAGAACACCCCGCGGTCGGTACGGGCAATCGCATCGCGCCGTTCGTCCACGGTCAGCGCTGTCCAGTCGGTGGGGTCGGAGAACAGCGTGTTCTCGAAGAAGCTCTCGCCGCGGGTGAACAGCGTCACCTGCGGGGAGATCACGGTGATGGTCGAAACCCGGTGCCGGAACAGCTCGTTGAGCATGGCCGCGGCTGTCTCGCCGCCGCCGATGACCGCTACCCGCTCGGCGTTGATCCGCTCCTGCTGGCCCGCGCGATGCCAGAACTGCGCAATCGACAGCACCCGCGGGTTGCCGGGCAACAATGATCGTTCGGCCTGCCCGGGACCGGTGATCATCAAACCGTCAGCGTGCACGGTGGTTTCATCGGTGTGCAGCGCCCACTGCTCACCGTCCACGGCGAGACGGTCGACTTCGCCGTAAACCACGTTCATACCGATCTGGTCGGCCACCCAGCGCAGGTACTGGCTCCACCGGCGGTGGGTCGGCGCCGGGCGGCCGCGGTCGATCCACTGGGCGAACTGACTGGTGGCGATCAGATACGACTGCCAGCTGTGTCGAGTCATCCGCTCGTCGAGCTCGGCGTTGCGGCGCGGAGCCAGCGACGAGCGGTACGGAAAGCCGACGTCTTTTTCCGGGCTTGTCCCCAGCCGCTGCGCGCCATCGGTCCAGCCACCGCTGGCTTGCCAGTTGGCGCCGACGCCGAGCCGCTCGATGGCCACCACGTCGGGCGCGTCGACACCCATCTCTCTCAGCACGTGCGCCTTGGCGGCGACGGCCACCGCCTTCACACCGGCGCCCAGCACGGCAAGTGTAGTCATGTCACGATCTCCTCGAGCGCCTGGTTCCAAAGTGTTTGCAATGCAGCGATATCCGATTCGCTGAGGATGTCGGGCAGTGCACGCCACTGAGTTACCAGCACTTGGTGATCGCCGCTGCCGAGTACGGTGGCGAGGAGGCTGAGCTCGTAACGCACCGCCAGTTCAGGTTCTGGCAGCGGCGAAACTCCCCTCAGCAGTCCACGATCCAGCCACAGTCCGCTGGTGCCGCCGACTTCGGCGCGACCCAGATAGTTCAGCAGCAGCTGCGGCCCGCTGAACTCGGCAAGCCGGCCGGCGGTGTCGCCCCGCAAGTAGCGCAGCAGCCCGTAGTCGATGCCGTCGCCGGGGATCGCCGTCAGCAATTCCCGCACCTGTCGCGGATCCTCGGTGTCCACCCGCAACGGATAGATCGCACTGAGAAGCCCGACTGTCTCGGTGGTGTCCATGAACCCGCCGAGCGCGGCGCCATCGCCGTCGAACAGGGCATCGGCGCGGCCGTGGGTTTCCAGCGCGAGCAACGGCGGCGGGGTCGGCTGGCCGCGGTCTTGCCGCCACCGGGTCACCATTCGCGACGCCGCAGCGATCAGGATCTCGAAGACCGGCAGGCCGGACTGCAGCAGCCGCGCAGTGGTGTTCACGTCGAGCATCGCCGTCTGCACCAGTAGTCCACCGGCACGGTCGGTTTCGGGCCTGAGTCGTCGCTGACCCAGCTCGGGGTCGTCACCTCCGAGTTGTGCAACCCAATATGGCTCGCTGTCAAGGGATTCAGCTCGCTCGGTCAGGGCGTGGACCCAGCGGCGGAAGCTGGTGTGCTCGCGGACGGGGGCAGGCGTTTTCCCGTCGATGAGTGCATGCAGGGTCGCGTCGAGCTCGCCGAGCACCACCTGCCACGAGACTGGGTCCATGGCCAGAACGTGGGCGGCCAACAGCAGGACACTCTGCCCACTCGGTGGACGCAACCAGACCGCTGCCAGCAGCTCTCCGCGTTCCGGGTCAAGACTCTCGATGGCTTGGTCGGTGTGGGCGCCGACGGCTGCTTGCATGTCGCCGGACACCGGGACCTCGGTGAGGAGGTCACGGGGTTGTCCGGGCTGCAGAGTCATGGTGGCGCGGTCCAGGCGACTGCGCAGCACCTGGTGACCGTCAACGATGGTCGTCAGCGCCGTCCGTAGCTGCTCACCGGTCACGTCGACCGGCAACCGGATGGCTTCGGCCTGTGCCAGTCTGCGCGGCTCGCCGAATTCGTAGAGCCACTTCGCATTGGCCGGTAGCGGGATCGATCCGCTTTCGGCTTCGGCATCATCCGGTGCATCGGCCACGTCGGCGGCCTCGGCGTCGATAGAACCGGCCAGCTCGCGGACGCTGCCACACTCGAGCACCAGCCGGGCACGCAGCGGGATACCGCGCCGGCGGGCGGACTGCACGACGGAGAGAGCCACGATGCTGTCCAGGCCCAGCTCCAGGAAATCAGCGTTCGGGTCGATACGAGCGACCTGCAGGATTTCCGCGAGCAACTCGATGAGGGCGGATTCGGTGGCCGTCTCCGGCTCGGTATCGCCCGATTCCGTCAGAGCTGCCGAATCGATCGCCGCCAACGCAGCTTCGTCCAGTTTCCCGTTGGGAGTGAGCGGGATGTTGTCGACGATGACAATGCGTTGCGGGACCATATAGCGGGGCAGCCGGGCGATCAGCATGCGGCGCAACTCGGCGACCGATGGTGATCTTCCCGCCGAATCCCGCAGCGCCACATAGGCGGTCAAACGCGGAACGCCTTGCCGCTGGTGCACCACGACGCTCGCGTGCCGCACTTCGGCATGCGACTCGAGTGCGACCGCGATCTCGGCGGGCTCGACGCGATGCCCGCGAATTTTCACCTGCGCATCGGCGCGTCCCACGTACTGCAGCGATCCGTCGGGTTGGCGGCGCACCAAATCGCCGGTGCGATACATGCGTTCGCCGGCAACGAAGGGGTCGGCCACGAAGCGCTGCACGGTTTCGGGGGCGCGGCGCAGGTAGCCCCGGGCCAGCTGGGCGCCGCCGAGGTACAGCTCCCCCGCAACCCCATGCGGCACCGGGCGCAACGCGGAGTCCAGCACGTAACCGCGGGTGTAGTGGGTCGGCCGCCCGATCGACGGCTCGTCGTGTTGGTCGATCGCGGCGACCACCGCCTCGACGGTGGTTTCGGTGGGGCCGTAGCAGTTGAAGGCCGTCATCGCCGTGCGGCGGCACTGCATCCGGATGAAGGACCACGCACCGCCGCCGAGCGCTTCACCGCCCAGCGCCAGC
>Ga0302314_10013613_pt1 | contig 13961 bp, 8 predicted proteins | sample III_Palsa_N2_3_FD_200533 | JGI IMG/M metagenome (GOLD analysis project Ga0302314, IMG submission 200533) | Peat permafrost microbial communities from Stordalen Mire near Abisko, Sweden - III_Palsa_N2_3 | ecosystem: Environmental > Terrestrial > Soil > Palsa > Peat permafrost | place: Sweden... | reverse complement strand
TGAGGCTCGCGCCATCCTCGACCGGGCTGTCGCCGAACATCCACGACATATCGCCCTGTGGTTGAACCTGGCCGGCGCCTGCCGGGCCCTTGGCGACGCGAAAGCCGCCTTCGGCGCCGTCGAAGGCGCCCTGCAGGTCGATCCGCGGTCGTTCCTGGCCCTGCTCATGAAGGCCTCGCTGCTCGAACGGCAGGGGAGCGTGCGCGAGGCGGGCTTCGCCTACGGCATCGCCCTCACCCAGGCCCCGGACCCCGATTTGCTCGACGCTCCGACCCGGCGAGCACTGGAACACGCCCGCGTCGCCTACGCCGACTACCAGGACGGCCTCCGCCAGCAACTCTTGGAGGCCGTATCCGAGGCGAAGGCGCTGGGGCGGACGACGGAGAGCCGGCGCATCGGAACCTTCATCGAGCATCTGGTCGGGACACGCCGCATCTTCCACCAACGGCCGACCTCGTTCTTCTACCCCGGCCTGCCGTCGATCGAGTTCTACGCGCGCGAGGAGTTTGCGTGGCTCCCGGACATCGAGGCGGCGACCGCGGCGATCCGCCAGGAGCTGTTCGCCGTGATGGCCGACAACGAGCTCGCGGCCCGCTTCGGACCCTATGTGGACTATCCGGCCGGGGTTCCGCTCGACCAGTGGGCCGAACTGAACCAATCCCCCCGCTGGAGCGCCTTCTTCCTGTTCCGCGACGGCGAGGCGGTCAGCGGGAACGCCGACCGCTGCCCGGCGACCATGGCCGCCCTCGCCCGCGCGCCGCAGCCGAGCGTGATCCGACGGTCACCGGCGGCGATGTTTTCGGTGCTGCAGCCCAAGACACGGATCCCTCCGCATACCGGCGTGAGCAACACCCGCCTCGTTGTGCACCTGCCGTTGATCCTGCCGCCCGACTGCCGCTTCCGCGTCGGCAACGAGACCCGGGTGTGGCGCGACGGAGAAGCCTGGGTGTTCGACGACACCATCGAGCACGAGGCATGGAACGACAGCGATCGGCCGCGCACCATCCTGATCTTCGACATCTGGAGCCCGTTCCTTTCGGAGACCGAGCGCGAGCTGATCGCCCGGGTGACGGTGGCCGCCGACGCCTTCAACGGCGCCGATCCGGACCCCGGGCTCTAGCGGCACAACAAATCCTCGCCTGGGGGGCGAAACCGATGACATCAGAAGAAATGACGGCGCTAGGCGGGCGCCTGCTCATCGGCCGCGAGGCGCCTGTCGATCCGACGCGGGGGATCGACCTGCTTCGGCAGGCGACGGACGGCGGCGATGGCGACGCTGCGGCGCTCATGGCCGTGCTTTACGGCGCGGGCGCGTGGGTCCCGCAAAACTGGGATACCGCCCTCGACTTTTTGGCGATCGGGGCGCGGCTAGGGTCCCACCGAGCGCGGGGACAACTGCGGCTGCTCGCACGCCCGAAGGTCGGTAACGAGGCCAGCGACAGCGCCCGTGACGAGGCCAATGACGAGGATTGGCCGTCGCTTCGCCGAAAGGTCGACCTCAGCCCCTGGCTGACGACGCCGGACCGCCGGGTCCTGTGGGAAGAGCCGCGCGTGCGCATGTCGGCGGGTTTCGCGCCATCATGGGTAGGAGGCTGGATCATTTCACAGGTGCGCGGACGGATGCGCCAGGCCATGATGTACCACGGCGACGTGAAGCAGGAGGTCGTCGATCCGCACCGCAGCTGCAGCGACTTCGAATATGACCTGCTCGACTCCGACCTGATCCTGACCCTGATCCGAAACCGCGTCGCGGCCGTCACGGGACTCCCCGTCGCCGCCATGGAGCCTCCACGGGTCTTCCACTATGCCCTGGGCCAGGACATCAAACCCCACTACGACCGGCTGAACGACGGCGTCGCCGACTACGCGCGCAGCGGGTACAAGGGCGACCGGATCGCCACCTTCCTGCTCTACCTCAACGACAACTTCGACGGCGGCGAGCTGGAGTTCCCCCTGGTCGGAAAGCGGTTCAAGGGCAAGGCGGGTGATGGCCTCTATTTCGCCCACGTGAATCAGGATGGAACGCGCGAGCGGCTCAGCCTGCACGCGGGTCTGCCCATCCGGCGTGGCGAGAAATACGTCCTCTCCCAGTGGATCCACGACCGACCGCTGACGATGTGACTTTGGCGCGCGGGCTTCCGGAGAGCCGGCGGGAAGCCCGCGCTCCGGATTTGCCCGTCGGCTCGAATGATGCGAAGGCGTTAGTCCATGAGTGAGCTCGACGCGGTGCAGACCGCCCTCGCGCGCGGGGACTACCAGCAGGCGGCGGATCGCGCCGCCCGGGCCCTGAACCAGGGCGAGCGGCATCCGACCCTTTTCAACGCCGTGGCTTTTCACCACTCGTCGGCCGGCCGCTATCAGGAGGCCATCGCCCTGCTGACGGAAGGGCTGAAGCTGACTCCGCGCGATCCGCACCTGCTCTATTCCGCAGGAATCTGCCTGTTTCACCAGGGGCGCGATCGCGACGCGCTCGGCCTCTTCAACGCCGCTCTGGACGCCAGGCCCGGCTTCGCGGCGCCCCTCTACCATCGCGGCGTAATCTTCGAGCGCGCGGGTGAGGAGGAAACGGCGGCGCGCTGTTACGAGGAGGCGATCGCCGGCGACCCGCGGTATGAAGCCCCCTACGCCGGCCTGGCGTCGCTGGCCGTGACAAAAGGTGATTTTCGGCGAGCCCGGGATTACGCGGCGCGCGCCTTGGCGCTGGCGCCCGACGTGACCACCGCGCATCTGGCCATTGCGCGAGCAGACTTCGACGACGGCCGATTCGAGGCGGTCGTGGACAGGCTTGCTCCCATTCTGTCGAAGCCAGACCTGGACCCGATCGAGCGGCCCGACCTGCTCGCGGCCCTGGGCGACGGGCTCGACGCCCTCGGGCGAGCCGACGAAGCCTTCGCTGCCTGGACCGCCGCCAAGCGGCTGTCTGGAGAGCTTTACGCCGCAACGCAGGTCGCCGACGTGGCGAAGCGCAACCTTGAGCGCCTTTGGGCCCTGAAACCCTTCGTCGAGACCCTGTCGCCGTTTCCGCCGGCGGCGGAGCGAGGCCCAGCCGACCCGGGCGCGCCGCGAGCGCATGTCTTCCTGGTCGGCTTTCCACGGTCGGGGACCACGCTTCTCGAACTGGTCCTCGCCAGCCACCCGGACGTGGTCACGCTGGAGGAACGACCCCTGCTCGAACCGGCCGAGAACGAGTTCCTGGTGTCTCCCGCCAGTTTCCAGCGCCTGCTGGACGCCGGGGACGATCTCCTCGATCCCTTCCGCGATCTGTATTGGCGGCAGATCGCGGATCGCGGATTGCCGGTGGCCGGCAAGGTGTTCGTCGACAAGCTGCCGCTCGGCAGCCTCCTGATCCCACTAATCGCGCGGCTGTTTCCAAACGCGAGGATCCTGTTCGCCGAGCGCGACCCGCGGGATGTCGTCCTCAGCTGTTTTCGCCGGGGATTCAAGTTGAACCCGAGCATGTACCAGTTCATCTCCCTGGAGGGCGCGGCGCGCTTCTACGATGCGGTGATGAGCCTCGCCGACCGTTACCGGCGCCTCTTGCCGGACCGCGTGCACGCCGTACGCTATGAGACCCTAGTCACCGACTTCGAAGGCCAGGTTCGCGCGATCTGCGATTTTGTTGGTCTGGCGTGGGACGACCGCTTGATCGACTTCGCGCGCACGGCGCGCTCGCGCACCATCCGCACGCCCAGCGCGCCGCAGGTGCGCAAAGGCCTCTACACCTCCGGCGCCGGCCAATGGCGGCGCTATGCCCGACACATGGCGCCGGTTCGGCCGATCCTGGCGCCCTGGGTGGCGAGCCTCGGCTACGACACCGATTGGAGCGAGCCATGACCTTGTCGGCGAGTCCCTCCGTCTCCCCCCAGGAGCAGTACACGCGCCTCCAGACCGTCAGCCGCTTGCTGCAGGAGGGACGCCGGGCCGAGGCCGCCGCCGCGCTGCGCGTGCTGATCACCATGGCGCCCCGGCAGGCCGAGGCGCACCGGCTGCTCGGCGTCGCCCTGGGTGAAATGGGCGAGCTGCCTGGCGCCGAAGCAGCCTACCGCACGGCGCTGGGGCTCGACCCGCAAATGGCCCGCGCGGCCACCGGTCTCGCCGAGGTGCTTCTGGCCGTGGAGCGAGGCGGCGAGGCCGTGGCGATCATGGCCCCGTTCGTCAACGACCAGACCTCGAACCCCGCCCTCCTCACTTACTATGGTCTCGCCTTGCAGGCCGCCGGCCGCGGGCCGGAGGCGGTCGAGGTGCTCACTCGGGCGAAGAAGGCGGCGCCGAACAGCGCCGTCGGCGATCACAACCTGGCCGGCGCCCTCATGGAGGTGCAGAACTTCGTCGAGGCCGAGGCCGCCGCCCGGCGGGCTCGCGCCCGCGGACTCGACGCCCCTGAGCTCTGGCTGGTCTGGGCCCGCGCCGTGACCGCCCAGGGCCGGCTGACCGAGGGCGAGGCGCTCTACGCCGAAGCCATCAAGCGCCGCCCCGCCTTCGACAAGGCGGTGGCGGAACTCGCCCACACCGTGTGGATGCGCAGCGGCGAGCGCGAGACGACCATGGCGGTGTTCGATCAGGTGTTCGCACGCAACGGCCCCACGCCCGAGCTGTTGATGCAAAAGGCGGCGCTGCTGGACACCATGGGGGATGCGGCCGCGGGCTACGAAACCCTGATGGAAGCGCTGGCGATCAGGGACGATCCCGTCATCCACCTGCCGGCGGCCCAGCTGGTCGTCCACTGGGACCCGGAACGCGCGCTCTTCCACGCCCAGCGGGCGCTGGACGGAGAGCCGGGCAACCCCTCGCACCTCGCCGCCCTCTGCCAGGTCAACCTGGCGCTGGGCCGCGCCGACGAGGCCGCGGTGATTGCCGAAGGCCTTTGGCGAGGGCAGCCGGACAATCAATACGCCATCGCCCTCCTGGCCACCGCCTGGCGGATCATGGGCGATGAGCGTTACCGTCGCCTCTTCGACTACGACACCCTTGTTTCGCGCAGCATGATCGACACGCCGAACGGCTGGTCCAGCCTCGACAGCTACCTCGCCGACCTAAGGGAGGCGCTGAAGCCGCTGCACAGTTTCCGGGGTCACATGGCCGGCCAGTCGGCGCGCCACGGTTCCCAGACCCAGCAGGATCTGACCCGATCCGCCGACCCGGTGATCCGCGCCTTCTTCCAGGCGATCGACTACCCCATCCGCCGACATATCCGCGACCTGGGGAAGGGTGGCGACGTGCTGCGCCGCCGGGCCACGAAAGCATACGATTTCAATGGGATCTGGTCGATCAAGCTGCAGCCCCTGGGCTTTCACATCGACCATATCCATACGCGGGGGTGGCTGTCGTCGGCCTGCCACATCGAGCTGCCGCCGGCGGTGGAGCACGAGCCCGAGGGCTGGCTGAAGTTCGGCCAGCCCGGCATCCCGACCTCTCCCGACCTGCCGCCGGAGTTCTTTGTCAAACCCGTGCCCGGCCAGCTGGTGCTGTTCCCCTCGTACATGTGGCACGGGACCGTGCCGTTCTCCGGTGACGCCGAGCGCCTGAGCGTCGCCTTCGACGTAGTCCCGACCTGAAGGACTCAGGAGTCGTCGTAGTCGCCGACGGCAGCCAGGAGGGCCGCCACCAGACCGCGCTCTTCTTCCGAAAGTTCCGGGCGCCAGATGTCGAACAGCAGGACTACACGGGTCCGATCGCTGTTGTTCCAGGCCTCGTGTTCGATGGAGTCGTCGAAGATCAGCGTCTGGCCCTCGACCCACGACCGGGTCTCGTTGCCGACGCGCAGGCCACAGCCAGGGGGTACGATCAGCGGCAGGTGGCAGATCAGCCGGGCGTTGACCTGCCCGTGGTGCGCCGGGATGCGGGTGCGGCGCACGAGGCGGGAGAACAGAACCGAAGGGGTGCGGCCCGGCGCGCGGCATAGCGGGACATCGTTCAACGCGGCCATGGTGGCGGGGAAGCGAGCGGCGGCGTCGGCCTCGACCTTCCCGCCGCGGATCAGATAGTAGGCGCCCCAGTCGGCGTTGTCGCGCAGGGTGTCGAACTCTCCCGGCGGCCGGTTGTCGAGGGTCTCCAGATAAGGGCGAAAGTCATCCGCGCCGCCCATCATCGCCTCCAGCTCCTCACGGATTGCGTCGGTCTTGGCCTCGAGGGCGGCCAGCCATGGGAATTCCGATCGCTCGAAGAACTGGCGCTGGGGGAGTTCGGGAAAGTAGAAACCCGTGGGCGCCTGCGGAAAAATCTGCTTGCGGCCGAGCATCAGGTCGAGGGCGTGGCCGAAGCGGCCGCCGGGGCCCGCCGGATCGAAGCCGGCCTGGACCACACTGGCCATCAGGCTGTTCTCGAAGTCGCGCTTGTACTTCTCGACCTGCGCGGCGGCGCGGCGGACTGCGTCACGGAGTGGCGGGGCCAAGCCGTTCGAAGGTGGGGCCCGGGTGAGAACCGCCTGGTAGAAGGCTTGCGCCGACCGCCCGTCACCGGCCTGATCGAAGTGGTCGCCCTTCATCATCAGAGCGAGCAGATGCCTCGGGTCCCCGGCCAGCACGCGATCGAGCGCCGCCAGCTTGGCGTCGCCGTCCCCCAGCGCGCGGCAGGCGATCGCCAAGCCGAACGCGGCCCCGACATCGTCCGGCCGCGCGACCAGCAACTGCTCCAGGGCGCCCCGTGCCGAAGCAAAATCGCCCCGCTGGAACGCCTCGCCGGCTAGGCGGTCCAGCTCGCCCGTGTCTGCGAAAGCCGCCTGCGCCATCGATAGGCCCGCTCCACCGCAACCCGCGCGAAGCCCCGCTGCCTCGAGCTGGTGCGCATCAGGCACTATGGGGCCACCACGTCGGTTTGCCCAGCGCGCGCGGCGGCCGGGGCACGCCCGGTCGCGTCCCTGTCGCGCCGTCATGGCACATTGACCCGCTCATCCCCGCGAAAGCGGGGACCCAGTGCTTTCCAGGGCTACGAATCTACGAAAAAGGGTCGGCGCGATGAACGCGAGCTGGAAACTGCTGGGTCCCCGCTTTCGCGGGGATGAGCGGGTGGTGAGCACTCTATCGTACCAGCCGGGGCGCCAGCACGGTCGCCCCTTCGGCGCGCAGGCGGACCTCGTCGACGGCGCCGGCGACAGCCCGGGCGGTGGGGTCGGAGGCGAAGCTGGCGAGCATGGAGGCGATGTGAGCGCCGTCGGAGGCGCCGCTGAACATCCTTCGCAGGGCTTCGAACGGCGAGGGCTGGGCGGTGAAATCGCGCAGGCGCGCCTGGCCCTTGATACCCGCCAACCGCTTGGCCTCGTCCACCGCGTCGTAGAACCCGCCGAGGCGGTCGACGAGCCCGAGACCAAGCCCCTGGGCGCCGGTCCACACCCGCCCCTTGGCGATCTCCTGCACGCGCGTCGGCGGCAGGCGCCGGCCTTGCGCCACCCGCGCGACGAAGCCCTCGTAGATGCCGTCCATCCAGTTAGAGAACGCGGCCTTCTGGGTTGCGCTCATCGGCGCCTGGGGCGAGAAAGCATCCGACCAGTCACCCCCGACCTTCACGCCGCGCATGTTCACCCCAAACCTGGCGAGCGCCTGTCCGAGCGCGAACTTGCCGCCGAACACGCCGATCGAGCCTGTCAGGGTGGTCGGCTCGGAGACGATTTCGGAGGCCTGCGAGGCGATCCAATAGCCGCCGGAGGCCGCGTAGGTCCCCATGCTGACCACCACCGGCTTGCCGGCCGCCTTGGCCGCGCGCACCGCCGAAAGGATCTGCTCGGAGGCGGTGTCGGAGCCGCCCGGCGAGGAGATCCGAAAGACGATGGCCTTCACATCGCTGTCGTCGATCGCCGACTGGAAGGCTTTCTGCACATCGTCGGAATGGATCGCCGAGCCGCCGCCAAGCGGTGTTCCGCCCCGCCCCGCCCGGCCGGTGACGATGTCGCCTTCCACCGAGATCACCGCGACCGTCGGCAGGACGCCGCCGATCTGCGGCGAACGGTCCGCCTGCGCGGCGTAGTCGTCGAAGTCGACCAGCTTCGCGCCCGTCCCGGCGCGCGCGAGAATGGCGTTCTCGGCGTCCTTGACCTGACCGAGGTGGTCGACCAGACCCAGGGCCTGGGCCGCGCTGGCGGCGTAGGGTCCGGCCTCGACCAGGCTCCTGAGGCGCCCGACGGGGAGGTTCCGGTCGGCGGCGACATCGGCCAGGGCCACGTCATAGACCGAACCCATCCAGGAGAGTTCCTCCTCTCGGTGGGCCGGCGTGTAGTCGTTGTACAGGAAGGGATTGATGGCCGTCTTGTATTGATATCGCTGCTGATAATCCGCTTGGACACCGTGCTTGTCGAAGAAATCCTTGAAGAAGATGTCCTGCCGCGCCAGGCCGGTGGCCTGGAAGCTGGAGGCGGGCTGCAGCCAGATATCGCCGGTCGCGGCCGCCACCTCGTAGGTGGAGAGCGCCATCGCGTCGGCGTAGAGGCCCTGGCCATGGGCCAGGATCGGCTTGCCGGCGGCGCGGAACCGTTTCAGGGCCAGGCGCAACTCGTCGGCGGAAGCCGGCGCGAGGCCGCCCTCCGGAAGCCGCACGAACAGGCCGCCGATCCGGTCGTCGCGCGACGCCGCGCGCAGCGTCTCCTCTATCCCGAGCACCGAGCCGGTCTTGCCTGAGAGAGCCGCCAACGGGTTCTGGTCCGGCTGGTCGGTGAGGCCCTGACGCAGGTCCAGGACCAGCACGCTGTGGCTGGCTACCGGGGTCGGCCGCGCCGCCGCGCTCGCCCAGGCGATGAGCGCCATCGGCACGCCGATGAAGAACAGCGCCAGGCCCACGAACACGCCGGCGATGGTGATCAGGAACTGCTTCATGGAGGGGCCCGCCTGGCCCACAGGCCTACACCGCCGCGCGCGGCGGTGTCGAGGCGGGGCGATCACGCGCAGCGCTGTCGAGGCGCCGGGGCCTCGCCGCGCTGGCGGATCGCAGCCGCGCCGCTAGAGTATTGCAGGAGGACACGGCTGGATGAAACGCGCAGGGGACGCTGTGAAGCGGAGCAGCGGCTCAATCGCCCTGTGGACGACGATCGGCCTTGCGCTCCTCGCGGCGCCGGAGGCGCGATCGCAGACGAGCCAAACGGCGAGGGTGCAGGCCGCCCTGGAAAGCTGGCTGGCGGCGCGCGCGGCGCCCGAGAAGGTCACGGGGGTCGCCGCCTACGTCAGCTTCGGCGATCCAGGCCCGGCCATCGAAGCGTTCACTGGCAAGGTCGGCGCCGATCCCAAGGATCCTCCGGTCCGCAGGGACACGCTTTTCCAGATGGGCAGCACCTCCAAGTCGTTCGCCGTGGCCGTCATTCTCCAGCTCGAGGCCGCCGGCAGGCTTTCGCTGGACGACACCGTCGGAAAATGGCTGCCGCAATATCCGGCCTGGAAGGATGTCAGCATCAGACGTCTGCTGAACATGACCAGCGGCATACCGAACTACTCGGAGACCGAAGCGGTCTCGCGCGCCTGGGCGGATGAGCCCACTCGGAAGTTCACGGCGCAGGAGCTGGTCAAGCTGGCCTATCCGACGGGGTGGAACGACCTGCCGCCCGCCACGGGGTATCACTACTCCAACACCAACTATGTCCTCGCCGGCATGATCGCCGCCAAGGCCGGCCATCGGCCCTATGCAGACCTCGTGCACGACATGGTGATCGCCCCCCTGGGGCTCGACAGCACCTTCTATGAAGACGGGAACTACCCGGCCGCCGTCACGAACCGCCTGGCCCACGGCTATTTCGCCAACCCGGCCTGCGCCGACTACCAGCCGCACTGCAAGGTGTCCTGGAACCAGCCGCTGATGGGCCGGGATGTCCGCGGCATGAGCACCTCGTGGGCGCAGGCCGCGGGCGGCGCGATTTCCACCGCGCGCGATGTCGATCGCTGGATGCGCGCGGTGTTCGAGGGCCGCGTGGCGCCGCCGCAGCAACGGGCGGAGTGGAGGGCGCTGGTGTCGACGAAAACCGGCGACTCGATCGCCGACGTCTCCCAGGACGATCAGCAAGGTTTTGCGCTGGGCCTTGCCAAGGGCGTCCTCGGGCCCCTGGGCCCACAATGGTTCTACCAGGGAGAGACGCTCGGCTATCGGACGCTATACGTCTGGTTCGCGAAAGAGAACCTGATGATCACCCTCCAGACCAACTCTCAGCCTGCGTCGGACGCGGACGAGCTGAAACAGCTCGTCGGAACGATCCATGGGATTGTCGAGAGCGACGCGAAATAGGACGGCGGGAAAAATGGTCGGAGTGGCAGGATTCGAACCTGCGACCCCCGCGTCCCGAACGCGGTGCTCTACCAGACTGAGCCACACTCCGATTTGAGAGGCGGGCTTATAGAGGACCCCGAGGGGTGCGCGCAAGGCGGCCCGCGCGTTCGGTAGCGCGCGCCGTTGCAAGGGCGCCTTTCCCGCGCTATCTGAGCGCCCTCGCGCGCCCGGGCGGCTTTGCCGGTCCTGAGCCCGTTGGGGAATGGTGTAATGGTAACACTGCGGTTTTTGGTACCGTCATTCTAGGTTCGAGTCCTAGTTCCCCAGCCACGCTCGCATTTTCGCCGAGGCGCCGCCGTCGTCACCGAGCAGCGGCGGGCCGATCCCGATGGGGACTAAAATGAGTCACCATCGGCTCTTAAGATGCTAAACTTCGCAGAGTGCGAGTGGGGCACGGCGTTTCATGATGAGGGCTCGGGCGCATGCCGCTGCCAAAACCCGTTGCTAAGATCCTCGGTTTCCTGAGGCTGCCGTCCGGCGCCAAGGAGGAGGAGAAGGCCCCCGAGTACCACTATATAACGCGCCCGGCGCCGGCGGTCCGCGACGCGGGCAGTGACGGGACATCCTTTCCGCGCTTTCAGGCGACGGCAGGCGATCATCTCAACCCGCGGACCGCCGATCGTCTGGCCATGGTCCGCGCCAAGGTGCGCAACGCCTACACCCCGCAGCCGGTCACCGACCGGCGCGGCTTCGCCGGGCGCACCAAGGTTTTGACCGCGCTGATCGGCTCGATCGAGGAGCAGCGACTGCACACGGTGATCTGCGGCGAGCGGGGCATCGGCAAGAGCTCGCTCCTGCACATGCTGGCGCAGGCCGCCGGCGAGGCGCGCTATCTGGTGGTCTATCTGGCCTGCACGGCGGGCTCGGGCTTCGACGAAACGTTCCGGGCCATAGCCGCCAATATCCCCCTGGCGTACCACAACGGCTACGGTCCCACGAGCGTCGAGGGCGAGCGGGGCGACACCCTGGCCCGGTTGCTGAGCCCCGAGCCGATCAGCGTACGCTACGCCGTCGACGTCCTGGCCAAGATCGAGGGCACCCGGGTCCTCGTCATCTTGGACGAATTCGACCGCGCCGGCTCGGAGGACTTCCGCCGAAGCATCACCGAACTGCTCTGGAGCCTTTCCGACCAGTCGGTGCGGGTCCAGTTCGTCATCGCCGGCGTCGCGGCCAACGCCGGCGAACTGGTGGCCAACGTGACCCATCGCGACATCTTCGCCCTGCAGCTGCCGAGAATGACCGCCGCCGAGATCCGCAGCCTCATCAAGAACGGCGAGGGCCTGGCGGAGGTCGAATTCGACGACGCGGCCAAACACGCGGTCGTCGCGCGTTGTATCGGCTACCCCTACCTGGCCTCTCTGATCAGCCATCGCGCCGCGATGGTGGCGGTCGATCAGAACCGGTTCACCGTCGTGGCGGAGGACGTCTACACGGGCACGCACGAAGCCGTCGAAGAGTTGCGGGGCCGCATCTCGCCCCGCTCGCAGATGCAGATCGACGAGGCGACGCGGCTGGTGGGTCTCAGGTCCCTGGCCGCTCTCGCGGAAGCCGCGCTGAATTCCAGCGGGTGGTTCAGTTTCAGCGGCGTCACCACCGCCGACGCCGACGCCGGGGCCATCGAGGAAGCCCGGGCGACGGCGGATCGCCTGGCGGCGCGGCAATTGGTGGTCGAGACGCGTGATGACGGGGTCGAACGGACCTATCGTTTCACGGACCCGAACGTGCCGATCTACATCTGGCTTCGCGCCGTCCAGGACGTCTTCTCGACCGCGCACTGACCAGGGCCGTTGGCGGCCGCAAGGGGCTGGCCAAGGCGGCTCGATCGGACCTACCCTTCGGGGAAGGGAGCGACATGCAGCGACTCACTGGCAGAACGGCCGTCGTCACCGGCGGCGCGTCGGGGTTTGGCGAAGGGATCGTGCGGCGGTTCGTGGCGGAGGGCGCACGGGTCGCGGTGGTCGACATCAACGCGGCGGCGGCGCGGGCGCTGGCTGCCGAGCTCGGCGACGCGGCGCAGGCGATGGTCGGCGACGTCTCGCGGGACGCCGACGTAGGCTGCCTGGCGGCGGAGGCGAACGACAGGCTGGGCGCCGTCGATATCCTGGTCAACAACGCCGGCGTCGGCCATCTGCCCTGTCGTCTAGAGACCCTCAGCGAAGACGAATTCGACCGGATCGCCGCGATCAACATGAAGTCGGTGTATCTGACCGCGCGCCACTTCGTTCCGGCCATGAAGACGCGGCGCAGCGGGGCGATCCTCAATATCGCCTCCACCGGTGGCGTCAGCCCCAGGCCCAACCTGACCTGGTACAATGCTTCCAAGGGCTGGATGATCGCGGCCACCCGCGCCATGGCGATCGAACTTGCGCCTATCGGCGTGCGGGTGAACGCCATCAATCCAGTGGCCGGTGACACGCCATTGCTCGCCACCTTCATGGGCGGCGACTCCCCGGAGCGCCGGGCGCGCATCGTCTCGACCATTCCTCTCGGCCGGCTTTCCACCCCCGACGATATCGCCGCCGCGGCGGCCTTCCTGTGCTCGGACGACGCCTCCCTGATCACCGGCGTCGCCCTGGAAGTCGACGGCGGCCGATGCCTGTAGGGCAAGCGCTGAAAGGCCTTTCCGCCGCCCCGATGTGGGTCATGATGCATGCGCCAATCGGGCGGGACGCGCATGACTCATCCCTTTGAAGACGCTTTGCTGAGATCGATCGACGGCCGGCGGGACGACCTCGTCGCGCTGACGCGCGCCCTGATCCGGATCCCCTCCGTCAATCCCCCCGGCGACTATTACCGCGACTGCGCCGAGTTCCTGGGTGAGCGGCTGCGGGAGCGCGGCTTCGAGGTGACCTACCTGCGGGCCGCGGGCACGCCGGGCGACAGCGACCGCTACCCTCGCTGGAACGTGGTGGCTCGCCTGGAGGGATCGTCTCCCGGACCCTGCGTTCACTTCAACAGCCACATCGATGTCGTCGAGGCCGGCGAGGGCTGGACCGTCGACCCGTTCGGCGGCGAGGTTCTTAACGGCCGGGTCTATGGCCGGGGCGCCTGCGACATGAAGGGTGGTCTGGCCGCCTCGGTGATCGCGGTGGAGGCGCTCCTCGACGCCGGCGCCGAATTCCCTGGCGCCCTGGAGATCTCGGGCACGGCCGACGAGGAGTCCGGCGGCTATGGCGGTGTCGCCTGGCTGGCGGAACGCGGCTGGTTCTCCAAGCCCCGCGTCGACCACGTGATCATTCCCGAACCGCTGAATGTCGATCGGGTGTGCATCGGCCACAGGGGCGTCTGGTGGGGCGAGATCGCCACCCAGGGCCGGCAGGCGCACGGCTCGATGCCGTTCCTCGGCGACAACGCCGTTCGCCACATGGGCGCGGTGATCGAGGCTCTGGAGCGGGAGACCTTCCCGGGCCTCGACTCCCTCGAGACCACCATGCCAGTCGTACCGGAAGGGGCCCGGCGGCCGACCCTGAACATCAATTCGATCCACGGCGGACAGCCGGACGTGGTCGACGGTCTGCCCGCGCCGGTGGTGCCGGATAGCTGCCGCCTGGTCTTCGATCGCCGCCTGCTCATCGAGGAAGACCTCGATGAGGTGAAGGCGCGGATGCTAGCCCTGCTCGACGGCCTGACCCGGTCCCGGCCCGATTTCCGGTATCGGTTGCGCGACCTCTTCGAGGTGAGGCCGGTGATGACCGAACCGGACCGTCCGGTAGTTCTCGCCACCG
>Ga0302314_10013612_pt1 | contig 13962 bp, 10 predicted proteins | sample III_Palsa_N2_3_FD_200533 | JGI IMG/M metagenome (GOLD analysis project Ga0302314, IMG submission 200533) | Peat permafrost microbial communities from Stordalen Mire near Abisko, Sweden - III_Palsa_N2_3 | ecosystem: Environmental > Terrestrial > Soil > Palsa > Peat permafrost | place: Sweden... | reverse complement strand
CGCGACCGCGCGATCACTTGCAACCGAACGAGATCCTCATCCTCAATCGATAGCTCCAGTCCTTTGCGAGGTGCTGCCATGATCCCCACCCATCGTGCCAAACCCGCTTCACATTACAGCATGTGGTGGCCGCAATGGAATCGCCTGCATATGGTTGGTTTCATGGAATCGATGTACTAGGAACCGGAAGTCGCATTCACGGCCTGGGAACAAAGGAGGCGAAGATGACGCAATCCACCCCAGGCGCGACTGGCCGGCCCAAGACCCGCGCGCGATCCCTGGCACTGGCCGGACTGAGCCTCGGCTTTGGCATCGTGCAACTCGATGTCACGATCGTAAATACCGCGCTCGGCAGCATCGCCACCTCGCTCGGCGGCGGGGTATCCGAACTGCAATGGGTCGTGAGCACCTACATCATCACCTTTGCCGCTCTCATCCTGACGGCCGGCGCGCTGGGCGACCGCATCGGCGCAAAGCGCGTGTTCATGGCCGGCTTCGCCATCTTTACCGCTGCATCGCTCGCCTGTGCCCTGGCCCCGACGTCGGCGACACTGATCGCTGCGCGGGCGGTGCAGGGGCTGGGGGCGGCGATCCTGGTGCCGAATTCGCTGGCGCTTCTCAACCACGCCTATCCCGACGACAAGGAACGCGGGCGCGCTGTCGGCATCTGGGCCGCCGGGGCGAGCCTGGCCCTCACGGCCGGGCCGCTGGTCGGCGGCGGCCTGATCGCGCTGGTCGGCTGGCGCAGTATTTTTCTGGTCAATCTGCCGATCGGTCTGGTCGGCCTGATGCTGACCTGGCGCTATGCCGCCGAGACGGCGCGTTCGGCGCAGCGCGAGCTCGATCTGCCCGGACAGGCGGCGGCGATCGGTGCGCTCGGATGCCTGGCCGGTGCCATCATCGAAGGCGGCGCTCTCGGCTGGGGCAATCCTTGGGTCCTGGCCGGCTTCGCTGGTTTCGTCGTGCTCGCCGCCCTGTTCGTGACCCAGGAGCGGCGCGTGCTGCAGCCCATGCTGCCGCTGGCGCTGTTCGGACACCGGTTGTTTTCGCTAACGGCCCTGGTCGGTCTGCTGGTCAATGCCGCGTTTTACGGACTCATTTTCGTGCTCAGCCTCTATTTCCAGCAGGTCAATGGGTATTCTCCCTTCGCGACGGGACTGGCCTTTCTGCCGATGATGGGCGTGGTGCTGCCGGCCAATCTGTTGGCGGCGCGGGCGACCGAACGGTTCGGCGCTTGCGCCGTCATCGCGGCCGGCGCCGTCATAGCCGGTCTGGGTAGCGTGGCACTGCTCGGCGTCGAGCGCGATACATCCTATTGGATGATGGTGGCACAGCTGCTGGCGATCGGGGCCGGGTTGGGGCTGCTGGTGCCGCCCCTGACCTCGACCCTGCTGGGCAGCGTCGAAAAATCACGCTCCGGCGTCGCGGCGGGCGTTCTCAACGCGACCCGGCAGACGGGCAGCGTGCTGGGTGTCGCCCTGTTCGGATCGCTGCTCGGTCAGGCCGAGAATTTCACCCGCGGCCTCCGGGAGGCCCTGATCATTGCCACCGCCCTGCTGCTGGCGTCGGCGCTGGCGATCATGCTCGGCGGCCGGTGGCCGACCAGGACGATTTTGGCATCCTCGGGGCGAAACGTTTGAGAAAGGCGCGCTTGGCGAAGACCGCGTCGACGCCATAGAGCCGATGGTTGTCGTCGTAGAAGTGCCCGCCCAACGCGCAGAGCTGGAACCCCAGGGGTTCCAGCAGGGCCGCCAGATCGGTTAGCAGCGGGGTCTCGGGCCCGTATTCACGATAGAGCCAGCTCTCGGCCATGACGATTTCGGCATGGCCAAGCGCCCGCGTGGCGCCGGCGATGACCAGGTGCTCGGTCGCCTGGGTGTCCATCTTGATCAGGTCCGGCCAAGGCAGCGCCTGCGCCGTGATGTAATCATCGAGCCGGTGTTGGGCGACAGTGACCTTGGACTTGAAATCCGCGTGGTGCCCCATATCGACAAGCGTGCTGCTCCAGGAATCGTTGGAGACGCTCATCACCGTCTCGCCGTTGCTGTCGCTGAGCGCCACCTTGTGCAGCGTCAGGTTCGGATAGCGGGCAAGGCGCTCCGCCAGGCCGGCCCGGTAGACCGGCAGCGCGTCGGCCAGCGGCTCGAACAGATGGAAGGCGGCGTCCGGGCAGACGCTGCAGATGGTCTCGGCCCAGCCTCCGACCGCCGCGCCGATGTCATAGATTACGGCCGGTGTGTAGCCGGCCCGGGCCAGCAAGGTCAGAAGCCGCCGTTCCTCCTGGGCGTAGTCAGTTTCCCTCCGATCTTTCTGTACCTCGATCGCCAAGCTTCGTTTCCCTCGAAAAACTCCCGGATGCGAGATGACTCCGGAACGGGTGCATTATGCCCCCGCTATCCGCCGGCGCCGTCGGATATTCTGCCTGGACACGCGCGAAGCCCGTCGTCGTCTTGGTAAACGTCGCGGTCGCAAGGATCGATCCCGGGCCCGGACCCGGATGTGGCCGCGTCGTGCCATCGGTTAAGTGCCGGATCGCCCAGCCTGCCCGCTCCGGTCACGCTTCGGGGGGCTGGCGGTGCTGTCGCTACCGCACCGAAAGCAGGTTTGCCGTATCGGCCCCCACCGTCGCCACTACCAGCTCCGCCGCGACCAGCGCCGCGATCACCTCGGGCCGCTTGTCGCGTGCCAGCCCGCCGCCGATCGGGCAGGTGAGCCGGGTAAGATCCGCCGCGTCGTGGTCGCGCGCCCCATACCAGCGCTCGAAGCGGCGGCGCTTGGTGGCCGAGCCGATCAGGCCCAGATAGGCGAAATCGCCGCGCGCCAGCACCGCTTCGCAGATATCGAAATCGAGCGCATGGCTGTGGGTCAGGACCAGGAAGCTTGCGCCGGGCATGGCTTCGGCAACGAGGTCGGGCGGGTGGTTGGCGACGATCTGGCGGATTCGGTCGGGCAGGGTCTCCGGGAATTCTTCGGCGCGGTTGTCGATCCAGGAGACGCGCAGCGGCAGCAGGGACAGCGCCCGGGCGATGGCCTTGCCGACATGGCCGGCGCCGAACAGGTAGACGGCCGGGGCGGCTTCGCGTTCCTCGAATTCGAGCTGGGCCAGGCGCTCGACCAGATCCGGGCTGGCGCGCTCCAGCCGCAGCACGACATGGCCGCCGCAGCATTGTCCCATGGCGGCGCCGAGCGGGACGTCCATGGTCGTGGTAACCTCCGCGGATTCGAGCAGGGCGCGCGCCGCCTTGACCGCCTCGAATTCCAGCCGGCCGCCGCCGACCGTGCCCACGGTCTTGTCGGCGCCGACCAGCATGCGCGTGCCGGCTTCGCGCGGGGTCGAGCCGCGGGTGGCCACGACGGTGACCAGCACGGCGGTCTCGCCCCGCGCCAGCCAGCTCGATAGCGCCCGACCGAACTCGCTCATGGCAGTGCCGCCGCGCGCTGCTTCAGCCGCTCCAGGCAGAACAGCACGCGTTCCGGCGTGGCCGGCGTGTCCAGCTGCGGGCAGAGCCGGTAATCGGCGACGCTGGCGATGGCATCCGACAGCGCGTGCAGCACCGAGGCGCCGAGCATCAGCGGCGGCTCGCCGACCGCCTTGGAGCGATAGATCGTGGCCTCGCGATTGGCCGCCCCTTCGAGCAGCCGGACATTGAAGATCGGCGGGCAATCGCTGCAGGCCGGGATCTTGTAGGTGCTGGGCGCATGGGTGCGCAGCCGGCCCGTGGCGTCCCACCACAGCTCCTCGGTGGTCAGCCAGCCGGCGCCCTGGATGAAGCCGCCTTCGACCTGGCCGAGATCGATCGCCGGGTTCAGCGAGCGGCCGACGTCATGCAGGATATCGACCCGGTCGAGCTTATACTCGCCGGTCAGCGTATCGATGGTGACCTCGGATATGGCGGCGCCATAGCCGAAATAATAAAAGGGATGGCCGCGTCCGGCGGCGCGGTCCCAATGAATGTCCGGCGTCTTGTAGAAGCCGGTCGAGGACAGCGAGATCCGCGCCCGATAGGCCTGGGCCGTGAGTTCGCCGAAGCCGATTTCCTGATTGCCGATGCGGACGCGGTTGGGCAGGAACTCGATGTCTTCGCGGGCGACATGCCAATGTCCGGCGGCGAAGGTGATCAGCCGCTCCTTGATCGTGCGCGCCGCCGCCTGTGCCGCCATGCCGTTGAGATCGGCGCCCGACGAGGCCGCGGTGGCCGAGGTATTCGGGACCTTGCCGGTATTGGTCGCGGTGATGCGGATGCGGTCGAGATCGAGCTGGAACTCCTCGGCCACCACCTGGGCCACCTTGGTGTAGAGCCCCTGGCCCATCTCGGTGCCGCCATGGTTCAGCTGGACGCTGCCATCGGCATAGACATGGACGAGGGCACCGGCCTGGTTGAAATGCGTGGCGGTAAACGAGATGCCGAATTTCACCGGGGTCAGCGCGATGCCGCGGCGTAGCCAGGGTCCGGCGGCGTTGTGGGCGCGGATCTCGGCACGCCGGCGCTGGTATTCGGCGGATTCGACCAACTGGGCGACGATCTCTTGGATGATATTGTCGGTCACCACCTGGTGATAGGGCGTCACGTTGCGATCGGTCGTGCCGTAGAAATTGAGCCGGCGGATCTCGAGCGGATCCTTGCCCACGGCATAGGCGATTTCTTCGATGATGCGCTCGGCCGCGACCACGCCTTGCGGTCCGCCGAAGCCGCGAAAAGCCGTGTTCGAGACCGTGTTGGTCTTGAGCGGCAGGGATTTCACCAGCGCGTTCGGATAATAATACGCGTTGTCGGCATGGAAACAGGCGCGGTCGGTGACCGGGCCCGAGAGATCGGCGGAATAGCCGCAGCGTGCGGCCAGAATCAGCTCGACGCCTTCGATCCGGCCCTCGGCGTCGAAGCCGACACGGTACTCGCCTTCGAAATCATGGCGCTTGCCGGTGATGCAGAAATCATCGTCGCGATCGGGGCGCAGCTTGGCAGCACGGCCGGTCAGGCGCGCGACCAGGGCTGCCGCGGCGGCGAAGAGATTGGCCTGGGTCTCCTTGCCGCCGAAGCCGCCGCCCATGCGCCGGGCCTCGACCACCACGGCGTGGGACGGCACGTGCAGCACATGGCCGACGATGTGCTGGATCTCGCTCGGGTGCTGGGTCGAGCTATGCACCAGCATGTCGCCGTCTTCGCCGGGCACGGCCAGCGCTATTTGGCTTTCCAGATAGAAATGCTCCTGGCCGCCGATGGTGATGCGGCCTTCGAGCCGGCGCGGGGCGGCAGCGATGGCCGCACCGGCATCGCCGCGGCTGAGCGTCAGCGGGCTGAACACCAGTTTATTGCCGCCGGCGCGGGCCGCGGCGATGTCGAGCAGGGCGGGCAGGGGTTCATAGGTGATCGCAGCGAGCGTGGCGGCGCGGCGGGCCTGTTCGCGCGTCGCGGCCGCGACGGCGAAGATCGGCTGGCCCATGGTTTCGACCAGATCGGTCGCGAACAGCGGTTCGTCGCCCAGCCCCATGCTGCCGACATCGTTGCGGCCGGGAATATCGGCGGCGGTGACGACCAGCACGACACCCGGGGCGGCCGCGACCTTGCTCAGATCGACGGAGAGGATCCGGGCATGGGCTACGGTCGAGAGGCCGAGATAGACATGCAGCAGCCCGGCCGGCTCGGGCAGATCATCGATATAGATCGCCTCGCCCGTGACGTGCTTATGCGCGCTGTCGTGGCGCTGCGGCGTATGGACGCCGCCGATGATCGCCGTCGCCTCAGCCATGGGCGAGGCTCCGGTCGCCGACCAGCCGGGTCTCGGCCGAAGGATCGCTCGTCTCGATGAAGAATTTCAGCAGCAGATTGGCGGCCACTTGCGCCCGATAGGCGGCCGAGGCGCGCCAATCGTCGAGCGGGGTGAAATCCTCGGCCAGCGCCGTCCTGGCCGCCTCGATTCGCTCGCGGCTCCAGGCCTGGCCAAGCAGCGCCTGCTCGGCCTTGGCCGCGCGCTTGGGCGTGCCGGCCATGCCGCCATAGGCGAGGCGGATGCGGGTGACCCGGGTTTCGGCCAGTTCGACCAGGAAGGCGCCGCAGACGGAAGAGATATCCTGATCGAAGCGCTTGGTAATTTTATAGGCACGGAACCTGGTGTCAGCGGGTAATTTCGGAATCGAAACGAACTCGACGATCTCGCCCGGGCGGCGATCCTGTTTGCCATAGGCCAGGAAGAAATCTTCGAGCGGCATCCGCCTTTGCGTCTCGCCCCGGCGCAGCACCAAGGTCGCCCCCAGCGCGATCAGCGCCGGCGGCGTGTCGCCGATCGGCGAGCCATTGGCGATGTTGCCGCCGATCGTGCCGACATTGCGCACCTGCACGGCGCCCAGCCGGCGCACCAGCTCGCCGAAATCCGGATAGAGCCGGGCCAGCGCCGCCTCGGCCTCGCTATAGGTGGCACCGCCGCCGATTTCGATCGCGTCGCTCGTCTCCTCGATGCGGCGCAGGGCCGCGACCCGTCCCAGATAGATCACGGTGGGCAGCACGCGCTGGAACTTGGTAACCCAGAGCCCGACATCGGTGGCGCCGGCGACCAGCGTGGCATCCGGCTCGGTGTCGATCAGCGCGGCCAGGGCCGGCAGCGTTGCCGGCGCGTAGAAGCGGCGGCCGTCCCGGCCAATCGCCAGGGTCGCATCGTCCTGCAGCGCCTGCAGCAATGCCGCGGCGTCCGCCGGCCGATCCTCCGGCCGGGCCGGCAGCGCATACATGCGCCGGGCCGCAGCAATGATCGGGGCATAGCCGGTGCAGCGGCACAGATTGCCGGCCAGCGCGTCGTTGATCCGCTGGGTGTCTGGCCGGTCCTCGTTCAGCCACAGCGCATAAAGCGACATGACGAAGCCGGGCGTACAGAAGCCGCATTGCGAGCCATGGCAATCGACCATCGCCTGCTGCACCGGATGCAGCGTGAAGTCGCCCCGCTTCAGATGCTCGACCGTCAGCAGCTGGCAGCCATCCAGCGTCGCCAGGAAGCGGATGCAGGCATTGACCGCCTCATAGCGGATGGCGCCGTCGATTAGGCGGCCGACGACCACGGTGCAGGCCCCGCAATCGCCCTCGGCACAACCCTCCTTGGTCCCGGTCCGGCGCTCGCTCAGGCGCAGCCAGTCGAGCACCGTCAGGGTCGGGTCGACGGTGTCGAGCGCCTTGAGCTCGGTACCGAGGAGGAATCTCAGCGTGTGGCGCATGGGACTCTGTCCGGTACGTGCCAACACTGTGCCGTCATGGCCTGGCGTGTTCCCATCGGCGCGACCCACCTCACCCCGACCCTCTCCCCCCTGAAGGGCGGAGAGGGAGAAATTAGCGACGGAGCCTTTAGCTCCCTCTCCGCCCCATTGGGGGGGAGAGGGTTGGGGTGAGGTGGGGAACGCTCGTATGCTGCCAACGAGCCCATCTTAGCACCCATGGGACAAGCCCGAGGATGACGGGAGAGGAATGAGACGTAGGGAGCCCTTGGCATCGCTCAGCTGCCGCGATAGGTCGAATAGGCATAGGGCGAGACCAGCAGCGGCACGTGATAATGCTGGTCGGCGGCCGCAATGCCGAAGCGGATGGAGATCTTGTCGAGGAAAGGCGGATCTGCCAGCGCCACGCCGCGCGTGCGGAAATAATCGGCGACGTCGAAGACCAGCTCGTAGGTCCCGGGCCGGAACGCCGCGCCCTGCAGCAGCGGCGTGCAGCACCTGCCATCCGCATTGGTTCGCGCCCGGGCAAGCTCGCGCCGCATCTCGCCCTCGATCGCATAGAGCGTCACAGCGATGTCGGCGCCCGGAAGGCCGGCGGCCGTGTCCAGGATATGCGTGGTGAGCCGACCGGTTTCCGCCATGAGATCTCCAAATTCGCCGCTGCAGGTCGAGCAAGATCCGGACCAGCTGACGCAAGCATCCTACTCTGCGCTGCTTGGGCCGACTATTCCATGCGGCCGGTCACCCGTCAGCCTCGACGCCCCCGAAGGAGTTTCAAGAAATGCTGGAAACCGGCCGGCGCCGGGGCTGATTAGAGTTCTACTGCACGAACCATCTGGATGACGCTCTTGTCTTCGAACTACCCAAGGGATCTCGTCGGTTACGGGCGTACCCCGCCGCAGGCGGCCTGGCCGGGTGCCGCGCGCCTGGCCGTGCAATTCGTGCTCAACTACGAAGAGGGCGGCGAGAACTGCATCCTCCATGGCGATGCCGCCTCCGAGAGTTTCCTGTCCGAGATTGTGGGCGCCCAGCCGCTCCCCGGCGTCCGCCACATGTCGATGGAATCGCTCTATGAATACGGCTCGCGCGTCGGCGTGTGGCGGCTGCTGCGGCTGTTCGAGGCCAAGCGCATCCCGCTCACCATCTTCGCCGTGGCCATGGCGGCCGAGCGCAATCCGGCCGTGATCAAGGCCATGGTCGAGGCCGGGCACGAGATCGCCAGCCACGGCTTCCGCTGGATCAATTACCAATATATCGACGAGGCGGAGGAGCGCGCCCATCTGCACCAGGCCATGCTGATCCTGGAACAGGTCAGCGGCCAGCGCCCGCTCGGCTGGTATACCGGCCGCACCAGCCCGAATACAAGGCGCCTGGTCGCCGAGCATGGCGGCTTCCTCTACGATGCCGATGCCTATGATGACGATCTGCCCTATTGGGTCACGATCGAAGGCAAAAGCCAGCTGATCGTGCCTTATACGCTCGACGTCAACGACATGCGCTTTGCCTCGCCGCAGGGCTTCAATTCCGGCGACCAGTTCTTCGCCTATCTCAAGGACAGCTTCGACGCGCTTTATCGCGAGGGGGCCGAGACGCCGCGTATGATGTCGGTTGGACTGCATTGCCGGCTGGCCGGCAAGCCCGGGCGGATCATGGCGCTGGAGCGCTTCATCGACTATGCCAAGAGCCACGAGGCCGTATGGTTCTGCCGCCGGGTCGAGATCGCCCGGCATTGGCATGAGCACCACCCGCTGGCCGCAGCATGACCGCGCTCGATCGCGCCGGTTTCGTCGCGCGTTTCGGCGGCGTCTTCGAGCATTCGCCCTGGATCGCCGAAGCGGCCTGGGATGCCGGATTGCCGCCCAATAGCGACACGGCGGCGGGGCTGCATCGGGCGCTCTGCGCGGTCCTCGCCCGGGCGGAGCACGAGCGCAAGCTGGCATTGTTGCGCGCCCATCCCAGTCTGGCCGGGCGGCTGGCCCTGGCCGGTGAACTCACCGCCGCCTCCAGTGCGGAACAGGCGAGCGCCGGGCTCGATCGGTGCACGCCGGAAGAACTCGACCGATTCCAGTCGCTCAATACGGCTTATGAAGCGAGATTCGGCTTCCCCTTCATCATGGCGGTGCGCGGTGTGCCGCGCCAAGCGATCCTCGACGCGTTCGAGCAGCGCATCGGCAATGACACGGCGGCGGAGTTCGACACGGCGCTCGAGCAGGTCGAACGGATCGCGCTGCTGCGATTGCAGGTGCTGTTGCCATGAGCCTGGGCACGGCGCTGATGGCGCGGCTCGACGATTTCGCCGGATTTACCGACGAGCCGGGTGTGCTGACCCGGTTCTACCTGTCGGGCGCGCATCGCCGGGCGGCCGACCAGCTGATGCGCTGGATGGCGGAGGCCGGGATGGCCGCGCGGCTCGATGCCGCCGGCAATGTGATCGGCCGCTACGAGGGCTCGACCGCCGGGCTGCCGGCGCTGCTGATCGGCTCGCATATCGACACGATCCGCAATGCCGGGAAATATGACGGCAATTACGGTGTGCTGGCCGCCCTTGCGGCGGTCGCGGAGTTTGATCGCCAGGGAATTCGGCTGCCCTTCGCCATCGAGATCGTCGGCTTCGGCGACGAGGAAGGCGTGCGCTTTCCCGTTACCATGACCGGCAGCCGTGCACTGGCCGGGCGGCTCGATCCGGCGACGCTGCAGGCCTGCGACGCGGCCGGCACCAGCATCGCCGCGGCCCTGGCGGAGTTCGGCGGGGATCCCGGCGCCATCGCCAGCTGCGCGCGCCGGGCCGAGGAGATCCTGGCCTATGTCGAGCTGCATATCGAGCAGGGCCCGGTGCTCGAGGCCGAAGGATTGCCGGTCGGCATCGTTACCGCCATCAACGGCGCCTCACGCTTCGAGGTCAGCCTGACCGGCCAGTCCGGCCATGCCGGCACGGTGCCGATGAAGCTGCGCCGCGATGCCGTCGCCGCCGCGGCCGAGATGATCGTCGCGATCGAACGCATGGCACTGGAGACACAAGAGCTGGTGGCGACGGTCGGCCGGATCTCGGCCCAACCCGGCGTGGTCAATGTCGTGGCTGGTGCGGCCGGTTTCTCGATCGATATCCGCTCGTCCAGCGACGCGATCCGCGAGGGCGCGACCCACCGGATCACCCAGGCGCTGGAGGCGATCGGCGCGCGGCGGCGCCTCGGCGTCGCCATAAGGCAGACCCATGACGCACCGGCGACCGCCTGTGCGCCCGCCCTCGTTGCGCAATTCGACGCGGCGGTGCAGCGTGCCGGCGTGCCGGTGCGGCTGCTGCCGAGCGGCGCCGGTCATGACGCCATGGTCGTGGCGGCACTGGCGCCGGTCGGCATGCTGTTCCTGCGCTGCCGCGACGGGCTCAGCCATCACCCCGACGAGGCCATCACCGCCGAGGATGCCGAGCTCGGAATCCGCATCCTGATCGATTTCCTGCAGCATTTCACCGTGCCGCCCCGGTAGAAGAGACAAGTCATGAGCACCGATCCCGCCGCAGCGCTGCACGCCCATCTGGTCTCGGAACGCAATTCCCAGCGCCGTTTCCTGGCCGAGCTGGTCAAGACCCCGTCCGACAACCCGCCAGGCGATTGCGGGCCGCATGCCGAGCGGGCGGCGGTTCTGATGGAGGAGCTTGGCCATACCGTCGAGCGGCACGTGGTCCCCGCCGACCTCGTCCAGGCCAATGGCATGATCTCGGCGACCAATCTGGTCGTGCGCCGGCGCTTCGGCGACGGCCCGGTGATCGCACTCAACGCCCATGGCGATGTCGTGCCGCCGGGCGAAGGCTGGACCCGCGATCCCTATGGTGCCGAAATCGTCGAGGGCTGGATGTATGGCCGCGGCGTCGCCGTGTCGAAATCCGATTTCGCGACATATCTCTTTGCCCTCAGGGCTTTGGAGGCGCTGGGCACGCCGCTTGCCGGCACCATCGAGCTGCACTTCACCTATGACGAGGAGGCCGGCGGCGAGATCGGCCCGCGCTGGCTGGTCGAGCAGGGCATCAGCCGGCCCGATTACGCCATCTCGGCCGGCTTCAGCTATGGCGTGGTGACCGCGCATAATGGCTGCCTGCATCTGGAGATCGAGGTGATCGGCCGCTCTGCCCATGCAGCACTGCCGGGCACCGGCATCGACGCGCTCGAAGCGGCAACCGCGGTGCTGAACCGGCTCTATGTCCTGCGCCAGGGCCTTCCGGCGCGGGTCTCGGCCATTGCCGGCATCGGTTCGCCGCAATTGACCGTCGGGCTGATCAAGGGCGGCATCAACACCAATGTCGTGCCCGACCGGGTCACCTTGCGGCTCGACCGGCGCATGATCCCGGAAGAGAACCCGGCCGCGGTCGAAGCCGAGCTGCGCGCGGCCATCGCCGACGCGGTGACTTCAGTGCCGGGCGCCCGCGCCGAGATCCGGCGCATCCTGCTGGCGACACCGCTGGTGCCGATCGCCGGTACCGAGCGCCTGGCCGAGCCGCTGTGCCGCCACGCCTCGCGCATCATGGGCGAGCCGATCGAGGCCAAGGGCGTGCCGCTCTATACCGACGCCCGCCACTACGCCGCTGCCGGCATCCCGGTCGTGCTCTACGGCGCCGGCCCGCATACCATCGAAGAGGCGAACGCCCACCGCGCCGACGAGCGCCTGCCGTTGGCCGATCTCGACAAGGCGACCGAGGTGATCGCGCTGACGCTCCACGATCTGCTGAAGGCGGGCTGAGGCGGGACTGCTCCGGCCATGTGCGTGGGCTCCGGCGCCTAAATGGTCTCGATCGCGACGCTGGTTGAGCCATGGGGCGTGCCGCCGGCATCCATGAACCGCACGAAGACCCGCGACGAGGCTGGCGCAAACGGGATAGCGCCGGTCGCCTGCAAAAACACCGAGAAGGTCGGTGCCGCGCCCCCGGCAAAGCTCAGCGACATCGATGCGGCCGGAGGGGCTAGGCATTGCCCATTCGCCGGGTCGGTCTGGCAGATTGTCGCCGTGGTGGGCAATATCGCCGTCCCGGTATCGACGGAGACGGTGATTGGCGCCGTAGTCCCCAGATTGGTGGTGGCCACGGCAAAGGCCGCGACCCCGCCACCCGGAACCTCGATGATGCCGTTATTCGTCGCTGTGGCCGAGAGAGCGATGATGTCGGCAACCGGTGTGCTGGATACGACCAGATCGAGCGTATTGACGCCGGGGATGGTCGCGGCCGGCGGCACCCCGTCACAGGCGAAATCAAACGGCGTTGCGAGCGCGACAATGGCACCGGCGTTCTGGACCGAGAGCAGAAAGGTCTGCACGCCGTCATTGCCTGGAATCGTGGCCGGCGTGTTGACCGTTCCGATCAGCGCGTTGGTGCTCGGGTCTGTCGTTTGATAGCTCAGGGTCAGGCCATCGGCTGTCGCATCCGGCAGGAGGATCCGGCAATTGTCGAGCGAGGTCGATCCGGCATTGATCATGGTGGCGAAGATCGTTGCCGGGCTACCGACCTCCACCGAGCGCGCGCCCGGCAGCACCGAAGCGACGATTGCCGGCGAGCCAGCCAGGATTTCCTGCACGGCTGTGTAGCCTGCGTTTCCCGTGTAGATACTGCCGACAACGGAGACAAAGACATTGCCGGCGCTATCGATGGCTACGCTGGTGGGGGATATGAACGTGTCGCCGAGCGTTTTTATCGTGGCATAATTTCCAGCTGCCAGAAGCTCTTTCACCGCGTGGTTGCCAAAATCGGCAACGAAGACATTCTCATTGCTATCGACCGCTACACCGACCGGGCCGTCGAAACCGCCGCCGATCGTATTGACCGTGACGTAGCCTCCCGAAGCAAGGATCTCCTTCACCGTATTGTTGCCGGTATCGGCGACGAAGACATTGCTGTTGCCATCAACTGAGATGCCGGTGGGACCGTTGAAACCGCTACCCAGCGTCTTGACCGTGACATAACCTCCCGAAGCCAGGATCTCTTTCACCGCATTGTTGCCCGTATCGGCGACGAAGACATTGCCGCTTCGGTCGACTGCCACGCCCACGGGTTCAAAGAACCCGCTACCCAGCGTGTTGACGGTTACGTAACCACCCGAAGCCAGAAGCTCCTTCACCATGTTGTTACCGGTGTCAGCGACGAAGACGTTATTCCCGCTATCGACCGCGATATCGTATGGAAGGTAAAATCCACTGGTGAGTGTTGTGACCGTGCTATAATCGCTGGCGGCTGACATCTCGTATAGCGTGTCGACGGTGTAGTCGACGACAATAACATTGTCATGTGCATCGACGGCGACGCAGGGCGTGGAAAACCCACCGCCAATGGACTTGGTCGTGGCATAGCCGCCTGAAGCAACGATCTCCGTTATGATTGCAGCATTGTTGTCACCAACGAAGACGTTGCCGCTACCGTCGACAGCGACACAATAGGGCCGGGCGAAATTGCTGGAGAGAGTATTGACAGTGACATAACCGCCCGCCGCGACGAATTCTTTCACCGAATGATCGTTGAGATCGCCAAAAAAGACATTCCCGCTCCCGTCGACCGCCAACCCGCCGACATAGGTCATCCCGCTGCCAAACGTCTTGGTGGATACATAGTCGTCGGCCGACAAGAACTCCGTCACCGCAATACCATCGGCGACGAAGACGTTGCCGTTGCTGTCGACGGCAATGCCCGTGGGGCCCGTAAGAGGGCCGCCAAGTGTCTTGATCGATGTATAACCACCTGCGGCGGGGATTTCATAGACGGTCTCGTTGGTCCCCGTGAGGAATACATT
>Ga0302314_10013611_pt1 | contig 13963 bp, 12 predicted proteins | sample III_Palsa_N2_3_FD_200533 | JGI IMG/M metagenome (GOLD analysis project Ga0302314, IMG submission 200533) | Peat permafrost microbial communities from Stordalen Mire near Abisko, Sweden - III_Palsa_N2_3 | ecosystem: Environmental > Terrestrial > Soil > Palsa > Peat permafrost | place: Sweden... | reverse complement strand
GCGGCAAAGCCGGCGGCGCGGCGATGCGGCGGCTGGCGGACTTCGCGGTCGAGAAGTTCGGCGACCGGTTCGCGCCGGGCGAGATTCTGAAGATCGCGACGCGCATCTGCTTTGGCCGCTTCGGCGGCACGATGCCCAAGCCGCTGAGGGGGAAGAACGAATTCATCTGCTCGGAATACGCCGCGGGGTGCTTCGAGGCCGTGGGCGTCACGATCGAGTGGGACGGGCGCGGTTTCATCGCCCCAGCCGACTTCGGCCGTGATCCCAAGGTGAAGGCCATCGCCCAGATCAAGACGCGTTAGCGCCGAACGGGCCACAGCGGGATCAGCATCGGCGTCACGCGGCGGAACTCCGCGTAGGCTTCGCCCAACGCCGCGCTGAGAAAGCGCTCCTCCAGCCGCGCCTTGGTCCAGAACCCGACCGCCATCAGCAGCGCGCCGATGATCGCTACCGGCCGTCCGAGCTGCACAGCCCACGCGAGCAGAGCGACGATCAGGCCGGTGTAGATCGGGTGCCGCACCAGACGATACGGGCCGCGCCGTACGATCACGTGGGCCTCCTTGCGCACGACCGCGCCGGACCAAAGATCGCCCAGTGTCAACCGCGCCCACCAAGTGAACGCCAGCCCCAGCGTCATGCACGCCATCAGCAGCCAGCCGATGGCGGGGGGAAGGCCCCAGGCGAACGGGCCGACGTCGCCGAAGAGCGCGCGCAACCGCGCGGCGTAGGCGATCAGCCCCGCGCCGGCGACAGTGAGCCCCAGGTCGAGGACGCGCGCCCCGCGCGGCGGCCGCGCGGTCGTCCGGCGGCTCCAGAGCGATGCGATGACCCAGGACAGGATCCACACCGCGAAGATCGTCCCGCTGGCAATGATTGGACTCACCGCCCGGACTCTTCCTGCAACGCAAGACCCGTCACGCAGGCGACCAGCTTCAGCACGATCGACCCACTCCCTGACAACCGGCGCGACTGTCGTCCGGCGCCAGCGGTCATGCAAGCCAGCGCCCTGCGGCGGCGCTATATGCAAAGCGATGCGGCCGGAGATTCTCTTTCCTCTGTTCGCGCCGATCACGGCGCTGAAGGGTGTCGGGCCGCGGGTCGCGCCGCTGCTGGAGAAGGTCGCCGGCCCGATCGTGCGCGACGTGCTGTTCCTTGGCCCGCAGAACCTGGTGCGCCGCCAGCTGTCGACCGCAGCCGCCGCCCGCGAGGGCGAGGAGCAGACCTTCGTGGTCCAGATCGAGGCGCACCAACGGCCGGGCCGGCCCGGCCATCCGTGGAAGATCCGCACCTTCGACGGCACCGGCTTCATCAGCCTGATCTTCTTCCGCGCCAACGGCCCCAGGCTCGAGCAGGCGCATCCGAAAGGGACGCAGAGGATCGTCAGCGGCCGGATCGAGCGCAACAGCTTCGACCACGAGCTGCAGATCGTGCACCCGGACTACCTGTGGCCGATCGAGCGCGCCTCGGACGTGCCGGAGATCGAAGCGGTCTACCCGGCCACCGCCGGACTGCCATCGCGGGCGATCCGCCGCTTCGCCCTGGAGGCGCTGGAGCGCGCGCCGGCGCTCCCCGAGTGGCAGGACGGCGCCTGGCTGAAGCGCCAGAAGTGGCCGTCCTGGCGCGAGGCGTTCGAGGCGTTGCACAATCCGGCCAGCGAGGCCGACCTGTCGCCGCAGTCTCTTGCCCGCCGACGCCTCGCCTTTGACGAGTTGTTCGCGCACCAGCTGGCGCTGGCGCAGCGCAAGGCGGCCCGGCGTGCCGAGCCGGCGCCGGCCATCCCCGCCAGTCCCCTCGCCGATCGCGTCGAGGCCGACCTGCCGTTCAAGCTCACCGCCGCGCAGATCCGCTCGCTGGCCGAGATCCGCGCGGATCTGGCGTCCGGCGAGCGGATGAGCCGGCTGGTGCAGGGCGATGTAGGCTCGGGCAAGACCGTGGTGGCCATGCTGGCGATGGCCGACGTCGCCGCCGCCGGCCTGCAATCGGCGCTGATGGCCCCGACCGAGATCCTCGCGCGCCAGCACTACGAGACCCTGGCCGCGCCGCTCGCCAGCCACGGGATCAAGGCCGTGCTGCTCACCGGTCGCGACAAGGGGGCCGGCCGGGGCGAGAAGCTGGCGGCGCTGGCCGGCGGCTTGGCCGCGGTTGCGGTCGGCACCCATGCGCTGTTCCAGGACGACGTCGCCTTCCACGCCCTGGCGCTGACGGTGATCGACGAGCAGCACCGCTTCGGCGTCAACGAGCGCGCGCGGCTGCAGGCCAAGGGCGAGGCCGCGCACTTGATCGCGATGTCAGCGACCCCGATCCCGCGGACGCTGGAGCTGACGGTCTTTGGCGACCTTGACGTCTCGCGGATCGACCAGAAGCCGCCCGGCCGCACGCCGGTGGCGACCCGCGCCGCGCCGATGCCCCGGGTCGGCGAGATCGTCGCGCGGCTGCGCACCGCCATCGCCGCCGGCGCCCAGGCGTTCTGGATCTGCCCGCTGGTCTCCGAGTCGGAGAACGCCGACCTCGCCGCCGCCGAGGCCCGCGCCGCAGCGCTGCGCCAGATCTTCGGGACGCGGGTCGGGCTGGTGCACGGCAAGCTGCCAGGCCCGGAGAAGGACCGGGTGATGGCCGAGTTCGCCGATGGCTCGCTGGCCGTGCTGGTGGCGACGACCGTGGTCGAGGTGGGCGTCGACGTGCCGGCCGCCACCATCATGGTGATCGAGCAGGCCGAGCGCTTCGGCCTGGCGCAGCTGCACCAGCTGCGCGGCCGGGTCGGGCGCGGCAAGGCGGAGAGCTCCTGCGTGCTGCTGTACGATCCGCCGCTGTCCGAGATCGCCAAGCGACGGCTCGACATCCTGCGGCGGACCGACGACGGGTTCGCCATCGCCGAGCTGGACCTGGAGCTGCGCGGCGGCGGGGACCCCTTGGGCCTGAAGCAGAGCGGCTTTCCGGCCTACCGCCTGGCCGACCCTGCGGCTCACCGCGACCTGATCGCCGCGGCGGCCGACGATGCGCGGTTGGTGCTGAGTCGCGACCCGGGCCTGACCTCCGAGCGCGGCCGGGCGGTGGCGCTGCTTCAGTCGCTGTTCGACTGGCGCGCCGGCGCCGGGAGCGAAGCCGGGTGAGCCGTGTTCCAGGCGGCGAACCTGGCCTGGGTGTCAGCCTCGATATCGGCCCAGAACAGGTTGTAGCCCGGCTCCCGCGCCCGCTCGATCCAGTCCCCGGCCGGACGCAGCAGCGACGAGCGCGGCCGCGTCACCCGCAACACGCCGTCCCGGCATTGCGCGCCGACCTGGCGGCTCATGAAGCCCGGCCTTACGCCCCACTCCAGCCCGGTCGCCGCGGCGGCGCCCAGGTTGAGCCGCTCCGGCGCTTCTTCCTCGCTGGTTGAGCCCAGCAGCGGGTTGACGCAGACCGGCCGGCGCTGTCCAAGCGGCTCGAGCTGGTCTTGCGGTCCCCAGACCATCGCGCGGCTGAGCAGCCGCTGCACGGCGGTGAAGTTGCCCTGCCGGACCGCCGCCCAGGCCACCAGGCAACCGGCCTGCGCCCGCGCCTGGCAGGCCGGCACGGCGGCGCCGGGGGCGTACTCGTCGGCGGGGGCGACGGTGTCGATCAGGTACGCGGCGACGAGCCGCTTACGCAGGGCCGCGTCGGGCGCAATCACCTGATGCAGCAGCCGCGCGCCAAGATCGCCGCCCTGCTCGACCCCGGCGAGGATGAACGGCCGGCCACGATTGAGGTGGGCGAGGTAGTAGTCGAACGCCGCCTTCACATCGCCATAGGCGAACTGGCGCGCCTCGATGGCGTCGTCCCACAGCGTCGAGCGGGTGTAGAGCGTCGCCTGGCGATAGCGCGGCGCGTAGACGTCGCCGACGGCGTCGAACGGCGCGGCGTAGTTCGGCAGCATCACCTCGGCTAACGCCACCATCGCCGCATGGTCGGTGATCGGCGCGTTCCAATGCCGGCCCTGATACGACGTGAAGGACGCCGGGTAAGAGGTTGGATGGATGAAGAAAATGTCGACCGTCGCCGGCGTCGCGCCCGGCGCGGGCAGCAGCGCCCACGACCCGCGCACCGCATAGTTCGGCGCCGGCGGCGGGTGGTCCTTGCCGAACGGCACCTTCGGGTCGAGCAGGAACTTGATGATGTCGTCGCCCCAGACGACCGAGGCCACGACCCCCAGCGTCACCAGCACCGCCCCGACGGCGCCGAGCCAGAACCAGATGCTGCGACGACGCTCTGCCATCCGGGAGGGTTAGCGCACCAGGCCCCTCAGATGTAAGGGTCGGCCTGCGAGAGATACCCGCTCACATAGTCGCCGATGCCGTCTTCGAGGCTGGTGAACTGGCCTTCGTAGCCGGCGGCGCGCAGGCGCTCGAGTTTGGCCTCGGTGAAGTACTGGTAGCGATCGCGCAGGGCTAGCGGCATCGGCACGTAGTCGATCTGCGGCGCCACGCCAGCAGCCGCGAACACCGCCTCGGCCATCGCCCGGAACGAGCGCGCGTGGCCGGAACCCAGGTTGAAGACGCCGTTGACATCGGGCCGGTTCGTCAGCCACTCCACCACGTCGACCACATCGCGCACGTAGACGAAGTCGCGCAACTGGCCGCCGTCCGCGACCTCCGGCCGGTACGACTTGAACAGCTTCACCGAGCGGCCGTGCGCGACGTCGGGCCAGATCTGCGCCGCCACCGACTTCATCGGCCCCTTGTGCTCCTCGTTGGGGCCGTAGACGTTGAAGAACTTCAGGCCGGCCCACTGCGGCGGCGCGTAGCCGCGCGCAGCCTGGCGCACGGCGAAGATGTCGAACAGCGCCTTCGACCAGCCGTAGGCGTTCAGGGGCCGCAGCGCCGCGAGCGCGTCCAGCGCATTGTCGTCGTCGAACCCGAGCGCGCCGTCGCCGTAGGTCGCGGCCGACGAAGCGTAGATCAGCCGTCGTTGGAAGTCCGCGCACCAGCGGTAGAGGTCGCGCGACAGGCCGAAGTTGGCGTGGACGATCTTGTCGGCGTCGGCCTCGGTGGTCGAGGAGATGGCGCCCATGTGGATCACCACCTCGACCTCCTGCCAGCGCTTGGACAGCCACTCGAACATCCGCTCGGGCGCGCAGAAGTCACCGATCGGGTGCTTGGCGATGTTGCGCCACTTGCCGTCGTCGACCTGGCCCAGCCAGTCGCAGACCACGACGTCGAGATCCCAGTCCTTGGACAGCCGCCCGGCGACGTTCGAGCCGATGAAACCCGCGCCGCCGGTGACGAAGGCGATCTTGCGCGTCACGCCCGCTTGGCCAGCTTGCTGATGGTCGCGGTGGTGGAATGGCCCTCGACGAGGTCAGCCAGGCGCACCACACCGCCCCAGCCTTCCACCAGCTCCCGGCCGACGACGCCGTCGATGGTGTAATCGGCGCCCTTGATCAGCACGTCCGGGCGCGCCGCCTCGATCAACTGCAACGGCGTCGCCTCGTCGAACGCGACCACCAGGTCCACCGAGCGCAGGCCGGCCAGCACCAGCGCGCGGGACTCCAGATCGTTCACCGGCCGCCCTTCGCCCTTCAAGGCGCGCACCGAACGATCGGAGTTGAGGCCCACGATCAGGCGATCGCACCACTCCCGCGCCTGGTCGAGATAGGCGATGTGGCCGCGGTGCAGGATGTCGAAACAGCCGTTGGTGAAGCCGACCCGCAGGCCCCGCTCGCGCCAGCCCTCGGCTTCCCGGGCCATCCGCTGCGGCGTCGCGATCTTGGCCTCGGCCGGCGCGACCCGCTCGAGGATCTCCGCCTCGATCACCTCGTCGGGCGAGGCGGTGGCGGTGCCGGATTTCTGCACCACGACACCCGCCGCCAGCAGCGCGAACTCGATCGCCTCGGTCAGCGACGCGCCCGACGCCAGCGCGGCGCCGACGGCCGCCAGCACGGTGTCGCCGGCGCCGGAGGTGTCGTAGACCTCGGGCGGCGGGCGGCGGAAATGGCGCACGGGGGCGCCGCGCTCGGCCAGCGACATCCCCTTGGCGGCCCGCGTCACCAGCACCGCCCGGCAGTCGCACAGCGTCAGCGCGCGGGCCAGCGCCGCGGCGATCTCCTCATCGCTGTCGGTCGGAAGGTCGGTGGCGTGCGCGAGTTCGGCCGCATTCGGCTTGATCACGTCGACGCCGCCGAACCTGGCGAACGAGCGGGCCTTGGAATCGACGATCAACGCCGCGCCGGCCGCCTTCGCCGCGGCCAGCGCGGCCTGCGCGACCGGCTCGGTGACGACGCCCTTGCCGTAGTCCGACAGCAGGATCGCGCCGGCGCCCTTGGCAGCGGCGCCCAGCGCACCGATGACTGCTTGTTCGACGTGGTCCGTGACCGGCCGAGCGGTCTCCTCGTCGACCCGCAGCAGCTGCTGGCCCGCGGACACAAACCGGGTCTTGAGGGTGGTCAGGCGTTCGCGGTCGGCGACCAGCGCGCCCTCGATCCGCGGCTCGGCCTCGATCAGCTCCCTCGCCTCAGCCGCCGCGCCGTCCTCGCCCACAACGCCGACCAGGGTGACATGGGCGCCGAGCGCGGCGACGTTGCGGGCGACGTTGCCTGCCGCGCCCAGCATCACCGTCTCGCGCTGGCGCGTCATCACCGGGATCGGCGCTTCAGGCGAGATGCGGGCGACCTCGCCATACACGAACCGATCCACCATCAGATCGCCCACCGCGACCACCTTGGCCCCGGCGATGCGCTGAAGCAGCTGCTGCAGGCCAGCAAGGTCCATGGAGACTCCGTCGCGACGCACGGCCGAATCAATCGGACCCGCGGCGGCAAATGTCCAGTGAACCGACCTAGAACGGCGCGTCGCTGGGGGGCGGGGTCGAGGGAAGCGTCACCGGCGCCGGGGCAACCGGGACCGGCCAGATCGGGCCACAGATCGCCGCCGCCGCGCCGGAACCGGGGCCGATCGAGTGGTCGGCGATGATCTTGTCCCAGCCGCCCATGGTCATCAGGTTGATCAGGTGCGAGTAGCGCAGGGATTCCAGCGCCGGGCTGTCCGGCACGATCTGGCCCTGCCAGTTGACGAAACGCAGATCTCCCACCGGGATGTAGGTCGAGACCAGGGTCGAAATGATCGCGTTCAACTCCGGCAGGTTCCTGAAGGCGGCCTGGAATCCAAGGTCGGGCGGCAGGTGCGGCACGATGTCGTCCTGGTATTCGTAGCGCGTCGAGTGAGCCACTAGGTTGGCGTAACCGTCGGCGAACGCCTGGTCGCCGACCCGAGCGCCCTCGAACGTGCAAACGAACGGCGTCAGCTTCGCGGCGACGAACTTCACCGCCGCGATGTCGGCCAGGGCGCCGCCCTTGGAATGGCCAGTGACATACAGAGGCTTGGCGGTCGGCAGGGCTTGCACCTGAGCCAGCACCCACGACCACAATTCGTCGCAACTGTGGCTGAAGCCCTGATGCACCGAGCCTGGCACGTTCGGCGAATTGATCAGCGGCGCGTCGAGATCGGTCAGCCAGTCCATCACCATCCGCTGGTGATCGAGGCTGTCGAACGGTTCGGTGCCGCGGTAGGCGACGATGATCTCGCTCGCGGTCTGGCCGACCAGCACCGCGTTGATCTGGTCGTCGCCGGCGACCTGGGCTGCCGGGGGCGCCAGCCAACCGACCAGGCTGGAAGGCGGCGGCGCCGGGGTCGCCGGCGAGTCAGGCGCCGGCCCAGCGGCGGTGATTTCGTAGGCCTGCTGCGCGGCGCAGAGCAGTCGCGTAGTGATCGGATACGCCATTGATACCCCCCCTCGGTTGTATCAACCTTTGGCACAGCCGCCGCTGGAATGCGAGCCTCGATTACCCCCTCAGTGCAGCGGGCGGCGCTTGGCCAGGGCGTCGAATTCGAGCAAGTCGCGCACCAGCGGTTCGAAATCCTTCAGACGCACCATGTTGGGCCCGTCGGACGGCGCGCGGTCCGGATCCTCGTGCGTCTCCATGAACACTGCGGCGACGCCGACCGACACCGCGGCCCTGGCGAGAACAGGCACGAACTGCCGCTCGCCGCCGGTGCGGTCGCCGGCGCCGCCGGGCTGCTGCACCGAGTGGGTGGCGTCGAACACGATCGGACAGCCGATCTGCGCCATGATCGGCAGCGCGCGCATGTCGGAAATCAGGGTGTTGTAGCCGAACGAGACGCCGCGCTCGGTCGCCAGCACATTGGGATTTCCGGCCGACAGCGCCTTGCCGACCACGTTCTTCATGTCGCCGGGGGCCAGGAACTGGCCCTTCTTGATGTTCACCACCCGCCCGGTCCGGGCCGCCGCCACGATCAGATCGGTCTGGCGGCAGAGGAAAGCCGGTATCTGCAGCACGTCGATCACCTCGGCGGCCTGGGCGCATTGGTCGATCTCGTGCACGTCGGTCAGCACCGGCAGGCCAGTCACCTCGCGCACCTCGGCGAAGATCGGCAGCGCCTGGCCCAGCCCAACGCCCCGCTCGGCGCCGGCCGAGGTGCGGTTGGCCTTGTCGAACGAGGTCTTGAAGATCAGCCCCACCCCCAGCCGCTCGGCGATCTCCTTCAGCGCGTGCGCCATCTCCAGCGCGTGCTGGCGGCTCTCCAGCGCGCAGGGCCCGGCGATGATCGAGAGCTTCTCGGCGTTGCCGATCCTGACGGTCGAGCCGCCGGCGACCTTCACTTCGACGACCGCGTTCGGTTCGACTGACACGGCGGGTAGCTCCGATCCGATGGCGGGGTTGGCGCGTAGACATGGCGCGGGCCGATCGGTGGCGCAAGTTTTGCGCGGCCACTCGCGTTGCCGCGCGCCAGTGTTATTCTAAAGCTTAACAAGGATTTCAGGAGGAGACGACGTTGTACGGTGGGCCATCCGCTGTCGTCAGCCCGGACGATCCAGAACTGCGCAGGGCCCCGGCGGCCTTCCGCACGGTGCTGAGGATTTCCGCCGAGAACTGGGAGTACGGCCGACTGACCTTCGTCTTGCCGTCTGGCCGCGAAGTGCGGGTCGAGGGCGACAAGCCTGGCGCGGATGCGCGGCTGATCGTCAACGACTTCCGCTTCCTCTCGCGCGTGCTCAGCGCCGGCGACATCGGCTTCGGCGAAGGCTTCATGGCCGGCGAGTGGGACACGCCGGATCTCTCTGCGCTGCTGGAGGCGTTCACCGCCAACCTCGATCGGTTGCGGACGCTGCTGGAGGGCGGCGTGGTCTATCGCATGGTGGGCGCCATGGCTCACGCGCTGCGGCGCAACAGCCGCGCTGGCTCTAAGCGCAACATCCTGGCCCACTACGACCTCGGCAACGCGTTCTATTCGCGCTGGCTCGACCCATCGATGACCTATTCGTCGGCCTGGTACGAGCGGCCGGGGCAGTCGCTGAACGAGGCCCAGCGCCACAAGTACGCCAGCCTGGCGCGCCAGATCGACCTTGGGCCCGACAATCACGTGCTGGAGATCGGCTGCGGCTGGGGCGGTTTCGCCGAGTTCGCGGCTGGCGAGATCGGCGCCAAGGTCACCGGCATCACCATCTCACCGGCGCAGTACGAGTTCGCCCGCAGGCGGCTGTTCGAGGCCGGCCTGAACGAGCGCGCCGAGATCCGGCTGGTCGACTACCGCGACGTGACCGGCCAGTTCGACCGCGTCGCCTCGATCGAGATGTTCGAGGCGGTCGGCGAAGAGTACTGGCCGACCTATTTCGGCAAGATCCACGACGTGCTGGCGCCGGGCGGCCGGGCCGGGTTGCAGATCATCACCATCCGCGACGAGCTGTTCGCCCAGTACCGCAAGCGCGCGGATTTCATCCAGAAGTACGTGTTTCCCGGCGGCATGCTGCCGTCCGAGACGCGGCTGAAGGAGGAGACCGCACGCGCCGGGCTGGAATGGCGCGACATGGTCCGCTTCGGCCAGAACTACGCCGACACCCTGGCCGAATGGGCGCGCCGGTTCGAGAACGCCTGGGACGACATCCGCAGCCTCGGCTTCGACGAGCGCTTCCGGCGGCTGTGGCGATTCTACCTCGGCTACTGCGAGGCCGGCTTCCGCACGGAGCGCACCAACGTGGTGCAGCTGAGCTTGGCGAAGAGCTGAGTTCCCCTCACTCGGGTTCCAGCGATGACCGAAATTTGGGGCGACCTGGTTCCTGCCGGCGTTAAGCTGTCCGTGATCAGAGGAGCCGCGCCATGCAAGCCCTGCACTTCATCTACTTCAGCGATCCGATGTGCTCGTGGTGCTACGGGTTCTCGCCGGTGGTCCGCACGCTGCGCCAGCGCTATCGCGACCTGCTGCCGATCCGGCTGGTGATGGGCGGCCTTCGACCCGGCACGACCGAGCCGATGCCCGAGGGCGCGCGGCGCGGCCTGGTAGGCCACTGGAACGAGATCGGCGCCCTGACGGGCGTCAAATTCAGCCCGGCCCTCGGCGATCGCGACGGCTTCGTCTACGACACCGATCCGGCCGCCCGCGCCGTGGTGCTGGCGCGCCGCACCAGCGACCAGGAGGCGCTGGACCTGCTGGAGCGGCTGCACATCGCCTTCTACGCCGACGGCCGCGACATCACCGACCCAGCCGAGTTGGCGACGATCGCCGCCGAACAGGGCTTCGACCGCGCCGCGTTCGAGACCGGCCTCGCCGACGAGGGCCTGAAGCGCGAGACCTGGCGCGACTACGCCATCTCCCAGCGCGCCGGCGCCACCGGCTTCCCAACCGTGGTGGTCGGCCCCAATACCGACGGGACCTATGCGCTAGTCACGCGCGGCTACCAGGACGCCGAGACGATCGTGGCGGGGGTCGACGGCTGGCTGGCGAGCGCACGGCCGGAGGCGGTTTGACGATCAGCCGATGTTGAAGGCGCACAGTTTGTTGCCGTCCAGATCACGGAAATACGAGAAATAGGCGTCCGGCGCGCGAAAGCCGGGCGCGCCCTCGTCGGCGCCGCCGAGCGCCAGCGCTTTGGCGTGGAACGCATCCACCTCCTCGCGGGTGTCGAAACTGAAGGCGAACATCGAGCCGTTGCCGACTGTAGCCGGCTGGCCGTCCAATGGTCCGAGCACCGCAAAACAGAACTGCCCGTCCCGGCCGTACACCCGGCCGCCGGAGGGATGCTCGAACGCCGGCGTGAGCTCCGCCGACCCGAGCAGCGCATCATAGAAGCGCTTGGCTTCCTCCAGGCGGTTCGAACCAACCGAGCAGTAGCTGAGCGTCCCGGCCATCGATGGTCCCCCCTTGACGGTCACACCCGCGCACCAACCGCTTCAGCAGGAAGGGCAATCCGCAGCTAGCGTGATTTCGCCGGCCCGGACTCCGGCAGCCGCCCCAGCACGCTTTCGGGCTCCAATTCGCGGCGCAGATGCTGCACCGAGGCGCGGCACTCGCAGGCGCCTCTCTCCAATCCCTCGCGGTCGAGGATCTCCACTGAACCTCGAACGTATTTGAGGAGCCCGCGCTTCTGCGCTTCCAGGGCGATCCGCGTGACCGTGGTGCGCGAGACGCCGAGCATGACCGCCAGGAACTCCTGTTTCAGCGGCATGACCTTCATGCCGCCGGCCAGATCCTGGCACTCCAGCAGCCAGCGGTTGAAGCGCGGGTGCACCTTGTGCAGGCTGTGGCAGGCGATGGCCTGGCGGGCTTCGGCCTGCAGCAGCTCGATCTGCTGATGCACGGCCCTGCGCATGGTCGAGCTGGCCTCGAAGGCCTCGCGGTAGGGACCAGCATGCAGCCTGTAGGCCTTTCCCGGCACCTGCACGATGACGCGGCTGTACATTTTGCCGCTTCCCAGGGCTTCGACGAAGCCGACTCCCCCCTCGCGGCCGACGATGGAGGTCTCAATCGGCGCACCGGAGGCCATCACCGTGATCAACGACAGCAGACCGACTTCGGGCAGATAGATCCACTGCGCCGGATCTTCCATCTCGTAGAGGGTCTCGCCGGTCTTCAGATCGACAAGCTGGAGATGCGGCTCGAGCTTTTCGAGGTCGGTCTTCGAAAGCGAGCGCAGCAGCGCGTTGTCGGGAGCGATCCTGGCCACCGGCTCACACTAGACCCATCGCAACGCGACACAACGCGCACGCGTCGTTGGCGGCTTCGCGCGCAGCGGACCGACACAATGTTTCAATCATAAGTGCTCGCCGCGACAGACCCCCGGGATTGGCTGTGGGAAGAGCATCGGTGGGACCGCGCGGAGCGTCGTCCAGACCAGCCAGAGAAGATCGCGAAACATGATCTCCAAACACGATCATCAGAGTTTCCAGTCGGCGCTTCGCGAAGCGATCACGCCTCCGTGTCTTTCAGGCGCTGGCTGGACTGGCGGAGCTGCACTGTGATGACCTCGGCAGAATACCGGTCCCGTGCTGACGCCCAGATCCGATCGGCGGACGGTTGCCGCGACATGGACCTCGTTGTCGAGCTTGAGATCACCGCCGCCGAGTGGCGCAAACTGGCCGCGCTCGCCGATGCGCAGACTGTGTTGCTGGCGGCGATCGCAACGCAGCTCGACTAACCCGCTTTTCCCCGCCCCGCGCGCAGCGTCGTGAGTTCGATTGCGGCTCGCTCCACGACCGGATTCCAGGCCTGCGTCGCCTGTTGGTGGAACACGCGCGCGGTCGGGTACCAGGGGCTGTCTTCGCGGCCGTTCAGCCAGCGCCAGTCGCCCTCGTAGCGCGAGAGAATCCACACCGGCCTGGCCAGCGCGCCGGCGAGGTGGGCGACGGCGGTATCGACGGCGATCACCAGGTCGAGGTTGGCGATCAGGGCGGCGGTGTCGGCGAAGTCCGTGAGCTCGCCGGTGAAATCGAGCAGCTCCATGCCGGCCGGCGGGTTCGACGCCTGCGCCGACGGCGCGCCCTTCTGCAAGCTGACGAACGTCACACCCTCCGCCTCGGCCAGCGGCGCGAACTGCGCGAGCCGCAGGCTGCGACGGCGATCCACCGCCGCGGCCGCCGGGCGATGGGCGTGGGTGTCGCCGGCCCAGACCAGCCCGACCTTGAGGCTGCGCAAGCCCGCCAGCCGCGTCGCCCAATGAGCGACCCGGGCCGGGTCCGCCGCCAGGTAGGGCGTCTCGCTCGGTATCGTCTCCAGCGCGGTCCCGAACAGGCGCGGCAGGTCCATCAGCGCGACCTGGAAGTCGTGGTCGGCGGCTGGATCGACCTGGGTGACGACCTCGATGCCCGGGAACGAGCGGCGGAACAGGCTGGCCAGCGCCGGCTCGGTCGCCAGCGTCACCCGCGCCGCCCGTGCCGCGACGAGCGGCGCGTAGCGGACGAACTGCAGCCGGTCGCCGAAGCCCTGCTCGCCGTGAATCAGGATCGCCTTGTCGACGAGGCTCTCGCCATTCCACTCGGGCCAGCCGCCGGCGAGCACCGGCATGAACCCCCGCACCTTCGAGCGCCAGCGGTAGGCCTCGAAGCCCGGCTTCAGCGCGCCCAGCGACAGCAGCGCGGTGGCGCGGTTGAGGTGCGCGGCGGCGAAGTCTGGCCGCAAGGCGATCGCCCGCTCATAGCTGGCGATGGCCTCATGCAGCCGTCGCAGGTCGAACAGGATGATGCCACGGTTGTTATGCGCCTCGGGGTAGCGGGGATCTAGCGCGATCGCCTGGTCGCAGGCGGCCAGCGCCTCGTCGAGGCGTCGCAGATCGAGCAGCGCCAGCGCCCGGTGATTGTGAGCCTCGACATAGCCGGGCCGCAGGGCGATGGCGCGCTCGGCCGCAGCCAGCGCGTCCTGCGATTGCTTCAGCTCGTTGAGCAGCTTGGCCCGATTGGCGTGGCCTTCCGGCAGGTCCGGCCGCAGCGCGAGCGCCCGCTCGTAGCTCGCGAGCGCCGGCATCGTCTCGTCCAGGCGCTCGAGCACGCCGCCGCGGTTGATCCAAGCTTCGACGAAATCAGGCTTCAGCGCGAAGGCCTTGGCGTAGTCGTCCAGCGCCTCGTCGAGACGCCCGCGATCGCGCTGAGCGTTCGCGCGGTTGTAGTAGCCGGCGGGGTAGCTGGGGCTGAGCGCGATCGCTTGGTCGTAACTGGCGACCGCTT
>Ga0302314_10013609_pt1 | contig 13963 bp, 11 predicted proteins | sample III_Palsa_N2_3_FD_200533 | JGI IMG/M metagenome (GOLD analysis project Ga0302314, IMG submission 200533) | Peat permafrost microbial communities from Stordalen Mire near Abisko, Sweden - III_Palsa_N2_3 | ecosystem: Environmental > Terrestrial > Soil > Palsa > Peat permafrost | place: Sweden... | reverse complement strand
GCCCATCGCGGAGCGAGTGGGGAGCGGCCGGAACATACCCTCGAAAGCTACCAACTCGCGATCGAGCAGGGCGCGGACTATATCGAGCCCGACCTGGTCATGACCCGCGACGGTGTGCTCATCGCTCGTCATGAGAACGAGATCGGGGGCACGACGGACGTTGCGCAGCATCCCGAGTTCGCCGAACGGCGCCGCACTCAGATCATCGACGGCGAGACGATGACGGGCTGGTTCACGGAGGATTTCACGCTCGCCGAGATCAAGACGCTGCGGGCGCGCGAGCGGCTCCCGGCACTGCGGCCGGCGAACTGTGCCTTTGACGGCCGTTTCAGCGTGCCGACTTTCGAGGAAATCATGGAGCTCGCGCAAGCGGCGAACCGCGCACGCCCCGGCAGGGCCAGAATCGGTGTCTATCCGGAGACCAAGCACCCGGCTCATTTTCAAAGCCTGGGCCTTGCGCTAGAGCGGCCGGTGCTCGAGACGCTCGGGCGCCATGGCTACGCCGAGCACGGATCGCCGGTCTTCATCCAGTCCTTCGATCCGAACAATTTGCGGCAATTGCGCGAGATGACCCCGCTGCCACTGGTACAGCTTCTGGAGCATGAGATCGGCGATGTGGCGCGCATTGCACAATACGCGAATTGCATCGGCATCGCCAAGGCGCTGGCGACCCGCGCGTCGGTGGCCGCGGCCCATGCACAGGGTCTCGCGGTTCATGTTTGGACGTTCCGGGCTGAGAACGAGTTTCTCCCGGATGAGCTCAAGATCGGCACTTCGGCTGCGGCGCATGGCGATTTGCGGGGCGAGATCGCCCGCTATCTTGCGTTCGGAATCGACGGATTCTTCACCGATTTCCCCGCCCTCGGCGTTGCCGTGCGCGATGCGTGGCGGGAGCGGGTCGCGGAAAAAAGGCCGCGCGGCTGACCCTTGCGTCCGGGCGGACGACTCACATCTCGGCGGCCCACCCCGAGCACCAGCCCGATACCGCCACCAGTTTTCCCGCGAACAGCGTGCACGGGCGGAAGTCGTTGCCGGGCTTGCCCTGCAACTGCAGGCAGTTGTCGCAGTTAGACCCAGCCACGTAGTGCGGGTACTTCTTGGTGTCGACCTGGCTCGCGTTCTCCACATAGCCGAGCGCCACGGCTTGGCTGTCGTGGACATCGACCTTCGCGGTCTCGGCGCTCGACGCCGAGCGCGCCCCGAGCGCGGCACCCGCCGCGCCGAGCGCCAGCCCTTTCAGAAGATTCCTGCGCACGGTGCGCGCGTGTCCGCCTTTACGCATACCCTAACTATGCAGAAAAAACACCGGTGAGTCACGTCGGCAGCGAGTTTGCTATGCTCCGCGCTTTTTGGAGCCCGAGTGCTCAAAGTCTCCTGGTTGATCCGCTTCGCGCAGGCCGCCTTCTTCGCGGCGCTCGTCTTCACTTTTTACAGTGCCGTGATTCCGCCGCAAAAGGCCGTGCAACTGGTGCCCTGGGATAAGGCCGAGCACTTTCTGGCGTTTTACGCCTTGACGGGTCTCGGAGTCGCGGGCTTTCCCCGGCGCAATCTGTTCGTGGTCGGGGCGATTCTGTCGGCGTTCGGCGCCTTCATCGAGTTCGTGCAGGGACTGTCGATCGTGCACCGGGATCGCGACTTCTGGGACTGGGTCGCCGACACGGTAGCCATCATCATGGCGCTCGCCCCGATGATCCTCGTGTGGTGGCGCCGCGTGGCGCGGTCCGGTCAGAAGAACATCGACATATAGATCTGGTAGACCGTCGCATTGAACTGGTACAGCGGTTCCGAGCCCGGCTGGTACTGCGGCAGTCCGTAATCCTTGATGTCCGTGAAATCCTTGTAGTGGAAGGTGATGCGGCTGGCATCGAAAGTGACCGTGGCGCGCTTGAACATCTTCCAGCCGTTCGGCAGGAACGCATAAGTCGCCTTCGCGCCGATGGTGTAATTGTCCTGCGCCGCGAGATCCTGATCGCGCCCCTCGAATCGGTACTCGTCGGCATATTGAAATAGATCGGAATAGAAATCGGCGTGATTCTGCGTGTAGTAGCGGAAGCGCCCCTCGAGGATCCAGACGTTGCTGATGGGGTGGGTGTAGTCGACTTCGAAGGTCTTGCCGACGATGCTCCAAGTGTCGCGGAAATAACGGAAGGAGCCCGTGATGGCCGCCCGATAGGGCAGGAAGTACTTTAACTCTCCCTGAATCGCGGTGCTGGTGCGGGTGTCCGGATAGACCTGGCTGCCGAGCGAGTAGCCTTTCGGCGTGCCGGGATCCAGGTAGCGGATCGACCGGTACGGATTGGCGAGATAGCCATTGTCCGTGATCACGTTGAAGTTCACGCCCGCGATCAGGTTCTTGGTGAGAATCTGCGACCAATCGATGTCGTAGCTGCGGCTTTGCGCATGTCCGAGCCAGGTAATGAGCGGCACGAAGGCCGTGCCGTTGTTCTCGCCGACTTTGTCGACCGAGTTGGCGAAGGCCATCGACAGGGTCGTCAGGTCGCCGAACATGTCCTGTTTCATCGCGATGCTGGCCGTATCGGAGCGGTAATCTCGCTCGACGCTACCCGTGTAGGACGCGGTATAAGTCGTCTTGTCGTGCACGAATTCCAGGGTCCCGCTCTTCTGAATGCGCTCGTCGCGGATCTGGCTCGCCTGGCTCAGCACGTCGATGGACGCGCCGCTCACATGGTCGACGAAGTAATTCACCTGGGCGGCGATGTTCTCGGTGAACTTCTTGTTCACCGCCGCCGATTCGCCGGTGATGTCCATGCCGCCGCCGCTGTACTTCGAATAAAAGAGATCTGCGCGGTCGTCCGGCAGGACGTCCGCGCAGGTGGCTCGAATGAGCAGCAGTGTCACGACGGCCGCGACTCTCCCGAGAATGCGCTGCACCGCCGCGACTTTCATCAATTGCAACCGCAGCCCCCGCCCGCGCTGCCGGTCGCGCCGCGCGATCCCTCACGGGCCTCTCGAATGTGATCGAGATATCCGGAGGAGATCGCGTCGCGGTCCCAGGCCATGATCGGATCGGCGAGCTTGTCGCGCTCGTAGGGTTTGACCCAGGGCTGCATGTTGCTGCAAGCCGCCGTCATGAGGACGATGGCTGCCAGCAGCACGGGACGAAGGCCGCGCATGCGCTACTCCCGGATGAGCTGACGAATACGATCCTGATAATCGTTCTCGTCGCCCGGCCGGTAGCCGCGGTGGATGTAGCGGATCTCGCCCTTGCGGTCGATGATCACCGAGCTCGGCATCTCATCGACGTGATAGGCCTTGCTTACCTGATTGGCAGGGTCGAGCAGCACGGGGAAGCTCACGGGCTTGCGTGCGAGCAGCTCCTTCACGGGCGGCGCGTCCTTGTCCACGTTCACGCCGATGAGCGTGAAGCCCGCCGGCTTGTACTTCTTGTACATCTGATCGAGGAGCGGCATCTCCTGCTGGCAGGGTCCGCACCACGTGGCCCAGAAGTTCACCATGACCACCTGACCCTTGTACTGGCTCAAGGCCTCCTGAACACCGTCCAGGCCGGCGAGCGTGAAGGCCGGAGCGGGGCCGCCCGCATCGGCGGCAAACGCCGTAGAGGCGATGACGATGGCCGCCATCGCACAGCGTCTCAACATCTTGGTACTCATACGCATGATCTCTCCTAATTGATTCGGCAAAGAACTTCAGAAAAACGTCGTCAGGCTCAGCGTCCCTTCAATGTTGTGTACGTTCTCGTCGACTCCGAACAGGTTGTCTTCGAACACGTGGTCGCGAACGTCCAAGTGCACGGCCAGCCAATCGGTCACCAGAATGCGGGTGCCGACGCCGAAATTGAGCGCGAACTGATCCTGGTCGGCAAACTTCACATCCCCGATGCCGACGATCACGTAGAGCGCCGTGTTGAATGCGCGGCCACGGCCGAGAAACACCTCGCCGGGCAGTATGTTGTAGCCCACGTCGAGGTCGTAGTACGTGAAGTGCCTCCCAGAGTTGCTCAGCACCGTGATCGCGGGAAAAGTCTCTTCCAAGCTACTCTGGCCGGCCTTCGAACGCGCGAGGAACCCCTCGAGAAAGAAGTCCTCGGTCACGTGATAGGCGGCGCGTACCCCGTAGACCGGATTGGTGCCGAAGTCCTGGATGCTCAGAGCACCCATATAGACGCCGAGCTCGAAGTCCTTGGCCTTGATTTTCGGCGTCTTCACCTCGCGCCGATTGACCTGGGGCTCGACGATGGTCGGCTCGGCGCCGGGATCTTCGACGACGACCTGCTGCGGGTGCTTGTCGCCCCGATGGAACCAACTGCAGCCGGACAACAGCGCGGCTGCTAGAAGAATACTGCAAAGCCGACTTTCCATTCTTCCAGGTCCTCGTAGACGTTCAGGTGGTTGAAGACGTCGTAATGGCGCCAATCGGCGCGCCACATGAAGCGTCGGGTGATGAAGCCGCGTGCACCGAGCGACACGTAGGCCATTTCATTGTTGTTCTCGAGCGGCGCGGGGGGCACCTTGTCCACAATGTGTTGATAGCCGCCCCCTAAGCCCGCCGTCGGGGAAAACCACTTCCACTCGGGAATGAAGGTGTGCCGCAAACCGATGGTCGCGATCACGCGGTTGTCGAGAGTGCCGAGCGCCTGCTGCAGGACGCCCTCGATGTCCAGGCTTTCGGTCATGGAGTAATCGACATACGCCGTGACCAGGTTTTGCCGGTTGTACACCCCGTATCCCGCGCCGAGCTCCCAATGGTGGCTGGGGAAATCGGGGTAGGGAGGGATCGGCGCCGGCTCGCCGTCCGCGAGCAGGGTGGTCGACAGATCCGCGCGCCGCGCCCAGCCCTCCTCGCCATGAGGAGCGCGCACCTTGTACCAGTCGGTGCGGCTGAACAGCACCGTGACGATCTCGTCACGGCCGATCACGTAGATCACGGGATAACCGCGTCCCGGTCCCGAGTGCATCTCGAGATACGGAGCCGTCACGACGAGTTGCAATAACGGGCGCTTCGCGGCGTGGGCGATACCCAGATGCAACGTCTGCAACAACAGAATGAGCCCGAGCAGACGTCGCATCAGTTCATATCGCCGTCACGTCAGTTCGCGACCGGCGCGACGAACGGATCGTTGTAGTACTGGCCACCGATATCCAACCATTCCGAGATCAAACGCAGCTCCCCGGTCGTCAAGAACCCGGTGTGATCGAGCACGGGGTCATGAAAAGTCCCATCGAACATCCGTAGGAAGGCCACAGACGCTCCCGCATTCCCCGCAGACATCGGCGCCGCAAGCATCACGGGCACTTGAGTCGGCGGCGGGCCGGGATCGGTGACCGTCAAATCCTGAAGCACGCCCATATTAAGCGTCAGCTCGTCATGTTGGAACAGCAGGTCTTCATAAGAATTGACGATGGTCGCATCGGTGGTCGATGCGGTTGCGGTCAAGTCGACCTGACCGGCGGGCACTTGCACCTGACTTTGCAGGCTCACCGGGTTGTGACAGTTGGTGCAAGTCTGTGTGGCGACGGTCGCGACCACGGGCCCGCGAGCGGTCGTCCACAGATTCTGGATGAAGAGGTCGGCAGGATTCGAAGCCGGGTTCGCATAATGGATGGTGATGCGGCACTGGGCGCTCCACGGAACGCAATTGCCGATGATCATCGGCGGCGTGCTCGGAATGGCCTCGTTGGAATCGCCGTTGACGACACTTGCACTATAGTAGAGATCGATGCTTGCGTCGGGCTGCGGGGTGGTGATGCCGTTCGTCCAGACCGGCGCATAGATGACGTCGGTGCCGAGAATCTGGGAGCACGGCTGAGTATAGGGTTCGGGCAGATTCGCGAGTGCGCTGCCGGTCTCGCAGCTGATGCGCTGCAGGGCCGACGCCATCGTCTCGCCGGCATTGGCAAACAGCGCAGAGTAGGTGCCGGGGAAGGGCGCACCGGTGGTCGTCGCGCCCGCGTTCACCGCGACCGTGAGGCCGCCGCGACCGTGCGAGGGATCCGTGACGTTGCCCGCCGTGTGACACCCGTTGCAGGATTTGGTCTCGCCGGGTTGCAGCGACATCCAGCTCGTGTGCTGCGCGGTGATGCGCCGCGCATTCTGATCGAGCACGTCGATGGTGAAAGGCACTTGCGCCGGCACCTGGATCGATACCGAGCCGTCGGGTTGGACCGGCGCATAGCCAAGGATCTCGCGCATGCCCATGCCGGCGGGGCCGAAGTCGTTCTGGTCGATCTTGCGCACCGTCTTGGGCGGAATCTCGACGGCTTTCACGATGCGGACGAAGCGGGCCGGGCGCGTATAGAAGCTCGCATTCGCCGGATTGGCCTGCGTGGCGATGTCCGGCTTCGCGGTGTCGACTCCGTCGAAGTCGTAGACGCTCGAGATATTGAGGATGCCGACACCGCTGTTCACCAGGGCCTGCTGGGCGGCGTTGGCCGGGGTGGAGTCCGGAATGAAGGCAGGTACGGGATTGCGGGCCTGCAGAATGACCGGCTCGACGATCTCGGTGCCTTGCTCGGCGGAGAGGATCGGCATCAGCGTTCCGGCATCGAAGTCGTAGATCCAGACCGTGTACTGGGGCGGTGCGATCACGACGTTCGCGCCCGTCGTATTCGTGTTGCTGCAGACCTGGGTGGTCCCACCGGAGGCCACGATCAGACAGGGCGCCCAGCTGACCAGCATGCGGTTGGTGCCGTCGTAGAGCGGGTACATAGAATAGAAGCGCCCGCCCGCCGACGGCTTGTTCGCATCAGTGGTCACCCCGAGCGCGGTCGCACTCATCTGTCCGGGACCCTTGACCGTGCTCGTGGGCGAGCTCGGCTGATTGATCTCGACGAAGTTCTGGGCGTTGATGAGGACGATGTCGCCCCCGAGCTGGGTGCCGAGGAACGGCCGCGCGATGGCCAGCAGCTGGCCGTCCGCTCGCTGCCGCGCGTTCAAGAATTGAATGACGTTGTTGCCGGTGCCGGCGATGTTGTTGCCGGTCGCGTGGCTGTTCGCGCCGTAGTAGAGCTGCTCGGCCGTGCCGTCGGGATTGGTGACGTACAGGCTCATCTCGTCGCCGTTCTCGGTATCCCAGCGCGAGAACACGGCCTGGCCGTTGGCGAGAATCGACGGGGCGAAGTCGTGATTGGTGTTGAAAGTGATCTGGTGCATCCCTGAACCGTCGCTGTTCATGACATGCAGCAGAAAGATCGCCTGCTGCTGATCGCTGGTCACGGCCTGGTATTGCGGCCGGCCTTCATCGATCAGGATCGCCTGGGTCGCGAGCTGGCGCGTCGAGGAGAAGATGATGCGACCGTCGGGCAAAAAGTGGGCGCCGACATCGTGTCCGGCCGTGACATCGTCGTTGGTGAGCTGTGTAACCACCTTGGTGGCGACGTCATACTCATAGATATGCCAGTTGGGCTGTTTGGGATCGGTATTGGCGAGCGTTTCAGTGAGCGGCAGGCGCAGCGAGAAAACGAGTTTGGTGCCGTCGGGAGACACATCGAGATCGCGCACCGCGCCCTTGCCCGTCGTCAGGGGGAGGGTGACGTTCACCTCGGGGGTCGCGGCGCTCGCCGAGTTGCGTATGTACAGATCGCTCCCGGTGATCGAGGTGATGAGGTCGCGTGCATCGATGTCGTCGGGCGTCGCGGCCTTGTCCTTCTTGTTGGTACTGGTCGTGAGCACCGGCTGTTTCACGTACGCCAGGGGATAGTTGGTGATGCCGGGGGTCAGCGATTGACCGCCGGCGAGGCCGGGGGCGGTGCCGGTCGGCGCACTGTTGCAGCCGAAGAGAAGAGCGATGGGGATGAGCGCGGCGGCCATTTTGAGATAACCGTGACGGACTTCACGCAGACGCTGGATGTTCATGTTCGGTTTCCTACTGTCCTGGTCCTAAGACCAATTCGCGGGTGCGCGCCGAATCATTGAACTTAATGATTTCATAACTGCATCTTCGTTCGATGCGCACTGGCAATCTGTTAACGCACTCACAGAAGAACTCCGCAATTGCGGTTTTGTGAGCTGACCGCGCGGATTCTCGCATCCGGGATCGCAGAATAAGGGTGCGTAGTCGGCGCTCGGTACTGTCGCGAAAAGCCGACGTCGTTAGCTCGAGACATTCTTTACAAGCGGTTTTGGTGTTTAGATTGCCGCCACAGATCGAGTCACCACTCGCTTTCGCGGATGTGAACATGAACGGGATGGAGAAACCAATGAGGCAGTTCGTACGGCTCGCGCCCTTGCCGCGCGTCACCAAAGTTGTGCTCAAAGCTACCGCGTGCATCGGCGCGCTCGCCCTGCTGAGCACGGGTGCGAATGCGCAGGCGGTGAACGCCGACCAGGCGACCCGCATCTATAACCGCATCGCCGGCATACCGCCGACGGCCGCCGAGCTGCAACAGATGCTGCAGGCGCCCACCGCCGTCGCGGCGGCGTTGATCGCGACCAACGACCCCAAGTTCCTGGACGACACGGTCCGCAACATGGCGGCACCGTGGACCAACCGCAATCAGTCGGTGTTCGTTCCCTTGAACGACTACACGGCAACCGTGATCGGCATGGTGCGCGATAACGTGCCGTTCAACACGGTGCTGAGCGCGGACATCCTCTACGTGGGCGACGGCACGTCGAACGAGGGTGCGTACTCGCCGGACAACAACAACATGTACATCAACCTCGATGCCGCCAACGCCGACCTGAGCGTGAAGCTGAAGAAGACCACGCAGTCCTCGCTCATCGGCATCCCCGCGGCGGCGGTGGCCGGTGTGATCACGACGCGCGGCGCGGCAAGCGCCTTCTTCGTCAACGGCACGAACCGCGCGATGTTCCGCTTCACCATGATCAACCATCTCTGCAACGACCTGCCGACGGTGATGGATACCACCCGGCCGCCCGACCGCATCCGCCAGGACGTGACGCGCAGCCCGGGCGGCGTGAGCACGCTATTCTTGACCAACTGCATCGGCTGCCACAGCGGCATGGATCCGATGGCCCAGGCCTTCGCCTACTACGACTTCTCGTACCCGGCGAGCGAGATCGGCGCCACCGCCTGGCCGGTCGGCCAGATCGTCTACACACCCGGCCAGACGCAGGCGAAATACCACATCAACAACACGAATTTCCCGCAAGGCTTCAACACGCCCGACGACAGCTGGAACAACCGCTGGCGCACCGGACCGAATTCGAACCTGGGTTGGAGCACGACCGGGACCGGTGCCGGTCAAGGCGCGCAATCCCTGGGAGTCGAGCTCGAGAGCAGCGGCGCGTTCGCGAGCTGTCAGGTCACTCGCGTGTTCAAGACGGTGTGCTACCGGGCGCCGGCCACGAGCAGCCTGCAGAGCACGAGCGGCGACGGCGCGCAGATTCAGTCGATGATCAGCTCGTTTCAATCGAACGGTTACTCATTGCGGCAGGTGTTCGCTGAAGCCGCCGCCTACTGCATGGGAAATTGATCATGAAAGCCACACGCATCCTTGGCCTTCTTACTTTGGCAGCCTCGCTTGCTCTCGCCGCTTGCGGCGGCGGCGGCTCCGGCAACTCGGCGTTGCCGGTCGGAGCCCCGACCTCGAGCGTCGACGCCTATACCGGACCTGCGCCCGCGACCGCGGACGTACAGGCCTTCGAGGTCAACCTGTGGAACAACATCCGCGGTCAGAACCGCTGCGGCCAATGCCACAACGCGACCACGCCGGCGCAGATGCCGAACTTCGCGCGCAGCGACAATGTGAACCTCGCGTATGCCGAGGCGAATACGGTCGTGAATCTCGCGCAGCCTTCCACCTCGACGATGGTCGTCAAGGTGAGCGGCGGCCACAACTGCTGGCTCGCCGACCCGAGCGCCTGCGGCCAGATCTTGACCACCTGGATCAGCAACTGGGCGAATGCCACGGGTGCGACGTCCGCAACGACGGTCACGCTGGTCGCGCCGCCGGATCAGAGCGTCGGCCAGAGCTTGAGCTTCGCCTCGTCCACGACGGCTGCCGCGGACTACGGCAACACCATATATACGTTGACCGGCACTTACTGCTCGAAGTGCCACTCCTCGCAGGCGAACCCGGCCACCGCGCAGGCTCCGTATTTCGCGGATCCGAACGTTCCCTACGCGTACCAGCAGGCGATTCCGAAGATCGACTTCACCGGCTGCCTGCCGCAGAACTCCGCGACGTTCGCAACGACCTGCGGCATCAACTCGCGCTTCTACCAGCGCCTTGCGATCGACCAGCACAACTGCTGGAGCGTCTGCTCGCAAGACGCGGCGCTGATGCTGGCGCAAATCCAGGCGTTCGCGCTCGATGCGACGCCGACCAGCCTGGATCCGTCTCTGGTCGTGAGTAAAGGCTTGACGATGACCCAGGGCACGGTCGCGAGCGGCGCCAACCGCTACGACGCCGACACCATCGCCAAGTACATGTTCTCCGAGGGCACGGGCGCCACCGCGTACGACACCAGCGGTATCGATCCGGCGGCGGATCTCACCCTGACGGGTCACTACCAGTTCGACGGCAGCTGGGGTCTCATCTTCCTGGCCGGCAGCGGCAAGGCGCAGGCGACCGTGCAGGCGAGCTCGAAGCTCTACACGCTCATCCAGGCGACCGGCGAATTCTCGATCGAGGCCTGGGTCACCCCCGCGGTCGTGGCGACGAATCTGTCGGACATAGTCAGCTACTCGGGCGGCGACACCTTGCGTAATTTCACGCTGTCGCAGACCAACCAGAACTATAACTTCTCCATGCGCAGCTCGAACTCGACGGATCTCAACGGCAATCCTGAGCTGTCGACGCCCACTGCCACCATGGCACTGCAGGCGGCGCTGCAGCACGTGGTGATGACCTACGATCCGGTCAACGGGCGTCAGATCTTCATCAATGGCGTCAACCAGAATATCGCCGATCCGCAGAAGGGCGGCACGCTCGCGACCTGGGACAACACCTTCGCGCTGGTGCTAGGCGGCGAAGTCTCGGGCGACAACGCCTTCCAGGGCGAGGTCAAGTTCCTCGCGATTCACCAGCGTGCTCTCACGGCTGCCCAGGTGATGCAGAACTTCAACGCCGGCGTCGGGCAACGCTACTACCTGCTGTTCAATGTCTCGAACGTGCCGGGCGTCAATGTGCCGCAGTCGTACATCATGTTCACGGTGAGCCAGTACGACAACTACAGCTACCTGTTCTATCAGCCGACGTTCATCTCGCTCAGTGCCACGGCGAAGCCGACGGCCAGCATTCCGGTTCAGGGCATGCACATCGGCATCAACGGCACGATTCCGTTCGTCGGCCAGGCCTATGTGCCGCTCAATACCTCCATCACGGCCGCGGGATACACGGCCCAGGGCGAGGTCTTGTCGACGGTCGGCACCGTGCTCGCACTGGAGAGCGGGCCGCTGACGGACCAGTTCTTCCTGCAGTTCAACCAACTCGGCAGCGCGAGCGACGTGTTCGTCGGCGGCGACATATCGCCGTGCCCGGTCGGTCAGACCTCATGCATGGCGGCGCTGACCCTCGGGCCGGTGTCGGCCGACATGGGTGTGCGCAGCTTTGCGCAGGTGAACTCCACTTTCTCGCAGCTCACCGGGATTCCGACCTCGAATATGTCGGTCATCTCGACCTACCAGAACGTGCAGCAGCAGCTGCCGGCGGTCAACACGCTCGAGGCTTACTCCTCCGCGGCTCAGGTCGGCGTCGCCCAGCTCGCGGTGCAGTACTGTCAGCAAGTGATGGGCACTGCCTCGATCCAGGCAAAGGTGTTCCCGGGCGTGACCTTCAGCCAATCGACGTACTCGACCGTGACGGCCAACGGCACGGATGCGGCCGGCAACACTCAGTACACGGCGTCTGGGCAGGCGGCCACGGTGATCGCGGACCTGGCGGCGCTGTCTGTCGGCAGCGGCACGCTGACTCACCAGCCCGCGACGTCCACGGTCACCAATGAGCTCACCAATCTCGTCGGTAACCTGTGCAGCGGCAGTACGCCCTGCAACAGCACGGCACGTGTTTCTGCGGTGACGGTCGGTGCTTGCGCTGCGGCGCTCGGCAATGCCGACGTGTTGATCGATTAATTCAGCTAAAGGATCGAAGAGGTTTCAATTATGCGAATGCGCAACGTACCGAAGTTCCGCAAAGTACCCAAAGGTCTGGGACGGCGCGAGCCGCTCCGTCATCCGGATCATCCGCGGCCGACCACGCGCCGGGAATTCATCGCGCAGGGCTTCATGGCAGGCGGCGCCTCCGTGGTACTTCCTTCGCTGGCGGCGTTGCTGGCGAATCCAAAAATCGCCCACGCGCAGCTCGCGCCGGATATTGCGACCGCGGTGACCGGTTGCGGCATCACGCAGGGTGCGGGGATGATCCCCTTTATCTGCTTCGACCTTTCGGGCGGCGCCAATATCATGGGCTCGAACGTGTTGGGGGGAATGCAGGGCGGCCAGCTCGACTTCATCAGCGTGGCGGGCTACAGCAAGCTGGGGCTTCCCGGCTCGATGATCCCGAACAGCAGCACCGCGAGCAACATCGACTCGAGCTTGACCCTGCGCTATCAGTCGGACAGCGCGCAGCTGCGGGGCATCAAGTCGACCTTCACCAACACGGCGGCATTTGCCAACGTCACCGGCACGCTGATTCCCGCGCTGTCGCAGAACGACACCAACACCAACCCGCACAACCCGATGTACGGCATCTGGCAGGCGGGGGCGCAAGGTGCGCTGCTCAACCTCATCGGCACCGACAGCTCGGTGTCGGGCGGCAACTCGATGGCCCCTCCCAACATGATCAACGTCTCCGCACAGCCGACGGTCATCGACAACGGCACCGATACGCAGGGTCTGGTGAGCACCGGCAGCTTGAGCACCCTGCTGCCCAATTCGAACGACGTGACCAACGTGCTCGAATCGATGAAACGCATCAGCGATGCGAAGTACGGGGTCATCAATACCTATGCAAGTACCGCGGCGATACAGAACGCGCAGACCGTGCAGGCCTGCGCGTACACCAAGGCGGCGTACCTGCTCAATCAGTATCCCAACCCCGGTGCCGTCGATCCGGACGACGATCCGATCATCGTGGGCGGCGCGGGCTCGATTTTCACCACCGCGGAGTATCAAGGGAGCAACGATTTCCAGATGACCGCCGCCGTGATGAAGCTGGTGATCGACGGCGATGCCGCCGCCGGCACGATTCAGCTCGGCGGATTCGACTACCACACCGGCGAACGCGCCACGGGCGAGGGGCGCGACTTCGATGCGGGCCAGTGCATCGGCGCCGTGTTGCAATACGCGGCCGCAAAGAAGAAACCCGTCATGATCTATATATTCAGCGACGGCTCGCTGGCCAGCGACGGGACCATCGATGATTCGACGGCCGGCCGCGGCAAGGGCGTGTGGACGGCCGACAACCAGAACGTGGCGGCGACCTACTGGCTGATTTACAACCCGAATGGCAAAGCGGCGACGGCGCAATCCAGCATCGAGCAGAGCTTGCAGCTCGGTTATCTCAATTCGGACGGCTCGCAGAATACGAACTCGAGCCCGGCCGGCAACAACGTACCGAACCTCGTGCAAATGGTCGTGTTGAACTACCTGGCTCTGCACAGCACCGCCGATGTGGCGCGCTGGCCGACTCTGTGGCCGGGCCCCGGTGTGGCGGGTCCTAATACCGTCAACACGCTCGGCTCAGGCTCCGCCCTCGATCCACTCATCATGTACCAGCCGCTCGCGGGACTCGTGAACGGCAGACTCGTGGTTTGATTGCGGCGCGTTCAGGCCCGGCCGCATGGCCGGGCCTGACGGCGCGCTCGCCGGGCATCTCCGCCGCGAGATGCGTCGTCTTGTCCCTTGTCGATATCGAGCGCGGCGCGCTCGAGCGCACCGCCGCGCGCGGCGGCGGGCCGATATGCACGTTGCGCGACGTTCGCACCCAACCCTCATGATGCACGACGACTTTCCACGAATGTGCGCCACGTCATATTCGGTCTGCTCAAAGCGAAGCCCGACGCGTTGACACTGCGGCTC
>Ga0302314_10013607_pt1 | contig 13963 bp, 13 predicted proteins | sample III_Palsa_N2_3_FD_200533 | JGI IMG/M metagenome (GOLD analysis project Ga0302314, IMG submission 200533) | Peat permafrost microbial communities from Stordalen Mire near Abisko, Sweden - III_Palsa_N2_3 | ecosystem: Environmental > Terrestrial > Soil > Palsa > Peat permafrost | place: Sweden... | reverse complement strand
TGCGGCCCGGTCGGTTGGCGCACCCCGGTCGGTTGGCGCACGGGGGAAGACCGGCTTCAGGCAAGGCAGCACCTGCCCTGCGAAAGCCTCCGCTGAAATAAACGGTCATGGGTGCGTTGCTGTACAGAGCCAGCCCTCCTGAAGCGTTCAATCTGCTCCACTGCAATTTGTGAAATCGGCGCAACCGGAGAACAGGACCATGCTTGAAACCATTGCGGTAATTCTGCTGATCTGCTGGGCATTGGGATTGTTGACGTCCTACACCATGGGCGGTTTCATCCACATCCTGCTGGTGGTGGCGATCATCGTGATCCTGGTGCGGGTGATTCAGGGCAGAAGGATCTAGCTTCCGCTTCGGCGCAAGGCCGCAGGCAGCGCTATGTGCGCTGACAGACGGACCGCTCCGGGTGCCTTGCGTAAAACAGCCTGACACGAAGAAATCGGGCCGGGCTCAGACTCGGGCTTTCCGGAAGCATGCGACATCCGCGACCGATTTCCGCGCTCCGGCTTCATCGACTACGTCAAAGGTCACAACATGAAAACAGCAAATCTCTCTACCCCAATTCTTGTCGCCGCCGGCGCTCTGGCCCTGGCCGCCTGCGCCACGGTGCCGCTGCCGCCCAACGACGCCTTCCAGGCCGCCGACATCGCCATCTCCAATGCGGAGAACGACCACGCCGCCGACTATGCACCGCTGGAGATGCGCACGGCGCACGAGAAGATCAGCGCCGCGCGTGCCGACGCCATGCAGACCGACGAGGTACAGGTGGCGCAGGCGCGGCCGCTGGCCGACGAGGCGCGTGTCGAAGCTGACCTGGCTTCGGCCAAGGCGCACCTGGGCAAGGCCGAGGCGGTCAACCAGGAGCTGCAGAAGAACAACAGCACCTTGAATCAGGAAATACAACGCGGCCCGGGAGGCTGAGGCATGAACACGATCAAGAACGTCATTCGCACCGGTTTGTACGGCAGCACCCTCGGGGCCGCCGCCATCCTGCTCGCCGCCTGCGCGGCCGATGTGGTGAAGGATCCGGGCGTCGCCAAGGCCCGCGCCGAGCTGACCGATCTGCAGTCCGATCCGCGGCTTGCCGGACGCGCCCCGATCGCCATCCATGACGCCGACACGGCGGTGCGCGATGCCGAACTGCCGCAGACCGATCCGGTGGTGGAGACGCATCTGGTCTACATCGCCGAGCGCAGGGTGCAGATCGCCCGGGCGCTGGCGCAGACCAAGTACGACGAGGACCAACGCAAGACGCTGAGCGAGCAGAACGGGCAGATCCAGCTCAACGCGCGCACCAATGAAGCGAATGCCGAGAAGCTCAAGAACGACAATCTGCAGGCCCAGCTTGCGGCCCTGCAGGCGAAAAAGACCGACCGCGGCATGGTGCTGACGCTGGGCGACGTGCTGTTCTCCACCGGCCGCTCCGACCTCAAGCCGGGCAGCGTCGAGAACCTCGACCGGCTGGTCACTTTCCTGGGCCAGGCTCCGGACCGCACCGTCCGCATCGAGGGCCATACCGACAACCGCGGCGGCCAGGATATGAACCAGGCGCTGTCGCAGAAGCGCGCCGATTCCGTGTCCTTGTATCTGACCGGCCGCGGCATCGCCAGCAATCGTGTCACCTCGGTCGGCGAAGGCTACAACTCGCCGGTTGCCGACAACAATACCGATGCGGGGCGGCAGGCCAATCGCCGCGTCGAAGTGATCATTCAGGATCCGCCGGCGTAGCCAGTCCTGCTGACCATCGCCATTCGCCGGCAGGGAAGTCCGGTGTAAGGATCACGGATGATCGGGGCCTCACTGCAAAGTGCGGCCTTTTTTTGTGCGGCAGAACGCTGATGGCCTGCGGCGTGGTCGCGAATCACGCGGCGGGTGCCGCGTACGCTATCGCACAGACGACCTGAGCCAGTGGCGCTTTACTCGACACTCCTACCGAGGTGCCTGCTCATGTCATCCAATATCCGTTCACTGACGCTGGCCCTGGCGATGTTCGCCGTGCCGGCAACATCTTTCGCGCAGATCGGCATTTCCATCACCATCGCGCCGCCGGAGCTGCCGGTTTACGAGCAGCCGGTGATTCCGGGCGATGGCTACCTGTGGACGCCCGGTTACTGGGCCTACGGCGACGAAGGCTACTTCTGGGTGCCGGGTACCTGGGTCCAGCCGCCTTCGGTCGGCGTCCTGTGGACTCCCGGCTACTGGGGTTGGTCGGACGGCGTCTATGCCTTCAACCGCGGTTACTGGGGCCCCCACATCGGTTTCTACGGCGGCGTCAATTACGGCTACGGCTATGGCGGCGATGGCTACTCCGGCGGACGCTGGAACAACGGCTCGTTCGCCTACAACCGGGCGGTGAACAACGTCAACATCAGCAGCATCCATAACACCTACAACGAAACGGTGGTCAACAACACCACCGTCAATCGTGTCAGCTTCAACGGCGGCAGTGGCGGCATCAGTGCTAGGCCGACCGCGGCGCAGCAGTCTTTCGCCCACGAAAATCATGTCGCGCCGACTGCCGCACAGACGCAACATGAGCAGACCGCCCGCGCCGATCCGGCGCAGCGGGATTCCGTCAATCATGGCCATCCTGCCGTGACCGCGACAGCGCGGCCCGGGGATTTCAAGGCGTCCGCCGCTGCTGCAGCCAAGACTCCTGCCGAAAACAAGGCGGGAGAGGAGAACAAAGCCGCAGCCGAGAACAAGGCTGGTGCCGAGAACAAGGCAGCCGTGGAGAACAAGGCCGTGACCGAGAACAAGGCAACAGCTGAAAACAAGGCTGCGACCGAGAATAAGGCAACTGCTGAAAACAAAGCGACCGCCGAGAACAAGGCTGGTGTAGAGAACAAGGCGGCGGCTGAAAACAAGGCAACCGCCGAGAACAAGGTGCCGGCAAGAGCTCCGGCAGCCGCGAAACGCCCCGCAGCAGTTGCCCAGTCGCATCCGGCCGCCCCGGCAAGAACCGCGCAGCGCAGCGCGCCCAAGCCCCAGGCTGCGCCGCGTCCGCAGGCTCAGCCCAAGCCTGAGGCCGCACCGCGTCCGCAGGCCCAGGCCCGGCCTCAGGCTCCGGCCCGTCCACAAGCGCAAGCCCAGGCGCGGCCGGCGGCCCCGCAGGCTCGCCCGCAACCGACAGCGCAGCATGAGGGCAAGCAGGAGCCTGAGCATCACTAGCACCGGGACCTTGCCGGCGCTGCGTGTGACCTCGCTTGATGCTGTATGTGATGCGTGATTGCTGTGCCGATGCCCTCTGCCGCGACACCGTCAGAGGGCATCGGCCGCCAGCGCGAATCCCCCGCCGTGCCAAATGTGCGCCAGCGTACAGACGCCATCCGCGGCGGACCAGATAATTTTCGCCGCACCGGGCCAGGGGCGGGCTAACTTGCCGCATTTCCCGTGCCCCTCTTGCAATCCCTGCTGCGAGACCGCTTCCACGCCGCTGTAACGCCGTACCCGAAGGCCGGTCATGTCAGAAAAAGCAAACGGTTCCGCCATTGCCGACGATGTCGGCAAGGTGGATGGCATCAGTGAAGTGCGCCGACAGGAAGCCCTGCTCAAAACCGGCGCCCTGCAAAACGCCATCCTCACCAGTGCCAATTTCTCGATCATCGCCACCGACGAGAAGGGCATCATCCAGCTGTTCAATATCGGCGCCGAGCGGATGCTGGGCTATCAGGCCGCCGAGGTGGTCAACAGGATCAGCCCCAGCGATATCCATGATCCGCAGGAAGTGATCGCGCGTGCGCAGGCGCTGAGCCTGGAGCTCGCCACGCCGATTACCCCGGGCTTCGAAGCGCTGGCCTTCAAGGCATCGCGCGGCATCGAGGACAGCTATGAGCTGACCTATGTCTGCAAGGACGGCAGCCGCTTTCCGGCCATCGTGTCGATTACGGCGCTGCGGGACGACTACGGCGACATCATCGGCTACCTGCTGATAGGCGCCGATAATTCGATCCGCAAGCAGGTCGAGCTGGAACTGCACGACGCCATGGCGGTGGCGGAAAAGGCGAACCTGGCGAAATCGGATTTCCTCTCAAGCATGAGCCATGAGCTGCGCACGCCACTCAGCGCCATTCTCGGTTTTGCCCAGCTGATCGAATCCGGCTCGCCGTCGCCGACGGTGTCGCAGAGGCGCAGTGTCGACCAGATCCTCAAGGCCGGCTGGTATCTGCTGGACCTGATCAACGAGATTCTCGATCTGGCGGTGATCGAATCGGGCAAGCTGTCGCTGTCGCTGGAACCGATCTCGCTGGCCGAAGTGCTGAACGAATGCCGCGCCATGATCGAACCGCAGGCGCAAAAGCGCGGTATCAGCGTGCGCTTTCCGTGGTTTGAAGTGCCGAGCTTCGTCAAGGCCGACCGCACCCGGGTGAAGCAGGTTCTGATCAACCTGCTGACCAATGCGATCAAGTACAACAAGGTGGGTGGCGCCGTGGTGGTGGACTGTGCGGAAACCCTTCCGGGGCGCACCCGCATTTCCGTGCAGGACAATGGCGAGGGCTTGAGCACCGACCAGTTGCTGCAACTGTTCCAGCCGTTCAATCGCCTCGGACAGGAGGCAAGCCTGGAGGAAGGCACCGGCATCGGCCTGGTGGTGTGCAAGCGGCTGATCGAATTGATGGGCGGCGCCATCGGCGTGGAAAGCACGATCGGCAGGGGCAGCGTGTTCTGGATTGAGCTGAACCTGACCGACGAACGAGCCATTGTCGCCGACGTAGCCGCACCGGTGACTGTGCCCCAGGTGAAAATCCCGGCCAATGCGCTGCTGCGCAGCGTGCTCTATGTCGAGGACAACCCGGCCAATCTGATGCTGGTGGAGGATCTGATGGCGCGCCGGCCGGATATCCGCCTGCTCAGCGCCAGGGACGGTATCAGCGGCATCGAGATCGCGCGCGCCTCCCTGCCTGACGTGATTCTGATGGATATCAACCTGCCCGGTATCAGCGGCATCCGGGCGCTGCGCATTCTGGCTGACGATCCGACTACCGCGCACATTCCGGTGGTGGCGCTCAGCGCCAATGCCATGCCCCGCGATATCGAGAAAGGCATGGAAGCGGGGTTCTACCGCTATCTGACCAAGCCGATCAAGGTTAACGAATTCATGGAAACGCTGGACCTGACGCTGGCGTTCGCCAAAACCGAAGCAATCCGTTTGCACAAAGAGAAAAAAGCATGATGCTTGCCGCAGCCGACATCCTCAACGCCAATATCCTGATCGTCGACGACCAGGAGTCCAATGTCGCACTACTGGAGCAGTTGCTGGGCGAGTCGGGCTACACCGACGTCGCCTCGACCATGAAGCCGCAGGAGGTCTGCGCGCTGCACCGCAGGAACCGCTACGACCTGATTCTGCTCGACCTGCAAATGCCCGTCATGGATGGCTTCCAGGTGATGGAAGGCCTCAAGACCAACGACGCCGACGGGTACCTGCCGGTGATCGTGCTGACCGCACAGCCGGGGCATAAGCTGCGGGCCTTGCAGGCCGGCGCCAAGGATTTCATCAGCAAGCCGTTCGACCTGATTGAAGTCAAGACCCGCATCCACAACATGCTGGAAGTGCGGCTGCTGTACAAGATGCTGGAGAGCTACAGCAAGACGCTGGAACTGACGGTGCGGGAGCGCACGGCGGAGCTGCGCGAGAGCGAGGCGCGCTTCCGCAGCCTGACCGAACTGGCCTCGGACTGGTACTGGGAGCAGGACGAGAGCGGCAGCTTCACCAAGATTTCCGGTCCGGCCCTGGAAATGCTCGGCGTCCAGGTCGACGGTCTTACCGGAAAGAAAAGCAGTGACCAGGCCAGCGGCTGGAATGAGGCTGAGCGGGACACGCTGCAGGCCATGATCGAGGCGCGGCAGCCTTTCCTGGACTTCGTGTTCAGCCGCACCGGCGCGGATGGCTCGCGCCGGAAATTCCAGGTCAGCGGAGAGCCGATGTTCAACCAGTCCTGCCGCTTCCTCGGCTACCGCGGCATCGGCGTCGAGCTTACCGCCAAGCGGTAGCACACAGGATTGCAAGGGTCCGCCATGGCATCAGCGCACAGTCCCTATCAGAATCATCTGCTGGCAGCATTGCCTGCCCCGGAATTCGAGCGCCTGGCGCCCCATCTGGAACTGGTGCCGATGCGGCTCGGCGACACGCTTTACGATCCCGGCGGCCAGTTGCAGCATGCTTACTTTCCCACCACGGCCATCGTCTCGCTGCTCTATATTCTCGAGTCCGGCGTATCGGCGGAGCTTGCGGGTGTGGGCAACGAGGGCATGCTCGGCGTGTCCCTGTTCATGGGCGGCAACACCACGCCCAGTTCGGCGGTGGTGCAGACCGCGGGTCACGGTTACCGCCTTCAGGGCAAGCTGCTGAAGGAGGAATTCAATCGGGCCGGAATGATGCAGCGCCTGTTGCTGCGCTATACGCAGGTGCTGGTGACGCAGGTGGCGCAGACTGCCGCCTGCAATCGCTTTCATTCGATCGAGCAGCAATTGAGCCGGTGGCTGCTGGCCACGCTCGATCGCCTGCCTGCGAACGAGCTGATCATGACACAGGAACTGGTTGCCAGCGCGCTCGGCGTGCGCCGGGAAGGCGTTACAGAGGCGGCCGGAAACCTGCAGCGCGCCGGCGTCATCAGCTACCGGCGCGGCCATATTTCGGTGATCGAGCGGGATGGCCTGGAGAGTCGCGCCTGCGAGTGTTACGCCGTGGTCAGGAGAGAGTCGGGGCGCCTGCTGTCTGACGTGCGGTAAAGCCGGAGCCCAAGGTGAGCTGGCAACTGTCTGAAGCCTGATCGGGGTTTCCACACGCTTTCACTGGTCAGACGCTAGATGGGGCGCGTGGGCACGCTCCGCTTGGGCCATATGTCGGGCGCCAGGGACGCCGGTGCCGCTGGCTTGCGGGCTTTCCTGTAGGCGCTGGTGAAATGCACGCGGATGAGCCAGTAGATCATCAATACGATGACGGTCAGGATCGGCAGCAGGTAGAGATGCGTCTGGATGATGGCCGCGGGCAGCAGGCTCTGCTTGCCGAGGAACAGGGAGGTCACGGCGATCAGCAGGGCGGCGCACATGCGCCAGAGATGGCGTGCAATGCGCGAGGCGCCGGCAACGCCGCCGCGGATCAGGACGCGGATGTCCAGGGCGGATGCCAGCAAGGCAACGGAGCCGAAGACGAAGTAGGCGGCTGTGGGCGCTCCGTCCATTGCCATGCCTGTGCCGTTGGCAGCCTCCCAGCCGAGGATCAGGGCGGTGGCCGTGTCGGCCAGGACGATTAGCAGGAGGCCACGCTCAAGCAGGCCGGCTTGTCCGGCTTTGCGCACCATGGTCAGCCAGGCGCTGGCGACGAGGTAGAAGGTCAGGGTGCCGACGACGAGATTCATGGTTTGCGATTTCAGCAGCGCCAGCCATGCGGCGCTGGCCGACATGCAGAGCATGGCAACAAAAAAGATGTTGCCGGCGACGCGATGCGGGTGCGCGCCCTTGCTGGAGAGCAGGGCCGTGGTGCCGGCGAGCAGGCCGGTGATGGCGCCGGCGATGTGCAAGGCCAGCAGGGGGGAGTTGGTCATGGGTATGCTCCAGTGCAGTGCCCGGTGAGCGGCCGTCGCTCAGGGGGCCTCAAGTTTTTGCAGCATCCGCACGGCGTTGCGGTTCTTCGGATTCAGTTGCAGGGACTTGCGGTAGTTGGCGATGGCCTGCGGCCGGTCGCCATCGTCCATGTAGGCTTCGCCGAGGCTGTCGTAGACGTTGCCGGATTGCGGATAGGCTGCGGTGTTGAGCTCGAAGATGCGGATGGCGTTGTCGAACTGGCCCACGTGGATCAGGTGGTAGCCGAGGCTGTCGAGTTCGTTCTCGTCGAAGTTGTAGGCGGCGGGCGCTGCGGTCTTGAGGTCGCGGTATTGCCGGATGGCGGCGTTGGCGCCACCGGAGGCGATGGTGGTGGTGAGCGTTGCGGCGATGGAGGTACGCGGATCGAAAGCCACCTTGATGGTGGGCAGCCACATGCCCATGGCGGCCCCGGCAACGCCGGCGCCCATGGCCAGTGTCAGTACGAACAGGCCAGCGGCCATGGCGATGTGGCTGGATGCGCTGGCCCGATCCTGGGTGCGCAGGTAGAGTTCAAGAATGGCGAGCGGCAGCAGGGTTTGGGCGAAAGCCAGGAAGGTGAGGAACGGGCCCTGGAAGGTGATCGGATCGAAGCCGAAGGGACCCTGGAAGACGAGGAACGACAGCATCAGGCCGACGCGGAAGAACCAGACGCCGCTGACCACCAGGAACAGGCGCAGGGCCCAGCGGCGATGGGTCCTGAAATCGCGGGCGATGGCGTAGCGCAGGGCCATGGCGTCGCAGAGCAGGATGAGGACGGCGTTGAGGCTGACCGCCAGATGCTGGGATAGATCGCCGACGACACCGCCGCGGATCCACACCAGGTAGAGAGCCACGGTGCTGGTGGTGAAGGCGCTGAGGATGTAGAGGCGGCCATTCCAGCGGTGGAAGGAGGGTGCGCGGGCGCGAACCTGCGGGATCAGTTGCAGGGTGCCGCTGGCGGTGATGACGGCGGCGAGCAGGATGTGGATGGCGAGGGCGGCGTTGCCGATGCTGTCGCCGGGGATGTAGCCGTGGTACAGCAGGCGGTTCCAGCGGGGGAAGTCGCCGGCCAGGGCGGAGCTGCCGTAGAACGTGGCGATGTACACGACCATGAGCCACTGGCCGATGCAGGCCACTACGAACCAGAGGCCGGCTACCCGGCGGAGGGCGGTGTTGCCGGCCGGGAGCAGCTTCGAGCCGCGGCGGGATGTCGCTGCGGCGGCGGGCCATTCTTGGTTGATCGGCGGCGATAGGTCGGTGCTGTAGTGAGTCACTTCAAGGTCCCCCTGGACTTGCGACGGGAATGCGCTTAGGGCTGCGAGGTGCCGGCCGGCGGCGTGGCATCCGCTGCGTCGCTGCCGCCGTCGGTGGAAGGAGCAGTGGCCTGCCAGTCGCGCAGGCGGAATTGCGGGATGACGAGCTGCCTGGAGAAATGGGCTTCGGGCTGGTAGACGCTGATCAGGATTTGCGCGTCGCGCAGTTGCGTCTTGTCGATCGGGTAATGCACCGCACCGGATGGATCGTGCAGTGGCAGCTCGGTGTCAGAGTGTTCGAACGGGTCCACCGAGAATTGCAAGGGGGCGGGCGTGTATTCCAGCGCGCAATCGAACTTTTCGGGATTGCGCCGGGCGCCGGCCGCTTGCTCAAGAACCATCGAAATGCAGGGCGGCACATTTCCGGCTGCGCGGCAGCTGACTTCAAGCGCCGCGCCGCCGTCGTCGATTCTGCTGGCGCAGTAACCGGCCTCGGACTGACGCTGTTCGCGGCTCAGCGCGGGCAGGGCCGGCAGCGCATGCGGCCGCAGCAGGGTCAGCGAGTATTCCAGTTCCAGACGCAGCGTTTGATCGGCTGCCTGCTGCACTACCTCCGCGGGAATTTGCAGGGTCTGGTAGGGCAGGGCCGATCCGTCGCCGTTGCCGGGGAAAGGCAGGTCGAAGACGTGGCCGGTGCCGCGATAGAGCGTGTTGCCTACGGCGTCGACCAGGCGCAGCGCGGTGTGATCGACGTGCAGTACCAGGCCGGCGGGCAGGCCGGAGAAGCGCAGGGGCAGGAGGATCGCCGGGGCGTCCTCGCCGTCCGCCGACTTATTCTTGTGCTTCTTCCTGTTCTCGGCTTTCTTCTGTTGCTTCTCCTCCCCGTCCTCGGTCAGCAGCTGGAAATCCGCATGGGCGGCAGCGGCGTCGGTGGCGTGCCTGGCCGGATCGAAGGCGATCGAGATGGAGCGGGCCGCGTCCGGATTGGCCGAAAACCATTGCTGGATGGCGAAGGCCGGCCGCCACGGCAGGTCCGGCGTGAACATGAACACCAGGAATCCGCCGATGAACAGCAGGCGTGCCTGGCGAGTATTGCGCCGGAAGTATTGCAGCAGCACAACGGCGACCGTCACCAGCAGCAGTACCACCATGCTCAGGGACTGCCAGATCCAGGCCACGCCGGTGTCGTCCGTAACGTGGTCGAAATCGAAGGTGTGGGTGAAGGGATACAGGATCGCCAGAACCAGCAGGCGCACCAGCAGCAGGCTGAAAAATACGGCGAGCGCGCTGAGGATGGCTTCCGTCACGCTCCGGGTCAGCACCGCGATGGCCATTACCGGCAGGCTGAACACCAGCGCGCACGCGTAGCTACTGAGCAGAGCGGCGTGCAGGATCGGGGTGAAGGCAAAGCCGTCGGCGAAGCCGCGCAGCAGGTTGGCCGCGACGATTGGGCCGTGGATCAGCAGCAGCAGCATCAGCACTTTGGCCAGCAGCAGGTCGCGGCGCCTGATCGGCCGCACCAACCAGTCCTGGTCGACGCCGGGAATCGCTTCTTGCTGCACCGCAAGCACGATCAGCAGGACCATGGCGATGACCAGGCCCAGCGTAACCAGCGCGCACGTGGCCTGCAGCCCTTCGCTCGCGGAAAAGGGTTCGGAGTAGTGGCGCAAGGCGGCGAGCAGCACCTGGCCGGCGATGCTGGCGATGCCCAGCGGCCACAGCAGCTTCCAGTCCTTCCTGAAGATGTGCCAGGCCATGGCGCGCGATGGGGCCGGGTTGGTGCTCATTGGATCGCTCCGTCGCGCGCGGCGCGGGCCAGGGTGGTGAATACCGTGCGCAGCGGCATCGGTTCGGCGTCGATGTGCCGCACCGGGCCGAGCAGGGCGCGGATGCGTTCACCCAGATCGTTTTCGGAGTAGCGCGTATCGACGAAGCTGAAGACGTTGCCGAAGGCGCGCGGCTGCAGCCATTCCTTCGGCAGGTTCGCCGGCACGGCGGCGGGATGTTCCAGAGTGATGCGCACTTCGCGCAGGCGGGCGCCGAGATCGCTCATCGATTCCTCGATCAGCATGCGGCCGGCGTCGATGAAGCCGACATGCGTGGACAGGCTTTCGATCTCGCCCAGCTCGTGCGAAGAGATCAGCATGGTGACGTCGCCGGCTTCGAGCAGCAGGCCTTCCATGAATTCTTCGCGGACCAGCGGGTCGAGGCCGCTGAAGGGCTCGTCGAGGATCAGAAGCTTCGGCCGGTACGGCAGGGCGCAGGCCAGCGCCACCTTGATGCGCATGCCGTGCGACAGCTCGCCGATACGGCGCTTGAGCGGAAGCTGCAGGCGCTTGCAGATCGAGGTTTCGAGGGCGCGGTCCCAGCCCGGATAGAACGGCCGCAGGTATTCGAGGTAGTCGCCGACGCCGAGGCGGCGGGGCAGGGCCTGGTTTTCGGAGACGTAGCCGATCTGCGCCAGCACCTCGGGCGACAGGCGCCGCGTATCGACGCCCATGACGCTGGCAGTGCCGCGCGAGGGCGCGAGCATGTTCATCAGCAGCTTGATGGTGGTGGTCTTGCCGGCGCCATTGGCGCCGATGAAGGCGTAGGCGCTGCCCTCGGGCACGGCGAGGCTGAGGCCCTGCAGGGCATCGATGCGGCCGAAACTTTTCCACACGTCGTCCGCTTGTACCACTGAGGCGGTTGTCATTTCCGTCTGGCCTCCGGGGCCTGGTCCAATGCTTTCCACTGCGCTTCGATGGTCTTGAGCAGATCCGGCAGCTCGACCCCGACGCGCTTGGCTTCCACCACCAGTTGCTCCACTTCCTGCTGCAGCAGCCGCTTGCGGTCGCTGGCGCGCACCTCGGGCCGCTCCGCCACCACCGTGCCGATGCCGGGGCGCGATTCCAGCCAGCGCTCCTGGATCAGGTACTGCACCACCTTGTGCGCGGTGTTCGGATGGATCTTCAGCTCCGCCGCCAGCGCGCGCACCGAGGGAAACGCCTGGCCCGGTTGAAACTCGCCGCTGACGAAGGCTTTCACCGCCGCGAACACCACCTGGTCGAAGATCGACTGGCCCGGCTGGAGGTTGAAGCGCAGAGGTGTCATATGCATACTGTGACACGTGTATTGGCGGTGTCAAGCCCCTCCATCCTGCTGAGATGTGCGCGGCATGGGCGTGGAAATGCGCGATTCAGTGCGGCGGGGAGGCGGTTGTTTGCGGACTATGCCTGTGTCGGAAGGCTGGCGCCTTGCAGGTGTTCCGGGTTGGAAGTTTGCTGCGTGAAGTGAAGTTCGTTCGTGGCGCATTGAGCCGCTTGCGGCGCGGCTGGCCCCTCGATACACCGCGCTGCGCGCGGCACTCGGGGCGAACGGAGTTCGCGCTGTCGTTCCAGATCCAGGCGATGTCCCGCGCTATTGGAAGCGCGGGACATCCTGTTGCGGTCTATGAAGCTTCGACGACGGTTCGTAATGCTTTGCTGGTGTGCGGCTGCTGCATGCGGACAGGCTGCACTCCTGCGGGCTTGTCCTGCTTGCGGGTGAAGCTGAGTACGCCGTCCTCGATTGGGGCGTAGCGCAGGATCGGCATGTCGCGCACGTAGTCCTGCACGATTTTCCATGGGCGCTTGCTGCCCTGCTTGGGCAGCTGGTCGATGGCGCGGCGGATGTAGCCGGAGTTGAGGCGGCCCATGACGGTGTCCTCGGTGCGGCTGTTGTCGCGGTCGCGGGGGATGACTTCCGTGTAGCCCTTCTTGTCCATGTGCTGGAGCAGGCGGCAGACATACTCGCTGGCGATGTCGGCCTTGAGCGTCCACGAGGCGTTGGTGTAGCCGATGATGATGGCGGCGTTGGGCACGCCTTCGATCAGCACGCCCTTGTAGGTCATGCTGTCGCTGGGGAGGTAGCGCTTGCCGTCGACCTCGACGCGAACGCCGCCGAGCAGCTGCACGTTGAGGCCGGTGGCGGAGACCACGATGTCGGCGTCCAGCTCGGCGCCGGACTGGAGCTTGATGCCGGTGTTGGTGAAGGTCTCGATCTGGTCGGTGACGACTTCGGCTTTGCCGTGGCGGATGGCCTTGAACAGGTCGCCGTTGGGCACCACGCAGAGGCGCTCGTCCCAGGGGTTGTAGCTGGGGGTGAAGTGGCGCATGTCGGCATTCTTGCCGAGCTGCTTGCGCACGGCGGCGAGCAGCATGCGGCGCACGACCTTGGGGCGGCGGCGCGACAGGGCGTAAAGAAAGCGCTGCAGGTTGATGTTGCGGGTGCGGGCCAGGCGGTAGACCAGCATGTCTGGCAGGAAGCGTTGCAGGCGCGAGGAGATCGGGTCGATCGCGGGCACCGACAGGATGTAGGTAGGGGAGCGCTGCAGCATGGTGACGTGGGCGGCCTTGCCGGCCATCGAAGGCACCAGGGTGATGGCGGTGGCGCCGCTGCCGATGACGACGATGCGCTTGCCCTGGTACTCCAGGTTTTCCGGCCAGTGCTGCGGATGGATGAGCTGGCCCTTGAAGGCTTTCTGGCCCGGAAACTCCGGCTGGTAGCCGGCGTCGTAGTTGTAGTAGCCGGTGCAGCCCATCAGGAAGTTGCAGGTGAAGCGCTGCGGCTTGCCGCCCTCTTCGCGCTGGGCGGTGAGAGTCCAGTAGCCATCCTCGCTGGACCAGGCGGCGGTGGTGACCTTGATGCCGAAGCGGATGTGCCGGTCGACGCCGTACTGTTCGGCCGTCTCGCGCACGTACTTGCGGATCGAGGGACCGTCGGCCAGGACTTTCGGCTCGGTCCACGGCCGGAAGTTGAAGCCGAAGGTGTACATATCGGAATCGGAGCGGATGCCGGGATAGCGGAACAGGTCCCAGGTGCCGCCGATGGCGTTACGCCGCTCAAGGATGGCGTAGCGCTTGCCGGGGCATTTGCGCGTCAGGTGGCAGGCGGCGCCGATGCCGGAGATGCCGGCGCCGAGAATCAGCACGTCGAAGTGTTCGGCTTGCATGTGGGGTGTGTTCCGGTGAGTTTGCTCAGGCTGCCGCCTGGTAGGGAGCGGCAAAGCGGTCCATGCCTTCGAGGTACTGGCGGTTGTCGTGGTCCCAGGGGTGGAAGCGCGGACGGAAGTAGTCGGCCCAGGGGCCGACCAGGCCGATCAGGGTGCGCTCGCGGGTGAAGC
>Ga0302314_10013604_pt1 | contig 13965 bp, 13 predicted proteins | sample III_Palsa_N2_3_FD_200533 | JGI IMG/M metagenome (GOLD analysis project Ga0302314, IMG submission 200533) | Peat permafrost microbial communities from Stordalen Mire near Abisko, Sweden - III_Palsa_N2_3 | ecosystem: Environmental > Terrestrial > Soil > Palsa > Peat permafrost | place: Sweden... | reverse complement strand
CTGGCACTGGAAGTGAGGGTGCGATGAGTTGGCCGAGGAACGCAGTGATGTTGGGGTTGTGGCCGACGACGAGAAGGTTTTCGTAGGCGGAGCACTCGCGCAGCAGACGCTGGAACTGGGCGAAGGTTGCGGAGGGAGCTAGGCCTTCGGACATGAGGATGCGGGACTCGTAGCCGGTTTCCGTCCCGACGAGTTGCGCGGTCTGCATGCTGCGCTTGAGCGGACTGGAGACGATGAGGTCGAAGTTGAGCTGCATCGCGGTGAGGACGTGCGCGAGGTGCAGGCAGTGGCGCTTGCCGTCTTTATCGAGCGGACGCTTGGTGTCGAGGATGGGATTGACGCGGCGGGTGCCGGCGCTGGCGTGGCGAAGGATGTAAAGGTTCATGCTTTTTCTTGGTCTCCGCTGCCGGGTTTTTCGGGTTGCTGAGGTTCGTGATGGTAGACGCCAAGGTCGGGGCCGGGAAGGGACGGCACGGCGGGCTCGGGGTCAGGGAGCGGGTCGTTGGGGTCGTGAGGTGCTGGCCTGTCGGGATGTTCGTCGTGCGTCATAGTGGGTGGATGATCGTCGGTGGCGTTGGGTTGCGCGTGATGATGTTGATTCTAAATACGGGACCATAACTCTGTGTAAATGAGACCGAAAAGCTTCTGGTGACGGGCGATACGGGTGAAACCGGATTGCTGCAAGGACGACTGTAGATTGGGGAGCGTATGGACGCGGAGGCCGGTGAGGATGCGGAAGGCGAAGTAGAGTGCACGGATGTAGAGCTTTGCGAAGGGGCGGATGACGGAGGCTGTGGGGACTGCGAAGTCGGAGAGAAGCCAGAGGGTACCGGGTTGGGTGTGGGCGGCGATTTTGGTGGTGAGGGTGTCGACTTCGGGTTGGGTGAGGCAGTCGAGGAAGAAGTGCGTGACGATGAGGTCGGTGTGGGGTGGGATGTCGATGTTGAGGGCTGAGGACTGGAGCGTGTTGAGGCGAGGGGTGTTGTGGCAGCGGGTGCGTAGGAGTTGCAGCATGACGGGGCTGGTGTCGACCGCGAGAGCATGGAGGTTGGGTTGTTGTTGCAGGAGGCGGGCGAGGAAGCGGCCGTCGCCGTCTCCGAGGAGTAAGGCTTGGCGACGGTCGTGTAAGGCTGGGAGGAAGTGGGTGCGGGTGTGTTGGAGGATGGGACCCAGCGAGAGGTACTCGGCCCAGCGGTAGATGCTGGCTACGCGATCGAAGTTGGGTTGCGTGCGCATGCTCATAGGCGAAGGAAATGCGCGATGGGCAGCAGGAGGAGTGGGGTGAGTAAGGCTACGTCGGCTAGTGCGCGGAGGTGGATGGGGGTGAGGCGGTGGCGTTGGGTGTGGAGGAGGAGCAGCAGGGCTGCGCTTAGGCCACAGGCAAGGGCGAGAAGCAGATTCCCTTCGGGAATGACAGAAAGAAAGGCAAAAGCGATGGCGCAGAGGATGATGAGGACACTGAAGAAAGGGAGATGGTGGGTTGCGAAGCGTGTTGTCCAGTGTGCGGAGTTGTGTGGGTTCGATTGCTTCAGGGTCTCTGGGTGTTCCCAGGCGTAGAGGTAGAGGCAGTTGAGTGTGCAGACTGCGGCGAAGAGCACGGCTAAGGGTGCGAGAGGGAAGCGGAGTTGTGGGTCGCGTGCGACGGTGGGGATGAAGATGGCGGCGGGGAAGAAGAGTCCGACGGCGAGTTCTTTGGGGAGGCGGTGAGCGTTGCCGGTTGGGGGGAGATTTGCAGGATAGATGTGGATGAGGAAGAAGTAGCCGAAGAGGAGTGAAGCTAGCAGGGCGTAGAGCTTGAGTGCGGCTGCGTCGATGTGGGGTAGCAGTGCTGCGAGTGCGATGGAGACGGCGATGATGCCGATGAGGTAGGACTGCTTGTGGCGGTGATGGAAGCGGTGACGTTCTTCTAGATCGGTGGTGGTGGAACCGTCGTCGAGGGGACGTGCGTCGAGCAGGCGGTCGGCGGCGTAGAGCATCCACACGGCGAGAAACATGGCGGTGGGTGCGGTCCATGGGAGTGATACGCCGCAGCAGCGAGCGACGAACCATGTCCAGAGTGCGGCTACGGTGGGGGCGTCGAGTGAGAGGAGATGCCACATCGCTAGAGGTGTGCGGTGGGTTTTTGAGGGCGGTGGGACGAGTGTTAGGTGGGGCGTCGCCTGGGGGCGGTTGGGTTGGGGGATTCGGGTTGGGGAGGTGGTGTTCATCTGTGTGGTGTTTTGTTTATAGCTGGAGGGGAAAGCATACGCCAGGGTGGCTTTGTGCTGGTGCTGAGGAGAGCGGTTCGCTAAGCGCGAATGCCCACGTTAGCGATGATGAAGCCATCGCGAACATGGGGCACCCGGATTGTGCTGGCTCATGGAGTGTGCGCGATTTTGCAGCTACTGGTCGTTCAGGCCTCGACTTCTGTTACGTCGAGTGCGGGTGTTGCTATGTTTGGTTTGTGAAGCGTGCTTGTGGACGTGTGTGACGTCGTTTGCGGTGATCGGACTTCGTGGGCGCCGGTGGCCCAGAGGCTGGGGTCGATGTCGGCGAAGATGCTGTCGCGGAGTTCGATGGCGGTGAGGCGTGCTTCTTGTTCGGGGGGAATCGAGCCAGCGGCTTCGAAGGACTGCCAGATGGATTTGAGTTCGTTGAACTGATCGTTGTGAGTGTTGAAGCGGTGCTCGGCGTAGTCGCGTGCGGCGCCGGTGGTGATGAGGAACTGCCAGTCGGAGGATTCGAGCAGAAGGAGTTCGCGGCAGAGCTGCTTGATGATGCGTTCGCCGAGTGCGCCGTCATTCCATTTGCCTGCGGTGCAGACTTCGCGGGTGTAGAGTTCGGCGGGGTAGATGTGGGTGTAGGTCCAGGAGGTTTCGGGGTTCATCCAGACGTGGTTGGTGCCTTCGGCTCCCCAGGAGCCTTCGTGCATGGCGATGGAGCCGGCGCGAGGGTACTGCGCGAGGTAGTCGGAGCAGGTGATGAGCTCGATGCCTGTTTGGTGGTCATGAAGATGGCGGGCTACGGCTTCGAGCCACATGGTGCCTTCGAACCACCAGTGGCCGAAGAGCTCGGCGTCGAAGGGAGAGCAGAGGATGGGTGGGACGGCGTCGCCGAAGTTTTCGTTGAGGGCTTCGCGGACGAGGGAGACGAAGTGTGCGGCGTGTTCTTTGACGCGTTCGGCGGCTTGATGCGGGTCGTAGAGTTGCTTGTCGCCCATGTCTACCTGGGGGCCGGTGACGCGCCAGTAGCGGTGTCCGCCGGGCCAGCGCTTTTTGTGGAAGTCGAGATAGTTGCTGTCGCCGGGGTAGCCTGCGTCGCCGGACCAGACTTGTACGCCGGTGCGTGGATCGCGGGGGAAGACTGTGGTGGGGTCGAAGGTTTTCAGGTTTTCGTAAGGGCCGGAGACGAAGTGCGGATGGTAGAGGCTGTGGTCGTTTTGTTGGGTGTTTTGTTGGGTGGATTGTGGGTGCGTTGTGGTGCTGCGTTGGGCTTCGTAGGGTGATTGGCTGGGGGCGGACTCTTCGACGAGGTGGGTGTCTACGAAGAAGAAGCCGAGAGAGCTTTCGCTGAGGGCTTGCTCGACGCCGATGCGGTTGAAACCGGGGGCGGCGGGTGAGCCGTCGGCGTTGGGGACGGGGTAGTTCCAGAAGCCGGCGGGACGGTAGCCGCACTCGGGTGCCCAGATGCCGCGGGGGTGTTTGCCGATGTGGCGTTCGTGGGTTTTGACGGCGGTGCGGATCTGGGCGCGGACGCTTTCGTCGGTGCCGAGCAGAGGCATGTAGCCGTGGGTGGCTCCGCAGGTGATGATTTCGAGCAGGCCTTTGTCGTTGAAGTGGCGGAAGCTGCTGATGATGTCGCCGGAGAGGTAGTGGAACTGATCGAGGGTTTCGCAGAAGAAGCGTTGCCAGAAGCGGGCGGTTTCGGCGTATTGATGCTCGCTCATGCTGTTGAAGTAGGCTTCGTCTTCGCGGGCGGCGGCGATCTTGCGTTCAACGTAGCGTGGGAACTCGGCGATGAAGATGGGGTGGGCGAGCTGCTCGAGCAGGATGGGCGAGAGATTGAGGTTGCAGTGGAGGGCGATGCCGTCACGCTCAAGACTGCCGAGGACGCGCAGGAGCGGGAGGTAGGTTTCGGCGGCGGCTTCAAGGAGCCACTCCATGCCGTGGGGCCAGGTGCCGTGATTGACGACGTAGGGAAGGTGCGCGTGCAGCGTGAACGTGAGAAAGCCAGAGGGTACGGGCTTAGAAACAGTCGTGGCGTTTGGCTGAGCGGCGTTCAAAAGTAATCCCTTCGTATGAGTCTGAGACGGAGCCCACACTGCATAGGATGCATGGAGAGCCGGGATGGATCAGGGGGTGTGCGGAGATCGGCCTAGCTGGTGGTCAGGGAGTTTTTTGTTCGCTTTTGGGAAGAAAAAACGCAGGCGAAGAGTGGCTTTGGGAGCCGACTCTTCGCCTGCGGGGTGATGGGGTTGCCTAGTGGTTCATCGACCTATCGCTCTCGGTGATCCACCGAGAGCGATAAGGGCCGAAAGCTGGAGACTGTATTGCTTGTACAGGCTACATGGCAGGTCCTTCGACTGCGCCTCTTGCATAAAGCCGCAAGAGGCTACGCTCAGGATGACAGTTCTGTAGTAATTGAGGCACTTACAAGAAGCTAGTAGGTCGATACTGCTTAGCGCGTTTGCAGGCCGGCATCGGAGGGGGCGTTGTTGTCTGGACCGTAGTTGGTGGGGGCTTCGGAGGTGTGGACGGTGAAGGAGTTGGCTAGCTGGAAGCGGATGACGGTTTCGGATGGGATCGAAACCTGTTGGCCTTTGGTGGCTCCCTGAAGGATGGCTCCGCCGCCGGCACCGGCACCAGCGCCGATGGCTGCGCCTTTGCCGCCACCGAAGATTCCGCCGAGGACAGCGCCGATCGCAGCACCGCCGCCGATTTTAGCTGCGGTGTTGCCGCCGCGGCCTTTGCCCTGAACCGAGTAGGAGGCTGTGGAGATGGGGATGAGGTTTCCGTGGCGACGCAGCGAGGTCAACTGGATCGAGAGCAGGGAGCTGCCCTTGAAGTGAGCGGCGTCCTTGGCTTCTACGACGGTGCCGCTGACGGCGGAACCTGCGGGAATGACGACGTAGCCGTTGGATGTGACTTCGTGGATGACGACGCCGTTGAAGGGAGTTCCTGTCTGGGTAGAGGCGCTATCGAGGGTCTCGGTGATGCGGACGGGGATAGAGGTTCCGGCGGGTACAGGGACGTCATGATAGACGGGAGCCGGCGGTGGGGGTGCAACGGTTGGCGGCGGCGGCAGAGGATCGTGATGGGCAATCTCTGTGCGTTCCTGAGGGGTTGTAGGGCGAGAGATGGTGGGAGCTGCCGGGCTGACGATGGTGGGAGCTACCTGAACGCCAGCGATCTGGAGGCTGTTGACGACCTCTTTGACGCCTTCGACCTTGGCGGTGTCCTGAGCGGCGACGGCGCTGGCGGTGTCATCTGAGACGTTGCCGGTGAGTGTGACGACGCCAGCCTGTACGGCTGGCTGGATGGGCTGCTGGCTGATGGTGGGGTCAGCGGCGAGGGCGGCTTTGACGTTGGTGGTCAGGGTTGCGTCGTCGATGGTCTTTTTGCAGCCGCTGAGTGGAAGCAGGGCAACGACGCAGAAAAGCGCGGCGGAGGAGGCGTTTCGGAAGGAAAAAATTGTGCTGGTCGTCATAGAAGTCTTCTCCAGGGGAATTCCAGTGAGGGTTATGCTAACCCCCTCTCGGGTGTATGAGATGCGAACCGATACTAATAGACTGTGAATGTAACGCAAACTGGTAACACGTGAAGTTTGTGCCGATTTTGCGTTGGACGCAACCCCTGACCCTTGAGGTGGCATCCACCGTGAATAGGTGCGACACTTTTTGTGTAGCTGGCCGTGGAGTTCGATCCGGGCAAGTTCAACGTCGCAAGACTAGATTGAGGAGATCGCAATGGCAGACAACGACAGCGGAGTTGGTGGGTTTGGTTGGTTTCTTGCAGGGCTTGGTATCGGTGCTCTGGTAGGCGTTTTGTATGCCCCGAAGTCGGGGAAAGAGACGCGTGAGGATTTGATCGCCAAGTCGCTTGAAGCACGCGACAAAGCCAACGAGCTTTACAACCAGGGCCTGGAGCAGGCGACGCAGTATGTGCAGCAGGGTAAGGAAGTCGCTGCCCAGTATGTGGACAAGAGCAAGGAAACCGCTGCCCAGTACGTCGATAAGGGTAAGGAGTACTACGACAAGGGTCGTACCCAATGGACGCAGTATGTGGACAAAGGCAAGGACCTTATCCAGACGCAGGCTGAAGCGGTTTCGGCGGCGGTGGATGCAGGTAAGGATGCCTATGTGAAGACGGCGAACTCGGGTGAGCCGGTTAAGACCTCGTAAAGAAGTTGGGATCAGGCAAGAGGGGCCGGTTAGAGCCGGCCCCCTTTGTTTTGCTGCGATAGTCTGAAAGAGCGCTTGCAGCCTTTATCTGGAACGCAATAGAGTGAGCAATGCCCCTTGCGTGTCGGGGGTAACAGGAGAGTGTCCCCATGCCAGCAACTGGCGGTTTGATGATGTACCTGCAGTCTACGGATGGGTTGAGTGGACGTGACGTCCATCTGTTGATGATTTTTGTTGGAGTAATTGCCGCTGCGCTGGTGGTACAGGCGATTGGGTTGGTGAGTGCGGCTTTGGTGGCTTCGACCCTGCTGAAGAAAGTTCAGGGGATTGCGGATGCGAGCGATGCGAAGATTTCGCCTATTCTCGCGAAGACCAATGCGTTGCTGGAGGACCTGTCGCCCAAGGTGCGAAGCATCAGCACGAATGTGGAACAGATCTCTTATACCGTGCGCGAGAAGTGCGATGAGCTTGGCGAGACGCTGACGCAACTCAACCGGACTGTGAGCGATGCGAATGTGAAGACACGGTCGCAGATTGCCAAGGTGGATGGCATGGTTACGGATGCGCTGGATACTACGGCTGAGGTTTCCAAGGCCGTGCAGGAAGGGATTCGGATGCCGGTGCGGCAGATTGCCGGGATTATTGCGGGGTTCCGGGCAGGGTTGGAGACGCTGGTGGCGAAGTCTCCGTTTGGGAAGAGTAAGGGGTATGAGAGTCCTTATGATTTGTAAAGGTTTTTGAGGTTGGCAAAAGGCCTTCGCTGCGGCGAAGGCCTTTCGTTTTTTGGGGAGACGGTAGTTGAGGTGTGGGAATGGGCGGGGGCGGTTCGCTAAGCGCGAATGCCCGGGTCCGAAAATCCGGACCCGGGGCACCCGGATTTGGGCTGGGTGAGTTGAAGATGTGGTGAGGGTCGGGGTTGGTGGACACCCCGATCTCCAAGTGCGAGAGATCGGGGGCACCCGGATTGTGCGGGGTCTTGACGCTCATTGTGCGGCTGTTCGGGGCTAGAGGATCCAGCCGCCGCCGGCTACTTCGTCTTCCTGGTAGAAGACGGCGGATTGGCCGGGGGTGATGGCGCGTTGGGGTTCGTCGAAGATGGCCTCGATGCGGTCGTTGGCCGTGACGCGGAGTGTGGCGGCGGCGGGTTCGTGGCGGTGGCGGATCTTGATGGTGACGCGGATGGGCTCGGTGGGTTCGGGGATGGAGACCCAGTTGAGGCGGTTGGCGGTGAGCGTGGTGGAGAGGAGCTGGTCGTCGGTGCCTACCTGGACGGCGTGGGAGTCCGGGTGGATGCTGAGGACGTAGAGAGGGTTTGGTGAACTGATGCCGAGTCCCTTACGCTGGCCGACGGTGAAGCCGTGGATGCCTTCGTGGTGACCGAGGACGGTACTTTCTCCATCGGCGCCGACGAAGACGAGTTCGCCGGAGCTGTCGGGCAGATCGCGGCCCTGTTCGTCCAGATAGGCCTTGAGGAAGTCAGAGTAACTACCGCCTGGGATGAAGCAGATTTCCTGCGAGTCAGGCTTCTGGGCTAGTTCGAGGCCGGCGTCGGCGGCCATGAGGCGGACGGCTGGCTTTTGCATCTCTCCGAGCGGGAAAAGGGTGCGGGAGAGCTGGTCTTGCGTGAGGCCGAAGAGGAAGTAGGTTTGGTCCTTGGAGCGGTCGGCGGGACGGGAGAGAATCCAGCGGTTGCGGGCCTCGTCGAAGCGGTTGCGAGCGTAGTGGCCGGTGGCGATGCGGTCGGCGCCGATCTGGCGGGCGGTAAGGAGGAGCTGGTCGAACTTGAGGTGGTTGTTGCAGAGAGTACAGGGGATAGGGGTGCGTCCTGCGAGGTATTCGTCGACGAAAGGGCGGACGACTTCTTCCTCGAAGCGCTCCTGGGCGTTGACGAGGTAGTAGGGGATGGTAAGCTGCTCGGCGACGCGGCGGGCGTCGTAGACGTCGTCTATGGAGCAGCAGCGGCCCTGTACGGATTCGGGCATGCCTTCGCGTCCGGCGAGGCGTCGCTGGTTCCAGAGCTGGAGGGTGAGGCCGATGAGATCGGCGCCCTCGGCGTGGAGGAGGGCGGCGACGGCGGAGGAGTCGACCCCTCCGGACATGGCTACGGCGATGGTGTTGTTGTAGGGCATAAAACTTCCTAATACGATCATAGTCTTCTGTGGGTTAGACTTCGAGGCTTGAGAAGGTATCATCGACATGTCAGACAGGGTTGTACTATCTTGTTTCTGACCTGCAATTGATTCAATGGAGAAACAAACCCAAATCGGAATGTCGGGGAAGTGGGCTTTGCCCTTCCTGGGCGTCGCCTGCGCGGTTGGCGTGGGGTCGATCTACTACAACCAGCCGCTGCTGGTAGTGATGGGCCATAGCCTGCACCAGGGCGAGCGGGAGATGGGTTTTGTGGCCGTGGCGACCCAGGTAGGCTATGCGTGCGGGATCATGAGCTTTGTGCCGATGGGCGACATTGTTGACCGTCGCAAGCTGATGATGCGGATGTATGCGCTGGTGAGCGTGGCGTTGCTGATTGCAGCGGTGGCGCAGAATTTGGCGACGGCGATAGTTGCGAGTGTGCTGATCGGGCTGATGGCTTCGGTGACGCATATTGCGCTGCCGATGGCTCCGGAGCTGGTGCCGCATGAGCGGCGGGGTCATGCGATTGGAACGGTGATGACCGGGCTGCTGCTGGGCGTGTTGCTGGCGCGTACTTTTGCGGGCTGGGTGAGCGGCGTTGCGGGTTGGCGGTCGGTGTTTATTTTGGCTGCGGTGATGAATGCCGCGTTTGTGCCGCTGCTTTATAAAGTAATGCCGCGCATGGAGCCTCTGCAGAAGCTGAGCTATAAGCAGACGATGCGGTCACTGCTGACGCTGTTTCGCGATGAGCCGCTGCTGCGCGAGGCAGGCGTGATCGGTGGGCTGACGTTTGCGGCGTTTAGCTGCTTCTGGACGACGTTGACGTTTGTGCTGGCCAAGCACTATGGCATGGGGCCGGGAGTGGCGGGAACATTTGGCGTGGTGGGAGCGGCGGGTGCCACGGTGGCTCCGTTTGCAGGAAGGCTTGCGGATCGGCATGGAGCGCGGTATGTGGTGACGGTTGCTGGAGCCATCATGACGGTTTGTTATGCGTGGATCTGGTTGTGTGAGCGGTTTCATGTCGGCACGGTGTTGCATATGGTCTGCCTGGTGCTTGGGGTGTTGGCGCTGGACCTTGGTATGCAGATGATGCAGGTAGGGAATCAGACGCGGATCTTTGGCTTGGGGGAATCGGCACGGAGCCGGCTGAATACGCTTTATATGACGATGTACTTTGTGGGTGGAGCGTTGGGGTCGGCGTTGGCTAGCCTGGCTTGGGCGCGGTGGGAGTGGAATGGCGTTTGCGGGTTGGAGATTTGCCTGATTGCAGCGGCGGGCTTCTTCCATGCGACGGGGTACAGCCGCAGGCATCCGCATAAAGGGCCGAGCATACCGGCGGGGCAGTTGGAAGTGGCGTAGGGGTTGGTTTACTGCCAGTCTGTATCGGCATAGCCCAAGGCGGCGGGGAGTTGCAGCATTTTGTGTCGGGCTTACAGCCCTTACGTCGTGTGGGGTTTTGTACCCAGCCCGTTGGGCTGGGCTGTGATATGGCCGCGCTGTTGGCGCTAAACAAAGCTATGCGCTCAATAAACGATGCCAACCTAAAGCGATGCCAGCACTACAAATTATTCGCGACCTATCAGACTTCTATATTTCGATACTGCCTAAGGAGTAGCCTGTATTTCGAGGTGAAAGCGATGCAGATTTCAAAGTCACTTGGTTTACTTACTCTTGCTGCTGGATTTTTATTCGCCGGTAGTGCGAAAGCTCCGGCTCAGGTTGTCGTTGGCATTGGCGTAGCGCCTGATTGCCCTTACGGATACTTCGACTATGCGCCGTATGACTGCTCTCCGTATGGGTACTATGGGCCGGATTGGTTTGTCGGCGGGGTGTTCTTAGGCGCGGGACCGTGGTTCCATGGGCCGCATGGTTTCTACGGCCACGTGGATAATCGGTACGATCCCCGCAATGGGTATCATGGGCCGCTACCAAATCACGGGGAGCAGGCGTTCAACCATTTCCATGCGAATGAGGCTCGGGATGGGCAAGGCCATGTTGGCAATGCCGGCCATAGCGGCGGTGGTGAGCACAGCGGCGGGTTTGCAGGGCATGGTGGCGGCGGTCACCGCTAGAGGTGATTGCTTACTGTGCCGTCGAAGGGGCAGGGCCGATTGGCTCTGTCCCTTTTTCGTTGGTGCTAGATGTGTATGGTGGGCGAGACAGGGATCGAACCTGTAACCCCGGACTTAGAAGGTCCGTGCTCTATCCAATTGAGCTACTCGCCCGCGGGCTGAGAGGGGGTCTCAGTCGAGGTTGCGGACGCGCGTGGGAAAGCTATCCGTTGTATCGATTGTAGCGGAGCCGCGTGCCAGCTCAAGCTCTTTGGCGCGGAGCATGGCGACGATGTCTTCGAGGGCGGCGATCCAGTGGTGGGTTGCGGAGTCAGCGTCGGCACCGACGGCGGTGACGTAGAGGGTGAAGGCGAAGCCTTCGAGCGCGCCGTTGAGGTCTAGCATGGCGGGGCGGAGGACGCACTCGAGCGCTGCGAAGGGGTGTGTGAGTTTCTGGGCGCGGCGGGTGATGCGGTCGAGGCGATCCTGTTGTTGATGGGGTGAGGCGAAGACGGTGCGTTCGCGCCAGAGGAGGTCGATGTAGCTGGCGAAGCCGCAGGCGGCCTGATCTTGCTCGAGGTTGAGTTGGAGGCGGAGGGATTCGAGGTCGTCGTCGTGTTGGTTGGGGCCGAGGGTCCAGGCGTCGCACTTGGCGGTGAGGAAGGGCGAGCGCGTGGCGTTGAGAGCGCGGAGAGCGCGGCCGAGAGCAGGGTAGTGCTCGGCTTCGGGGATCTCGGCGATGTCGTAGGGCTCGGCGCGGAGATCGACGAAGCGTGCGGGGCTGTTGGGATCAGACCAGGGGACGACGAGGGTGGGCGCGTCGGCGGAACATTCGGCAGACCAGTCGGCGAGCATCTTCTTAGAATAGCTGAGAAAGTGCAGGGAGTAGGGGACAGGGAGTAGGGAGTAGAAAGAACTTCGGGTTGTTGAGGGTTTAGTTTCCGACTTATGAGGATGGAGTTGTTATGAGTGGGGTGTTTGAGGGTTGTGGTGGATTGGCGAAGAACGGGAGACAGCAGGTTCGCTCCCCTTCGGCTACGCTCAGGGTCGGAATGACAACTAGAAAAGCAAAGGCAAGTACAGAAGCAGATTCCCTGCTGCGGGAATGACAGAAAGAAAGGCAACTGCAAAGACAACAGCAACAGCTAATATAGGGGTCTCTCCACTGCGGCGCAAAAGCGCACCTTCGGTCGAGATGACAATGTTGGACGGGGTTGAGGAGAGCGGTCGATTGCTACCGCAATCGATACCCCACCCTGCCGCGCAAAAGCGCGCGTCGAGGATGGGGCACTCGGCATTGTGCTGGGGTGTTAGGCGTGGGCGAGGAGGAAGCGCATGGCGGTGTGCTCGGCCCAGTAGCCGTCGTTGTTGTTGGTGGGGTCGGGTGGGGCGAGGAAGGCGCAGTGGCCGCCGTGTTCGGTTTCGAGAAGCGTGATGTTGGGGTTGTTGGTGATGGTGGCGCGGGTTTCGGGGTTGAAGCGGATGAAGGGGTCGTCGCAAGCGTGGAGGAGGAGCGTGGGGAGGGTGATCTTGTCGAGGACGCGGGCGGCGGCGGCGCGGTGGTAATAGTCGGTTGCGGAGCGGAAGCCGGAGTAGAGGGCGGTGATGCGGTCGTCGAACTCGCGGAGGGAGGTGACGTTGGCGGCGCGCTGGGGATCGAAGGCGCGGGGGAAGAGCATGGCTTTGCGGCGGAATCGTTTGAGGAGAGCGCGTAGAAACTTTTGCTCGTAGAAGCGGTTTTGCCACTCGTGGAGCGCGTCGGCGGAGGAGCCGAGGTCGGCTGCGGGAGAGACGCCGATGACGCTGCGGAGTTGTGGCGGAGCGGAGGCGCCGAGATCGCCGGCGAGCTTGAGGACGAGGTTGCCGCCCATGGAGTAGCCGATGAGTGAGACCGAGGTGAGTCCTTGCGACTCGATGAAGAAGCGCAGGACGTGATCGACGTCGGAGGACATGCCAGAGTGGTAGAGCGTGGGGGTGAGCCGCTCGGTGCCGCCGCAGTTCCGCATGTTCATGCGGATGATGTTGCAGCCGGCGAGCCAGAGCTTGTTGGCGTTGCCGATGACGTACTGCGAGCGAGAGGAGCCTTCAAGGCCATGGACGATGATGGCGGTGGGGCGGTTGGGACGCTCGGGAAGCGGCTGCCAGTGGCACTCGCAGAGGATCTGGCTGGAGATTTGAGTGCCGTGTGCGGGAGAGACTTCTACGAGCTGCGCGACGGCTGCGGGGAGATGGTCGGGACGCGGGAGGAAGTTGCCGGCGATGGTTTGCAGGTGTCCGTTGCGGAGCCAAGCGCGCGGATGGAAGGTGGGATAGCCTGCGGGCCAGGGGGCGGGATTGCAGGGAGGTGGCATTAGAGCTTTCCTGCCTTGGACGAGGCTGCTTGTTGCAGCATGGCTTCGGCGTTGAGAGGGCCGGTGGGCTCGTCTTCATGCTTGAAGTAGATGAAGGTTTCGCCTTGCTTTGCGAGTGCGGTGAAGCGGGTGGCGAAGGCTTTGAGCTCGGCGGGTTTGTAGCCTCCGTCTCGGCGGAGACGGTAGCAAAAGAAGTTTGCGGTGTGGACTTCAGGAGTGGCGAGGTCGTCGCTTTCGGCGATGCAGAGGGCGGCGTTGTGACTGCGGAGGATGGCGTAGGTTTCTTCGGCGAACCAGCTTGCGTGGCGGAACTCGAAGGCTACCTGGTGGCCGTGGAGTGCGGGTGCGGCGAGGAGGTCTGCGAGGCGCGTGGGGTGGGCGGCGAAGTTGGGTGGGAGCTGGAAGAGCAGGGGGCCTAGCTTGCCGGCGGTGCGAGCGGGTTCCAACGAGGCTACGAACTCAGCTACGGCTTCGTGGCTGTTGCGCAGCCGCTGGAAGTGCGTGATGCGCTGCGGAGCTTTGAAGCTGAAGCGAAAGCCGGGTGGGGTGGAGTGGAGCCAACCTTCGAGTTGAGGCTGCGTGGGAAGCGTGCGGAAGGTGTAGTTGACTTCAACGGAGGTGAGGCGCGAGGCGTAGACGTGCAGGAAGGCGCGTGAGGGAACATCTGCGGCGTAGAAGCCGGGCTTCCATGTGGGGTAGGCCCAGCCTGAGGTTCCGGCAAAGAGGTTGCGTGGCGACGGCGCGAGGGAGGTAACGGCAACGGCGATGAATTTCGGAGCTCGCGGCAAAACAAATCCTCATGCGGGTGGTGCCAAAGCACGGATTGAAATCTGGGACCCAGGTCATCGTCTGACGGAAAGTTCGACGATGCTGAATGGGTGGATTGGTTCAGGGTACAACGGAGTCGCGGAAGCGCAAAACGGAGCTTGGTGGTTGGTCTTCTGCAAGACAATACGCCGGGCGCATGAGCGCAACCGGCGTATTGGGTGTTAGAAGGGTGATTGGGGCGGCTAGTGGGTTTCGAACCCACGACATCCGCTGCCACAGAGCGGCG
>Ga0302314_10013603_pt1 | contig 13965 bp, 11 predicted proteins | sample III_Palsa_N2_3_FD_200533 | JGI IMG/M metagenome (GOLD analysis project Ga0302314, IMG submission 200533) | Peat permafrost microbial communities from Stordalen Mire near Abisko, Sweden - III_Palsa_N2_3 | ecosystem: Environmental > Terrestrial > Soil > Palsa > Peat permafrost | place: Sweden... | reverse complement strand
TCGTCGACAAGCACGCCGGCGAAACGCGCCGACTCAAGCATGTTGTTGAGGAAGCGCTTGCTGCGCTCGGACAGTTTGTCGCCTTCGCTTTCCCGCAGCAAATCCCCATAGCCGGCGATATGTCGCAGCGGTGCGCGCAAGTCGTGCGAAACGGAATATGAAAACGCTTCGAGCTCCTTGTTCGCGCGACGCAGTTCGTTCGCGAGTTCCGCTAGTTCTTCCGCGTGGCGCAGCACGATGTTGAGCATGCCCAGCCGAAATTCACCCGCAATTTCCAGTTCCACCGGGTGCCAGCGAATCGAGCGGTTGCGCACTGTCTCGAGCCACGGCGCAAAGTCCTTGCGCGGTGCCACGCTGCCGTCCTGGCTCGACACGCGTTTGACCGGCTCGCCCGCCCATGTGATCGTGCGCGTGGTTTCGGGACGGAACCAGAGGACGTAGTTGCGAAAAATCTGTGAGATTGGCACGGCCAGGATGCCGCTCGCCGTGTCCGTATGACGCGACGCGCGCGGCCAGGCTTGCGACAGCGCGTCGGTTGCGTAGACGCCCGACGTGCTCGACGAAAGCCACTGCGAGAGCGCGAGCACGGTGTCCTGGTCCGGCGTGGAACCCACCAGCGTGGCTTTTCCATCCACCACGATCGCGGCGCCCGTCGATCCGGCGAAGCACAGCAAATCGTCAGGCGCCGATTTGAGGGCGGAAAGATAGTCGTCTTGCTCGGCCAGGGCGCCCATCAGCCGCGACATCGTGCGTCGCAGCCTCAGCAAATACGCCGTTTCGGCGCGCTCCTCCTTCGCCTCGATCTGCAACGACACGATCTGCCCAAGGTGCTCGATAGCGACGCGGACCTCGAACGGCACAAGACGCGCGTCGTGGTCGTGGCAGGAAATCAGGCCCCAGAGTTGTCCGCGCACGACCAGAGACACCGACATCGACGCATGCGTGCCCATGTTGCGCATGTACTCGAGATGGATTGGCGAGAAGCTGCGCAGCGCGGCATAAGTGAGGTCGGTCGGGCGGCCGGTCACAGGGTTCAGGGCGGGTACGAGCCGCGCGGCTTTCGCGCCCGCGTTTGCGACCAGTCTCACGCGCTGTTTCACATATAACGCGCGCGCCTGGCGCGGGATATCGGAAGCGGGGAATAACTGATTCAGGAACGACGCGTAACCGTCTTCGACATGCTCTGCCAGCACCTGGCTGCGGCCTTCGTCATCGAATTTGTAGAGCAGCACGCGGCCGAAACCCGTCATCGCGCGCACTTCGCGCACGGCGAGGTCACCGAGTTCGGTCAAGGTCCCAACGTCCTGCAGGCTGCGCGTGAAAGTGCGCACCAGCGGATACATTGATGCAAACACGTCCGCATTCGAATGCCGCGCAACTTCGAGTTCGACAATCAGGTTGCCGTCGTGCCGATGCATCGTGATGTCGAGTTCAGGACCGCCTGCGGCCGTGGCCAAAGGGTCCTGCACGGCCTCACGTGGGCTGAAGAACGGGTTCTCCATCACGCCCACATAGAGCGGCGCTTCGTCCAGCATGGCCGTAGCCGCAGCGTGTGCGACCCGCGCCGCAGCGGCGGCGCCGATCACCCCGTCCACCGGTTTGCCCAGCAACTGCTCCACGGGACTGCGCACGAGCGCCGCGACATTTTCGCTGGCCTGGACGATGGTGAGTGTGTCGGAGAGGCACAACAGATAACCGTGCGGCTGGATCCCGCCGGGAATGTGAATGGGTTCGGCATCGCACTGCGCATTCGCCGCGCCCATCCCGCTCGCCGTGGGTGTCCGGTGGGCCGGCTCTGCACCGGGTAACGCTGGTGTTACGCCATTCAGATCCGGACTCGACCCGTCGCGATCATCTTGCCCGCGCATGGCCGCCGGATCTGGCAACACTGGCTCTGGCCCACTGCTCATGCCGTTGCCCCCCATCCGGTGCGGACTTCGCCGAGCCAGCCATGCAACCCGTCGAACGTGGCGATCGCGGCATCCACCGCCTCGTCGTGCTGCTCAGGTGGCACGTTCGCGCTCGCGGTCTCGCGAAACGCATTCCACATGCTGCCCGTGCGCAATCCATAAGCTTCGAAATAAGCGTTGCCGAAGCCGCTTTGCAGACCGAACAATGTCGCGACGTGCGGCGCGATGAAGCGCCCTCCGAGCGTGGAACCCTCCATCACGTACATGGAACCGAAAACGCGGCCGATGCTGTCCATTGCAGGCAACTGTTCAATTTTTGTCACCCCGTTCGAGTGATTGTTATCGCCGGTCAGGAGCGCCAGGTCCGACGCAATCAGCGACGCCTTGCGACGCCCTTCGAAAAAGTCGCGCAGACGCGCGGGCAGACAGGTCGCCACCGCATGCTCCCATGGTGCGACGTATCCGTAAAAGCCCTCAAGCAAGGCCACATACTCCTCCCGAGGCCACTCAAGACGCATCAGGTCCAGTGCGTTTTCCAGCCGCGTATGACACTCGGCAGTTTCGATTTTCAGACGGGACAGGAGATCGGATTGCATGATCCATTCAATAGATTTTCCGCGGGTTTGCCGCGCAAATGCCGCAATGTTGACCCGAATGCCGGATAACCATGCTGGACCCGGCGTACGGTGTTGCGACAGGTCGTGGTGGCTGCGGCGTGGGCCGGCGCAGCACTGCGGTCGACGGGGGCATCGAGCACTCGTGACTCGCGCTCCGAACTCCCCGCCGGTTCGGCATCGATTACCGATACCCAGGTCGATACTTACGCAAAAATGGTAGAAACAACTGCAGCCGGAAGCAGTGAACGCCTTTCTCACCTTGGCTCGCACGAGGCCGTGCAAGTTCTCCCATACAGCGCGCCCATTCTACGCAAGAGGCGCTTTGTTGACCACGGGCAACAATCGACACCGCCGCATCACCGCTTGCGCTTGCTGCCCTGATCCGTGCGCCCGCCGGTTTGTGTGCGCTCCTGGTACTCCGCGCCGCCGCGCCGGTCCGTGTCTTGCAACCCACGCTCCAGGTCTTCATGCGCCTGCTCGCCGACCTCACGCGGCTCATCTTCCTGCTGCGACGCAGGACTTTGATCGGTCTCATGCGGCAGCGGCGCGACCGCGCCGTCATCGCGTTTTTGCTGCGCCGGATGCTTGCTTTCAAGCTCACGTCCGTCCTGCGCCGGACCTTGGCGCGTGGCGTTGGCGGCGTCGTCGGGTGATGTCTTGCCCTGCTGCGTCATGGCAACCTCGCTGTAGTGATTGCTATACGGTGATCTTTACTTTCGTTCACTTGATATCGAGCCGCTTCTTCATGGCCGCGGTAATACGCTGCCGTGTTTTCGCGTACTGGCTCCACGGATCGGTTTTGAGTGCGTCGAGGCGCTCATGCAGATTGCCGATATTCCATTGATCGCCGCTCGTGGTGGCATCGAGTTCATCCCAGCCGATAGGAACCGACGCCCCCATGCCCGGCCGCGCGCGCAGAGAGAACGCGGCGACCGTGCTCGACCCCCGGTTGTTGCGCAAGTAGTCGACGAAGATCTTGTCCTGGCGATTCTGCTTGCCCATCTTCGCGGAGAAATACTTGGGCAGCGTGCTGGCCATATGCTGCGCGACCGCCTGCGAGAACCCCTTCACCTCGTCCCAGCCGGCCTGCGGCGTAAGCGGAACGACCACATGCAGGCCCTTGCCGCCGCTCGTCTTGCAGAACGATTCAAGACCGAGTTCGGTCAGCAATTCATGCGTCAGGCGCGCGGCCTCCTGCATCCGGTCCCAGCCGAGGCCTTCGCCCGGATCAAGATCGAAGACCATCCGGTCGGGCTTCTCAAGTTTGGCCGCGAGCGCATTCCAGGTGTGCATCTCGATCGTGCCCATTTGCGCCGCGCCCACCAGCGCGCCGACGTTTTCTATCGTGATGAGCGCCGGATGACCAGGATCGATACCCGGATGCTGCTTGACGTTAGGAATCGTCAGCCTCTCGCTGTGCTTCTGAAAGAACAGCTCGCCGCCGATATCCTCCGGCGCACGCACCAGCGACACCGGCCGGTCTTTGAGATGCGGCAGCATCCACGGCGCGACGGACTCGTAGTAGAGGGCGAGATCGAGCTTGCGAGTCCCCGTCGAGGGATCAATCACACGATCGGGATGACTGATCTTCACACCAGCGACAAGCTCGGTACCGGCGGGACTGCGCGTGGCTTTTTTAGCGGCGGTCTTTGTTGCTTTTTTTGATGCTGTCTTCGCTGCTGTTGTCCCGGAAGCCAGCTTGGATTTTCTATTCGGTTTCACCGTCTCGGCGGTCTTCGCCGAGGTTTTTTTCGTCGCCGCTTTCACCGCGCGAGTGGCTTTCGCCGCGCTTTTCGCCGCTGTTTTCTTCGCTGGCTTGGTGTCCTCATCGTTGTCATCGTCCAACGCAACCTCCTTCGTCGATTTCGGCACTTCCTTGACGATCTCACGCGCCGGTTTGTCGTCCCTCAGGCTGACGAACGACGCTTGCCGCACGATCCGTTCCGACGTCCATTCAGCGAAATTGCACTCGGCGACAAGTTCCGGCTTGACCCAATGCACCGGTGTGCGGCTACGCTCTTTCGGCGCGCTGGCGAACGGCATTGTCTTGACCTCGCGTGCATCGAGTTGCTTTTTGACAGCGCGCAGAGTCGATGCATCGAAGCCGCTGCCCACACGTCCTGCGTATTGCAGCTTGCCGTTCGAGTCATAAACACCCAGCAATAACGCGCCAAACTGTCCCCGGCTACCCGTCGGCTCCGAATATCCGCCAACCACAAACTCCTGCCGGCGCCGGCATTTGAGCTTGATCCATGCGCTGCTGCGGCCCGGCGAATAAGTGCTGTCGCGCCGTTTGCCAATAATCCCCTCAAGCGCCATGTCGCAAGCGCTCTTCAGCAGATCATCGACGCTGAATTCGAAATCCGCTGAGAAACGCAGCGCGTCGTCATCGACCGGTTCCAGCAACGCCTGCAAGATCGCGCGCCGCTGTACCAGCGGCACGCCGCGCAGGTCGTAACCGTTCAGGTAGGGGATATCGAAGAAATAGACGGCGATATCTTGCGGACGATTGGCGTCGAAAGCGTTCTGCAGTTTCTGGAAGCTGGGCAGGTCGTTGTCGTCGAGCACGACCGCCTCGCCGTCGAGCCACGCGCTATCGACATCGAGGTGACTCAGCGCCTTGACCTGACGGCTGAACTTGCTGGTCCAGTCATGGCCGTTGCGCGTGAAGATCTGCGTGGATTTCGCTTTCGATGCGGCCTCGCGATCAATCCGCACGAGAATCCTATACCCATCGAATTTTATTTCGTACGACCAATCATCGCTCGATGGCGCCGTGTCCACGAGGGTCGCGAGTTGTGGCTTCATGGTTGCAGGAAGCTTGGCGCGTACAGCGTCCTGGATTGCGGGGTTGTTCGCAAGCGTGCGCAGCGATTCACCGCTCCTGTTCGCCACGATATCCGGCCGTGGCCGCTCCGGGCGCGTGCCTTGATCCTTCACGGCAGGCCGCTTCGGCGGTGGCGCGGCCTTCGTCGTTTTGCTGGTCGTCTTGCTCGCCTTGGCAGCGGTCTTTCGCTCAGTCCTGTCGCGTACTTCACCGTTCTTCGTGCGAGCGCCGAGCGAGTCGCTCATCACGCTGCCAGGCAGCTTGAGCAGCACGTCGTAGTCGGCCTCGTTGCGGGCTTCGTCGTCGCGTTCCTTGATCAGCAACCATTGTTCTTTGTCGCCATTGCCACGCATGTTACTGCGCACGAGCGTCCAGCCGCCGTGGAGCTTGTCGCCGTGCAGGATGAACTTGAGCTTGCCCTTCGCGTACGTTTCACGGGCTTCGTCGATGCTTCCTGCCTGCGGCTCCCACGTCCCGCAGTCCCAAACGATCACGCTGCCCGCGCCGTAATTTCCCTCGGGGATATCGCCTTCGAACGAGCCGTAATCGATGGGATGATCTTCCACGTGCACAGCCAGCCGTTTCACCGATGGATCGAGACTCGGCCCTTTAGGTACGGCCCAGGACTTCAGCGTGCCGTCGAGTTCGAGCCGAAAATCGTAATGAAGACGCCGCGCGTCGTGTTCCTGGATGACGAACGAAAGTGCGCTCTCCTGAACCTTTTTCGCCGTGCGCCGGGCCCGGGCCTTATCAGCTGCCTGGCCGGATGGCTCAGGCGTCTGGTTGAAGCGCCTCATGCGCTGATAGGTGTCCAGTTTATCGGCCATCGGCGGATCGCTTTTCGTGGTGCGTGTAGAGGGGTGAACCAACGCGTAACTCAACGCGCGACGACAGGTTCAAGCGCGTTTGCGGCGCGTTGTTGTCTTGCGTGCAGGTTTGGCCGCCGGTTCCGCGGCGTCGGCGTCAGCCGTGTCGTCTTCGGTGCTGCTGGTGCCTTTAGCGCCCCGCCTCGTCGGCTTCCCTTTCTTCAAGCTGCGCTTCAGCAGTTCCGACAAGTCGAGAATCTCCGCCGACGCCTTGCGCGGCGTGCCTTCTTCCACCTCGGACACCTCCTCCGTCTTCCCTTCCTTAACCTTCTTGTTGACGAGCGCCATGATGTCTTCGCGGAACGTGTCGTGATAATCGTGCGGGTTCCACGTATCGCTCATGTCATCTATTAATCGCTGCGCCATCTCCAGTTCTTTCGGCGATACCCCTGCCTTCTTCGAGTTTTCGTCCGGGAACTTGAAGTCATCGAATTCACGCACTTCATCTGCCCAGCGCAACGTGTTGAGCGCCAGCGCAGGACCCACCGGAATCAACGCGGCCAGATGCTGTTTGTTGTGCAGCACCACGTTCGCGATCCCGACTTTTCCCGATGCCTTCAACGCGTCGCGCAGCAACGCATACACCTTCTCGCCCTTGCGATCGGGTGCGAGGTAATAAGGGGTATCGAGCGAGAGAAACGAAATTTCAGGGGCTTCGACGAACGCGAGGATGTCCACGGTCTGCGTCGATTCCGGATTGGCCGAGCGAATCTCGGCGTCGCTCATCACGACGTATTTGCCCTTCTCATATTCGAAGCCACGCACGATGTTGTCGCGCGTGACGTCCTTACCGGTGTTCTTGTTGAATTGCTTATAGCCGATGGGGTCCATCGAGCGCTTGTCGAGCAGGTTAAAGCCGACCTTCTCCGATTGCGTCGCCGGATAGAGCTGCACGGGGACGTGGACCAGCCCAAAGCTGATCGCACCTTTCCAGATCATGTGTGGCATCGCGAATGACCTTTCCGAAAGCCGCTCTGACGGCGTGACGGGATGAACGATTAACACGCGCCGATAAGCGCATGGTCGTTATCGCGTTGCAGAAAACGTGCCAGATGGAATAAGCGCGCCGGCTTGGGCGAGCACTTTCCGACGCTAGCAGCGCAGCCTCAAACTGCAGGCGCGAAATGCCAGCCTCGGCCGCTTTGCCGGGCGAGACGCTACTTGCGGCTCGCGCTGATCGTGAGCTTTGTGCCGTCGCTGAGTGTGACGCTCTTGTCGGCGCCGCCGGTGGGCATCGTGAAATGGACTAGCTGGCTGAAGAAGTTATCGGTGGGACATTGGAGCTTCTTGCCGCCCACGGTAACGGCGCTTGCCGGGCGCGGCGCGTGGCCCTGGAAACTCAGCTGGACGTCGGCGTCCCCGCTATTCGCGACCACCGCCGCGAAACGGATCTTCACCTGACGCACCGTCGTGCCGCTTGCGTTGCGGATGGAATCCACGTCCGGACATGCATCCGGAACATTCTGTGAGCCGCCGGCAGGCTTGCTTTGCCATGTGAAGTCATCCGTCTGGCCCGAGCGGATCGTGCGCGTTTCCTGCGCGCTGCCCCAGTTCTTCGACGCCATCTTCACCGTGTATTTGATCGGTCCGTCGTTGGCGACTTCCGACAGCACCTTGATGCTGGGCGTCGCATGCGCTGCCGGTTCAACCACGCAAGCCAGCAGCGCCATCACGGCGCCTGCAGCAATCACACGACCTTGCGTAGACCAGCCAACCTGAATAAAACCCGAACGATCGATCATGCGAAAAACCCCTCCGTTTGCAGCCGTCACGCCGGGCATACAGCAACGGCGCCGGGGTGGCCGCGCCGCGCGTGTGGCGCGATCAGTCTAGCGCGACGCGCGCCACGGGCTTCTCATGGGAAACCCGCGGCGCGCGTGCAGCTTGCAACGGATTGGGCGATCGGAACGCCGAGCGAATCAGAAGCCCGTCAGCACCAGTTTGCCGATCGCGCGCCCTTCTTCCAAAAGGCGATGCGCCTCACGCAGGTTCGTTGCGTTGATCTTGCCGAGGTCGCGGCCCAGCGTCGTCTTGATCGTGCCTGCGTCGATCAGTCGCGCCACTTCGGTCAGCAGCTTGTGTTGTTCGAGCATGTCCGGCGTGCCGAACATCGAGCGCGTAAACATGAACTCCCAATGGAACGCGGCGCTTTTTGCCTTCAGCAATTCGACGGGAATCGGCTTGTCGTTTTCGACGATCGAGCAGATGCCCCCTTGCGGTGCAATGACAGAGGCTGCGGCGGGAAAGTGTTTGTCCGTGTCATTGAAGATCAGCACGTAGTCGACTTGCTCGAACCCTGCGTCCTTCAGTTGCTTCGGCATGTCGCCAAAATGGTCAACGATATGATCCGCGCCCAGTTCCGTCGCCCACTTCGCCGATTCCGGCCGCGACGCGGTCGCGATCACCTTCAGCTTCGCCACTTTTTTCGCAAGCTGGATACCGATCGAGCCCACACCGCCCGCGCCGCCCACGATCAACACGGACTTGCCGGCGTCATGTCCTTGCGCCGATACCCCCAGCCGGGCGAACAGCGCTTCCCATGCGGTGATCGTGGTGAGCGGCAAGGCCGCGGCGTGCGAGAAATCGAGCGATTGCGGTTTGACGCCAACAATGCGTTCATCGACCAGATGGAACTCGCTGTTCGTACCCGGCCGCGTGATGCTGCCGGCATAAAAGACGGGATCACCTACCTTGAACAGCGTGACGTCCGGACCGACCGCCTCGACCACGCCCGATGCATCCCAGCCAAGGACACGCGGCGTGTCTTCGACCTTGTCCTTCGGCGCGCGCACTTTTGTGTCGACGGGGTTCACGCCAATCGCTTCAACCTTCACCAGCAGGTCACGGCCGGCCGGCGCGGGTTTGTCGATCTCCACGTCCATCAACGATTCCGGATTCGAGATGGGCAGGTAACGGGTCAGGGCAATGGCTTTCATGAAAAGCTCCTTAAAGGGTTTCAGGCGTTGCTGATGCAATGCATGGACCCGATGTTAAGTGCTTTCAGCTTCGCGCGAAACCGTCATAATCGCTGAAACATTTTATTGAAAATCACGAAGATGACAAAAATAGACGTTCAGAGCGAATTACCCTATAAGGCGCAGTTCGACTTGCTGGACGTCGCGCTGTTCGTGCGGTCGGCGGCTTTATCGAATCTGTCTGCGGCGGGACGGGAATTCGGGTTGTCCGCCGCCGTGGCGAGCGCCCGGCTCGCCCAACTCGAACGGCAGCTTGGCGCGCGGCTTCTGCATCGGACAACGCGGCGTATCAGCGTCACACAGGAAGGCGAGATTTTCATCGAGCACGCCCGCGCGTTGCTCGACGCCGCCGATGCTGCCCGCGCTTCGGTCGGACGCGCGTTCGAGCAACCCCAGGGGCGTTTGCGCGTGACCATGCCATCCTCGCTCGGGCGTCAGCATGTATCGCCGGTCGTTCCTGAATTCTTGCGCCGCTATCCGGGCGTGAGCCTCGACTTGCGCCTGACCGACCAGATAGTCGATCTCGTCGATAAAGGCATCGATCTGGCGGTACGCATTGGCGCGTTAAAAGATTCGACGCTCGTCGCGAGAAAACTCGCCAGCAACCGGCGCGTGTTGTGCGCGTCACCGGCGTATCTCGCTGGGCACGGCATGCCGCGCCACCCCGCCGATCTCACGCAGCACGAGTGCGCGACTCTGTCCGGCCAACGAGACTGGGCGTTCGTCACGCCGACCGGGACCATCGATGTACGCGTGTCGGGCCGGCTCGAGACGGACAACGGCGAAGTCATTCGGGATGCTTTGCTGGCCGGGTTTGGTATCGGGTTGAAATCGACCTGGAGCGTGGCGCCATTTCTGCACAGTGGCGAACTGGTGATCGTACTCGATAGCTATCCGCTCGCGGAAACGGTGGCGATCTGGGCGGTGTACCCGAGCCGGGCATTCGTGCCCCCGAAAACGACGGCATTCATCGATTTCCTGACGGAGCATTTCGGCGATCCACCCTACTGGGACGTGGACCCACAAAGAGTGATGCGGTAGTTGTCATCCCATAAATGCAAATAGGAATTTACGTATTCTTAAAATTTTGGGGGAGCAGGACTATTGCAATGCAATGACGAATTGGAGCTGGCGCGCCCAGTCGTGTGCATCCTTCGGCAATTCATCCTGCTGTCCTCGTGTTTGTGGTTTTTTCAGCCAACAGCACTTATAAATTTTGGGTGTACAAATAATTATTGTACTCACCGTTATTTGGGGGTACATTATTCATGGGCATTTCGTATAACGTCCCAAAGAGTGAAGCAAATATCCAGGAGCGAGGTCTGTCTTTCGAGGCGGTCCGCGACTTTGTCATGTCGAGTGCCCTGATTGTTGAAGATTGTCGCAACGCGTATATCGAGCGCAGGTTTCAGGCTCTCGGTTTAATAGCCGACCGGCTACACATGCTGGTTTTCACGCCACGCGGCAACAAAATTCACGTTATTAGTTTGCGGAAGGCGAACTCTCGCGAGGTAAAGCAGTATGAGCAAGCAGAACAAGGAAGAAGTGCCAGACGAGAACCCCGAATGGGGTGAGGCGGAATTCGCCCGTGCACGGCCGGCAGCGGACGTGTTGCCGGAACTCTACGGGCACGAACGAGCGACTGAAATTCTGCGCCCGCGCGGACGACCGAAGCTGGAAAATCCGAAGTTACCCATCAAATTGCGCATCGACCCGGACGTAGTCGACGCTTATAAAGCGCAAGGCGAAGGCTGGCAAACGCGAATGAACGCCGCATTGCGCGACTACGCGAAATCGCATGGATTGATGCGTTGAAATTTGGGTGAGTAAGTGAGTAAAGGCGCGCCATTCAGGGCGCCTTTACCCACCTTCACTCCACCCTCACCGGCGCCTTCACAAATCCCCGAAACCGCGCCCGGGACGCGCGCACCGGCTCCCCCGCGAGCCCATAATTTGGAAACCGCGCAATAAACCGCCCGATCGCAATACGCGCCTCCAGCCGCGCCAGCGACAACCCCGCGCACTGATGAATCCCGAACCCAAACGCAAGATGCCGATTCGGCTCGCGACAGATATCGAACTGATCCGCGGCCTCAAACTGCTCCGGGTCGCGATTCGCCGCCCCGATGCACAACGTCACCGGCGTCCCACGCGCCACCGGGATCCCGGCAATCTGCGTATCCGCCGTCGCGATCCGGTTGCCAAGCTGGTTTGAGCTTTCGTAGCGCAAACACTCCTCGATCGCACTCTCGATCAACACCGGATCGGCAGATAACCGCGCTCGCTGCTCCGGCCATTGCGCTAGCAGCACGATGCCGTTGCCGATCAGATTGGTAGTCGTCTCGTGCCCCGCGTTCAGGATAAAAATGCAGTTGTGCAGCAGTTCAGCTTCGTCCAGGCGCTCTCCGTCGGCCTCGCTTTGAATCAGCCGTGTGAGCACGTCATGCTGCGGATCGCCGGGATGGGCACGGCGCCGAGCAACGAGTGTCACCAGATAATCGATGAAATCGGCTACCGCCCGATTACCCCGCGCTTCCTGCTCCGGGTTGAGCGCAGGTTCCAGTGCGCCGAGAATCGCGAGCGACCAGTCACGCAATGGCGCGCGTTCGTCGTGCGGCACGTCGAGCAAATTTCCGATCACCTCAACCGGAATCGCCGACGCGAAATCATCGATCAAATCGATCTCACCGCGAACCGCAGCCTGGTCGAGAAGACCATCGATCAGATGCACAAGACCCGGCTCCATTGCTGCGATTGCGCGGGCCGTCAGCGCCCCCGCGATCAGTTTGCGCACCCGCGTGTGCCGCGGCGGATCGTTGAATACAAGGCTTGTCGTGTGATGCGCGAACAGCGGAGTGTGGACGCCATACTTCGGGCCAAATTCAACGGTCTTGTCCGAACTGAAGGTTTTCGGATCGCGATACACAGCCTGAACGTCCCGATAGCGCGTGAGAAAAAGCGAGCCATCCGGCATTGTCTTGATCGGCTCCCTGGCGCGCAGCGCGTCGTAGACCGGGTACGGGTCGGCGTAAAACGCGGCGTCGAGCATGCGCAGATCAAAGTCGAGCGCGCGTTCATTCGGGGTCATGCCTGTCTCCATCGTTTTATCGACAGCCATCATAGCGGCGCGGCGCGCACGTCCGCCATCGGTCGGGACCATTACAATGACGGGTCTCGCATTGCGGGTCTCGATTGTTCCCACTGCTATTTTTCTCGCTCTTCGCCCGTCATGAACCTTGTCATCCAAAGTCTCGATCCGATCGCCGAGTCCCATCTGAAGCCGCTCACCGCCCTCGCTCGCTCGCAGCATTCCGAACGCGCGGACGCCGGCGGGGTGTTGCGGCTGAGCGGCGCCGATCCGCTGCAGCGCCCGGATATCGATGCGTATTGCGGCACGCATCGGCTGGATTACGCGTTCATTGACCCCGCGCGGCGCCTGAGTGACTTCGGCCTCGTCGCCATGGACATGGATTCGACGCTGATCACGATCGAATGTATTGACGAGATCGCCGATTTTTGCGGATTGAAGGCAGAGGTCGCGGCGATCACCGAAGCGTCGATGCGCGGCGAGATCAAGGACTTCAACGAGAGCCTGACGCGACGTGTCGCGCTGTTAAAGGGGCTGGAAGCAAGCGCGCTGGAACGGGTTTATGACGAGCGGCTGCGTTTGTCGCCGGGTGCAGAAATCATGCTCGCGGGAGCGAAGGCAGCGGGATTGAAAACCCTGCTGGTATCCGGCGGTTTCACGTTCTTCACCGAGAAACTGAAGGCGAGGCTCGCGCTTGATTTCACGCACGCGAATACGCTTGAAATAGTCGATGGCAAGCTGACCGGGAAGGTCACCGGCGAGATCGTCAATGCTGATGTCAAAGCGCGCACGTTGCGTGAAACATGTGCGCAACTGGGTATTGATCCGCAACGGTCTATCGCCATGGGCGATGGGTCGAACGACCTGAAGATGATGGCCGAAGCGGGGTTGTCGGTCGCGTTCCGCGCGAAGCCGGTGGTTCGCGAAGCAGCTGGGCTGGCGTTGAACTTCGTGGGACTGGACGGGTTGCTGCGGCTGTTTTGAGCGGGCTCGTATTTCGAGAAAAGGGCTAGGTCTGAGACTCGGCCCTGTTTCGATCAATGAATTTACCCCTTCAACCCTGCCAACGCCCGCTCCAGATCCGCCTGCAGATCAGCCTGATCTTCCAGCCCGATATAAAACCGCACCAGTACGCCGTCGTGCGGCCAGTCCCCGGCGGTGCGCATCGATTTGATGTCGTACGGCATCGCGAGACTATTCGCACCGCCCCAGCTCCAACCGATCGCGAAGTTTTCCAGCGCTTCGACGAAGGTATCGATTTGCGCGGGGCTGTAGCGTTTGTCGAAGACCACGGAGAACAGTCCACCCGCCCCCGTGAAATCGCGCTTGAAGAATTCATGGCCCGGGCAATCCGCCAACGCCGGATGCAACACCACCGAAATTTCCGGCCGCGTCTTGAGCCAGTGAGCCAGCGACAGCGCCGTCCGGTCATGCGCGTCAAAGCGGATTTGCATGGTCGGCAGACTGCGCAGCACGAGCGAACAGTCGTCCGAAGACACGCCAATCCCCATGCGCATCCGCGCGCTCTTCAATTTCATGTGGACAGCTTTGTCGGCGGTAATCGTCGCACCCATCAGGATATCGCTCGCGCCGGACTGGTACTTCGTCAGCGCCTGCACCGAGATATCGACGCCATGCTCGAACGGTTTGAATGCGAGACCGGCCGAATACGTATTGTCGAT
>Ga0302314_10013602_pt1 | contig 13966 bp, 13 predicted proteins | sample III_Palsa_N2_3_FD_200533 | JGI IMG/M metagenome (GOLD analysis project Ga0302314, IMG submission 200533) | Peat permafrost microbial communities from Stordalen Mire near Abisko, Sweden - III_Palsa_N2_3 | ecosystem: Environmental > Terrestrial > Soil > Palsa > Peat permafrost | place: Sweden... | reverse complement strand
TGGGTCGGGGGTATCAACTCCCCGGGAGACATCAGCGCCTACGCTCGATCAGATGGCCTAAACCACTGCCGCTCAGGGGAATGATTAACAGCCGTGGGACGTATCCACGGGTGGCCCGCCACCCTTACCGAGCCGGACCTTCTCGACGAGCGTGTCGCGCTCCGGCCGGTGCGCGTTTCCGACGCGCGCGCCTGGCGTGAAATCAGGGTGCGGAACGCGGCCTGGCTGCGGCCCTGGGAGCCGACCAACCCGGAAACCCCGCTGCACCGCTCGTCGATCGGGCCCTACGTCTCCATGGTGCGGACGATGCGGCGCGAGGCCAAGCAGGGAATCGCGCTGCCCTGGGTCGTCTGCTACAACGGCCAGTTCGCCGGGCAGCTCACCGTCGGGTCCATCGTCTGGGGCTCGTCGCGGTCGGGCCAGATCGGCTACTGGATCGACGAGGCCTTCGCCGGGCGCGGCATCACCCCGACCGCCCTGGCGCTCGCGGTCGACCACTGCTTCCGGGTCATGGGCATGCACCGGCTCGAGGCGTCCATCCGGCCGGAGAACGTCGCGTCGCGCCGCGTCGTGGAGAAGCTCGGGTTCCGCGACGAGGGCATCCGGGTGCGCCAGCTGCACATCAACGGCACCTGGCGGGACCATATCTGCTACGCGATCACCGCCGAGGAGGTGCCGGCCGGCATGCTCCCCCGCTGGCGGAGCTCCCTGGCCGCGTCGCGCTCCGGGGGGTGATGGGCGTGGCCTGCCTGATTTTTGCTAGATTTACCACAGCTGGGTCCCTCATCGCGGAACTTTGCTGCTGATATTCGCGACACGCCGGGCGGATGCTCGTTATCCGCGGTCGCGCCCTTTACGCTGCGTTACATGCCCGGTGCCGAAAACCGAGGGGAGGCACGCGCCCTATGAGCAGCGCGATCCTCTACCTGGCGATCGTCGCGATCTGGGCCTGCGTGCTCATTCCGCGGTGGCTGCGGCGCGATTCCGCGCCCGGCGCGGCCGTCGCGTTCGCCGACGCCCCCGACGCTTCCCCCGTCGTTGCCGATTCCGCCACCGGCAGCGATTCCGGTGCGGGCACTGGTGCTAACCCTGACTCTGGCTCGGGGGCCGGCGACGTCCCGCGGCCGCTGCCGGCCGCGCGGCCCGTGCCCGCGCTGACGCCGGCGAACGGCGAGGAGTCGCGGCGGCGCATGCTGGCGGCCCGCCGTCGGCTGCTCGGCATGCTGATCCTCCTCGAGGCCGCGGCGATCTCCCTCGCGGTCATCGGGCTGGCCGCCATGTGGGTGGTCGTCCCGCCCACGATCATGCTCGTCGGGTACCTGCTGCTGCTCCGCGAGGCGGCGCAGGCCGACGCGGAACACGCGCAGCGGGAAGCCGCGGCTATCGGCCGTGCTCGCGCTCGTGCCCAGGCGCCGGCCCGGTCGCGGCCGGCCGGCCGGGTGCGGGCCGGACAGCACCCCACGCGAGACGAGGGCATCCCGCTGGCCGGGGTCGCGGCCCCGGCGACGGGCTCATCCCCCAGCGCGGCCGAGCTCGTGGCGAAGTTCGCCGCCGCACCGGTCCCGGCCGACTACGAGGACTCGGGCCGGGACTTCGCCCCCGGGCTGGCGGGCAAGTACACCACCTCGAACACCGACGCCTCGAACACCGACGACGACCTCGCTGAGCCCGCTGAGCTCGCCGACGAGGACCACTACGGCTACGAAGAGCCCCGGCTCCGCGCCGTCGGCGACTAGCCGTCCGTCACTTCCGTCACTTCCCTCGCACGCCTCACCCGTCGGATGCGCGAGCAGCCCGTAAAGTTTGCTAGGCTGGCACTCGTTCCTAGGGGCTATAGCGCAGCCCGGTAGCGCACCTCGTTCGCATCGAGGGGGTCAGGGGTTCGAATCCCCTTAGCTCCACCCAAGTTCAACGGCCGGTTCCGATCTCGGAACCGGCCTTCTTACTGCGCGCCGGGACCCGTCCGGGCAGGCAGCCCATGATCACGAAGAGAAACACGCTGTACGGTGACAAACCCTTCGTGATCATGAACCGGACGCGAGGCGGCGGCCGGAAAGCCTTGCGGGCAACGGGAACCGGCGCTTTATCAGCCATGTACGACGGCATCTGGCATCCCGCGACACACCGGTACTAACTCGTAATGATTTCGTGAGGTTTCCGCGAACCGGTTGAGACATGTCCGTTACCTTCACTACGGTGAAGCCCAGCCTCACGTTTTACCTGGTGAGGTAGCAGAGAACGGAGCGTGACAGCATCGTGGCCAAGCGCCTAGCGAGAACCACCTATGTCCGGCGTGGCGCCGTACTGACGGCCGCTCTCGCGGTCGTCAGCGGGGTTGCTTTCTACGCCGGTTCCGGGGCGGGTGCCGCGTCAGCGCCGACCATCAGCCAGGTGCAGTCCGAGATCAACAGCCTCCAGGCCCGGGTCGACAAGCTCGGCGAGCAGTACGACGCGGCCGGCCAGCAGCTCACGGCGGCGAAGACCCAGCTCAGCCAAGTGAGCAAGGAGACGAACAAGGCCCAGGCGAAGTACAACACCGCCAGTGCCGGGCTCACCGCGATCGCGGTCGCGGAGTACGAGAACTCCAACTCGTCGTCGGTCCTCGGCCTGCTCAGCTCGGGCAACCCCAGCTCGGTACTCGCCCAGGCGTCACTCGTCCAGCAGGTCGCGGGCACGCACAACCTGGAAGCGGCCCAGTTCCTCACCTCGGCCCAGGAACTCGCCGCGATCCGCCTGCAGCGGCAGCACACCGAGATGGGCGTCGAGCAGATCAAGTCGCAGCTCTCCACCGAGAAAGCCTCCCTGACCAAGCTGCTCACCAGCAAGCAGGCCACGCTCGACAGCCTCACCGCGGCGCAGCAGGAGCAGGTGGCCGCCAACTCCGTCGGGGCCACGACCTCCACGTCGGCGGAGCCCGGGGCCACGCCGGTCACCTACACCGGGCCGACGACGACTCAGGCCGACAAGGCCGTCGCCTTCGCCTACGCGCAGATCGGCAAGCCGTACGTCTGGGGCGCCACCGGCCCCGACTCCTTCGACTGCTCCGGACTCGTCCAGGCCGCCTGGGCCGCGGCCGGCCTGTCCATCCCCAGGACCACCTACGAGCAGTGGGCCGACCTGCCGCACATCCCGGTCGCGGACATGCAGCCCGGCGACCTGATCATCTACAACTCCGAGGGCCACGTGGGCATGTATGTCGGCAACGGCTACATCATCGACGCGCCGACCTCCGGTCTCGACGTCGAGCGAATCCCCTACGACACGTCCTGGTACGCCGACAACGAGGACGGGGTTCTCGCTCCCTAAGCGGCCCGGCTGACTCCCCTTAGCTCGCCACGGTGCGCGAGTCGCGGATCCCCCCCACGCGGCTCGCGCACCGTTGGCGTTTAATACGAGTTTCCGCCTCAATACTCGCATTTCGCTCAGCTCTCCCGTATAACCACGGTAGCCGTGAATACCGACCCATGGGGAGTTGGCTTGCGCATGCGCGTGTTTCACCGTCCGCTCAAAGCTGGCGGGGCCGCCATGCTGGGCCTGGCCGCCGTCGCGCTCACCGGCGCGCTCGGCGCCGCCCAGCCGGCGATCGCCGCCACGTCCGCCACGTCCGCCGCATCCGTTGTTACGCCGCGGCTGACGGCGATCGAGGGCAGCCTGCTTCCCCGGACGGACAAACCGGTCGGCGCGTATACCGCGTCGAGCATGTCGGTCGAGGTCGCGCTGGCGCCCCGGAATGAGGCCGGGCTCAACCGGGAGCTCACCGAGGCTTACTCCGCCGGCAGCGGCCAGTATCACGACTGGCTGGGCCAGGGGCAGTTCGACGCCCGCTACGCCCCGGCGGCTGCCGTCCGCGCGTCCATCGCCCGCTACCTGCGCGGTCAGGGCTTGAGCGTGGCCGCGACGGACTCGCCCTTCCTGCTCCGGGTCACCAGCTCGAGCGCGAAGATCGAGACGGCTTTCCACACGGCGCTGAGCAGCTACGCCGCGGCCGGCGGCGTCCGCTACTTCGCCAACTCCACCCAGGTCCGCCTGCCCGCGGCGATCGCCGCGGACGTGCAGGGCGTCGTCGGTCTGTCCAACACGGTGCGGCTGCGCTCGCAGGCCATCCGGCCGTCCGGGAAGGCCGGAAAAGACGGCAAGGCCGGCTCGTCTACCGCGAGCTGCGAGGCCAGCTACCCGACCACCGACGAGCTCTTCGCCTTCACCAACAAGGGCACCGCCTTCCCCGACGGGTACGGCGGCGCCCCCGGCTGCGGCGGCCTGACCCCGGCGCAGACCAACTCCATCTACGGGGCGCCGGCCGCCAGCCCGCGCACCGAGGGCGCCGGGGTGAACGCCGCCGTCTTCGAGCTGTCCGGCTACCAGCCATCGGATATCGACGCCTGGGCCCAGTACTTCTACGGTGACGGCTACCAGCCGAACCTCACCCAGGTCAACGTCGATGGCGGCCCGCTGAGCAAGTACTGCCCGAAGGGCGACAAGTGCGAGGCCGATTACTCGGGCGACATCGAGGTGGACGCGGACATCGAGCAAGAGCTGGCGGTAGCCAAGGACGCTCACGTCTACGTCTACGACGCGCCCAACGACGAGACCGGGCAGACGTCCCTGGACGAGTACGTCAAGATCGCGAACCAGGACGTCGCGGCCACGGTCAGCACCAGCTGGGGCGTGTGCGAGAAGTCCGCGGGCAAGGCCTATGCCGAGGCCGAGAACACGATCTTCGAGCAGATGGCGCTGCAGGGCCAGAGCGTGTTCGCCGCCGCGGGCGACAACGGCGCGTTCGACTGCCTCGGCTATGACGGCAAGGGCGTCAACGTCGACGACCCGGAGGCGCAGCCCTGGGTGACCAGCGTCGGCGGCACCTCGCTGGAGAGCGACAACCCGGGCACGAACCCGAGCCCCGGCTACCCGGCGAGCGGCACCGAGACCGTCTGGAACGTCGACAACCTCTGCAGCGACCAGCCGAGGACCGAGACCAACGACGACCTCGGCGGCTACTACTGGTGCGGCGCGGACGGGACCGGGGCCGGCGGCGGCGGGTCAAGCGAGTTCTGGGGCGAGCCCTTCTACCAGAAGGGCCCCGGCGTGATCAGCCAGGACACCACCTACGGCAAGTCGTCGTGCGCGCTGGCCAGCGGGAGCGGTACGCCGTGCCGCGAGGTGCCGGACATCTCGGCCAACGCCGACGAGTACACCGGCTACGCCGAGTACTGCACGGGCAGCAAGGCGACCAAGAACAGCACGTGCGCGACGTTCGCCCACGGCGGCGGCTGGTTCGCGATCGGCGGCACCAGCCTGTCGACCCCGCTGTGGGCGGCGCTGATCACCGACCGGGACAGCTACCGCGGCGTTCGCGCCGGCAACGTCAACCCGCTGCTCTACGGCTGGCTCGACACCAACCCCTGCCAGTATTTCAACGACATCACCGGCACCGGGAGCCTGCAGCAGGCCGCGACCAACAACGGCCGGTTCCCGACCACGCCCGGCTACGACGAGGCCACCGGCGCGGGCACGCCGAAGTTCGCCGCGATCATCACCAGCTGAGCACAGCATTTTCAGCTGACCACAGGGTTACCGAAAAACACAGCACCACCAGAAAGCACAGCACTCCCGCGAGCGCGGGGACGGTACTCCCGTCCCCGCGCTTTCGGTTTTCTTTATGATTGCTTAAGTTTTAGTTATTGCGAATAAGTTAATACTTGTCCCGACTTGTTCCTAACACCTCCTCACTGCCCGTATAACCATGGATAACTTTCGTAACGAGGAGGTAAGGATGCGTTTCCTCCACCGCCCGCTCTGGGCAGGCGGCGCAGCCGTACTCGGGCTGGCCACGATCGCGCTCACCGGCGCGTTCGCCGGCGCCCAGGCGGCGACCACGGCCCGGCCGGCGCTCACCCCGCAGCTCACCCAGCGGCTCACCGCGATCGGGAACAGCCTGCCGGCCACGACCGACCGCCAGGCCGGCGCCTTCACCGCGTCGAGGATGTCGGTCGAGGTCTCGCTGGCGCCGCGGAACGCGGCCGGGCTCGCCGCCGAGCTGCAGGGCCTCTACGCCAAGGGCAGCCCCGAGTACGGCAAGTTCCTGGCCAGGGGCCAGTTCGACGCCCGGTACGCGCCGGCCAGCGGCACCCGGGCCGCCGTGACCGGTTACCTGCGCGGCCAGGGCTTGAGCGTGGCCGCGACGGACTCGCCCTTCCTGATCAGCGTCACCGGCTCGAGTGCGAAGATCGAGACGGCTTTCCACACGGCGCTGCGCGACTACGTCGGCCGCCAGGGCGCTCGCTACTACTCCAACTCCGAGCCGGTCAGCCTCCCGGCGTCGATCGCCCCCGGCGTGCAGGGCGTCGTCGGCCTGTCCAACACCGTGCGCCTGCATAACGGGATCATCCGGCCGCTCACGACGACGGCCAAGACGAGCGCGTCGTCGGCCGACTGCGAGACCGGCTACCCGACGACGGCCGAGCTCTTCTCCCTGATCAGCAACGGCACCACCTTCCCCTACGGGTACGGCGCGGGCCCCGGCTGCAGCGGCCTGACCCCGACGCAGACCAACTCGATCTACGGGGCGCCCAACGCCGGGACGCGGGTCAAGGGGGCCGGCGTCACCGCCGCGGTCTTCGAGCTCTCCGCCTACCAGCACTCCGACATCGACACCTGGGCGAAGAACTTCTACGGGGCCGGCTACACCCCGCCGCTCAAGGACGTGACCGTGGACGGCGGCCCGCTGGCCCCGGTCTGCCCGACCGGCGACACCTGCCCGGCCGACGAGAACGGCTACGCCGGTGACATCGAGGTCGACGCCGACATCGAGATGGAGCTGACGATCGCGCCCGACGTCAGCCACCTGATCGTCTACAACGCGCCGAACGACGAGACCGGCCAGACCGAACTCGACGAGTACAGCGCGATCGCCAACTCCGATGCCGCCTCCACGATCAGCTCGAGCTGGGGCGAGTGCGAGAACGACGCCGGCGCGAGCTACGCCCAGGCCGAGAACACCGTCTTCGAGCAGATGGCGATGCAGGGGCAGAGCATGTTCAGCTCGGCCGGCGACACCGGCGCGTTCGAGTGCATCCGCTCCGACGGCACGACGATCGTCAACGGCCTCGACCCGGCCTCCCAGCCCTGGGTGACCAGCGTCGGCGGCACCTCGCTGGAAAGCGACAACCCCGGCACCAACCCGGCCCCCGCCTACCCGGCGAACGGCACCGAGACCGTCTGGAACGTCGACAACCTCTGCAGCGAGCAGGCCGACGCCGCGGACAACGACAACCAGGGCGGCTACTTCTGGTGCGCGAACACCGGCGCGGGCGGCGGCGGGTCGAGCCAGTTCTGGGGCCGGCCGTCCTACCAGAAGGGCCCGGGCGTCACCAGCAAGACCACCGTCTACGCCAACGGCTCGACGAACTGCTCGCTGGCCAAGACCGGGACGCCGTGCCGTGAGGTGCCCGACGTCTCGGCCAACGCCGACGCCTACACCGGGTACGCCGAGTACTGCACGGGCAGCGCGGCCACGCCGGAGAGCTACTGCGCCACCTTCAGCGGCAGCGAGCCGGTGCCCGGCTGGTTCCAGATCGGCGGCACCAGCCTGTCGTCACCGCTGTGGGCCGCGCTGATCACCGACCGGGTCGCCTACACCGGCAAGCGCGTCGGCAACATCAACCCGCTCGTCTACACCTGGCTGGACACCGACCCGGGCAAGTACTTCAACGACATCACCGGCCAGGGCCGGCTGCAGCAGGCCGCGACCAACAACGGCCTGTTCCCGACCACGCCCGGCTACGACGAGGCCACCGGCGCGGGCTCGCCCAAGTTCGCCGCGATCATCACCGGCTAGGAAGGACAAGTCACAATCCGCGAGGAGAACGGGCCGGGCCGTCTGTCGGTCCGGCCCGTTACCGTTTCACGCCGCGTCGGCCTCCGGGATGTCGAGGTACACCACGTCCCTGGCCACCCGGGCCAGGCGCCCGGAGAGGCTGCCGGGGCGGCTCACTACCGTGACCCAGACGCCGCGGTCGGCCAGGCTGGCGGCGGCGTCGAAGAACCCGCCGTCGCCCGACCCGATCACCACGTGGTTGAACCGGGCGGCGACGTTCTCGTGCAGCAGCACGTCGAGCAGCTCGAGGTCGGCGCCGTTCGGGCCCGACCTGACCCGGTAGCGGGCGTGCGGCCAGCCGAGCGCGGCGTTGAGCAGGCCGAGGTGGCTGGCCGCCATCACCACGTGGTCATCCGCTCCGCACCCCAGCTTCGTCATGTACCAGTCCTGGACCTCGGTCACCTGGCCGAGGCTCGGGATCGGCGCGCCCGCCAGGTTCTCGATGTCCACCAGGTGGAGCGCGCGTTCGGGGAAGCGCCACTGGTAGCTGGCCTGCTGGTGCAGCTGTCTGACCTTGCCAACTCTGGCCGGCACACGCATGGCACTACACCTCCTAGGCGTTCCCCACGTTCCGGGGTATGAGCAATCCCCGTGGTGTGGTTCGATACCCGCTAAGCCATGCGCCAACCGCATGGGAGCCATGGATAGCCCGCATGGATCCGGGTACAGTGCCGTTCGTGAGCTTGACCGCTGTCCGCGATGAGCTCGTCGGCACGATGGAGGAGACCCTCCGGATCGCCCGGCGGCTCGCGGAGAACGCCCGTGATACCCAGGTGCCCGTGGCCGAGCTCGTCGCCCAGGCCAGCATGCTCGGCCGGCTCGACGAGCGGCGCGAGGAGCTGATCGGCCAGCTGCGCCGGGCGGCGAGCGCGGGCATCCGCGCCTCGCGGCCGGGGCCGCCGATCCGGGCGGTCGTCCTCGCCGCCCTCGACGAGCTCGGCTGGCCGCAGAACGCCCGGTTCCTCGAGGAGTACCTGTGGGCCAAGTGCCAGCTGCAGCTGGACAGCCGGGCGTTCGCGTCGCTCCGCCGCGACGAGCTGCGGGCCTGGCGGCGGTCGCCGGGCGCGCGGGCCGCCTACATCGTGCCCGCGCTGAACCCGGACGGGTCGGCCAACCCGCGCTGGCTCACCAGCTCCGCCTGGGGGCTGGAACGCCGGGTGGTCGCCTCGGAGCACACCGAGCGGCTGTTCGACCTGCAGAAGATCCTGGCCCTGCGCGTGCGCGGCTCGCGCGGCCCGCTGGGCACCCTGCTCGAGCGGTGCGCGGCCCAGATCCTGGCCATCGACCCGCTCCCGGTCTCGGCGACGGCCGCCGCGACCAGCAAGTGGCGCAGTCACGTCCGCGCCCACGCCGCCGCCCTCATCGAGGCGGTCCGTCCCCCCGACGACCATGACCGCAGCCGGATCGCCGCCGAGCTGGCCGGCCGCCCGGCCCACGACCTGGTCTGGGGCCGCAAGGCCGGGCCGGCGAGCTGACCGCCGGGCCGGCCGCCGATCAGGCCAGGCGGCGCTCGGCCGCCCAGCGGGTGAGCTGGTGGCGGGAGGAGAGCTGCAGCTTGCGCAGCACCGAGGAGACGTGGCTCTCCACCGTCTTGGCCGAGATGAACAGCTCCTTGCCAATCTCCCGGTACGTGTAGCCCTGGGCGATCAGCCGGAGCACCTCGCGCTCGCGGTTGGTGAGCTGGTCGAGCTCGGGGTCGAAGGAGGGCCTGACGTCCGGGGCCGCCGGGGCCGCGGCGAACGCGTCGAGCACGAACCCGGCCAGCCGGTGCGAGAACACCGCGTCGCCGTCCGCCACCCGCCGGATCGCGTCGGCCAGCTCGGCGGTGGAGATCGTCTTGGTGACGTAGCCCCGGGCGCCGGCCCGGATCACCGCGATCACGTCCTCGGGCGCGTCCGAGGCGGACAGGGCGAGGAACCGCACCTCCGGGTGGTCGCGCACGACCGCGGCGATCACCGCCTGGCCGCCCCCGCCGGGCAGGTGCACGTCGACCAGGACCACGTCCGGCACGACCCGCCCGATCAGCTCGATGGCCGGGGCCACGTCCTCGGCCTCGCCCACCACCTCGACCTGGCGGCCGAGCTCGGCCCGCACGCCCGAGCGGAACAGGCCGTGGTCATCGACCAGGACCACCCGCGGCGGCGCGGCGGCGTCGGCGCTCATCGCCGCTGACCGCTCATCGGCGGGACCGGCCCGCCGGGCTTGACCGTCCGCGGCAGCGTCAGCGTCACCTTTGTCCCCTCTCCCGGAGCCGACTGCACGGTGGCCTCGCCGCCGTGCCTGGTCATCCGGCCACGGATCGACTCCGCGACGCCCTTGCGGTCGGCCGGCACCGCCTCCGGGTCGAACCCCTTGCCCCGGTCCCGGACCGCGACGGCCACCTTATCCGGTTCGACCTCGGCGAACAGCGAGATCACGCTGGCCCCCGACCACTTGGCCGCGTTCACCGTTGCCTCGCCGGCCGCGGCCAGCAGGGCGCTCACGTGCTCGTCGAGCGGGCAGTCGCCGACCGTCACCACCTCCACCGGGACCCCGTGCCTGGCCTCGACGTCCTGCTGGATCCGGCGGACTCCCTCGGCCAGCGAGGTCACGTCGGTTTCCCCCGGGGCACGCCCCTCGAACAGCCAGGACCGCAGCTCGCGCTCCTGGGCGCGGGCGAGCTGCACGACCGCCGCCGGGTCGTCGGCCCGCCGCTGGATCAGCGCGAGGGTCTGCAGCACCGAGTCGTGCACCTGGGCGGCCATGTCGGCCCGCTCCTCGGCCCGCGCCCGGGCCTGCCGCTCGAGCATCAGGTCACGGACGATCCGCAGCCACCAGGGGCCGAACAGCAGCACGAGGCCGGCGGCGAGCAGGACGAACCCGGCGAGCGGGGCGAGCAGCGCTATCTTGACGCGCAGGCTCAGCAGGGTACTCAGGCCCGCGATGAGCAGGGCGCCGGAACCGATGAACCGCAGTTGCGTGCCGCGCCGCGACCGGCCGTCGCCCGAGGACCACAGGCTCTCGAGCGGCTGGACCAGGCGCCGGATCACCGCCTGCTCGGTCTCGCCCGCGTTCCGGCAGATGAGCGTCAGGCAGAACACGCTGATCACCTGGGGCCAGCCGTAGACCGCGATCGACCCGTCGTTGAGCGCGCCGGACAGCGCCAGGAACACGCCGAGCAGCGACGCCAGGGCGATGGCCAGCGCGATACCGCGCGAGTCGTGCCGCGCCCGGGAGCCGATGCTGGTCTCCTCGCCCCGGGCCGGGATCAGCAGCCAGCCGACGAAGTAGAAGGGAACGGCCGAGCCCGAGGTGAACAGGGTCGCGACGACCCAGGCGATCCGCACCGTGTTGGGGCGGAAGCCGGCCCGGGCGCCGATGCCGGCCGCGACGCCGCCGCCGAGCCGGTCGTCCGGGTCACGGCGCAGCGGGCCGCCGTCCCCGCGGTCCCGCAGCCGCCGGACCCGGGCCGGCCAGTCGGCGTGCTCGTGCCAGTCCGCCTGGGCGTGCCAGTCGGCCTGGGCGCGCCAGTCATGGCGGCCGGACCGGCGGCGAGACCGGGCCGCCGGCCACGTCGGCTCGCCTTGCTCCTGGACGCCACGTTCCCGCACAGCACCATCATCCCCCGGCGGGACCCCCTGTGGACATCCGGATTTTCCCTGAGCCCGGCCACGGCCGTCTCAGGGTAGGCGCCCGGGTAAGGGCGGCGGGGGTAGGGGTTGAGCCCGGGCCTTTCCCGATACCCCCGCGCGGCCCGGGGACGAAGACTTAAGCCATGAGCACTTACACAGACAGCACGCAGCAGCAGCCCACCGACTCCACCGAGTCCACCTCCAGCCCGCGGCCCCTGGGCCCGCGGCCCCTGTTCCGCCGGGCCTACGACGGGCGGATGCTGGGCGGCGTCGCCGCCGGCATCGCCGACTACTTCGCGGTCGACGTGACGATCGTCCGGGTCGCCTTCGTCGTCCTTACCTTCCTCGGCGGCGCCGCCGTCCCGATCTACCTGGCCCTCCTGCTGCTCGTCCCGGAAGAGGGCAGCGACGAGTCCATCGCCGCGTCGCTCCTCGACTCCTTCCAGCACGGCACCCGCTAGCCCGCGTAACCCGAACAGGAGCACCCGTCATGCCTGTCTCAGCAAGCTCAGCGTCCCAGCAGTGGACGCGCCGCATCCGCAACTCAGACGAGCACCTCCGCGTCTCCGACGTCGAGCGCAACGCCGTCGCCGAGCGGCTGTCGGCCCATTACGCCGACGGCCGCCTCGACCAGGCCGAGTTCGACGAGCGGGTCAGCCGGACGATGTCGGCCAAGACGCGCGGCGACCTGGCCGGCCTCTTCGACGACCTGCCCGATCCGGAGCAGCCCCCGCGGGCCTATGGCCCGGCCGGGCCGGTCGGCCCGCCGATCCCCCGCCGGCCCCGCCGCGGGGGCGGGATCATCCGCCCGGTCTTCCTGCTGGTGATGGTCATCGTGGTCGCCTCGATCGCCTGGCACGCCGTCACCGCCTTCTACATCCCGTGGTTCCCGATCGCCGTCGTCCTCGCGATCGCCCTCCTGGTCGCCCGGTCCTCGCGCCGCCACCGGTGAACCGCGACAGGTTGATAACCGATAATTAGGCGAAGGGGGCGGCCCAGCGGAACGGGTCTGTGACAGACTCCGGTCTGCACCACGACGAGCGAATTCAGGCAGGTGAGGATGAGCTTCTGCCCCACGTGCGGACAGCGGCGTACGGGCGACAGCCGGTTCTGCGGCGGGTGCGGACACGAGTTCCGCGAGCCCGCCGCGGCCCATGAGGACACCGCGGTCGCGACGGACAGCGCGGTCCCCCTGGAGGCGGTCACCCCGGAGGCCGCGATGCCCGCGGACACCGCGATCCCGGAGGACGTCACCCGCTGGGACGTGCCGGCCGACGCCACGCGCCTGGAGGCGTCGGCCGCTAGCCCGGCACCGGCACCGGCACCGGCACCGGATGAGCCTGACCCGTTCGCGCGCTGGTTCGCGCCCGACCCGCCGGCACCGCCGCCGCCCGCGCCGCTCCCGTCCCGGGCCGAGCCCCCGGGACGGTGGCAGGCCGCGGCCACCGAGCCGCCCGGCCGGTGGCAGACGGCGGACACCGTATACGCCGCGCCCGGCCAGGCCGGGTACCCGCCGCCCGCTGGGCCGGGGCCCGCTTTCCCGCCGCAGGGACCGGGTTATCCCCCGCCCAAGCGCCAGTCCTCGGGCGGCGCGAAGGCCGCGCTCATCATCGTGGCCGTGCTGGTCGTGCTGGCAGCCGGCGGGGGCGCGTACGCGCTGGTCAACCGGTCCAACAACATCCGCGCGACCGCCCCGTCCACCTCCACGTCGGCCACGCCGACGACCTCGGCGTCGGCCACCGGCTCGGCCAGCGCGAGCCCGTCATCTTCCACCTCGGCGAGCGCGTCCGGCGGGTCATCGGGCCTGGTGGCCGTCGCCTCAAGCGTCGGATCGAACCCGGCCACCCCGCAGGTCGAGACGGTGCTCACGCACTTCTTCCAGGGCATCAACACCCACAGCTACACCGAGTACGTCAGCGCGCTCGACGCCGAGGAGCGGGCGAAGCAGACCCAGTCCACCTTCGACGCCGGGTACTCGACCACCACCGACTCGGGGATGACCCTGACCTCCCTGGCGAGTACCGGCAACGGCGGCCTAGCCGCGACGGTCACGTTCACCAGCCACCAGTCCGCGTCCGCGAGCGTCGACAAGAGCACCTGCAACGACTGGTCGCTCACCTTCTACCTGGTATCGCAGGGATCGGGGTACCTGGACGGCCCGGCGCCCGCGGACTACCAGCCCACCTACTCAGACTGCTAGACGGGGACACAAGACCACATGGCGGTACCGCTCGCGGCCCGATGCGTCGCCGCGGCATTCGGCGCGCTGCTGGTGCTGACCGGCTGGCAGAGCGTGATCGGGACGCTGATCGTGCCCCGTCCGGTCGGCTCCTGGCTGACCCGCCTGGTTGACCGGGTGGTCCTCACCATTTATCACCTGGCGATAAGGCCGTTTTCTGAATACGAGAGACGGGACCGGATCCTCGCCACCCAGGCGGCGGCGATCCTGGTGGTCCAGCTCGTGAGCTGGCTCACCATCTTC
>Ga0302314_10013601_pt1 | contig 13967 bp, 6 predicted proteins | sample III_Palsa_N2_3_FD_200533 | JGI IMG/M metagenome (GOLD analysis project Ga0302314, IMG submission 200533) | Peat permafrost microbial communities from Stordalen Mire near Abisko, Sweden - III_Palsa_N2_3 | ecosystem: Environmental > Terrestrial > Soil > Palsa > Peat permafrost | place: Sweden... | reverse complement strand
CGTCTGCTGCGCAGGAATGCAGAACAGAGCTTCATCCCCCGTAATGCCCGAGACCTCGCCCGCTGTCCAGCTCCCGCGCGAGTGATCGTGATACCGATGTGCGTAGAGAAACAGAATGTACTCGTCGATCCGGTTGAGCCGCAGCAGCGCCTGCGCGTAGCCATAGGAGATGAACCCAAGAATGTCCCGCCCATCCGCGTGCGCCGCTTCCACATTAGCCACAACGCCCAGCGTCGTCGCACCATAGGCCCGCATGCAGTCGATGACGCGATTCGCCTGTTCAGCCGGGATCACATTCGGCTGCAACAATTCCGCGTAGCAGCGATGCGTCCAACCCTGCTCGCTCGGATGTTCCTTCTCGAGCGACTCGCGAAAAATCAGCGTCGTTCCCGGCAGAGGCCCAATGTACGGCGGCTTCATCTCACGCTTTGTATTGGCGTCGATACTCCTCGTCAGTGCCGTCTGCAAACGATCGCTGCGCCGTTCCCAATCCTCGGCCATCGCCTCGCTCAGCTTCAGCGTCCGCCACGTCTTCGCGATATCCCGCCATCCCCGCACGGTAAATGCGCTGTTCGAAAAGTATGGCTTGTCCCACGTCGCGGGAGTCGGCGCCAGACACGAGTCCGACTCACACCATCCATGCACCAGCCCATATCCACGATCGGACTGCGGCAGCCGCAACGCTTCGTCTTCCAATTCCGCCAGCAATATAGCCGTCGCCTCAATCTTTTCGCGATGCTTGAGCAGCAGGCTCTTGTCGCCCGTATAGTCGTAGTACCGCGCAATCAAAGAAAGCGTAAGCCCGAACTGCGCCGTCTCCGCACCCCGCATGTTGATCATGCCCTTCGCGTCGACAAACGCCGTGAAGTAGTTGTCGAAGAAATCGCGCGCAAGCCCAAACCTGCCGCACTCCATGTTGGCGTAGAAGGACATCGTAAAGATGTCCTGAAACCCGTCGTATTCTGGGCCGTAGTAGTCGCGATCGACCGCGCCGTACTTCGGATAAACGCCTCCTGGCCGCACGATCTGTTCCTTCACGAACGCGTGCGTCACCATGTCGCTCCAGCTCTGATCCGGCAGCGTCATCGGCACCAGGTCACTCATCTGCCGATCCCAATACTCCGCGAACTCAAGCATCCCCTCGTAGAACGCTGCCGCCGCAGGAGGCTGCCGCCGCCGAGTATAAGCAGGGTAGCTATAGCCATACTCGACCTTGAGTACCTTCCCATCACGAACATGCGCCGTGCGATGCCATGTCTGCACGATGAAGCGATCCGTCGCCAGCACATCGCCAAACACAATCACCTCGAGATGTCCGCCCTCATCATCGGGTAGCACCTTGCGGACCGCAGGCATCCACCCGCCCACCAGCCCCTCATACCGCTTCCGCGCATGGGTCTGCGTAATCTCCTTGAAGTACTGCCCCGGATGATAGGTCCGCGTGTTGCCGCTCGGATACACAGGCATCGTGTCACTACACTCGCGTGTCCCGACAATCGTGTTCCAGCGCGGCCGATAGCCCGGCTCTGTGTTTACTGCTGAATCCATCGGTGGCGCAGCCCGCCGAACCTCATCTTCCTTGGGTTCGCCATGAGCCAGCAACTTGTCGGCGAGCAGATCCGCATCGGCCATGCCAATGGCCTTCAGGTCGAGCCCGAGATGCTGTTCTCCGTCTTCCGGAAATACCGCCTCCGCCGTCTTTGGCAGCACGCGCGACGCGCCCGACGAAGAGATAAATGTGATCGCCCCATCGCGGACACGCAGATCTTCATAGACCTTCCAGGTCTCGCCGCCACGCACGAAATCGGCCAACAGGGTATGCCCATCGACCGGCGTCTCGCTTGCGAGCCTCGCCCCACGCAGGCCCGTTTGCCGCGGCGAGGAAACCGCGGACGTCTCTCCAGCCGCCGCCAGGACATTCAATGCCGCCGAACTTGCTGCGAGCGTTTGCAGAAAGCGTCTTCGATCCATCGTCGACTCCAATCAATGTGAGCTATCTCGCAGTGCACGCAACACATCAAGGATGTGTCGGATGATCGCCATAAAACTTCCAGCTTGTCTTGAACTCCCGCGATAGCGGCTGCTTTTCAAGGTGGGCTCGCAGTAACTCAAGCGGCATGGAGTTCTCGTGCAGAATCGCATCGTGAAACTCGCGATCCGTCATCTTCTTCGAGTCCACCAGTTCCTTGTGCATCGCGCGGAACTGCAGTGCACCCAGAAGGTATGCGCTCTGATACAGCGGCTCGACCGATCCATCGAACGACCGCCGCACCTCTGCCGTGGCGTTGTCCGGTTCAAACCCAACCTTATCGATCAGCAGTTGAACGCACTGCTGTGGCGTCCACCGGCCCAGATGAAAATTCATCGTAAAGATAATGCGAGCGGAGCGATGCATCCGCCACACCAGCGCTCCAACGCGCTCTTCAGCAGTGCGATCGAATCCCTTATCCCAGAACAGCATCTCCCACCACAGCGAGTTTCCCTCGCTCCAGAAAGGGGTCGAAAACACCTGCCGGTATGGATGGTAACGAGCCGACATATAGAACTGCAGAAAGTGTCCGGGGATCATCTCGTGAAACGCAGTCGCATGCGCGAACGGGATATTGTTCCCACGCATGCTCATCTCGCGTTGATCGAAGGTCATCGTGTCCGTCGGGTACGAGACGCTGATCTCATCGCCGCCCGTAAAGAACGGATTCACCAGTTGCCGCTCCGGCGTCATCATGATCATCCGCCACGTCTCATCGGCCAGCGGCGGCACCGTCACCAACTGGTTCGCCTTCACAAAGTCGCTGCCTTCGACCACGAGCTTCCGAATCAGATCCGGCTGCTCGCCTGGCGCGACGTGCATCTGCTTCACCTTCTCAACAGCCGCGTGCCAGTCGTCGCCATAGCCCATCTCATGCGACGCCTTCAGCATCTCGCGCATGCACCAGTCATACTCGGTTTGGGCAATCGCAATCAGCTCTTCCGGCGTATACGAGATCATGTCGTCGGCAAGCTGGTCGACCAGTGCTGCACGTCCCACCGGGTCACCGATGATCGTGGTCTTGTCGTCTGGTGCAATGCCGATCAGCTTTTCCTTCAGAAAATCCCGATAGCTCGCCAACGCCTTCTGGGCGCTGGTATACGGTTGATCGACCCACCACGTAAACAGCGGATCATAGCCGTTGTACTGCTCGTACCAAACCTTAAGGTCGTCGCTCAGTTGCCGCGTCGCGAGCAACGCGCGGTTCGCGGTAACGGGGTTCATCTTCGGATTCGCACCTTGCTTCGGATCGAGCCGTGCCTGCGCCTCGGTCATCATCTTGACCATGGCCGTCAGTGTCGCCGCTGCCTTTTCCGCGTCGGGTCGTTGCATCAACCGCTTTTGTTCGAGAAGCTGCTCAACAGCGTCTGCAAACGGCAACAAAGGCCGCATCTCATCCATCTGTTTCTTCTCAATCGCGAGCTGATGCAGGTCGGCAGTCAGCTTATTCCGGAGCAGCAAATAATCCAGCTTGTCGTCCTGTGCCAGCGAATCGAAGTCCAGCTTGGCAAGCATCGCCAGCGTCTCCTGGTCGAAGCTCTCGAAACGCGCATATCGTTTCGCCGAAGTCTGCACGACATAGGTGTGCTCAAGCGCATCGGCGTCAGCAGAGTATTGCTCGATCAGCTCTGGCATCTTACGCTCTTGTGCTGCGTTCGCAGGGGTCGCACCAGACAGCGTGCCTGTAGTAAGAGCGCAGCCGCACAGCACCAGGCCCATTCGCTTGCCAAGAATCATCGATCATTCTCCGATTACGAAAGAGGCCGGACTGCGGGTCCGCAGGGCCGACCGCCGTGCCTCTACATGCACTGAGTTATACCCGAAGCCAGAATTGTATACAACATCGTATGTTTATCGTCGCGAATGCGAAGTGAGTTTCCGTTCATTCCGCACGCCGTCATGTCGTCGGAGAGCGCTGGAGAGCGCGTTCGCGATGTGTGCAAGGATAGCCTCAGATGGATGTGCCACTTCCAACTCAACGCAGAGCGCGTGCGGGCAGCCGATCGCTTCGATTACCCCTCCTTCTCGTCTGCGTGGCGCTCGTCTTCTCAGGCGAACAATCTCTGGCGCAAAGAGCGCCCGCTCCTCCACCCGCACAACCGGCTCAATCGCCTGCACCTCTTGGAGACGCTGCCAGCGAGCTGAAGCAGGGAACTGCTCTCACCCGCACCGGGCAATTCGAAGAAGCGATCCCACACCTTCTCGCGGCCCAGCGAGCCGGAGCCGATCGCTATGCGACGACCGTCAATCTCGCAATCTGCTCCCTCGGATTGCGACGATACCCCGATGTAATCAACCTGCTCACAAGCCTGCAATCGGTGGGGTACAACACCGCTTCCATCGATAACCTGCTCACCCAGGCTTATATCGGAGCGAAGCAAATGCCGCTCGCGTTACAGAGCTTCGCCGCCGCAGCGGCTCTCACCCCTGAAGATGAGAAACTCTACGCGTTCATCGCCGACGCATGCACTGACCACCAGGCCTACGCCCTCGGCCTGCACGTTACGGAACTCGGTCTGCACCATCTCCCCAACTCTGCTCGCCTCCACTATGAGAGGGCTCTCTTCCTCGCCCAGCTCGATCGCTTGAACGAGGCCCGGCCGGAGTTCAACCAAGCCGCGCAGCTTGCCCCGGGCGGCTACATCGCGTATCTCGCTCAGGTTCAAATCGATCTCTATGACGATCGCTTTCCAGCCGCGATCGCGCTGCTGCATGAGGCCATCAACGCCGGCCATCGGGACTATCAGATGCTCTCCTTGCTGGGGACCGTCCTGATGGACGCAGGCGCTCTGCCCGGAAGCCCGGAGTTTCTGGAGGCCCGGGACGCGCTGGAAGCATCCGTGCTCAATCGCCCCGACTACTCCGCAACCCAGATCGCTCTCGGCAAACTCTACCTCATGGAAGACCGCTATCAGGCCGCAGCCGACCACCTCGAGATCGCACTTCGCCTAGAGCCCGACAACCCAGCCGTTTATACCAATCTTGCCCACGCCTATCGCCGTCTTGGGAAGCGCGAAAAAGCCACCCGGATGCAGGCCGCACTCGCTCAACTCCTCGCGCGAAAGAACTCCTCCCCCATCCCGTAAACCCATGATTTCCCAGCAAAAGCGGGAATCCAGTCCATCGCAGCAGGCTGAATCCGGCTAATACGGTCGTCGATTCAAGTCCACATGCAACTTCTTCGTTGACAATGAATACAATATGAAATACAAATCGAGACACCGTAAAGGTTTATTCACATTGAGCAGGCCTCTTGGTGGCACTCTCGTTTTCTGACGGCTCATGGTCGTAAAACGCTGGCCGAGCCATGCTCGATCCAGCTCGCGACCCGCTCTCAGAGTTCGGCGGCGAGAAGGGCTGCCTTTCCGGAAAAAGTTTGATTCATTTTGGAGGATCTCTATGACCACCCGTCGCTGTTCACTCCTCACAGCCTGCGCCCTGGGCGTAGCCGCTGTTCTTGGATTCGCGAATGTGCCAGCTATCGCACAAAGCGGCTCTCAGGGGACTGTCGTGGTCACGGTCGATGACTCGACCGGCGCCATCATCCCCGGCGCAACCCTCACCCTCACCGCTGTCCGCACCAACGACACCCGCACCGCACAGAGCGAAAAGAACGGCGCCTACAGCTTCGTCAATCTCCCCATCGGCGACTACCGGCTCACCATCGCAAAGCCCGGCTACGCCACCAAGATCTACGACGACGTCCTCGTCCAAGCCTCCCAGGCCACCGACCTCACCGCCGCCCTCAGCGTAGGCTCCGCCAGCGACACCGTTCGCGTCACCGCCGAGTCCGCGCCGGTCCTTGAGACCAGTTCCAATGCCATCGGCACCGTCGTCGACATGAAGCAGATCGAGGATCTTCCCCTCAACGGCCGCGACATCACCTCCTTCTCGCAACTCGTCGCTGGCTATAACGGAACCTACAACGGTCTCCCCTCCACCGACCAGGGCAGCAATATCGACGGCGTCATCGGCAACTCCAGCCGCATGAAGTTCACCGGCAACATCCAGCCTGCCGTCTCACCCCGTCTCGAAGACATCGAGCAGATGACGGTCCAGACCGACCAGCTCGACCTCAACTCCGGCTTCGGTCAGGCCAGCACCCAGGTCAACTTCGTCTCCCGCCGCGGCGGCAACCAGTTCCATGGCCGCGCCTACGAGGACTACCGCAACTCCGGCCTCAACGCCAACTCCTGGGCCAGTGACGCCAACGGCAGCCCCAAGCAGAAGCTCATCCTCAACGACTTCGGCGTCAGCGTCGGCGGACCCATCCTCCACGACAAGCTCTTCTTCTTCGGTACCTTCGCCATGAAGAAGATCCCTGGCAGCCAGTCTGCCCACAACGACGTCTTCACCGCCGCCGCGCAGTCTGGCAACTTCACCTACACCGACACCAACGGTAACCCCCAAACGGTCAATCTCCTCTCCATCGCTGCCAACAGCGGTATCGCTCTGCCCAACACCGTCAACGCGCAGACCGCCGCAGAGTTCACCGCCATCAATACCGCCACCAGTTCAGGAAGCCTCAGCGGCACTTCCGACCCGAACTTCCAGCAACTCTCCTGGACCCAGAGCGATCCCCAGACCTACTACTACCCCGCTGGCCGCATTGACTACAACTTGTCCCAGAAGGCCCGCATGTACTTGTCCTTCCTCATGACCAAGTACACGCAGCCCGAGAACACCGTATCCGACTTCCCCGGCTCCGGCTTTGCCAATCAGACCGCCGGCAGTGCCACCAAGAACTACACCGCCTCCTACGGTTTCGACTACATCTTCTCGCCGAACCTCATCAACCAGTTCAAGGCCGGCTATCTCTACGACGCCACCCTCTACGCCTACAACGCTGCACCTCTCTATGCCACCCAGCCCACCGTCTTCTGGCAGTACGCGAGCTATGGCGCAACCGACACCTTCGGCGACATGTCCGGCCAGGCCTATAACTCGTCCACCAACACCTACTACCCCATCCTTACCCTCTCTGACTCGATGACCTGGCAGCACAAGGCGCACACCGTCTCCTACGGCGGCTCCTGGTACCACGAGCAGGACCACTACTGGAACCCGCCCGCCGGCTTCGATAACTACAACCTCGGGCTCGCCACCGGCGACCCCGCCATCAACGCCTTCACCACCGGAGCCACCGGCGCTCTCCCCAACGCTGGAACCGCCGCTCAGGCAGAGGCCGAGCAGCTCTATGCGATCCTTGCCGGACGCATCTCCTCGGTCACCGGCGAAAACGCCTACAACATCAAGACCAAGCAGTACAGCGCCGCCGGGAAGATCAGCGAGTATCCCCTCGACGAGGTCTCCTCTGCCGTTGGCCTATTCGCCGAAGACTCCTGGAAGGTCACCAAGGACCTTACCCTCAACTACGGCCTTCGTTGGGACTTCGTCGGCGCACAGCACGACCTCACCGGCTTCTATCACTCCGCCGATCCCGCCGACATCTACGGCCCCACGTCGCAGACAAACCTCTTCAACCCTGGTCAGTACGGCGGCGTTGCCGATCCGATGATTACCACCCACAGCAACCCGTACTCTCCCTGGAAGGTCACCCCCCAGCCCTCCTTTGGCTTCGTCTGGAATCCGAAGGCGACCGAAGGACCCCTCAAAGCCCTTCTCGGTGGCGATGCAACCGTCATTCGCGGTGGCTTCGCACTCCGCCGCTTCACCGAGCCCTACCAGTACTTCTGGGACTACGCCACCGACTACGGCTCCTTCTACTATCAGCAGTTCTTCCTGAACGCCAACAACACCGGAGCCACCGGAACCTTCTCGCCGGGCAGCCTCGCCCTTGGCGATACGCTTCCCGCCGTTGGCCTTTCGCCCACTGCCTATGAGGCCTCCGCACCCGAGTCCGAGTTCACCTTCCAGAACTCGACCCCCGTCGAGGGCCTGGATCCGCACCTCAAGCAGCCCTACTCCGAGAGCTGGAATCTCGGAATCCAGCGTGGCCTCGGCCACAACCTCGCACTCGAGGTTCGCTACAACGGCAACCGCACCATCCACAACTGGATCGCGCTCAATCCCAACGAGGTCAACGTCTTTGAGAATGGCTTCCTCGCCGAGTTCAAAAACGCCCAGGCCAACCTGGCTGCCAGTCCTCAAGGGAATACCTCATTCTCCAGCAGCAACGGACACGCCACTCCAATCCTCGACGCGGCCTTCGGCGGCTCCACCGCCTCCGACTACACCAATCCGCAGTTCATTACCGATCTGCAGACCGGTCAGGTTGGCGCCCTCGCCAACACCCTCGCCGGCGTAGCCGGAACTGTCCCCTACTTCTGTAACCTCGTCGGTGCTAGCTTCAGCCCCTGCGCCACCAACGCTGGATACACCGGTGCGGGTGCGGGCTACACCAGCAACTTCTTCCAGGCAAATCCCTATGCTGCCGGAGCCCAGACGGGTGAGCTCGTCGCCGCCGGATACACCAACTACAACGCCCTCCAGGTCGACCTCCGCCAGGGCAACTGGCACGGTCTCCAGTACGACGCCAACTACACCTGGAGCAAGAGCCTCGGTGTCGCCTCCAACAACAGCTGGACTGGCTCCTTCAATGCCTTCACCCTCCGTGACCTTCGCAAGAGCTACGGACCCAGCCTCTTCGACCTCCGCAACGTGATGCATGTCAACGGAACCTATGATCTGCCCTTCGGCCGCGGCCACCAGTTCCTCTCCAGCAACCGCCTTCTCGATGAGGCTGTCGGCGGATGGAACGTCGGCACTATCGTCACCTACCAGTCTGGCGAACCCGCACAGCTCACCGGCGGCTACTCCACCTACAACGACTACGCCGACGGCGGAATCAACCTCAACGGTGTAACCTCCTCGCAGCTCCAGAAGGCCGTCGGTGTCTACCATCAGGCTGGGCAGGCTCAGGCGGCCCTCATCAATCCCAAGTACCTCGTCAGCGCCACCGGCGGCGGAATCAACCCCACTTACGCCTCGGCCAACACAACCCCCGGCACCATCGGCAGCGTCATCTACCTCCACGGACCTCGGCAGTTCTATCAGGACATCTCGGTAACCAAGACCTTCCCCATCCGCGAATCTCTGAAGTTCCGCCTCCAGTCCTCCTTCCTCAACGCCTGGAACCACCCCGTCTTCGGCGATGCCACCGGCGCTGGCTTCACCTCCGACCGTGGTATTCGGGATAACGCCTTTGCCCTCGGAACCCCCACCAACGAGAGCTCGGGCGAGACCCCTGGATTTGGTCGAGTCATCGAGCTTCGCGCCAACATCGACTTCTAACCCACTCCAACCAACCGCCGGACGCTGCGATGCAGCGTCCGGCGTTGTCATTTGAGCCCTTGCTCGCCAGCCGCATAACTTGACAAACTCGATCGTCAAAAGCCAGCTCCCAGCTCCGCAGAGGAACCCTTTCGCCGCAGGATCCGTCTCCCTCGGCTGACGAAAAGGGTGAAGTCCCCACCTAACTTGTTTCCTCTGAAGACTTTGCACGAAACGGGGGGAGGGGGGGAGGCGACGCATGAACCACGCATCAGACGGCTCAGAGAGGTTGTTCGTGTTAACGTCGACTATCCAGTCCAGGCGCAGAATAAGGACCGCAGCGCATATATCCTGGTCCCCAAGCAAAATACGAACTGGATCGGCCCGGGCATCAGCTAGCGCAGCAAGGAAAACAAAACAACGGGGTTTCTGATGATCTTCTCGGCGAGGTCGGTATCTTCCGTTTTGGCGATGATCACCTCGCTGCTGCCTGCCTTCGCGCAGACCGCGAAGCCGGTCGCTGGAGCGCCAATCCAACATGGAATCGATCTCGTAGCGAGCGGCCGGTGCAGCGAGGCCTTGCCGCTCCTCAAGCGAGGCCTTCCGCAGGTCACCGACAAGCCCCTCCGCTATCACGCCGAGATGGCGATCGTACGCTGCGCCATGGCCCTCGACCAGGAGCAGACCGCCGTCGACACCCTCCTTCAGCTCAAGCGCGAATCCCCTGCCGACCCGGAGGTTCTCTACATCGCCACCCACTACTTCTCCGAGCTCGGAATCCGGGCCGCCCAGCAGCTACAGACCCAGGCCCCCTCCTCCTACCAGCAGCACAAGCTCGAAGCCGAAACGCTCGAATCGCAGGGCAAAAACGACGAAGCGGCGGCAATTTACAGCAAGATCCTCAGCGAAGACCCGAAGATTCCCGGCATCCACTACCGCTTGGGCCAGATCGATCTTGCTCGAGCCGGCGCCTCCGGCCCGACAGACGACGCAAAGCGGGAGTTCCAGAAGGAACTGGAGGTGGATCCCTCGAATGCTTCTTCGGAGTTCATCCTCGGCGAGTTGGCGCGACGGGCGGAAGATTGGGACGAAGCAGTCAAGCACTTCTCCCGCGCCGCAAAGATCGACATCGGTTTTTCGGAGGCCTATCTTGCGCTGGGCATGTCGTTGGCAGCTTCAGGCAAGGTGCCCCAGGCAGTCTCTCCGCTGGAGAGCTATGTAAAGATGCAGCCCGAAGATCCTGCTGGCCACTATCAACTGGCTCTCGCCTACTCTCGGGTTGGCAACAAGGCCGGTGCCACCCGCGAGATCGCCCTGCAGGCGCAGGCTGCCAGTCACGCAAAGTCCGCTACAGACACTTCGGAAGGCCATGCCATCCACCCATGAAAACGCGATGGAATAGTCTTGGCGCTGTCTGTCGTGCATGGGAGACGATTCTATGAGCGGGCAATTCCTCCCCGGCCTGGCCGCTTCATCGTCTCGTCGCCGATTCCTACGCAATCTCGGTGGCTCAGCCCTTACCTCGTCGTTGAGTTCGCCTCTCGCCCGAGCCTTCCCCTCAGGGGCGAGCCCGGCGAGTTCCTTCTTCGAAGAGATTTCCGCCGCGCAGAGCGGTATCTCCTGGTCCCATACCGCTGGCCTCTCAGACGAGATGTATCTCCCGGAGACCGTTGGTGCGGGCTGCGCTTTTCTCGACTACGACAACGATGGTTGGATGGACATCTATCTCGTCAACAGCGGTCCGTGCGACTTCTATCGGCCAGCAGCGCCGCTGCGCAATGCGCTGTACAGGAACAATCGCGATGGCACGTTCACTGACGTCACGCTGAAGGCGGGCGTCCTGGGCAATGCCTACGGCATGGGCGTCGCAGTTGGTGACTACAACGGCGACGGTCTGCCCGATATCTATCTCACGCAGTACCCACACAGCATTCTCTATCGCAACAACGGCGACGGAACCTTCACCGACGTCACCGCGAAAGCCGGTGTAGCAGCACCCGGATGGGCCACCAGCGCCGTCTGGTTCGACTACGACAACGATGGCAAGCTCGATCTCTTCGTCTGCCGTTTCGCAGACTTTGATAAGTCGAAGAACGTCTTCTGCGGTGGTCACGCGCCAGGCGAGCGCTATTACTGTAAGCCGAACGTCTTCGCGCCAATGCCAAGCTGGCTCTTCCACAATAATGGCGACGGAACGTTTACCGATGTCAGCCGCGAGATGGGCCTCACGCGCTCACCCGGCAAGGCCTGGGGAGTGGTCGCGGCGGACGTCGACAACGATGGCCGTATCGATCTTTTTGTTGGAAACGATACGTCTCCAAACTCACTCTTCTTCAACCGCGGAGCCGCTGGTTTTGAGGATGGCGGCTTGCTTGCCGGAGTCGCATTCAATCCCTTTGGAGCCGCGCGATCTGGCATGGGTGTCGATGCGGCAGACTTCAATCAGGATGGATGGATCGACCTCTTTGTCGCCAATGTCGACCACGAGATGTATTCGTTGTATCGGAATAACAAGGATGGGTCGTTCGAAGACACGGCCGTCCCATCAGGAATTGGTCCAGTGACCAGGATGATGAGTGGCTGGGGCTTGAAGTTCTTCGATTACAACAATGACGGCGATCTTGATCTTCTTCTCTCGAACGGACATCCCGATCTGACGATCGAAGCGCATCATCAGGACATCCGCTATCGTCAGCCACTTCTGCTTTTTCAAGGTGACGGACGATCATGGAAGAACGTCAGTGCGCAATGCGGTCCCGCGTTCGCCAGACCGATTGCAGGTCGTGGTCTGGCTCTCGGAGACTTCGACAATGATGGCGCTGTCGACGTTCTGGTGACCTGCAACGACGGCGCCCCGCTGCTTCTCAGAAATACCATCGCTCAGCAGAACCACTGGCTGGGTCTCAAACTTGTCGGCACGAAGTCCAATATCGATGCAATCGGAGCTCAGATTACCTATCAAAGTGGGGATCTGAAGCGACAACGGACGAAGGTCGGAGCGGGAAGCTACCTCTCCTCGCACGATCCACGAATTGTTCTTGGTCTCGGGGCTAGAACGAAGATCGATTGGGTCGAGGTGCGCTGGCCGAAGCCGGGTGGAGGAGTCGATCGCTTCACCGATCTTCCGATCGATCGCTACGTGACGTTGCGTGAAGGACAGAAGCATTGGACATAAGAGTTGCGGCTCTTTGAGCCACAAGGATCTTCCTTGAACCCCAGGTGGCCCGCGTTTCGCCGCGTCTCTAAAGGGGACGTCGAGTGAATAGCTCGTACGTATGATTGCGGTGCCTACCCTTGCTGAATAGTGTTGCAAGGATCTGAAATCGGGCCAAAAATGGACGTGGCTGTAGACCGGGGGCAGGAAAAGCGTTACTGTAGGCTCTCTCAGTATGAAAGCGACGGGTGGCATAGGCGCGCAAACCGTTGTATCGGCTCGTTCTTACATATAGTTCTAGACCTGATTCCTGATCAGGCGCAGTCTGTCTATGACACGTCTCTCGTCCTTCTCTGGTGAAAGTGATTGACGATGGCAACATGAATGCTTTCCCCAGTTCGGTGTGTATAGATTTGAGGGAGCCTCTCAATGTGGCTTTCTCTCACATCGCGGGTGTAGCCTCGTCTTTTTGGAGAAGTGGAAGACGTCTCTACGTCTTGCTCTTCTTTTGTCATCTCGTAGGACTCCATGTTCTTCTCTCGCCTATAGCGGCAAATAGCCAGCCAATAGGTCCTCAGGTGCTGACCGAGGCAGCGCAAGTGCATGATCGTGCTCCAGGCACCTCAGCAGGCGTGCGTGTGCATCTGGTCGGCAAGATTACCTACTACGACTCCGCTGACGCGGTGATGTTTCTCCAGGATAAGAGCGGTGGAGTCTATATCAATACGGACAAGCCCTACCCTGTTCGTACCGGGGATCTGGTTGAACTGGACGGCTGGACTCACGACAGCTTCCGGACTGAAGTTGCGATGGACCCGACGATTCGCGTACTAGGTCGCGGCGGGAACATTCCGGCTCCGATCTTCAACTACGCCCAACTCGCGGCGGGGCAAGGCGATTCAACTCTGATCACAGTTCGAGGAATCGTTCGCGCACAGGATGTCGAACAACACCAAAACGCGCCGTCGCTTCATCTGGACCTCGTCATGGACGGCGGGGAGGTGGAGGTGTATCTGGACGATTCGTTTGGCCCCCAACCCCCCTCCATGCTTGACGCCACCGTGGAGTTGGCCGGGGTAGCGGGAGGAGTATTCGATCAGAAAGATCAGATGACCGGGGTTGTGCTGTATGTGCCGGACCCTTCATCGTTGCGCGTGGTTAAGCCCCCGTCGATCCGGTTGGACCAACTTCCGGTGACGGATTTTGACGATGTGTTTCGATTTCTCAGGGAGGAGGACAATTCCAGCCGGGTGCGGGTCCATGGGACGGTGACCTATTACAAGAAGGGCGACTCGGTCGTCCTCGAGAATCACGGTAAGAGCATCTATGTGCAGACGCGGCAGACGAGCGAACTGGAGCCCGGCGATGTGGTGGATGCCTATGGGTTTGCCAGTGACCGGGACTATGCTCCCAGCCTGCGCGAGGCTTCGATTGTCAGAACAGGAGAGAAGGCGCCGGTGACGGCGCGGAGGATTACGTATGAGGAAGCCTTCAGCGGAATTTATAGCGACAACTTGGTTTCGCTGACCGGCAAACTTGTCTCGCAGCTCC
>Ga0302314_10013599_pt1 | contig 13969 bp, 12 predicted proteins | sample III_Palsa_N2_3_FD_200533 | JGI IMG/M metagenome (GOLD analysis project Ga0302314, IMG submission 200533) | Peat permafrost microbial communities from Stordalen Mire near Abisko, Sweden - III_Palsa_N2_3 | ecosystem: Environmental > Terrestrial > Soil > Palsa > Peat permafrost | place: Sweden... | reverse complement strand
CCCGCGAATCCCCGGTGAACAGTCCGGAATGCCGGTGCGGTTGCGGGCGCTAGACGCTCGCGGGCCGTTCGGTTGCCGGTCAGCGGGCGGCCGCGGAGACCTCGTGGACGAGATCGGCGAGGCGGGCGAGGATGCCGGGGTCGGTCTCGGGCAGGACACCGTGGCCCAGGTTGAAGACGTGGCCGCCGGTGAGCTTCTGGCCGCGGGCGATGATGTCGCGGGCGCGCGGCTCGACCACGTCCCAGCCGGCCAGCAGCGCCGCCGGGTCGAGGTTGCCCTGCAGGGCCTTGCTCTGGTGGCCGACACCGGCGCGGACCCGCTGCGCGGCCTCGTCCAGCGGGATGCGCCAGTCCACGCCGACAACGTCCGCGCCCGCCTCGCCCAGCAGGCCGAGCAGTTCGCCGGTGCCGACGCCGAAGTGGATCCGGGGGACGCGGGACTCTTCGAGAGCGGAGAAGATGCGCCGGGTGTGCGGGAGGATCGCCTGCCGGTAGTCCTCGGGCCCGACCACGCCGACCCAGGAGTCGAACAGCTGCACCGCCGCGGCCCCGGCGTCGACCTGGACCTGGAGGAACGCGATCGCGATGGTGGTGAGCCTGTCCATCAGCGCGTGCCACAGTTCCGGGTTGCCGTACATCAGGGCCCGGGTGCGGTCGTGGTTCTTGGACGGGCCGCCCTCGATGAGGTAGGAGGCGAGCGTGAACGGGGCGCCCGCGAATCCGATGAGCGGCTTGCCGCCCAGCTCTGCGACCACGGACTTCACCGCTTCGCTGATGTACGGCACGTCGGCCGGCTCCAGGGGACGCAGCCGCTCCACGTCGGCGGCCGCGCGGACCGGGCTCGCCACCACCGGGCCGACGCCCGGCTTGATGTCCACGTCCACGCCGACGGCCCGCAGCGGCACCACGATGTCGCTGAACAGGACCGCCGCGTCCACGTCGTACCGGCGCAGGGGCTGCAGCGTGATCTCGGTGACCAGCTCGGGCCTGGTGCACGACTCCAGCATCGGGATGCCCGCGCGCACCCGGTGGTACTCCGGCAGGGCCCGGCCGGCCTGGCGCATGAACCAGACCGGGGTGCAGGGCACCGGCTCCCCGCGGCAGGCGCGGACGAAGACCGAGTTCGCCGGGGGACGCGGCTGGTGCTGGCTGCCCTGGTCTTGACTGCTCGGCGGGGGCTGGGTCACCTCGCGAGTGTACCGGAGGGCGGGGCGGGCCCGGCGACACGCCGGGAGAGATCCAGCGAAATCAGGTTCGTACGTGCCAAGATCGGGTGAGTCCGCCATGTACCGCGCAGTCAGCTCCCTTCCTCCTGACGCCGCTGGTCATGCCGGCACCGAGGGCAAACGGCAGGGCGAAGAAGTCTGTAGGCACGCAATTGTAGGGGGCGCAGCGATGACGCAGCCGCTGGGGAATTGTCCCGGATGCGGGGGCAACGAGCCCTTCGAGCAGATCCATTCCGCCCTGTACGCCGGCGACGTGTGCCCCGACTCCGGTGGCGAGTGTCCCGAGTGGGCGTGTTCGGCCTGCGGCACCGGGGTATTCATGGGCACTGTGATCACAGGTACTTCCGCGGCGGCCGCCGGCGAAGGAGCCGCTCCGGGCAGACGGTCCCTCCGTGCCGCGTGACCGCGCCGCCGGACCGCACGCTGGGTGCGCCGCCCGCGCGCGGTGCGGGCGCGGCCAGGCACGACGTACGCTCAGGCCATGTGGTTGGCGGACACGCCGGCGCCGGCGCCGGCAGGCGGGGACGCGGTCCCGCCCGCCCCGGAGTCAACGCCCCAGGAAGCCGTTGCCCGGGAACCGGCGCAGAACGAGGCGCCCGCCTTCTCCGGGCCCTCCGTCTTCTCCGCCGCGGTGGCCGCGCTCGAGGCGGGCCGCGACGCGGTCTCCGAGGTCAGGGACGACCTCGAGTTCGAGGAATGGCCGGCGCCCCAGCGGCTCGCCCCGCACGCCGCGGCGATCGGCGCCACGGCTTACCGGGACGGCGACGAGGCGGGCACCGCCCGGCTCATGCTGCTGTACGACCCGGCGGGACGGGAAGGGTGGACGGGGACCTTCCGCGTGGTGGTCCAGGTGCACGCCGACGTGGACGAGGAGATGGCGGCCGACCCGCTGCTGGGCGAGGTCGGCTGGTCCTGGCTTACCGACGCGCTTGACCTGCACGCTCCCGGTTTCGGGGCCCCGAGCGGTACCGTAACTCGGGTGATCACCGAAGGGTACGGGGCCAAGGAGGACGACCCGCCGACGACCGCGTTCGAGCTGCGCGCGTCCTGGTGCCCGTCCGACGACGACATCGACGACGAGATCAGCGGCGCCGTCCTCGCCTGGTCCGACGTGCTCGCCGCGGCGGCGGGCCTGCCGGCCCAGCCGCCGGGGACCCGGGCACTCGGGCAGCGGGGACCGGCCAGCCGGGGCGCCGACGCCCGGCGACGCCGGTGACGGCCGTGAGCACGCCACGCGACGAGGAAGGCCAGCAGGAGATGCCGCTCGACGGACCGGTCGACGACGGCCCCATTGCCGGCGGACTTGGCCACGAAGGCCCCGGCGCCGCTGTCCAGGAAGACGGCGACACATCCGACCGGGACATCGTCGACCTGCTCGAGCCGGCCGAAGGGCTGCCGCCGGTGACCGCCACCGCGCAGGACCTGGCCGAGGCGGTCGCGCGGCTCGCCGCCGGGAGCGGCCCGATCGCCGTCGACGCCGAGCGCGCCTCGGGCTACCGCTACGGCCAGCGGGCCTACCTGGTCCAGCTGCGCCGGGCGGGGGCCGGGACCGTGCTCATCGACCCGATCGGCTGCCCCGATCTGTCCGGGCTCGACGCGGCTCTGACCGGCGTCGAGACGGTGCTGCACGCCGCATCCCAGGACCTGCCCTGCCTGGCCGAGATCGGCTACCAGCCGCGGGAGCTGTTCGATACCGAACTGGCGGGGCGGCTGCTCGGCTACCCGCGGGTGGCGCTCGGCACCATGCTGGAAGAGGTGCTCGGCCTGCGGCTGGCGAAGGAACATTCGGCCGCGGACTGGTCGGTGCGGCCGCTGCCCGAGGAGATGCTCAGGTACGCCGCGCTTGACGTCGAGGTGCTGACCGAACTGCGCGACGCCCTCGCCGAGCAGCTAAGCGAGCAGGGCAAGACCGAGTGGGCCCGCCAGGAGTTCGCCGCGATCGCGGCCGCTCCCCCGCCGGCGCCCCGGACCGACCCGTGGCGGCGGACGTCCGGCATCCACAAGGTGCGCACCAGGCGATCCCTCGCGGTCGTACGCGAGCTGTGGCAGGTGCGGGACGAGATCGCCCGCGACCTCGACCTGTCCCCCCGCCGGGTGCTCGGCGACCAGGCCATCGTCGATGCCGCCCGGGCCGAGGCGGCCAAGCCGCCGCCGACCGGACGGCCCCAGCTCGAGCGGATCAACGGCTTCCACATGCGGTACGCCCGCCGGTACACCGACCGCTGGACGGCCGCCGTACTCCGTGCCCGGCAGCTGGACGACGCGGAACTTCCCGAGGTCGCCGGCGCCGCGGTGGCGCCCGGCCCGCCGCCCGCGCACCGCTGGGCGGAACGCGACCCGGCCGCCGCCGCCCGGCTGGCGGCCGCGCGGGAGGCGGTCGGCGCGCTCGCGGCCGCCCGCCGGCTGCCGGTGGAGAACCTGCTCACCCCGGACGCGCTGCGCCGGCTGGCCTGGGAGCCGCCGTCCCCGGCGACAGCGGAGACGGTCACCGCGGCCCTGGCGGCCTACGGCGCCCGCGCCTGGCAGGCGGAGCTGACGGCCGGACCGCTCGCGGCGGCGTTCGCCGAAGCGGCAGCAGCACCGCCGTCACCGCCTCCACCGGCATGACACCGGGGAAAACGCGGTGCCGGGGAGGACACAGCAAGGCGGCGGAGCTCGCCTCGGCTAGGCTGGACGACAGCCTGCCGCTGCGCTGAGCGGCGGATCCAGACCAACCGGGGGATGACCAACTGGTGCTTACCGACGTCGCCGCCGCTGTGAGCAGCGGATCGCAGCCGGTGCTGCCTGGCTTCCTCAACGATCTCGCGTCCCCGCTCTCGCATTACGGGCTGTGGGCCATCCTGGTGCTCGTCTTCATCGAGGACTTCGGCATCCCGCTGCCCGGCGAGACAATTCTTATCGCGGGCGCCATCTACGCCGGCTCCGGCCGGCTCAACGTCGTCGAGGTCGGCCTGGTCGGGTTCGCCGCCGCCGTGCTGGGCGACAACGTCGGGTACTGCATCGGGCGGTTCGGCGGCCGCGCGCTGATCAGCCGGTGGGGCAAGTACATCTTCCTCACCCCCGACCGGCTGGAAAAGACGGAAAGGTTCTTCGACCGGCACGGCGGCAAGATCATCGCGGTCGCCCGGTTCATCGAGGGGCTGCGGCAGGCCAACGGGATCATCGCCGGCATCACCAAGATGCACTGGCTCAAGTTCGGGGCGTTCAACGCGCTCGGTGCGGCGCTCTGGGTCGGGGCCTGGGTGAGCATCGGCTATTTCGCCGGCCAGCACATCACGACGATCTACAACGACATCACCCGCTACTCGCTGTACGTAGTGATCGTTGTGGTCGTGGCGCTCGCCGCCTGGATCGCGGCGCGGCTGCGCAAGCACCGCAAGTCCAAGGCAGCCCAGACGGAACCGGCGGCCGACGCGGCCGACGTCTCTGAGGCGGCCGACGTCTCCGAGGCGGCCAGCACCTCCGCGGCGCCCGAGGCGGCCAGCACACCCGAGGCGGCCGACGCGGCCAGCACCTCCGAGGCGGCCGACCTCTCGGAGGCGGCCAGCACACCCGAGGCGGCCGACCTCTCGGAGGCGGCCAGCACACCCGAGGCGGCCGACGTCTCCGGGGCGGCCAGCGCCTCCGATAAGGCCTAAGGCTCGGACAGATCGTAACGGTCGGCCGAGATCAGCTCGCCGGCGTCGGCCCCGGCCGCCAGGGACGGCGCTGCCGCGGGCGGCAGCGCGACGTTAAGGACCCAGAAACCGGAGGTGGGCAGCGAGCTGTCCCAGTCGCCGGGCAGGTCGCCGGCGGCGGAGCGGCCGGCCAGGGCCGCGAGCGCCGCTTCGCGCAGGACCGGGATGTTCTCCCGGTGGGCGCACAGCACGGTCGGCTCCCCTGAGGCGATGACCTCGCTGATCAGAGCAGTGATTTCGGCGGCCGGGACGGCAGCCCCCGTTTTGTATGACTTGTCGTGAATGTAGAGCGCCGGCTCTTCCCGCACCGGTTCGCCGGAAAGCTGCGCCAGCGGGCGCAGGGTGTCCAGGCAGCGGACCGCCGTCGAGCTGATGAGCCGGGGGCGGGAGGCGAAGCAGGCGAGCAGGTCCGTGAGGGCCTTGGCGTCGGCGCGGCCGGAATCGGCCAGCGGGCGGACGGCGTCGTCGCGGGTCCAGGTTGCCTTCGGCAGCGCCTTCGCGTGGCGCAGCAGGATCAGCGGAACCGTTCCGGCGGGCCGGGCCGCGAAGTCGGCCAGCACCCCGTGGTCGTGCCGGTAGCTGACCTTGGTCACCGCGCGGGCGGCGGGCAGCCAGGTAACCTCGTCCACTTCGGCGTTCGGGACCGCGCGGGCGTCGACCGACAGCGCGCGGGCGGACCAGTAGTGCACGCGTTTGGGACGGCCGTCCACTTTGTAGCGGACGGAGATGAGGCGGCGGCCGAGCGCTAGGCGGGCCCCGCCTTCTTCGAGGACCTCGCGGACCGCCGTGACCGGCAGGAACTCACCCGGCTCGGTCTTGCCCTTGGGCAGCGACCAGTCGTCGTACCGGCGCCGGTGGACGAGCAGGATCTCCGGTTCACCGTCCGGTCCCGGGCGCCAGGCGACCGCCCCGGCCGCCTTGATCAGCCGGGAACCGGGCATGTGGTCAGGCATCGGCGAGCCGTCCTCGGCTGTTGTCGGTGATCAGGATCTCCTGCACGTCGGGCAGCGGCGCGTAGGCGGCGCCGCGCGCGTGCCTGGTCCAGGTGCCGTCGCGGCCGAGCCACCAGGACGACGTGCCGTCGTCCATGCCCAGGTCCAGCAGCTCGCGCAGCCTCGCGCACTGCCCGGGATCGGCCACCCGCACCAGGGCTTCCACCCGCCGGTCAAGGTTACGGTGCATCATATCCGCGCTGCCCAGGTAGACCTCGTTGCCGGCGTCGGGGTCCTCCCCCGGCTCGGCGTCGGGATCGGGGGTCCCGGTACCGAAAGCGTAGACCCGCGAGTGCTCGAGGAAGCGGCCGAGGATGCTGCGCACCCGGATGTTCTCCGACAGGCCGGGCTCCCCGGGCCGCAGCGCGCACATGCCGCGGACCCAGATGTCGATGGGCACCCCGGCCTGCGCCGCCCGGTAGAGGGCGTCGATCACCACCTCGTCGACGAGGGCGTTGCACTTGAACGCGATCTTCGCGGGCTTGCCCGCCCGCGCCCGCGACGCCTGCCTGCTGATGCGGCCCACGATGCCGGCCCGCAGCGACTCCGGGGCGACGAGCAGGCGGCGGTAGCCGCTCTTCCTGCTGTACCCGGTGAGGTGGTTGAACAGGTCGGTCACGTCCTCGCCGACCGCCAGGTCCGCCGTGAGCAGGCCGAAGTCCTCGTACAGGCGGGCGGTCGTGGAGTGGTAGTTGCCGGTGCCGATGTGGCAGTACCGGCGCAGGGTGCCGTCCGGCTCCTGGCGGACGATGAGCATCAGCTTGCAGTGCGTCTTCATGCCGACGAAGCCGTAGACGACGTGGCAGCCCGCTTCCTCCAGCTTGCGCGCCCAGGCGATGTTGGCCCGCTCGTCGAAGCGCGCCTTGATCTCCACCACCACCACGACCTGCTTGCCCGCCTCGGCCGCGTCGATGAGGGCGTCCACGATCGGGCTCTGCCCGCTGGTGCGGTACAGCGTCTGCTTGATCGCCAGGACCCGCGGGTCGGCGGCGGCCTCCTCCACCAGGCGCTGCACGGTCGTGGTGAACGAGTCGTAGGGATGGTGCACGAGGATGTCCCGCTCGTCGAGGGCGGTGAAGATGGAGACGTCCGTCGGCACCGCCCGGGCGTTCGGGATGAACTGCGGGTACCTCAGCTCCGCGATGGGCAGGTCGGCGATGGCGTTGAGCCCGGTCAGGTCGAGCGGGCCGGGAAGCCGGTAGACCGCGTTCTCGTCGACCGACAGTTCGCGGGCCAGCCGGCGCAGCACGTCGTCGGACATGTCCTGCTCGACCTCGAGCCGGACGGCCGGCTCGAACCTGCGCTTGACCAGCTCGCGCTCCATCGCCTGGAGCAGGTTCTCGGTGACGTCCTCGTCCACCTCGAGCTCGCGCACCCGGGTCACCCGGAAGAAGTAGGTCTCCAGGATGTCCATGCCGCCGAACAGCTGGTCCAGGTGCGCCGCGATCACGTCCTCGATCGGGACGTACCGGTACTTGTTGACATTGAGGAACCGCGGCAGCGACGGCGGCACCTTGACCCGGGCGAACATCGACGCGCCGTCGGCCGGGTCGGTGAGCGTGACCGCGAGGTTGAGCGACAGCCCGGAGATGAACGGGAACGGGTGCGCGGGGTCCACCACCAGGGGCGTGAGCACCGGGTAGATCTGGTTCCGGAACAGTTCGGAGAGGTCGTCGCGTTCGCTGCCGGTGAGCTCTTTCCAGCGCAGGATCTCGATGTCGTGCCGGGCCAGCTCGGGCTTGACCAGGTCGGCGTAGACCTCGGCGTGCCTGCTGGCGAGCTGGCCCGACTTGGTCAGAGTGCTGTGCAGCAGCTCGCCCGGAGCCAGGCCGACCGGGATGTTCACCGGGAACCCGGCGGCCATCCGGCGCATCAGGCCGGCCACCCGGACCATGAAGAACTCGTCCAGGTTGGAGGCGAAGATGGCGAGGAACCTGACCCGTTCGAGCAGCGGCGTCTCCTCGTCTTCCGCGAGCTCGAGGACGCGCTGGTTGAACAGGACCCAGCTCTCCTCCCGGTCCAGGTAGCGGTCCGGGGGAAGCTCGGCCCGGGGCCGGCCGTTCCCGGCGGTGCGGCGGGAGCCGTCCCCGTCGGCGCCCGGCTGGCCGGCCTCGGTGCCGTCCGGGGTCGTGTCCGGCATGCCGTCCGGCTGCGGGCCGTCGCCGGGGGCTGGGGCGTCGTCTGGCATGATCCCGGTCTCGCTGACACTCATGATCACTATTGTCCCGTGACCCGGTGATTCTTAACCCGGCGACCTGCGTCCTTTCGGACACCGGGGGCGGGTCACTCCGGCTGCTACTCCGGCTTCGGACCCGCGCCGGCGCCCGGCTGGATCGCCCGGACCTGGAGGTAATCGGGGCCGACGGCGGCCCCGGCGGCGCAGGCCGTCAGGGAGCGCCGGACGTAACTGATGGCCGACTGGCCGGGGGCCGCGACGCGCAGCCCGGACGCGCGGACCGGGCGGCACCCGGCCGGGGACAGCGAGGCGTCCAGCGACGCGTGCGCCGTCTGTCCCGGGGCGAGCACGACGCGGCTGGCGGTGACGGACGGGTTGTGCGCGGCGAAGTCGCCCACCTGGACGTCGTCGCCGCGATAGGCCGCCACCTTCGGGTAGCCGGCCAGCGTGCACGGCACGCCGGAGACGTTGGTGAAGTCCAGCGCGTAGCGGGTGATCATGGCGGTCACGTGCGCGATGGGGCCGAGGGAAATGCGCAGCCCGGCCGGGGCGCACCGCGGCGCGGCGGGCGTGCTGGCCGTGCCCGGCCCCGCCTGCGCGGCCAGCGAGGCATTGACCGGCGCGCCGCGGCTGAGGACGACGGCTAGCACCGCAGTGGCGCCGAAGGCCGCCACGGTGGCCATCCGCCAGCCCAAACGCGCGCCTGCCCCCATCGCCGCCCCCTTGCTACGATCAGCGCGTACGTATACCTATCTTCACCTGAGCGCCCCGGTTTGCCTAGTGGCTTTGGTCCGCTTTTGCCGCGATGTCCGCGCCGGGCGATGCGCGGCCGCGGCACCCGTTGTCCCTGCCGGACCAGTGAGCCGTATGCTGCTAGGGCGCGCGCGGTTTCCGGCCGCGATTTCGGTGACGGCGGCTACGTCGGGTAGCGGGCTTGCCTATAATTCCGACATGGTTAGTAGTGATGGTGACGTGCTGCTCCCCCGCCCGGACGACGCGGTCGTCGCGATCGCGCCTCCCGGCACCGGTCCCGGCTTCTGGGCCGGCGGCCCTTCCGCCGTCGCCGCCGACGGCGGCGTCTACCTGGCCTACCGGCTGCGCCGGCCGGTCGGCGACGGGCGCGGGTACGCGGTAGCGGTCGCGTTCGCGGCCGACGGCGTGCGCTTCGGCGCCCCCCTCGCGGTCATCACCAAGGAAGAAGCCGGCACCGAGTCGCTGGAGCGGCCCGAGCTCGTCCAGCTTCCCGCGGGCGGCTGGCGGCTGTACCTGAGCTGCGCCACCACCGGAACCAAGCACTGGCGGGTGGAGGCGGCCGACGCCGCGCACCCGGCCGAGTTCGACGCCGGGAACCGTGCGGTCGTGCTGCCCGGCGACCCGCGCAAGCGGGCGGTCAAGGACCCGGTGATCATGCGGCACGACGGGCAGTGGCACATGTGGGCGACCATCCACCCCCTCGTCGACCCGAACGAGACCGACCAGATGACGACCGAGTACGCGGTCAGCCCGGACGGGCTGGACTGGTCCTGGCAGGGCACGGCGCTGTCCGGCCGGCCGGGCGAGTGGGACTCGCGCGGCACCCGGGTTACCGCGGTCCGCTTCGGCGGGCCCGGGCGCGGCCCCGTCACCGCGTACTACGACGGGCGGGCCAGCGCCGCGGAGAACTACGAGGAGCGGACCGGCATCGCCGTCGGCACCGACCCCGCCGCGCTGACCGCCACCTCGCGGCCTGGGGCGGGACCGGCGGTGTCCTCGCCTTACGCGCCGGGCGGGCTGCGCTACCTGGACCTGGTCGACCTGCCGGACGGGCGGACGCGGCTGTACTACGAGATGGCGCAGGCGGACGGGTCGCACGCGCTGGTCACCGAGGTCCGCTGAAGCGCGACCGCTTGTCCTGACTTGGCGATTCGCCCGGACGGTACGTCTAGCTTGCTTCCCACGGGAGGAAGATCCCCAGGGGTTGCGCGATGAGGCGGGTGACCGCGCCGTTGTCGTCGAGTTCGAACTCCGCCGTGATGGCGGGCTGGTCCCGCACGCCGAAGCGCAGGCCGCCGGCGGGCACTAGGTCGAGAGGCGGGCTGCCGGGCGCGGTGACGGTGAGGGTGCGCTCGCCGCGCAAGGCGACGGTGACCTCGATCGGGCCCATGGCGTAGGTGCCGCACAGCCGGCGCAGGATCTCGGCGCCGGGCGGGTCCGGGCGCCGGTCGAAGCGCAGCGGTTCGACCAGCGGCTCGAGCTGGACGGTGAGGGCGTTGACGTCGCCGTCCGGGCCGGCCAGGAACGTGAGCGGGAAGACCGTCGGCTGGTCGCCCATCTCGTGCCACTCGAGGTCGAACGTCTCGTAGTGCCGGTGCGGCAGGCTCAGGTCCATGGTGCCCAGGGACGGCTGGAGCACGTCTGCGTGCAGGGCGATGGCCAGGATCCCGTAGCCCGGGTGCTCGTAGTCGCCGGCGTAGGCGGCCAGCGGGCGGGCGGGCGGCGCGCCGGGGACGACCCGGCGGGCGGCCCTGGCCTCACGGACCCCGGCCATCGCCGCGTCGAAGCGCGGCTTGAGGAAACCGAACACGTCCAGCGGCTCGGCCCCGAGCAGCTCGTCCAGGACCCGGTAGGCGACGGTCAGGTGCATCAGGCTGGCCGACGTGTTCGTCAGCACGACCACGCCGACACCGTCGTCCGGCAGCAGCACGCAGTGCGTCGTGAACCCGTCGATGCCGCCGTCGTGCATGGCCATCCGGTGTTCCCGGTACCGGCCGATGGCCCAGCCGAGACCGTAGGCGTACTGGGTGAGGCCGGGCAGCTCCCCCGCCTCGGGCATCAGCATGTGCGGCGTGAGCTGGCGCGTCGCCGTGGCCGGCGACATCACGGTCGCGCCGTCGAGTTGCCCGCCGGCCAGCTGGGCCAGCAGCCACCGGGTCAGGTCGGCGGCGCTGGAGTTGATCGCGCCGGCGGGCGCCACCGCCGGCAGCGGCCGTTGCGGCACCTCCGCGATGACGCCGCCGCGGCGCGTGTACGCCGCCGCGTGGTCGTCGTCCGCGAGCATCTCGTCCACCGACAGGTTCGTCCGGCTCATCCTCAGCGGCTCAAGCAGCCGGCCGCGCACGAAGTCCTCCCAGGGAACGCCGGACAGGACCTCCACCACGTGCCCGGCGGCCAGGTAGCCGAGGTTGCAGTACTGGTACTCCTGGCGCAGGTCCCTGCTCAGCGGCAGGAACCGCAGGGACCGGACGATCTCGGCGCGGGACCGGCCGGGCTGTCCGAGCCAGGTCAGGTCGTGCCGGGGCAGCCCGGAGCGGTGCGCCAGCAGGTCCACGATCGTCAGCCGGTCGGACGCGTGTGGATCGGCCAGCCGGACGCCGGGCACGTAGTCCCGCAGCGGCCGGTCCCAGGCCAGCAGCCCCTCGTCGACGAGGGCGCCGACGGTCGTCGCGGTGAACGCCTTGGTCACCGACCCGATGGCGAACAGCGTGTCCCGGGTGACCGGCAGCCCCGCCTCCCGGTTCCGCAGCCCCCAGCCGCCGGCCAGCTCAACCCGCCCGCCCCGGACGGCGGCAACCGCGCACCCGGGAACCTCCCACGCGGCAAGCTGGTCAACAACAAACTGCTCCACGCTGTCCACGCCAGCCCCCCGGGGTCGAGCTCCAGCGGCCTACCTCAATTCAGCCTAAATGAGAGAGGCAGGATTGGGCGATGGGCGTACGGCCGGCCTGACCGAGGACCGGGCTCAACGAGCCGTCAGCGGCCCTCCCGCTGCAGCAGGACATCCTCGCTGTCGGCCCACGCCGTGATCGGCGGGTAGGCGTCGGGGTCGGTCATGACGTCGAGCAGCGTCACCGACTCCGAGGCCAGCGCCTTCTCCAGGGCCGGGCCGATGTCGGCCGCGTCCTCGATCCGGAGGCCGGCCGCGCCGACGGCGCGGGCGATCGCCGCGTGGTCGACCGGCTGGAAGCCGATAGCCGACGTGTGCGCGCCGAAGTTGTACAGCTCGGCGTGCTTCTGGAAGCCGAGGATCGAGTTGTTCAAGACGATGATGGTGATCGCCAGCCGCTCGCGGACCGCCGTCTCCAGCTCGGCCCAGACGTGGCCGAACCCGCCGTCGCCGGCGATGCAGACGACCGGCGCGTCCGGGCGGGCGGCCTTGGCCCCCAGCGCCAGCGGCAGTCCCCAGCCGAGCCCGGCCAGTCCCCGCGGTGAGATGAACCGCTGGCCCGCGCGGCGGGCCCGCAGGTGCGAGGCCATCCAGATGGTGGAGTAGCTGGCGTCGGCGACGGTGATCGCGTTGTCCGGGAGCAGCCGGTCCAGTTCGGCCATCACCCGTTCCGGGCGCAGCGGAGAGCGCTCCGAGGTCAGCAGCGCCCGCGCGTCGGCCGCGTACCGCTCGCGCCCGGAGGCGATCGTGGCGGTCAGGGCGCCGGCCGACGCCAGCCGCCGGGTCAGGTCCCGGCCGCCCAGTTCCTCGCGCAGGTCCTCCAGGGCCAGCCGCGCGTCCCCGGTAAGCCGGACCGCGTCGTAGTTGCGGTTGACCTCGCTGCCGTCGATATCGATCGAGATATAGGTGGCGTCCTCCGGCAGCAGCCGCCAGGCGTCGGTGCCGTTCTCGTTTGTCCTGGTTCCCGCCAGCAGCACCACGTCGGCCGACCGCACCAGGCCGCGCAGGTGACCGCCGGGGCTGGTCGGCCCCATGAACGACCCGATGACGCCCACGGACAACGGGTGCAGCTCGCTGACCGAGCCCTTCCCCATCGTGGTGGTGGCGACCGGCAGGCAGGCCGCCTGCTGCAGTTCGCTCAGCGCCTGCGACGCGTCCGAGATATGGATGCCGCCGCCCGCGACGACGAGCGGGCTGCGGGCGGCGGCGAGCAGCCCGGCCGCCTTCCGCACCGCGGCGGCGTCGGGACGGGTCCGGTCGAGCGGGAAATGACCGAGGACGGCGGACCGCCGGGAAGAACCGGGCGGAACCTCGGCGACCAGGACGTCCTTGGGCAGCAGCAGCACCGCCGGCCCGGGGCGCCCGCTGGTCGCGGCGGTGATCGCCATGTCCACGTAGTCGTCGACGCGGGCCGGGTCGGTGAGCTGGCGTATCCACTTCACGCAGCCGCGGAAGAGCTCGAAATGGTCCAGCTCCTGGAAGGCGTTCCGGTCCCGGCCGGAACCCGCCACGTCCTGGACGAAGCCGACGACCGGAACCGACGCCTTCAGCGCCTCGGCGAACGGCGGCACCAGCAGCGTCGCCGCCGGCCCGTTCTGCGCCCCGACCACGGTGACCCGGTTGGACGCCCGCGCGTACCCGTCCGCCATCGCGCCGCCGGCGTTCTCGGTGCGGTAGCTGATCTGCCGGATGCCGCGATCGGCCGCGGCCAGGAAGAAGGCGGACGGCAGGCTCTGCCCGAACGCCTCGGTCACCCCGTGCCTGCGCAGCGCCCGGGCCAGCGCCTCTCCCACGTTCATCTGTTCTGTCCTTCCGGAATCACCGCGGTACGCAGGTCAGTCACGGTTCGTGCGCCACCGCTCGATCCCGATCGTGACCGCGAACCAGGTCTCGCCCGGCTTGTGGTAGGGGTACGGGGACTTGCCGTAATACAGCGAGGAAAGCTCGTCGATCAAGGCGACGCCGCCCGCTGAATCGACCGACGTCACCCGGCCCCGGAGGTTGAGCTCAAGGTAGGGGTCATCCCGGTCGTAGACCGTGACCGAGACCCGGGGGTCCCGGCGGATGTTGGCCAGCTTGAGCGTCTCGGTCGTCGCGAAGGTCACCGAGTCGTCGCCCGCGCGGGCCACCCAGACCGCCGAGGTCTGCGGCGAGCCGTCGGGCATCAAGGTGGCGATCACCGCGATGTTCGGCTCGTCCAGCAGCCGCCGGGCCGTCGCGGAAAAGGGGGGAAGGCTCATAGCACCGCCTCCAGCG
>Ga0302314_10013598_pt1 | contig 13970 bp, 14 predicted proteins | sample III_Palsa_N2_3_FD_200533 | JGI IMG/M metagenome (GOLD analysis project Ga0302314, IMG submission 200533) | Peat permafrost microbial communities from Stordalen Mire near Abisko, Sweden - III_Palsa_N2_3 | ecosystem: Environmental > Terrestrial > Soil > Palsa > Peat permafrost | place: Sweden... | reverse complement strand
TAGGTCAGAGAGCCCGTGCGCTCATCGAGCACCGCATAGAAGGAGGTCACGAACATGCCGCGCTTGATCTGCTTAGCGATCAGGCGGTTGGTCTCCTTCAGGGTCTCGGCCGCGCGGTCCTGGTGCTTGACCGCGATCAGCCGCACGATCGTGCGCGTCACCGCCATCACCATGGAGCCTGGGATGCCCTTGCCGGAGACGTCCGCGACTATGAAGCCCCACAGCCCGTTGCCGAGCGGGATGAAGTCGTAGTAGTCGCCGGAGACGGCCTTGGCGCCCTTGTAGTAGTCGGCGCACACGAAGCCGGTGATCTGCGGCGGCTCGGCCGGCAGCAGCTGCTTCTGCACCTCGCGCGCGATCGAGAGCTCGTACTCCGCCTTCTCCTGCTCGACGAGCGCGACCTGCGCATCCTTGAGGTTCTCGGTCATGCGGTTGAACTCATGCGCCAGGATGCCGACCTCATCGGTGGAGTGCGGCTTCGTCTGGTGGTCGAGGTTGCCCATCGCGACCACCTGCATGTCCTTGAGCAGGATCTTCACCGGGCGGGTGATGTTCAAGGCCAGCCAGTTGGCCACCCCGATCACCGCCGCGATCGCCAGGAACACGCCGGTCAGGATGGCGATGGTCAGGTTGTGGCTGACGTTGTCGATGCCGCGCGCGTCGAGGTCCATGCGCACGTTGGCGTTGTCGCCGAACAGGTCCTGATCGAGCGCGATGCGGAAGCGGTAGATCGGGATCAGGCCCGAGTCGACGTGCTTGAATGCCGGGTAGACCTTGATGCGGTCGTTGAGCTGGATGGTCGAGCCGTCCTTGGGCAGGAAGAGATTCGTGATCGGGTCCCCAGGCTGCACGCCGACGTCGGTCTCCTGCGGGCCGTAGCTGATCCCCGAGAGCTCCTGGATCGCACCCTCGTCGATGATCACCGAGAGGATGTCGGAGGCGCCCTTGGTGCCGCCGCCCTTGGCATCGCCGCCGGTGGCCGGATCGGCTGACGAGCTGTTCCATGCGGCCGCGTTGGAGATGTAGGTCAGCAGCTGGGCCGCGACCTGGTTGCGCTCCTTGATGGCCATGGCGCTGGTCTTGTCGTCCTGGTGCAGTTCCAGCAGCTTGAGCTGTTGCGCCGCGGAGTTGGCGAGCTGGGCGATGTTCATCGCCAGCTCGATGCCATCGTGCTGCTTCTGGCTGAACAGGTACTTGTTCGACTCGTTGGCAATCGAGATGCCGAGCAGGCCCATCGCCAGCGCGGTGATGCAGCTCAAGGCGAGCATGAACTTGGCGCGCAGGCCCATGCCCTGCGGCTTGACGGTGCGGCCCTTGGAGGGCGTCTGGGTGCTGCGCGTCGCGCCGTCGCGGCCGAGGCGGTCGCTGGCGTTGCGCCGGCCCGGGCCGGTGGTCGTGGCCGGGCGGTTGCCGGCATTGCGGGTCACGGTCGAGGGCCGCGCCGGGCTGGTGTTGGTGTTCTTGCGGATCGCAGTGCCGGCGCCGGGAACCGCGGTCGCAGGACGGGTGGCCTGCACGCCGGTGGCCGGGCGCGCCGGGGTCGCGGCGGTCTGCGGACGGGTCGCGGGCGGTACGGGAGCGGAGGCGGTCTGGGGACGCGGCGCGGCCGCGCGCGTCGGCGGCTGCCCGGCGGGCGAGGCCGGTGGCTGCGCCGCAGGCGGTACGGCACGGACGCGTTCCGATGGCCGACCACCCCGTGCTGGCGGCCCACTCTCACGCCTATTTGGATTGGCCATCCAGCCTCCGGCTAGTGGAATACCGCAAGAGTCAGCATCCCTGCGAGGGCCCCCGCCGCAAGGTCATCGGTCATGATTCCGACCGATCCGGGCAGCTCTTCCATGCGGTTCAGCGGCCAGGGCTTGCCGATATCGAACAGGCGAAACAGCAGCCAGGCGACGAAAACAACGCTGATCGGCCGGGCAACGAGCAGCGCAGTGGGAACCACGCACAGCGCCACCCACATGCCGGCGACTTCATCGATGACCACGATCGAGGGATCCAGGAGCCCGGTGCGGCGGATCGCCGTGCCGGACGCGGCCAGACCGGCGATGGTGGCCGCCAGCGTGGCGATGATCAGCACCACATGGAACACTTGCGGCAGGAGCACAATCGCGCCAGAGGCCATGACCGCGGCCGCGCCGGCGGCCCAGGTCCCGGGGGCTGGACGCAGGTAGCCGCAACCCAGCGCGGTGGCGGTCAGCATCCCGAGGCGGCTGCCATAGTGCGGGTCGGGCGCGCAATCCGCCTCGCGCGGATGGCGGCTCATCAGGCGTCGACGTCGAGCTCGCCGAAGCGGCCGACGATCAGCTCGGCGACCGCCTTGACCGCGTCCTCGGCATCCTCGCCATCGGCCTTGATGACCAGGTGCGTGCCGCACTCGGCGGCGAGCATCAAAAGCTCGAGTACGCTCTTGGCGTCGACCACCATGTCATCCTTGACGATCTGGACTTCGGAGGCGAAGCGGCTGGCGGTGGTGGCGATCTGCGTCGAGGGCCGCGCATGCAGGCCCATCTTGTTGGTCAGAACCACATTGGCTTCAGCCTGCGGCATGCTGCACCTGGGCCGGGGTCCCGATCAGGGCTGGGACCGCTCGAATGTCGCTGGGCTGGTGCGTAATGGGATCCATGAGCGCGCGGGTCGGGTCGGCTGCCCTGGTATACAAGCGCGCCGCACGGATGCAAACCGCACCACTGCGGTCTTACCAGACGTGCTCATCCCTGCTCGCCCTGCTCGCCCCGCTCGCCTCTACTCGCCGCGGTACAGGCGCTCCGCGAAACGGTGGTCGAGCGCCGGGATGTCCTTGAAGTGCGCGGCGGTGCGGTCGATGTCGTACTCGATGCGCCGCCAGTACACCGCATCGCCGCTGAAGAGCGCATAGCAGGCGCGTTTGTCATGGTCGCGCGGTTGGCCAACCGAGCCGATGTTGACCAGGTAGCGGCCGTCGGAGATGTCGAAGCCCTCGCCGATCTCGGCCGCCGGCAGGAAGCAGCGGTCCTCGGTGAAGACCCCGGGGCGGTGCGTGTGCCCGACGAAGCACAGGCGCTTGAAGCCCTTGAAGATCTCCTCCATCTTCTGCGGATCCGCGCCTTCCCAGAGGTCGCTTTCTAGGACGTACTCCATGACCGGGTCGCGCGGCGAGCCGTGCACCAGCAGCACGTCACCGATCTGGTGCTTGAGAGGCAGGTTCTCCAACAGCTCCCACAGCACCTTCTTCTGCGGCGAGGCCTGGAGCGTCTCGCGCGTCCAGTCCACGGCACGCTTGGCCGCGGCATGGAAGCCGAAAGCGCCATAGAGCACGGCGTGCTCATGGTTGCCCATCAGGATCAGCTTGCAGCGCGAGGCGACCAGATCGAGGCATTGAACAGGCTGCGGCCCATAGCCGATGACATCGCCCAGGCAGTAGATCTTGTCGACCTTGCCCCGCGCATCGATGTCCTTGAGGACGGCTTCCAGCGCTGGGAGGTTGCCGTGGATGTCTGAGATGAGTGCGATCACGCGGCCGGGTCCATGATCGATGCTCTGCCGCCCAGGGCCGGTGTCTAGTGCGGTCTCAGCGCACCAGACGCGTCTCCGAGATGCGGCGGTAGACGGTGCTGCCCTCGGCCTTGACGCTGGAGTTGCGGGTGCCGCCGATGGCCATGCGGTAGAGCTCCACCATCGCCTCGCCAACCAGGCCGATGTCGTAGCGCTCCGCGGCGAGCAGCTTGCCGGCCTCGCCCAGCTCGCGACGGCGAGGTGGGTCGTTGAGATGGCGCAAGCCGCCCAGCAGCGCATCGGGGTCGGCGGGGGAGACGAGGTGCGCGGTCTGGCCGTGGCGGACCATCTCCGGCATGCTGCCCCAGGCCAGGGCCAGGACCGGCCGGGCGCAGGCCATGGCCTCGATCAGCGGGATCGAGATGTGGTCGTCGGTGCCCGGGTCGGCGAAGATGTCGATCCCGGCCATGAAGCCCTCGCCCTGCACCGGGCTGATGTCGATCAGGGCCATGGCCTCCGGCGGCAGCATGGCGCGCAGCGCCTCGACATCCGCCGTCGACGACGGGCGGTAGACGCCGCGCACCGGGTTGGTCTTGGAAAACTGCACCAGGGCGGTGGCCAGAAGCGGGATGCCCGAGCGCTCATGGCAGGGCCCCGAGAAGCCGACGCGCAGCGCGCCATCGACCATGCGGTAGGGCACCGCGCGGGCCGCGGCGACGTCGACCCCCGGCGGCATGTAGGTGACGCGGTCGCGGCTGAGCCCGACCTTGGCCAGGTAATGGGCGCGGTGCCGCTCGGTGGGCAGGATGACCCAACCGATGCAGGCGTCGCGCAGCAGCTGGCCGGCGACCGCCTCCTCCTCACCGGTCATCGATACCACCACCGAGAGGCGCAGCCGCCTGGCGATGTCGATCGCCGCGGCCAGCCAGGCCAGGTCGTGGACGTGGATGATGTCCGGGATCCAGGCCGCCACGCGGCGCAGACCCTCGGCCTTGGAGCCGAACAGCGAGGCCAGCGGGCCGCTGCGGTAGAGCAGGTTGTCGACCCCTGGCGCAACCGGCTGGGTGGCATGTTCGCGCACTAGCGACCCGGCGTGGTGGTGGTCGCGCACCAGCCAGTGCAGAAGCGCGCGGACCCCGTCTCCGGCCGGACCGGGATCCGGCGTGAGGGCATGCAAGACGCGCAGCGGAATCATGGGCGGTCGGTGTCCTCGAGCTGGGGACTCTCGAGCTCCTGGGCGATGGTGTAGCCGCCCGAGAGCCAGGCGCCGAGATCACGATCGCGGCAGCGCTGCGAGCAGAACGGGAAGAAGGACGCCTGGGCCTGGGGTGGAAGCGGGGCCCCACACATGCTGCAGCGTTCGACGCGGACCATGCCACCAGTGTCGCCGCTCACGCCCCCGGGCAAGGGCAGGGCGCGCTGCCTGGGCTGGCGGAGCCCGTGCCAGGACTACACTTGGGTCCATGCGTGCCCTAGGGTGGTTTCTCTCGGTGTTGCTCCTCAGCCCTCTCGCAAGCGCCTCCGAGCTCTCCACGCGCCTCGATCAGGCCATCCAGGCGATCCCCGGGGGCGGCCTGAGCGGCATCGCGGTCTACGACATGTCGTTGGGCAAGTGGCTCTACTTAACCAGTAGCAATCAGCCCATGTCGCTGGCCTCGACCACCAAGCTGCTGACCACCGTCGCAACCTACCACTACCTCGGCGCCGACTACCAGTTCTCGACCAAGATCCTCTCGCTGGGCCCGCTCAATGCCGGGGCGATCCCCGGCCTGGCGGTGATCGGTGGCGGCGACCCCTGCCTGGATGAGCATTTCTACTCGCCCCAGCCCGAAGCGGTCTTCGAGGAATGGGCCGCCCAGCTGCGCCGCTTCGGCATCAACCGCATCAATGGCGACATCGTCATCGACGACACCCTCTTCGCCGGCCCGATCCGCCCCAGCACCTACCCGCAGGACGCCGACAACCAGCAGCACTGGTTCAGCGCCCCGGCCAGCGCCTTCGCCTGGAACGACAACTGCATCGAGGTCCATGTCGTGCCCTCGGTGCCGGGCCATCCGGGCGACGTCGAGGTCCGTCCGGTCTCGGACCTCATCCAGGTGCGCAACCTGACCCGCACCGTCGGCAGCGAGAACCGCACCGCCATCACCCGCGACCTCGACCAGAACGCGATCACCGTCTCGGGCTCGATCGGCAAGACCAACAGCGCGTGGTTCCCCCTGGCCATCGCCGAGAACCCGGAGCTGCTCGCTGGCGAGGAGCTCAAGCACGTGCTCGAGCGCAGCGGCATCGCGGTCACGGGCTCGGTGCGCCTGGCGGCGGTGCCCACCCAGGGCCTGCCGCTTCTGATCGACCAGCGCCATTCCCTGCAGGACGCCCTGATCCTGCAGAACCACGACAGCCAGAACTTCTATGCCGAGCAGATGCTGCGCATGGTCGGCGCGAAGCATGGCGGCGAAGGCTCGATCACCGCAGGCCGGGCCGCGGTGATGGCGGCCCTCGGGGACCTGCTCGGCAAGGATGCGCTGGAGAGCGTCATGGTCCTCGATGGCTCGGGACTGAGCTACGGCAACCACGCCTCCGCCAGCTTCATGGTCAAGCTCCTGATCGCCGTGCAGCAGACGCCGATCGCGGACGCCTTCATGCAGACGCTCAAAACCCGCGACGCCGGCAAGGCGCATGGCTTCGTCAAGACCGGCACCCATGCCGCGGCCTGCTGCCTGGTGGGCTATATCGATCTGCCCAACCACCACCGCCTGGCCTTCGCCTCGCTGCTCAATCCCGGGCAGTCGACGAGCTTCGAGGAGTGGCGCGGACGCACCCGCGAGACGCTGTTTAAGATCATCTGCGAATCCGCCGAGCGCTAGGCCGCGCGCCGCGGCCAGTCTGCTTCCCATGACCATTGGGCCGTGACGATCGTCCCTGACGATTCAGCACTGAGCGGGCTGGACGGGCAGGACGGGCTGGACGGGCAGGACGATGGTGCGCAGAAACGGCGAACCCCACCGCGCTGGGTGGGGTCAGATACCGGACGAGGACAGCGCCGCCGTGGCGGCGCGACCTGTCTCAGGTCATCTTGATGTTGCGGACCTTGGGCAGGTTGAAGACCGAGTTCTTCGACTCGACCCAGCGTCCGTCGATCTTGAGGCGTTCGATGCGCTCGACGCGGGACAGGACGTTGCGGTGCTTGGCGAAACCGCCCTTGCCATGGAAACTGCCGTGAATGCTCATGCCGACCTCGTTAGGGCTGGGTAATCTATCGGCTTGGCGGGGTGCGCAAGCGCCGCTTGGCGCCGCCAGGAGGCCTGCTGGCCAAGGGCTGGAAAGCCCTAGGCAGTGGCCGCCGGCATGCTGGCCGGCACCGGGCTGGGCACCTTGACGCCGATCGCCGGCTGGCGGGTCGCCTCGAGCACCCGGCCGCGCACGCTCGACTCGAGGTGGCTGCTGATCCAGCTCACCAGCTTCACCACGGGATGCGCGGGATCCTCCGGCAGCTTCTCGCGGAACAGCTCGATGGCCTGGCTCAATGGCCTGGTCTTGTCGCGGTACAGGGCGCGGAAGGCGTCCTTGAGGGCCTGGATGACCTCCGGCGCCATGCCGGCCCGGGCCAGGCCGACGTCATTGATCTTGCGCGGCTCGGCCGGATTGCCGTCGGCCACCATGTAGGGCGGGATGTCGTAGCGCACGCCGCTGAAGGCGCCGACGTAGCTCAGCTCGCCAAAGGAGGCGAAATGATGGACGCCGACCATGCCGCTGATGATCGCCCGCGCGCCGACCTGGACGTGGCCAGCGAGCTGGGTGTTGTTCGAGATCACCACGCGCTCGCCGAGGATGCAGTCATGGGCGATGTGCACATAGGCCATGAGCAGGGTATGGGCGCCGACCACGGTCTTCATGCCGCCGCCGGCGGTGCCCTTGTTGATGGTCACGTACTCGTGGATGCGGCAGTCGGACCCGATCTCGACCAGGCTGTCCTCGCCGCGGAACTTCAGGTCCTGGGGATCGCCGCCGACCACGGCGCCGGGATAGAGGATGGTGCGTTCACCAATGGTACTACGGCCATACACGCTGGCATGGCTGCGCAACTCGACGCCAGCCTTCAGCACCACCGGGCCCTGCACGACGCAGAAGGGGCCGATGGTCGCGTCCGGGTGCACCTGAGCCTGGCTGTCCACCACCGCCAAGGGATGGATGGGCATGGAACCGCCTCCTTCCGAAGGGGCGCAGATTACGCGTGCGATACGACCCGGTCAAGCGCGCAAAAACATTGTATGTGGTCGAATTCGCGCAGGCTCCAGGGGTGGCCGGCCACATCACAATTGCCCACCCCCAGGGGGTTAACTACGTCGCGGCCGAGGTCCTCCCCGGCCATCCTGGGCTCACGGCCGAATGGGAACGTGAACGCTTCCTCACCTTGCTGGAACGGGTCCGGACCACCTTCCAGGCCCGGCTCTTCGCCTATGGCATCGATGCCCAGGGGGTGCGGCTGGTGGTCGCACCCCGCGACCACCGCCAGGAGCCGGAAGCCCGCCTGCGCGACCGCTGGCGGCGCCTGAGCCCGCGCTCGGTGCCGCCGACCGCGCGGCTGCGCGCCCGGCTCGGCTCGCTGAGCGGCTTCATGCAGACCGCCCTGCAGCGCTTCACCCGCGACTCCAACCAGCGCCATGGCTGTCGCGGCGGCCTATGGGCCGGCCACTACCGCTCGACCGCGCTGGCCGACGACCGCTCGCTGCTCGCGGCGCTCAGCTGGATCGAATCCGCGCCCGGCCTGACCAGCCAGGGCAACCACGACCTGCCGCGCGAGGTGCTGAGCCTGGCGCCGCCGCCGCTACGCACCGGACCGGGCGACTTCCTGTGCCCGGCCGACGAGGCGCCCCCGGGCTGCTTCCCGGTCCCAGAAGGCACCATCGGCCAGTACCTGCAACGCTTCGCCGGCACCATCTCGGTCGCGGCCGGGCAGGCGCACGGCCGGGCCCTGGCTGCCGGCTGGGCCCTGGGCCGTCCTGAGAGCCTCGGCGGGGTGATCAGCCAGCTCGGACGCACGCGCGGCCGCGGGCGCATGCGCCAGGTGCGCGATCTCGATGATGAGCTCGGCCTGTGCGGAGTGTGGGGATGACGGGCATGGACGTGCCGGGCACGCCGGACGAGGAGATCCCCTTCGCGGTGGTCGAGGGCCTGTGCCGCGCGCAGGGCATCGAGGCGATGGCGGTGATCAGCGCTCCGGAAGAGCTCGATGGCGCCGATTTTGCACAACTGCTCGCCGACGGCGTCGGCGACATGGACTGGCTGGTGCGCCAGCAGGAGCTGCGCAAGCATCCGCGCCGGCTGCTGCCGGGCGCGACCCGCCTGCTGTGCACCGCGCTGCCCTACCACGCGCAGCGCACGCCGCAGGACAGCACGCCGCCGGATGCGCAGCTGCGCCGCGCGCGCTACGCCGCGGGTTCCGATTATCACCACCTCTACCGCCGCAAGCTCGCCATGATCGGCGATGCGCTCGATGCGCAGGGACGGCCCGGCTGGATGCACCGCGCGCTGGTCGATTCCGCGCCTTTGAATGAGCGCCAGCTGGCGCATCGCGCCGGACTGGGCTGGATCGGCCGCAATGCGCTGCTCATCTCGCCGAAGACCGGCAGCTACCGCTTCCTCGGCTATCTGTTGACCAGCGCGCCCCTGGCCGGGCACCTCGCCGGCCTGGGCGCGGAGCGCTGCGGACGCTGTACGGCGTGCGAGACGCGCTGCCCGACGCGCGCCTTGATCGGACGCCGCGTGCTGTCGGAGCGCTGCATCAGCTACCTGACCATCGAGCACCAGGGCGTGATCACCAAGGACCTGGCCGCGGTCTTCGAAGGCTGGTGGTATGGCTGCGACCTCTGCCAGGAGGCCTGTCCGTGGAACCGCATGGCGCCCGCGGCGGGCGATGCGCGCCTGCGCGGCGATGAGCCGAGTGTCGCCGCGCTGCTGGCGGTGCGCGCGAGCGACTTCGACCAGGTCTTCGCCGGCCGCGCCATCCGCCGCATCGGTTATGAGCGCTACCGCCGCAACCTGCTGGTCGCGCTCTTCAGCCTCGGTCGCCTCGACGAGGCGCGCCAGCTGCTCGCCGCGAGTCCGGAGCTGGCGCTGGTGCAGGCCCAGGGTCTGGAACTCGGGGTGGCGGCGGTGGGCTGACCGCGCCGCGCGCGGCGCTATGCTGTGGCCATGCAGGTGGTCGTGAACTCCTCACCCTTCGAGCTGCCCGCGGGCGCCACGGTCGCCGGTCTGCTTGAGCAGCTGCAGGTGCCACGCACCCGCGTCGCGGTCGAGGTCAACCGCATGATCGTGCGTCGCGCCCAGCATCCCGAGACCGTCCTGCACGAGGGCGACCAGATCGAGGTCGTGACCTTGGTCGGAGGCGGGTAAGAGGCAGGTCACCGGGAGCGCGGGAACGGCGCAGCAGCCGCGCAGTGGCCGAATACTCGACATGGAGATCAGATGACATGGGCCTAAGAGGGCGAAAAGGCCGCGTCACCCAGAGCGGATGACGCAGGCGTCGCGCCCAATGCCCGTGACCGCAGCTGTCGCCGCCGCGCTGTGTCTGGTACACTCCACCCAGGACGTCTATCACGCATGCAGGATCAGGATCTCCATCTGCAACGGCTGCTCGACGGTGCGCTGTCCGCACCCGAGGCGGCGGGCGTCACCAGCCAGGTGGCCTCCGACGCACGCCTCCAGGCGCGCCTCGGCGCCCTGCAGGGCCTGGATGCCGGACTGCAGGCCTTGGCCCGGCCGATGACCGGTGCCAGCCACCAGCTGCTGCTGAGCCGCATCAGCGAGGCCCTGCCGCGCAGCGCGCCACCAGCGCATGCGCGCGTACGCCCAGCCGACCTGATCATGGCGCTCGCGGTCTTGGCCTTCGTGATGATCTCCTTCGGCACCGCCGGCAGCCTCCTGCACGGCTCGACCATCCTGCTCGCCCTGGCCTGCGTCGGCCTGGTCAGCGGCATGCTGATCCTGGTGCTCGCGGCGATGGTGCGCCGCGCCGAACGCGGCCTGCTGCGCACCTGGCTCGGCACCGCGGTCAGCCTCGGACCCGCCGATCTGCTGGTCTATCGCGCGATCGGCGTCGGCCTGTCGCTGGGTGGCCTGTATCTCGCCCATCTCGCCTGAGCCACGCGGCTCGGATTGCGCTCACCGGTCATCCGATTGATCCCAATGGCATCCGACCGGGCCCGAGGAGCCTGGCTGCAGGCCGCGCCATGCCGTGCGCCGGGGCTGCGGGTGCCCGTCATCATGGTCCATCGATTCATCTTGATATAGCGATGGAGGCCTGGAGCATGCCGGAATGCGCCTGGAACAGCTGTTTTCCACCCGGTCCCAGACCCTGTCCTTCGAATTCTTCCCACCCAAGAACGAGCGCGGCTGGTTCACGCTCGAGGACACCATCGAGCAGCTCATGCCGCTGGGTCCTGACTTCGTCTCGGTGACCTATGGCGCCGGCGGCGGGACGCGCGCACGCACCCGCGAGATCGTCGAGCACATCCAGGCCAAGGGCGGCATGACCGCGATGGCGCACCTGACCTGCGTCAACGCCTCGGTCGCCGAGCTGCGCCAGCTGCTCGACGAGTACCACGGCGCCGGCATCGAGAACCTGCTGGCGCTGCGTGGCGATCCGCCCAAGGGCCAGGCCCAGTTCACGACCAGCGAGGGCGGGCTGACCCACGCCGGGGAGCTGATCGATCTGATCAGTGCGGATCAGCGCTTTAGCATCGTCTGCGCCGCCTTCCCGGAGGGCCATCCGGAGCTTGCGAGCCGCACCGCGAACTGGGACCATCTGCTGGAGAAGTTCCAGCGCGGCGCCTGCGCGGCGATCACGCAGTGCTTCTTCGCGGTCACCCCCTACCGCGAGCTGTGCGCCTACGTCGAAAGCCGCCGCGGTCCGACGCGCATCATCCCCGGCATCCTGCCGGTCACCGACTACCACGGGCTGGTGCGCTTCTGCACGCGCTGCGGCGCGAGCGTCCCGCCGGAATTGCGCGCGCTACTGGAGCCGTTGAGCGCCGATCCGGTCGCGGTGCGCGCCGCCGGGATCCGCTACACCATCGCGCTGTGCCGCAATTTGCTGCGCGGCGGCGCGCCGGGGCTGCACCTGTATGCGCTCAACCGCTCGACCGCGAGCGCGGAGATCGTCACCGCGCTGCGCCAGAGCGGCGACCTCGCCTGAGTGGCCGATCGGTGGATCCGCTGCTGAGCTGATCGCCTATTCGCCCGGCACCGACGGGCCGGTGTGCGCGCTGATCAGCCCGGTGGTCGGCGACGAGGCGTTGGCGTAGCGGCGCTTGCCGATGCGTCCCGCGCGCGCCGCCCAGTAGCCGGCGCAGAGCGCATGGCGCATGGCGTGCGCCATGCGCACCGGATCCTGGGCCCCGGCGATGCCGGTATTGAGCAGCACCCCGTCCGCACCCAGCTCCATGGCCAACGCGACATCCGAGGCCGTCCCGACCCCGGCATCGATGATCACCGGCACCTTGGCGCGCTCGATGATGATCTCCATGCTGTTGCGGTTGAGCACCCCCAGCCCGCTGCCGATCGGCGAGCCCGCCGGCATCACCGCGGCCGCGCCGGCGTGCTCGATCTCCAGGGCCAGGACCGGGTCGTCGCTGGTGTAGACCAGGACGGTGAAGCCCTCGGCGGCGAGGATGCGCGTCGCCTCCAGGGTCTGCACCGGATGCGGAAGCAGGGTCTTGGGATCGGCCAGGACCTCGAGCTTGACCATGTCGGAGATGCCCAGCTCGCGTCCGAGACGCGCGGTGCGCAGCGCATCCTCGGCGGTGAAGCAGCCGGCGGTGTTGGGCAGCAGCTGGTAGCGCTTCTCGAGATGGTCCAGGAGCGAGCCGGATGGGGCCCCGGGCGGGGTCTGCAACTGCAGGCGACGCACCGCGACCGTCACCACATCGCAGCCTGAAGCGGTCAGCGCGGCGCGCATCACCGCCAGGTCGGCGTACTTGCCGGTGCCGACCAGGAGGCGGCTGGCGAAACTGTATGGTCCGACGTGCAGGGGCGGAATGGCCGGTTCGGTGACGGAGTCCATGGCGGGCGGCTTTCGTGGGCGCGGGGCGCGGGGGCGCGTCGCTCAGGGCGTGGACGTGGGTTTGGGCGACGATGCTGGCGACGAGGTGGGCGCCGGCTGCGCCTTGTGCAGCCCGCATTCCTTGGCGGTGGCCTCCTCCCACCACCAGCGCCCTTCGCGCTCGTGCTGGGAGGGCACCACCGGCCGCGTGCAGGGCTCGCAGCCGATCGAGATGAAGCCGCGCTCATGCAAGGGATTGTAGGGAACCTCCAACCCGCGGATCGCCAGCCACACGTCGTCGCGGCTGGTCCCGGCCAGGGGATTGAACTTGATCAGTTCCCCGCCCCCGAGTCCGCGGAAGGCCGGATCGGCCTGCACCACGGCGACCGTCGCCCGCGTCGGGCTCTGGTCGCGGCGCTGGCCGGTGATCCAGGCGCGCAGCCCCGACAGCTGGCGCTTGAGCGGCTCGACCTTGCGGATGCCGCAGCATTCGCCGTGGCCATCCTGGTAGAAGCTGAACAGGCCCTTGGCGCGGGTCAGGGCCTCGACCGCAGCGGCCTGCGGGAAGCAGTACTCGATGCGGATCTGGTAGTGCTTCTCGACTGTCGCCAGGTAGCGGTAGGTCTCGGCGTGCAGCCGGCCGGTATCCAGGCTGAAGACGCGAAACGGCAGCCCGGTCTGCTTGGCGTACTCCACCAGCAGCACGTCCTCCGCGCCGCTGAAGGAGATCGCGCAGTCGCTGCCGTAGGCCTGCAGGGCGGCGCGCACCGTGCCCAGGGGATCGCCTGGTTTCAGGCGGGCGGTGAGCTGATCGATGGTCTCGAGGCTGGACATGGGCGCGCACTCCAAGGCGGGCGGCGGTGAGCACCCGCCCGGGGCCGGGCAGTGTAGCCCAGAGGCAGGCGAAGGAAGGCTCACCGCCACGGCTCGGGCGTCGGGGCGGGCGATCCCGCGCCGTTGCCGGCCTAGAGCAGGTTCTCGCCGTCCTTGCCGGCGACGCCCTCGAGCGAGGCGCGCAGGCGGCGCAGGGCGTGGAACATGCGGCTGCGCAGCGTGCCGAGGCTGACGCCGCCGAGGATCACCGAGGCCTCCTCGTAGCTGTGGTCCTGGAAGATCACCAGTTCGATGATCTCACGGTAGATCTGCGGCAGTTCCGCCAGCGCAGCGCTCAGCAGCTGCTTCGATTCGCTGCCTGAGAGCGCCGCCTCGATGCTCGGCCCGGCGGCGCCGGTGTTGACCGCCACGCTGTCGTGCTCGTCGTCATGGTCGAGGTCCGAGAAGGAGACCATCGCCTTGCGGTTGCGCGACTGCAGGTAGTCGATCGCCGCGTTGCGGGCGATGGTGTAGAACCAGGTGGTGAAGCGGCGCTTGATGTCGAAGCGGTCGACGTGCTCGAAGACGCGCATGAAGACGTCCTGGGCGATGCAGGCCGACTCCTCGTAGTTGCGCGTGATCT
>Ga0302314_10013597_pt1 | contig 13970 bp, 13 predicted proteins | sample III_Palsa_N2_3_FD_200533 | JGI IMG/M metagenome (GOLD analysis project Ga0302314, IMG submission 200533) | Peat permafrost microbial communities from Stordalen Mire near Abisko, Sweden - III_Palsa_N2_3 | ecosystem: Environmental > Terrestrial > Soil > Palsa > Peat permafrost | place: Sweden... | reverse complement strand
GACAGACACTAGGAAGCCAAGACTCTGCTTCTTTTTGTTCACAAAAAGAAGATCCTCCCTTCCCCCCTCACGCCGCCAAACAATCCGCCACCGGCATATCGGCAACTTCCACGATCCGCGCCCGGTCGAACAGCAGCCCGAGCGTGATGCCATGCTCGCCCCCCAGCGTGATGAGGTGGTTCAATCCACTGGCGTGCTGCTCGATTAGCGCCAGCGAGGCAGCAATATCGCCCAGTGCGATCGGAAAATCGCCGATATCGGCGACGTCGAGCGCGGCGGGATCGGTCCAGAAATACGGATGGGCGCCGTCAACCAGCATCCGGCTGGCGCGCCTGATCGCCGCGGCGCCGTCGCGGGTTCCGGCGCGGTTGGTGACGCCGCCTTCACCCCAAGAACGGAAACCCGATCGGCGCCGCTCGCCCCGCCATGATCTCCGCCAACGCCCGCCCACTTCCGCAAGCATGTGTCCACCCCAGCGTTCCGTGCCCGGTGTTCAACCACAGATTCCCCACCCCACTCCGCCCGATCAACGGCACGTTCGCAGGCGTCGCCGGCCGCAAGCCGGTCCACGCCCGCGCCTGCGCCGGATCGCCCACGCCGGGGAAATACTCCAGCACGCGGCTCAGGATCGCCTCCACCCTCACCTGGTTCAGATGCTTGTCGTAGCCCGCCAATTCCGCCGTGCCGGCCGCACGCAATTCGCCGCCCAACCGGGTAAACACCACTTTATGCGCCTCGTCGGTCACGCTCGTCCGCGGTGCCCGCGCCGCATCCGCGATCGGCAGGGTGATCGAGTATCCCTTCGCCGGGTAGATCGGCAGCTTCAACCCCAGCGGCCGCACCATCCCGCGCGACTGCGGCCCCAGCGCCATCACGTAATCATCCGCGGTGCAAAGCTCGAACCCGCCCTCCGCGTCGCGCAGCGTCACGCCCGTCACGCGCCCGCCCGCAAATTCGATCCGTTCGATCTCGGCCCCGAGTCGGAACACCACCCCTGCCGCCTCCGCTTTCGCCGCCAGCGCCCGCGTGAACAGCTTGGCGTCGCCGGAGAAATCCGACTCCGCCCAGGTCCCGCCCGCAATCGTCAATTGGTTATGGGTAAGCGCGGGCTCGATCGCGCGCACTTCCTCCGCGCTTACGGTTCTCACCTCGCAGCCCAGATCATTCATCAGCCGCACCGATCGCGCCGCCCCATGCAGCGCTTCGGCACTGGTAAACACCTGCAAAATCCCGTGCTTTTCCCGAGCATATGCCAGCCCCAGAGCGTCCGAGAGCTCCGTCAGCGCCGCGCGCGAGTACAACCCCAACGCCACATTCGCCGCGGTATTCCGCGCCGTCCGCGCCGGCAGGCATTCGATCAGAAATTGAACACACCACGCCCATTGCGCCGGATCCAGCCGAGGCCGGAACAGCAGCGGCGCGTCGTCGCGCAGCAGCCAGCCCAGCACCTTCCACGGCGCTCCCGGGTGTGCCCACGGCTCCGCATGGCTCACCGAGATCTGGCCGCCGTTGGCGTACGAAGTCTCCGAAGCGGTTTGCGGTCGGCGATCGATCACCGTGACTTCGTACCCCTCCTGGGCCAAGAACCAGGCGGTGGTCACCCCGATCACGCCGGCCCCGAGTACCATCACATGGCGCATCAATCGACCTCTTCCCAAGCCCGCCATAGATCGAACCAATCGACGCCGAGCGCAACCGCTTGCTAGATACGGTACATGACCCAGCTCCCCGACGCTCCCCTACCCCGTCTGCTCGCGATCATGGCCCGTCTGCGCGCGCCCGAGGGCGGCTGTCCGTGGGATCTGCTGCAGACCTTTGCCACCATCGCGCCCTACACCATCGAGGAAGCCTATGAAGTTGCCGACGCGATCGCGCGCGAAGATTATCTGGCGCTCCCCGACGAGCTGGGCGATTTGTTGTTTCAGGTGGTCTATCATGCGCGCATGGCCGAGGAAGAAGGCCGGTTCGCCTTCGATGACGTCGCGCGCCTGATCGGCGACAAGATGGTCCGCCGTCATCCCCACGTCTTCGGTGACGACGAACAGCGCGACGCCGAGGCGCAGACCGTTGCGTGGGAGATCCAGAAATCCGCCGAGCGCGCCGCTCGCGCCGAGCATGGCGTGCTCGCCGGCGTACCGGTGGGGCTACCGGCGCTCACGCGTGCCTTGAAGTTGACCGCCCGTGCCGCACGTGTCGGCTTCGATTGGCCGGACACCGAACGGATTTTGGACAAGCTCGCCGAAGAAACCGACGAGCTACGTCGCGAGCTGCCGCAAGCCGATCCCGCTCGGTTGGCTGATGAGTTGGGCGACATGCTATTCGTAATGGCGAATTTGGTGCGCAAATTGAAGCTCGATCCAGAGTCGGTATTACGCCAAGCCAACGATAAATTCGCCCGTCGTTTCGCCGGCGTAGAGCAAATTCTAGCTCACCAGGCTCGCGCGCCCGATGAAGCCACCCTGGAAGAAATGGAGGCGGCATGGCAGCAGGTAAAATCGCAAGAGCGCGCTAACAAAAAGTGAATAAAGTTTTTTTGCTTCTTTTTGTTCACAAAAAGAAGAATTTCTTGATCTTAAATAATTAGAAAAATAAATGTTCTTTTTTGAAAAAAAGAACCAAAAAACTTTTGTCAATTTGGCGCTGGTATTAACCTAAATCACCTTCCGAAACCCGCGCCGGATCGATACCGATCAAATATAATCCCGCCTCGTCGGCGGCGCGAATGGTCTCGGCTTTGTCGATGAAAATCGTGCCGCCCGCTTCATAAGCAATGCCGCACAAACCCGCCTTGCGCGCACTCTCGATCGTACCTGGGCCGATCGTGGGTAAATCCGCCCGGCGCTCCTGCCCCGGCTTCACCAGCTTCACCAATACCCCGCCGGTTCCCGGCCGCGCCAGGGCGGCAGCCCGGGCAATCATCGCGTCAGTGCCCTCGATCGCCTCCACCGCCAGCACGATCCCCTGCTGCACGATGCAACCCTGGCCGACGTCGACCGCGCCCAGCGCCTGCGCCACCGCGACGCCGCGGCGGATATCCCGCCACGCGTCCGCATCCGGATAGGCCTGGGAAACCGCGCCCAACGTCCCCAGCATCGCGCCCATCACGTCGTGGGCGCCGATCACGGTGAAGCCTTCTTCGCCCAGCACCCGCACCACCGCGGCCAGCACGCCGTCGTCACCACCGAACGCGGCGCGGCCGATCCGCGCCAAAATCCGCGCCCCTTCCACATCCGGCCGCAGCGCCAGCAGCGAAGGCCGGCGCACCGGCCCCACCAGCACCAACTCGCGACAATCATGCAAGCGGAGCAATTCCAGTATCCGCCCCGCGGCGCCCAGCCGCACATATTCGTGCGGAAACGGCTCGACCACGTCGGGCTCGGCAAATCCCTTGAATCCGACCAAAAACACCCGCCGTCCGGCCCGGATCGCGGCGCGCGCGACTTGCCCCGGCAGCGGTCCGCCGCCGGCGAGAATCCCAAGCGCCCCTGCCTCCATCGTACCCGCGGAGGCGCCCATTTCAGACGTCGTCGTCGAGATCAGCCGCGCCGCGCCGCAGAGCGCGGATCAGGCCACGTTTGCTGCCATGCTCCACGAACGCCAGCACCTCGTCGACCAGCGGATGGCCGGCGAAGCGTTCCTTCACCTCCGCCAGCCGGCCGGCAAACGCGCCCGGGGCCCAGAACAGCCCTCGCACCGCCTGACGCAGCACATGCATGTCGGCCCGCGCCGCGCCGCGCCGCTTGAGCCCGATCAGATTGAGGCTCTTGAGCCGCGCCCGGTTGCCGATCACCAGCCCAAACGGGATCACATCGGCTTCGACGCCGGAGACCCCGCCGACCATCGCGCCGCGGCCGATCCGCACGAACTGATGCAGCGCCGCGCTGCCGCCGATCACCGCGAAGTCACCGATCTGGCAATGGCCGCCCATCACCACGTTGTTCGCGATCACGACGCGGTCGCCGATGCTGCAATCGTGGGCGACGTGCACCACCGCCATCAGCAAGCAGTCCTCGCCCACATGGGTAACCCCGTGCCCGGTCGCGGTGCCGCGATGGATCGAACAATGCTCGCGGATCTGGGTGCGCGCGCCGATCACGCAGCGGGTGGGTTCGCCCTTATATTTCAGATCCTGTGGTGCCATGCCGACGGTGCAGAAGGGATAAAGCTCCGCGCCTGCCCCGATCGATGTATGGCCATCCACCACCACGTGTGAAATCAGCTTCGCGCCTTCGGCGATTTCGACATCGGGTCCGACCGTGCACCACGGACCGATGCTAACGCCGGCGCCGATGTGGGCGCCCTCCGCGACCATCGCGGTCGGATCGATCATCGCGCTGGGCGAGATAAACGCCGCGGGATGGATAGAAACGCTCATAGGCAACAAGCTCCAGCAAAGAATGGACGGTTCTGCTCTACCCGCGCTCGCGTCACTTCACCAAGTCACCGAATATTACGCATCATTTCGGTGACCTAATTGACAAAAATTTTTGCTGCTTTTTTTCAAAAAAGAAGATTCTCTCTGCTTCTTTTTGTGAACAAAAAGAAGCAGAAAAACTTTAACAATTTTATTTATCTGCGATCATGGCGGTGTACGTGGCTTCGGCAACCACCGCGCCGTCGACTTTGGCGACTCCGTTGAACCGCCAGACCGGGCCGCGCGCGCGCTCCTTCGTTACATGAATGCGCAACTGATCGCCGGGAACCACCGGACGGCGAAACTTGGCGCTCTCGATGCTCATGAAATAGACCAACTTGCCCAGGCTGTCGGCCTTCATGGTCTCGAACACCACGATCGCCGCGGTCTGCGCCATCGCCTCGATGATCAGCACACCGGGCATCACCGGCCGTGCAGGAAAATGACCCTGGAAGAAATTCTCGTTGATCGTCACGTTTTTGATGCCGACAGCGGAATTGCCCAGCACCAGATCGACCACCCGATCGATCAGCAGAAACGGGTAACGATGCGGCAGCGCCTGCATGATGCGGGCGATATCGATCGTCTCGATGGTAGCCGGCAGCGGCTGGTCGCCCGAGCTTGCGTCCATAGTGGCGTCAGTCCTTCGTGTCGCCCGATTCTATATCGTTGGTCTTATTGTCACCGCGCGAGCCCTTGAACCCCCGCGCCATCCGTCGCAGCACCGCCAGGCGGCGCCAATAGTCCCTGATCGGTTCGACCGGTGAACCCATCATCTCAGCCCCCGCCGCCACATCCGACATCACGCCCGACTGGGCACCGATCTTGGCCCCGCGCCCGATCCGCAAATGCCCGGTGAGCCCCGCCTGTCCGCCCACCATGACGAAGTCCTCGAGCACCGTGGAGCCGGAAATTCCGACCTGCGCCACCACCACACAGTTGCGGCCCAGCCGCACGTTGTGCCCGATTTGCACCAGATTGTCGAGCCGCGAGCCGGTCCCGATCACGGTGTCCTGGGTCGAGCCGCGGTCGATCGTGCTGTTGGCGCCGACCTCGACATCATCTTCCAGGATCACCCGCCCCAGCTGCGGCACGCTCAGGAACGGCAGCGAAGACGAGACGAAGCCGAACCCCTCCTGCCCCACCCGCGCGCCGCTATAGATATAAACCCGGTCGCCCAGGATCGCGTGGCTCACGCTGGCGTGGGCGCCGATCCGGCAATAGGAACCGATCAACACCCCGTCACCGATCACCGCGTGGGCGGCGACAAAGCTATGGGCGCCGATGCGTACCCTGCTCCCGATCACAGCGAACGGCCCGATCTCGGCCGACGGGTCGACTATCGCGCTCGCGTCGACGCAGGCAGTGGCGTGAACGCCGGGCTTCAGCGGCGGGTTGGGATGAAACAGCGCTGCGGCCAGCGCCCAACCGCGGTAAGGGTCGCGGGTCACCAGCGCGACCGTCCCTTCCGGGACCGAGGCCACCAGTTCCGGATGCACCACCACCACGCCGGCCCTGGTCGAGGCGAGCTGTGCCGCATAGCGCCGATTGTCGAGAAAACTAAGCTCGCGCGGCCCGGCGGTTTGCAGCGGCGCCACGCCCTCGATCACCCTTCCGTCGTCGAACGACGCCTCCGCCGCGATCGCCACCGCCAGCACTGCGATCCCGAACGGACCCCGATTTACGAAGAAGCGCGGATCCCCTGCCTTGGCCGTAATCTCGTCAGGGAACCTCTCGTCCGAGACCTTCCCCTCAGAGACACCATTATCCATGGCGGCCAGGGCCCCGACTACTTGCCGGCCGGGGGGGCTTCATGCGCGCGGGCGAAAGCGGTGACATCGGCGCCGTCGGGCGGCACCAGAACCGAGGGCAGCACCTGGTTCAGCTCCTGCGCCACTTGCGCGGAAATGTCGAACTCGCGCACGTTCAGCACCACCGCGGTCTGGAACAGGACGATGTTCATGCCGTGGCTCTGCGCCACCTGACCGACGATGGTGTTCAGTTCCTGCTCGATCTGGTCGTCCGCATAGGTCGCCGCGTCCTGGATGCGCTTATCGCGCGCCTTGAAATTGGCCTCATCCTTGGCGATGCGGTCGGTAATCTGCGCATTCCGAGCGGCGAACTGATCGGCGGTCAAGGTCTTCTGCTGATCGACCAGATTCTGCTTTAGCTCGGCCCATTCGGTCTGCGCCTTCTGCGCGTCGGCGTTAAGCCGCGCCTCGCGCGTGCGCATTTCATTCTGCACCGCGAGGTAGGCGGTGGACGAACGAATCACGCCGTTCAGATCGAACACGCCGATCACCGCCGCGGGCGGGCTCGCCCCGGGCGCCACTTGCGGGGGCGCCGGCAAGGGCGGCAGTCCGACCTGGGTGGTCTCGGCGGCTGCCTGCTGCTGCGCCGGCGCGGCCACAGGGGCCGGCGCCGCTGCCGGGGTCGCCGCGGTCTTGGGGACGAACCACTTGGTGCCGCTGGACGTTTGGGCGATCGCCGCCGCAGCAACGATCGAGAGCGCCGCGATCGCGGCCAACTTAAGGCTAGTATTGCGCACGTTAAAACCTCTTGCCGACGTCAAATCTGAAGAATTCAGTCTGATCGTGTAGTTGTTTGTGGATCGGAACACCGAGATCGATGTTGATCAAGCCGAACGGCGAGTCCCACGAAATGCCGACGCCGGCGCCGGCGCGAATCGCGCCGTCATCGGTGACCTCTTGCTGGGTGTCGTCCTTGACATAGCTATAGGTCACCTCACCCCCCGGCGCGGTGTGGGCATAGAGTCGGGTAATCCCTTGCAGGCCGCCGACATCCACGAATGCGCGGCCGCTGAGCCCGATATCCGCGGAAACCGGCAGCGGGAAGTCCACTTCCGTGGTCTGGTTCCACTCGGTCCGGCCGCCCAGGCTATCACCGGTTATACTATCGTGGGGCCCGGCGCCGCCGGCAGCGAAACCGCGTAGGGTTTCGCCGCCGAGGAAGAAATGGTCGACGATCTGCTCGTGATTGCCGTCGTAATTCCACATGCTGCCACCCGCGCCCTTGATCACCAGCACCCAATCGGAATTGCCGGTGATGGCCTGCAACGGCACGTAGTACGAGCCGTTGAGCTGGGCGCGAACGTAATGTTCGTCCCCGCCGAGCCCAGCGAAATCGGTGCCAAACTGCCACAACGTGCCCGAATGCGGGTCGGTCTTGCTGTCCCGATAATCGAGCGACAGTGTCTGACCGACCTCCGACAGAACTGACGAGCCGGTTTCCAGCTGAATGTAGGGGCTGACCAGGTCTTCGTCGATGGTGTCCTGCAGCGAGCGCTGGACCAGCGAGTAGGTCCATTGCTGTCCCAAATGCGTACTGTAGTTATAGCCGGCACTCAAGTTAACGCCGGCGCGGCTTTCCTCGTAATTGGCAGTGGTATTCTCGTTCACGAAGCTGTGGAACAATTCGACCGACGCGACCATGTTGCGATCGAGAAAATAGGGATCTGCGACCGAAATCTCGGCTTGATTCTGCTTGGCCGCGAGCGAACCGTTGATGCCCCACGCCACGCCGGTGCCAGCCAGATTGGAATCGGATATGCCCGCGCCGATCAGCGGTCCGTAGTCGGTGGCGTAGCCGGCGCTGAGTGACAGCGATCCGGTCGATTTCTCGGTCACCTTCACCGTGAGATCGGCCCGGTCGGGTGCCGACCCCTGGACCGAGGTGATGTCCACGTCGCCGAAATAGCCCAAATCCTTCAGCGCTTGCTTGGTGGTGGTGACCTCCGAAGCATTATAAGCGTCGCCCTCGGCCATGGTGAATTGCCGGCGGAGCACCTTGTCTTCGGTCCGGGTGTTGCCCTGGATGTCGATGCGCTCGACATAGACCCGCGGTCCCTCGCCGACGGTAAACTGCAGGTCGAGCGTGCCGGTATCGGGGTGGCGGGCGACTTGCGGCGTAACCTGGACGAAGGCGAATCCGCGGTTACGAACATAGGTTTCGATCGCCGTGGTGGAACGTTCGACGGCGTCGCCATTGTAAATGTCGCCGGTATGAACCTCCACCGAAGGCTGCAATTGTTCTGCCGTGATGTCGCGCAGATCCGAAATTAGATTGACCTTGCCGACATGGTATTGCCTGCCTTCGGACAAGGTGAAGGTAACGATGAAGCTATCGCGATCGGGCGTTAGCTCCGCGGTCGAACTCAGCACCTGGAAGTCCGCGTAGCCGTGCGCGAGATAGAATCGCCGCAGCAGTTCGGCGTCGTAGGCGACCCGATCCGGGTCGAAGGTGTCGGAGGTGGAAAGAAAGCGGAACCAAGCCTGCTCGCGCGATGAAACCACCTGACGCAAACGCTCTTCGCTGAAGTGATCGTTGCCGACGAAGGCGATCCGACTCACCAGGGTGGGTCCGCCCTCGGTGATCTCGAACACCACGTTCACGCGATTTTCCGGCAGGCGGATGATCACCGGATTTACCACCGCGCCGAAGCGCGCCTTCTGGGCATAGAGACCCAGAATCGCCTGGCGGTCGGCCTCCGCCAGAGCCGGCGTGAACACCGCACGGGCGCGGAGCTTGATCACCGCCTTGATCTGGTCCTCCGTCAGCTTGTGCCTGCCCTCGAAGGCGATCTCGTTCACGATCGGATTTTCCAGGACTTCCACCACCAGCCCGTCGCCGACCCGGTTGATCTCGACATTCTGGAACAAACCGGTGGCGTAAAGCGCCTTCAGGCTGCGGTCGATTTCGTCGGCGTCGAACGGATCGCCGACCCGGACCAGCAGGTAGGACAAGATCGTGCTGGTCTCGATGCGCTGATTGCCGGCGACCGAGATCGATTGGATCGTTGGTGCCGGCGCCGTGGCCGCAGCGCCGGAGGTGGAGGAGGATTTCGATGGACCAGCCGCGCGGGCGGTGTAGGGCGCGAAGGCGAACAGACAGACAGTGGCCAACAGCGTGGCGCGGTGGATCGTCAAATTTTAGTCCCCCACGGGCAACAAGGGTGCAGCATCGGTGAAGCATCGACCCGGGGGGGCACCCCCCTCGCCAAGCGGGCCGGAGAATAGCCGCAGTCATCGCCGATGGCGAGGGGGGAACGGATGAAGATCGGGAGCTTCACGCAGTCCCCGGTCGGTGGATGAGAAAACCCCGGGCAGGCTTAAAAAAATCTGCTTGCCCAGTGAAATAAACCTAATCTTCCCAGATCGTTGTGGACGCCGAGCAGCATCAGCGCGGCGATCAGGCTGAGCCCGAGATAGAGCGCGTAGCTGTGAATCCGCGGCGACAACGGCTTGCCGCGCGCGGCTTCGGCGGCGAAGAACAGCAAATGACCACCGTCGAGCACCGGGATCGGGAACAGGTTGATCAATCCTAAATTCACCGAGACGAAGGCGATGAACTCGATGAAATTCGGCAAGCCGAGCTTGGATTCTTCGCCGGAAAGCTGGGCGATCCCGATCGTGCCGGTAAGTTCCGAGGCGCTGTCGGCGCCGGTGAAGATCTTGCCGATTCCCACCAACTCGTCCCGGGCGATGTCGTAGGTCTGGGTCACCGCTGCGACCAGCGCCTCGGCCGGCGGGATATGCTCGAATGATACGTTACCCACTTCGATGCCGATCAGCCCCGAGCCGCCGGTCGCCACCGGCACGATCGGCACTTGCAGCGTCTCATCCTTGCGTTTGATGCTGAACATCAGCCGCTTGCCGGCGCTGGCCGAAACCACGCGCTGCAGCTGTTCGAATCGAGTGATGCTCTTGCCGTCGATCGCGGTGATCAGGTCGCCTGGGTGCACCCCGGCCGCCGCCGCCGCGCCCCCGCGCACCAGCTCGAGCACCTCCGGCTTGGTATAGGCGCGGCCGACTACCACGAACAAGCCGAAGAACAGCACGATCGCGAGGATGAAATTCGCCACCGGCCCCGCCGCCACCACCACCGAGCGCGCGGCGACCGACTTGCCCTGGAAGGTCTTGCCGGGATGCCAGCCGGCGCGCTCCTCTTCGGGCACATCCTGCGGCTGTTCCATGCCGTGCATTTTCACGTAGCCGCCCAGCGGCAGGATGCAGATTTGCCACTCGGTGCCGGACCGGTCGGTCCAGCCGATCAGCTTCGGCCCGAAACCGATCGAAAACACTTCGACTTTGATGCCAGCCCAGCGCGCCGCGAGGTAGTGTCCCAGCTCATGAAAAAACACCAGGACCCCGAGCACAATGGCAAAGGAAATTAAAGTGCGCGGCAACTCAATCAAGCAAGTAACTCCTAAATATCAAAAGTTTTTTGCTTCTTTTTTTCAAAAAAGAAGACTTCCTGCCCTGACTTTAGGAAGCAAGAATCTTCTTTTTTGAAAAAAAGAAGCAAAAAACTTTTGTCAATTTTTGGCCGCGATCCAAACCTCGGCCAACGTGCGGGCGGCCTGATCGTGCAATATTACCGCTTCCAACGTGTCGGCCGGCGGAGCGCCGAGACGATCCAATACATCGGCAACCAAACGGGCAATATCAAGGAAGCCAATGCGGCGGCGCAGAAATGCCTCGACCGCGACCTCGTTGGCCGCCGACAAAATCGCCGGCGCGCCATGGCCGGCGCGTAACGCCGCGCGCGCCAGATCGAGCGCCGGAAAACGCACCGGATCGGGCGGGAAGAATTCCAGCTTCGCCACCTGCGCCAGATCGAGCCGCGGACTGTTGGTCGCGATCCGCTCCGGCCAAGCCAAGGCATGGGCGATCGGAATGCGCATATCCGGCGCCCCCAGCTGCGCCAGCACACTGCCGTCGGAATAATGCACCAGCCCGTGGATCACCGATTGCGGATGCACCAGCACGCCAATCCGCGGCTCGGGCAGATCGAACAACCGCGAAGCCTCGATCAGCTCCAGCCCCTTGTTCATCATGGTGGCGCTGTCGATGCTGATCTTCGCCCCCATCGACCAGATCGGATGACGCAGCGCCGCCTCCGGGGTCGCCCGCTCCATCTCCTCGAGCGGCGCATTGCGAAACGGTCCGCCGGAGGCGGTGAGCACGATCTTCTCGATCGCGCGCGTGTTGCCGTCGGCCATCGATTGGAAGATCGCGTTGTGCTCGCTGTCGACCGGCAATAGCGTCGCGCCGGCCTCGCGCACGGCCCGCAGCATCACGTCGCCGGCGCAAACCAGCGCTTCCTTGTTGGCGAGCGCCACCGACTTGCCGTTCCTGATCGCGGCGAGCGTCGGCGCCAGCCCCGCCGCCCCGGTGATCGCCGCCATGGTCCAATCCACCGGCAGCGCGCCCGCCTGCTCCACCGCAGCGGCGCCGGCGGCAACTATAATTCCACTGCCGGCGAGCAATGACGCCAGCTCCGCTTCGCCCTCGGGATCGGCGATCACCGCCAGCTCGACCGCCAGTGCACGGGCCTGCTCGGCCAGTTTGGCAGCGTTTCGCCCGCCCACCAGGGCCCGCACCCGATAGCGCTCCGGCCCGGCCTGTTGCAGCAAGTCGACCGTCGAACAGCCGATGCTGCCGGTCGAGCCGAGAATCGAAACGCTGGTCATCAGGGCCCGCTCACCACCAAAAGATTCATCGCCATAGATACTGCCCCGGCCCCGCCCAAACCGCGAGACCCGCGGCCAGGAAACTCGCCGCCAGCAATCCATCCAGCCGATCGAACAAGCCGCCGTGACCGGGGATCAGATTGCCGCTGTCCTTGACCCCGAAGTGCCGTTTCGCCCAGCTCTCACCCAGATCGCCGAGTTGCGATAGCACCGACAGTGCCGCCGCAATCACCACCGCCCGCGTGGCGTCACCCGCAAGTCCGCCGGCGATCGCGCCCCCCACCAAACAGGCGGCTAGCACGCCACCGACCGCCCCGCTCCAGGTCTTTCCCGGAGAGATCAGTGGGGCCAACTTATGTCCACCCACCACGCGGCCAGTCACATACGCCCCGATATCGCTGGCCCAGATCACCGGCAGCAGGAACAGCAGGTTGGCGAAACCGTCCTGCCCCTGGCGCAGCCACAGCAGCGCCCAGATCGCCAAGCCGATGTAGATCAGACCAAGCCCCAGCAAGGGCCGCACCAGGATCAGGACCGTAAGCAAGACATAGATCGCGAGCACTGCGGGCGGCGGCGCGAATCCGAACATGATCGAGCCCCACGCCAGCCCGAATGCCACGAGCAGCAGCATGCCCTGCCAGCGGCGCCAGGACACCCCGCACAAATGCGCCCATTCGACCGTGAGACCGGCGCCCGCCACCATCGCGGTGAGCGCCCAGGCGATTCCCCCCAGCCACATCATCAGGACTACGAACGGCACCAGCAGCAGCGTCGAGGTCACGCGCCGTGGCAGGTCGCCCCACCGCGCAGGATCGTCGGGACCCGGTTCTGACCGGTCAACCGGGGCGTGCACCGAACCGCCTCTCCCGCTTGGCGAACTCGGCCAAGGCGGCCGCGAATTCGTCCGGCCCGAAATCGGGCCACAACACGTCCTGGAACACAAACTCGGTATAGGCACACTGCCAAAGCAGAAAATTCGACAGCCGGTGCTCGCCGCTGGTGCGGATCAGCAGATCGGGATCGGGCATCGCCGCGGTCGCCAGAAACGAGCCGAAAATTTCCTCATCGAGCTGCGCAGGACCGAGCTCGCCCCGCAGCACGGCTTCGACCGCGCGCCGCGCCGCCGCCACGATCTCGGCCCGCGCGCCGTACGACAGCGCGATCACCAGATTGAGCCGCGTGTTGCCCGTAGTCAGGCGCTCGGCGGCGACCAGATCGGATCTGATGTCCGGATCGAAGCGATCACGCTCGCCGATGAAGCGCAAACGGACGCCCTGGCGGTGGAGTTCACCTACTTCGTGCCGCAGATAATGCCGCAGCAGGCTGGTGAGATCGCCGACCTCGTCGGCCGGGCGGCGCCAGTTCTCCGAACTGAAGGCGTAAAGCGTCAACCACTGCACCCCCGAACCGATTGCGGCCTCGATCACCCGGCGCACCGCCGTGGCGCCGGCGCGGTGGCCTGCGATCCGCGGTAGGTGCCGTGCGCGCGCCCAGCGGCCGTTGCCGTCCATGATAATCGCCACGTGCCGCGCGACCGGACCGGACGCGGGCAGCACTGCTGCCTCGGCGGCGGTTGCCAAGTCGAGATCCACTCCCTCAAGCTTGGCGCCACGCTTCATCTGGTTCAGACCTGCTTGATTTCGCGTTCTTTCTCGGCAAACGCCTCGTCGATCTTCTTTATATATTGATCGGTTAGCTTCTGCACCTCATCGGTCCAGGTCTTGGCTTCGTCTTCGCCGATTTCGTGCTTCTTCTCCAGCGCGCGAATCTGATCGTTGCCGTCGCGGCGCACGCCGCGCACCGCGACCCGCGCCGACTCGGTATAGCGATTGGCAGCCTTCACCAACTCGGTGCGGCGTTCGGCGGTGAGCAGCGGGATCGGCACCCGCACCATCTGCCCGTCGGCGGAGGGATTGAGCCCCAGCCCGGCGTCCCGGATCGCACGCTCCACCGCGCCTACCAGCGTGCGGTCCCACACCTGCACCGTCAGCATGCGCGGTTCCGGGCTGCCGATGGTGCCGACCTGGGTGATCGGCAGCTCCGAACCATAGGCCTCGACCCGTA
>Ga0302314_10013596_pt1 | contig 13971 bp, 11 predicted proteins | sample III_Palsa_N2_3_FD_200533 | JGI IMG/M metagenome (GOLD analysis project Ga0302314, IMG submission 200533) | Peat permafrost microbial communities from Stordalen Mire near Abisko, Sweden - III_Palsa_N2_3 | ecosystem: Environmental > Terrestrial > Soil > Palsa > Peat permafrost | place: Sweden... | reverse complement strand
AGACCCCAACCCGCAATGGCAGCCACTTAACATCGGCAAGCCCGCCCAACCTGCAACATCACAAGATCAAATTAGCCTACGTGGCATTGGGGAGAGGCCGCAGGTCGACATCTACTCATTCGACCGCACCGCGAATCTGATAGACCCGTTCGTAGCCGCGAACTCGTCACACAGCGTCCGCAGATCCCGGATCAGCAACTCCGCGAGCGTCATCTCCGAACGGCGACGCCTACCCGTCGCGAAGTGCAGACACGCCGCACGCGCCCGATCCGGCCACGCGCCACCAGCCGCATCTGCGATCGCGATCAACGGCTCCCAGATGTCCCACGCCCGATCACCCAACCCTTCAGGCAGTACCGGACGCGCGATACTCAGCGCCCCAGCATGCGGCGCCAACGCGCCAGCCAGACGCGTACGCAGCGCACCGCCTTCCGCCCGATGCCAATTGCCGCTGAACCGCTCCACCGCTGCACCCCTCGGCTTGCGCTCCATTCCCACCCGGATACACCGCGTCAACAGATCCTCCGCCAACCGGTGATCACTCAACCCGGCGAGCGCGACCGGCGCGAACGTACGAAACCGCTGAATCATCCGCGTGCCGTCCGGCGCGAACTGCGTGCGCACATGCACGCCATCCGCCTTGTACCCGTCGTTCAGGATCACGGTCTGTTCCGTATCCATGGACTTATCCACCTCATCCATCAGGAACGTCGGACGCGCAACCCCATCCCCGCCCTGCTCAATCGCGGCGAACATCGACGCCGCCGAGAGCGACGAAGAACGCAACGGCTCCGAGCACAACACCCCCAGCACCTCAAGCACCCTCGTCTTACCCGACTCGGGAGTCAACGCCGTGACCACCAGGCGCGGCGTGTGGTAGAAAACGCCCGCCACGTGCGTGTGAGCAGCCCACAACGCGGCCATCGGGCCGCAATGCTCATCAGGCCAGTAGATGAACCGCGCCATGAACGACTCCACCGCATCCAACGCATCTGACAAGCCGGAAGCGCCGACGACCGGCGCGGCAGGTGGCACGGCAATCGAATCAGTACTCAACAAACCCCCTCGTGGCGTAGTGAACTTATGGGGATGCACGCTCGCCGTAGCTCGCGGGCATGCCCTATCACCCCTGGTAGGCCAGCGGAACGACCCCGCTGGGGATCGTCCGATTCCATGAAACGGAAACAGCGGGGCACCCTTTGAGGGGTGCAAGTTCCGGCAGCACAGAAACCGCGATATCGGCCGACTCCGGCGAGAGCAACCACACCGCAGCTTCAAGGCGAAGCGCACCGCGCGGACGAGCGAGAACAGCAGCGAACGGCAGTCGAGCACCCTTCGCCTGAGCCGCCGCGTGGTCTACCCACCATTGGGCCGTGCCCGGACGCCATGACGCATCCGCATGGGCTTTGCACTCGACCAAGAACGGCACGCCGATGACGTCGCCGATTCCGCGCTTCCTTGTGCCGACAGCCCGCGCAGCGAGGAATCCCCATCGGCGCAGACCAGCGGCCACCTTCAGTTCCCACAACTCGCCGGGAAGCAGTGTTTTGCGAGTCTCCGCCACGTCAGCACTCCGCCTGAGCATCGGCCCACGCCACGACGTCAGACGGCTTGAACCGCACGGCCTGACCGATCTTCCGCGCGGGGATCCCCAGCCGCTTGTAGTTGTCGTACACCCAGCTCTTGGGCCGCCCAAGGTACGCGGCCACGTCCTCCACCGTGATAAGCGCCTCCATCGTCACGCCTCCGTTTCTCCCCAGGTGAGCAACCCCCTGCCGCTCGACAGCGGACTCTATGGGGGACACCAAGGGCCGTGCAACCCAGTTTTGGAAAACCCGGGGTGACACAGGTGGGGTTACGCTGCTAGCGTTCGAGCCATGACAACGAACCCAGAGCCCGACCAAGGAGAGATCCGCCGGGCCGGAGTCGAGTACAAGAAAGACGTTGACGGCTGGCAGGTGGTGCTGTGGTGGCCGCACGGCGCGACCGGCGGACCTCAGGAGATCACCATCCGGCCCCGGAAGGAGGCGGACCCGTCCGAGGTGGCACGCGGGATCTCGACCACAACGCTTAGGAGGCTGCCGCTCGCCGAGATCACGCGAAGCATGCAAGAGCTCCTGGCGACGACAGATCAGACGCAACAGCACGTCGAGAACATGACCGAGCTACTGCGCGGCACCCTGGCCGAAGGGGTCAGCGTGCAGTACCTCGCAGTGCTCTCTGCTGCTTACGACTACCTGGTCAAGCTGGGCCAACGCGCCCCAGCCGTCATCTTGGCGCAGTGGATCGAGCGCAGCCACGAGACCGTACGCGGCCACCTCAAGCAAGCGCGCAGGGAAGGTCTGCTGACCATCGTGCCTGGCAAGCCGGGCGGGGAGCTGACCAGCAAGGCAAAAGACATCCTTTCAGGCATGGGGGAGATCAAGTAATGGCATCGATCCACCGGCGCAGCCGCGCCGCGAAGGACGGCAAGGCGCAGTACTCGTACATAGTCATGTGGGACGACCCGAGCGGAGCACCCAAGTCCAAGACCTTCCGGCTCCAGAAGGACGCCAAGGTCTTCAAGGCCGAGATCGAGCGCAGCCTGAACCGGGGAACCTACATCGACCCGCACGCGGGGAAGATCCCGTTCCGCGAGTACGCGGCCACGTGGCTTGCCGGTAAGGAAGTGAGCAAGCGCGACAGCACCGTCAAGGCGTACCGCAACGCGCTCGACAGCCGCATTCTGCCGACGCTAGGTGACCTACCGCTCCACACGGTCCAGCGCAGCCAGGTTCAGGACTTGGTGAACGCGCTGAACGCGTCTCACGAGCCACGCACGGTCCGGCACACGTACACCATCGTTGCCGGGATCTTCCGCCGGGCCGTAACCGACGATCTGATCGGCCGGTCGCCGTGCCGCTCGATCGAGCTTCCGCCGGTTAAGGACGACGAGTTCGTTCCGCTCACGGCTGAGCAGGTCAACACACTTGCCGACGCGATCGAGCCGCGATACCGCGCCATGGTCATCACGGCCGTGGGAACGGGGATGCGCTGGTCTGAACTGGCTGGACTGACCGTGGACCGCGTGGACTTCCTCCGTCGCACGCTGCGTGTGGACCGTCAGCTCAAGCGGGACTCGACGGAGCTTGTTCCGCCGAAGACCGCGAAGAGCGTACGGACGCTGCCGCTTCCGCAGTACGTCATCGACGCGCTTGCCGTGCACATCGCCAAGTACGGCGCTGGACCGGATGGTCACGTCTTCTCGACGTCGCGCAAGACCGTTCTCCGGTACACCAACTTCCGCCGCCGCGTCTGGGACGCCGCGATAGAGAAGGCGGAGGACATCCCCGCCGACACGACGTTCCACGACCTTCGGCACGCGTACGCGTCGTTGCTCATCTCAGCCGGGCTGAGCCCGAAGATCATCCAAGTCCGGATGGGCCACGACTCGATCACGACGACGATGGACACGTACGGGCACCTCTACCCGGAGTCCGAGGACGCGACCCGAGCGGCTATCGACGAGGTTTTCCGACCCGAAGTTGACGAAAAGTTGACTGGCCGCTCCCTCAAGCTCGCGGCATGAGAAGAATGGCCAGTTCAGAAGTACTTTAAGTGCGCCCGAAGGGATTCGAACCCCTAACCTTCTGATCCGTAGTCAGATGCTCTATCCGTTGAGCTACGGGCGCAGTGTGACCGCCTCGAGCCTTGGCCCGCGGTTGCCGACTGGTCGAGTGTACATGGTCCTGGGGGGAGGTCCGCAAACCGAATAGTCGGGGCGCGGCCCGGCGGGCGGGGGCGGGGAAATCGGTTGCCGGGGGAGGAGGACGCGGGGATACTCCGGGGCGTCGACTGTCGAAGGCAACAGTCCCGGATCCGAGGAGGTGCGCCATGGCCCAGCAGGCCGCGGTCACCAGGCCGCTTCACACCTCCATCGGAACTCCGCTAAGGACCACCTCCAGTGTCTTCGCACGACGATCATTCGCAACTTCCGGACGCCGCGGCTGAGCCGGACGACGAGCGGGACCCCTACGCGCGGTACGACGAGTACTTCGCGGACAACCACCAATCCGCCGAGCGCGTACGCGGCCGGAGCCTGCTGAGCGAGCAGGAGCAGAAGGCCGAGAAGAAGCTGCTGCGCCGCGGCCGGCTGACCGACCGCGAGCGGGAGCGGCTGGCCGAGGGGCGGGAGGACAAGCTCCACGCCCCGACCCTGCCGCAGGGCGCCGACCGCTGGTCCACCTGGGGCGACGGGGAGCTCGGGCCCGAACCCCGGCCCTCGTGGCTGGTCGTGGCCGACGGGGCGGTGGACAGCCGGCTCGGCGTGGTGAAGACCGGCAAGGAAGCCGACGTCCACCTCGTCGAGCGCTGGGTTCCCGCACCCGACGCCTACGTGAGCGACCTCGGCACGCCGCCCGCCGCCACCGAGAGCTGCCTGCTCGCGGAGAAGATCTACCGCGGCAACGACCATCGCAACTTCCACCGGGACGCGGGCTACCTCGACGGACGCCGCACCCGCGAGTCCCGTCTTGACCGCGCGGTGTCCAACCGGTCGCGGTTCGGGCTCAAGGTCATCGCCGAGCAGTGGGCGGTCGCCGAGTTCGCCGCGCTGGGCACGCTCTGGTCGGTCGGCGCTCCCGTCCCCTACCCGGTCCAGCGGGTCGGCACCGAGCTGCTGATCGAGTTCATCGGGGACCCGGACGGCTCCGCCGCGCCCCGGCTCGCCGCGCTGCGGCCCGAGCCGGACCAGCTCGCGGACCTGTGGGGACAGCTGTGCGCCGGGCTCGCCCACGTGGCCCGCGCCGGGTACACGCACGGCGACCTCTCGGCCTACAACATCCTGGTGCACCACGGCCGGCTCGTGCTGATCGACCTGCCGCAGATCGTGGACCTGGCCGCGAACCCGCACCGCGGCGAGTACCTGACCCGGGACATCGCCAACGTGACCTCGTGGTTCGGCGGGCGCGGTCTTGCGGACGCGGAGCGGCGCGGGGCCGAACTGCTCGACGAGCTGCGGTACGAGGCGAGGCTGGCCGGCTGAGCACGCCGCCGTCATCGGCCGGGACGGGCCGGACTTCGCGCGGAAACGGCGGGCGGATTCCGGGCGGAACCGGCCGTGACGGGGGGTCAGACCGTAAGCTGGGACGGCATGGGCACACCCGCTTCCTTGAGCAGGGGACGAGGCGACAATGACGATCGCGTTGGAGCACATCGGGACCGCGGTACGCGGCTACATCGACCGGTACCCCTCGGAGGGCGCGGCACTGGCGCCGGTCCTCGAGACGCTGGGGAAAGGCTTCGACTTCACCTCGCGGCGGCGTTTCCCGGCGCACGTGACGGCGGGGATAGTGCTGCTGGACGACGAGGACCGGGTGCTGCAGATCAAGCACAGCGTGCTCGGCGCGTGGCTCACGCCGGGCGGGCACTGCGAGCCGGACGACAAGTCGCTGATCGGCGCGGCGCTGCGGGAGCTGGCCGAGGAGTGCGGGGTCGGCGAGCAGGACGTCGAGCGGATCGGCGGCGAGGACGCGCTGCCGGTGCACATCTCGGTGCACTCCATCCCGGCGAACGACGCGCGGGCCGAGCCGATGCACCACCACTTCGACTTCCGCTTCGCCTACCGGCTGCTCGCCGGGGCCACCGTGCGGCTCAACCACGAGGCCTCCGACCTGCGCTGGACCCCGTACGCCGAGCTGGCCTCGGCCGACCTGGGGGACCATCCGCTCCCGGTGTGACCCAGCTCTCCGAAAGCTTTTGGCCCTCGGGAGCCGGTCCGGGTATGCTGTCCGTCAGTTGGAGGCTTCGCCTAGTCCGGTCTATGGCGCCGCACTGCTAATGCGGTTTGGGTCTCAAGCCCATCGGGGGTTCAAATCCCCCAGCCTCCGCTCCCGCGCAAGACGCCCGCCTCGGCGGGCGTCTTCGTCATTTCGGGGAAAAAGAATCCCGGCTGAGTTCCGTGGCTTATGGCAGCTTGCGTATACACTGTGCCAGCGGGCGATTCGGGCGCGGCGCTGCTCAAAGATCACGGCCGGGGGTTCACACGGTGCGTGAACCGGGATAGCCTGCCGCGCGATGCAACTCCGGAACCACGGCGACTCGTCCAGGTGAGGAGAGATTCTCCCGCCAGCGGCCGACATATGGGATAGTCGGACCCACGGCGGAACGCACAAGCGCGACTGGAGGGACGTCCCGGTGGGCCCGACAAACCGAACCCCGGTCCGGGGCGCCGCTCGGCTCGCCGCGATACTCGACGCCTTACCCGACGCGCTGGTCCTGGTGGACGGCTCAGGCGCGATAGTCAACGCCAACTCCGCCGCGCTCGGCCTGTTCGAGGGCGAGAGCGCGGAACGCCTGCTGGGCAAGCCGATCGCGGAGATCCTTCCCGGCATCGGACGCACCGTGGCCAAGCCCGGGAGCGGTCCCGCGGCGCTGCCCGCCGGGTCCTCCGGCCTCGATCCGCGCGATCTGGTCGGCGGCGCGAACGGCAGTGTGCGCCGTCCCCCGGAGCGGATGGCCGCGCGGCGCACGGACGGCAGCATCTTCCCGGCCGAGGTGACCACGGCCGAGCTGACCGAGGAGGACGAGTCCGAGCTGACCCTGCTGGTCGTGCGCGACCTGACCGGGGTGCTGGACGTCGAGGCGGAGCTGCGCCGCCAGCAGCGGCAGATCGAGCTGATCCTGCGCGCCGCCTCCGAGGGCATCATCGGGGTCGACCACGAGGGCCGGATCGTGCTGGTCAACCCGGCGGGCGCGAAGATACTGCGCTACCGGGCCGCCGAGCTCGGCGGCCAGAACGTGCACGAGCTGCTCACCCACTCCCGGCCGGACGGCACGCCGCTGCCCGAGTCCGAGTGCCCGCTGCTCGACAGCGTGCGCACCGGCGCCAAGCACCGCGCCGTGGACACCGTGCTCTGGCGCAGCGACGGCGGTCCGGTGTACGTGGACCTGACCACCGCCCCGGTGTACGAGGGCGAGAACATCATCGGCGCGGTGATGACCTTCGTGGACAACAGCGCCACCCGCGCCGCGGCCCGGCAGGCCGCCGAGCTGACGAACGTGCTGGACAAGGATCTGCGCGGGGCGCTGGTCGAGGTGGCCCAGCGGCTGCGCGAGGTCGTCGACTACACCGAGGCGGAGTACGCGGCGGGCGGCTACGGCTCCTCGACGCTGCCGATGCTCGAAGAGGTCGGCGAGGACCTGGACCAGCTGACGGAGCTGGCCGCGGACGTGGTGGACTTCCAGCAGTCGGTGCTCGGCACGCTGGAGTACCAGCCGGAGACGACCGAGCTGATCGGCGTGGTGGACGCGGCGGTCTCGGCCGCCGCTCCCGCCGCCGGGGCCGCCGGGGTGGAGATCGCCGCGCACTGCGCCGATGTCGAGGTGGACCTCGACGTCGACCTGTTCGTGAAGCTGCTGGCCCACCTGCTGGCCGACATGGTCTCGGTCTCCCCGGTCGGCGGCAAGATCGTGGTGACCGCGGCCCGCCGCGGCACGCTGGCCAGGATCGAGATCCGCGGCCCGCACACCGGCGGCGGCCCGCTGCACCTGCCGATCGCCCAGGCCATCGCGGCCAAGCACGGCGGCACGGTGACCACGCACCGGATCGCGGGCAAGGGCAATACGCACGTGGTCGAGGTGCCGGTCACCCAGCCGAACATGCCGGAGCGCCCGGCAGGCCCGAAGGCGGTCGAGGGCCCGGTGCGTCCGGCGCTGCCGACCCGGGTGCGCGCGCCGGGTGCGCGGACGAACCCGATCGCGGCGGCGCGTCTGGGTGCGGACTCGACGCAGAGCGCGAGCCCGGCCGCCGCGGCCCCGCCGCAGACGAGCGCGCCCGGCCCGGCCACTCCGTCCGCGACCACGGCCACCGCGACGAACGAGGCAGCGCCCGAGGTCGTCGAGCCGGAGCAGCCCGCGGCCGAGGCGGAGGCGCCGCAGGTCAACGGGCAGTACGCGGCCTCCCGCCGTCGCCGGGCCGGGGCCTCGGGCCCCGAGCTTCAGGCGCGCATCCCGGCGCAGTCCCGCTCCTCGCTGGGCCGCTCGGTCGGTTCGATCGCGGATCTGCGGCCGAGCAGGCCGATGCCGACCGGCGACGTGTGGTCCAAGCCGGACCGCGGCGTCACCGGCGAGCCCGCGCCGGCGCAGCCGGATCAGGGTTCGGAGTTCGCGGCGGAGCCCACGCTCGAGCTCGCGGCCGAGGCTCCCGCGGCCCCTGCTCCGCGGGCGCCCGACGCCGCGGAGCCTGTGCGGTACGCGCAGCCCTGGCAGCTCGGCGAATCACGGTCGGAGCCGCAGTCATATCCGGAACCTCAGTCATATCCGGAAACCCAGCCGCAGCCGGCACCCGTCCAGCCCGCGCAGGCTTCGCAGAACCCGCCGACCTGGCAGCTCGCCGAGCCCGAAGCCGAGCCCGCGCCCGAGCCGGAACCGCCTGTCGTGGAGCAGATGCAGCCGCCGGCCTACGTCGGGGCCCAGCCGCGCGGACGACGTCGGGCCACGCCGCAGCAGCAATCGCAGGCAGAGCAGGCGGAGCAGTCCGACGAGCAGCAGAACGCGCTGGCGCCCGCGGTGCGTGAGGCGGAGCAGCCCGAGGCCGCCGAGGCGCCCGCCGAGCCGGTCCGGTACCAGCTCCAGCCGGTCGCCCAGCCGCTGCAGCCGAACACGTACCAGCCGGTCCAGCCGAATCAGCAGTCTGAGCCGCCCGCCGGATACGCGCTGCCCGGACGCGGCAACGCCGCCGCGCCCGCCGGGTACGCGCAGCCCGAGCCCTCCGCCGCGCCGCCCGAACCCGCCACGTACGCGCTGACCGCGCGCGTCTCGCCCGCGCTGCCCCCGGCCGCCGCGCCATCGGAACCCGGGCCCGAGCCGGAATCCGGGCCCGAGCACGACGGCCCGCGCCTGCTGCTGTGGCCGGATCCGGACGAGGAGACCCATCAGCTGCTGCGCGAGCGCGGGTACGATCCGGTGGTTCTCGGCCAGCCGAACCGCATTCCGACGCTGACCGCGAACGGCACCGGCGAACCGCACCCTTTCGCAGTGTTCGTGGATCCGATCTCGGCCCCGATCACCCGGCGCGGCCTGCGCGAGGTGCGCGCCGCCGCGACGAAGGCTGGTCTGCCGCTGCTGGTGACCGCGGGCATCGGGCACGCGCCGGACGGCCGTGAGCTCGGCCCCGACCCCTCGCTGCTGCTCACCGCGCTGTGCCCGGCCGAGGTCCGGCTGCCGCGGGTGCTGCTGGTGGAGGCCCGGCCCGACCTGGCCGACGCGATCGCCGACATCCTGGAACGCCAGGGCATGCAGGTGGCGCACGCGACCACGGACGCGGAGAGCCGCGAGGCCGCCGTCGCCGCCCCGCCCGACCTGGTGCTGCTGGATCTGATGCAGATCCGGCGGCGGCGGGTGGGCGTGGTGGACTGGCTGCGCGATCGCGGGCTGCTCGCGCGTACCCCGCTGGTGGTCTACACGGCCGAGGGTTCGGACGCCGGAGCCTTCGACGACACGCTCTACCTGACCGAACGCGCCACCGACGCCGAGCCCGCCGGACGGCTCGGTGACCTGCTCGCGAAGATCGCTCCCTAAGGCCCGGCTAGATCAACGTTAATGTTCTGTGAAACTGACTTGCGCTCGATCATCTACTACGCCCGCTTTGCGGCGGTTGGTCGGGTCGCGAACATAGCGATGGGACAACAGCACGAGTGGGGGGACTGTTGGAAACCGCACTTGTTGAGTACCTTCGGACCAGATACCGTGCGTGCGCCCGACACGGCGGTTCCCTCCCCGACAAGCGGCTAGTCTGAGGCGGCGTCATGATGCACCCACGAATCCTCTCCAGGACGGCGACCGCATGAGCCTGCCGCCGTACGACCAGTCCATCCGTGAGCTCGAGCGCCAGTACCAAGTGGTGCTTCCCGACTCGGTTGGCCAGGCCGCCCTCGGTTTCCGCGACGGGGTCTGGTTCCGCCTCAACTCCGGCACGCCGCGGCCGGTGCTGATCCGTTCCGCGATCATCCTCTGCCCGCACGCCGCCGGCTCGATCGTGCAGATCGTCTGCTGGTGGATGCGGGAGAACGTGCACACCTCGCGGGCGCTCGACCTCGCCACCGAGCTCGCGCTGTGCGTCGGCGAACTCGCCCGCAAGGCCGTGGAGGACGACCCGCTGGGCATGAGCCTGGACAACCTCTCCACCAGCCAGCAGAACGCGCTGGCCGGATTCGCCGGCGGCATCCCGCAGCAGACCCCTGCGACGAGCGGCTACGGGACGGGCTACGAGTCGGGAACATACGACTCCAACGGGTATCAGACCCCGGCCGACCCGTACGCCTCGCCCTACGGCGCCCCGGCGGCGGCCACCACGGTGCTGCCGCAGATCCCGGCCGAAGGCTACGGCGCGCCGCAGGCCCCGCGCGGTCCGGCGATCCCGCCGCGCAGCGTGGGGATGCCGGGCGGCGGTCCCGGCGGCAGCGGCGGCTACCCGCAGCAGCGTCCGGCCCAGCAGCCGCTGAGCGGGCAGCCGATGCGTCCGCAGCAGGGCGGCGGCCGGTACCCGCAGCAGGGCCAGGGGCGTCCGCAGCAGCAGCGTCCGACGCCGCGTCCCGAGCACTACGAGGACGACCCGTACCGCAACGGCCAGCAGCAGCGCCCGGCGGCCCGTCCGGACCAGCAGGGCGGCAACGCCTGGTAAGCCCAGACACCCCTCAGACAGCACCCTGAGCCGGACTGACGCCTCGTCGGTCCGGCTCACGGGTTTTCCCGCGGCTAACGCAGCCGGGCCACCGGGCCGTCCAGATAGTCGCCGTCGATGTCGATCGCGACGCCGCCGTGCTTCTCCACGTGCCCGCCCTGGTACTGCTTGATCCGCTGGTGCTGGTCCCACATCGACGGGGGCACCGAGCCGTCGGCGGTGCGCGCCTGCAGGTCCCAGCGGGCGATCCAGATCGCGTCCGGCGGGCTGAACGAGGGCTGCGACTCGACGGCCTCGGCGAGCGTGGCCATCCCCGAGGCGGCCGACCCGTAGACGCCGGAATAGTAGCCCCGCTCGTGCAGCTCGCGGGTCCAGGCGTTCAGGTAGGCCAGCACGGTGGCCACGCAGCCCTCGTTCGTCTCCTTGAAGGCCTCGAGGTCGAAGTAGACGGGGCTGCCCTCGACCAGTCCGTACGCCGCCGCCTGGTCCGCCGCGTCGTCCCCCGCGGCCGTTCCCTCCTGCGCGGTCTGCGCCGCCTGCATCTTCTCCAGGTCCTTGCCGGTCGCGCACGGCGCCTGCAAGCCGACGTAGATCGGGATCAGCGCCCAGCCCTGTGCGGACACGGCGTCCACCCAGGACTGCGTCAGGTTCCCGCTCGCGCAGGACCGGTCGCGTCCGCCGATGTAGATCCCGATCGCGCGGTACGGCGAGGTGCGGTACCAGGTCTGCATGGCCGCCGCCGAGGGAGCCGCACACGTGTCGAAGCCGACGGCGGTGACCACGTGCGGCGTGGGCAGGCCGGGAGCCCAGCGCGGCTGCGGGGCGAGCGTGGCCGGGCCCGCGTCCGCTTCGGCCGACCCGGCCGTCACCGCCGCGCAGAGCAGGGCGACGGCGAGGACGAGACCGCTGACGGAGACGGGGCGCGCGAGACGAGGCATATCCACGACTCGCACGATATGTGTCTAATGTGTTGAGTTCGGACCAGCCGGGCGCGTGTCGTCCACTGATCCACTCAAATGACCATCCGTCCGCGCATGGAGCGCGGATCAGACTCCGGAGGCCGACTCCGAGTGCTCCAGGATGGTGCGCAGGCCCTCGCGCAGCCCGTGCAGCGCCGCGCTCATCCCGTGGATCAGGAACAGCGGCTCCGACACGACCTTGCTGTCGCCGATCGCGGGCGGCTCGGCGGCGACGGCCAGCTGCAGCGTGCGGTGGCTGAGGGCCACGTGCTCGCCGTCCGCCTCCTGGATCTGCAGCACCGGGTCGTCCGCGCTCGGGTGGAACTGCGCGGACTCGTACATGCTCTCGCCGGTCTCGTGCAGCTCGAGCCAGAGCTCGTAGTCGTTGGTGGCGTGCAGATCGCCGCCGGGGTGCCCGATCACCACGACCGAGTCGAGCTCGTCGAGCTGCGGGCGGATCCGTTCGAGCAACTCCTGCAGCTCGACGGCCACGAACAGCACCTTGACCTGGCCGACGCGCAGGATCTCGGCGATCTCGTCCTCCGGCAGCCGCCAGTCGACCAGCACCGCGGTCGTCCCGGTGAGCGCGGCGGCGAACAGCGCCTCGATGCACGCGGGGTGGTTCGGCGAGAGGACCCCGATGCGGTCGCCAGGCCGGACCATGGCGGCCCGCAGCCCGGTCGCGGCGCGCCGTACCCGGGAGTCGAGCTTTCGCCAGGTGAGCTTGTGCTGGCCGTACTGGAGAGCGGTATTCATCGGCGCGCGGCCCAGCTGATGCTTCAGCAGTTCGCCGATCAGCCCAGAGCTAGGCGTCGCGGAACCCATCGACATGGTTGCCCCAACCTGCGGCCCCACCGCCGCACTGAGTGTGTTTGAAAGTCGTTGACGCTGTGTCAGTAAGGTAGCCCGCGCGCGCCCCCCTTGGCTACACCGTCAACGCGCGCGCTTTGGGTACTGGCGACCTGCCTTTGGCCCGCCGCAGGCGAATTAGCCGTACATCCGCTTCATCGTGTAGTCGATCATCTGCTCGACCGCCTGGGCGTCGAAGACCACCCGGTGCTCGCCCTCGATGTCCAGGATCATCCCGTAGCCGCCCGGCAGCAGGTCGAGCACCTCGGCGCCGGTGACCACGAAGTGCCGGGACTTCTCCCCGGAGTAGCGGCGCAGCTCGACCAGCGAGGAGAACATCGGGATGACCGGCTGCGGGGTGTCGTGCAGGGCCAGGAAGCCGGGCCGCTCGCCGCGCGGGCAGTAGATCTTGGACACGGTGAACACCGCGTGGAAGTCCTCGGGCCCGATCGAGCCGGTCGCGAACGCGCGGATGGCGTCGGCCAGCGAGGGCTGCAGGATCTGCGCCCCGTTGTTCTCTTCTCCCGGGTAGCCGTACACGACTCCGAGCGTATCGGTCCCGCCGCGCTCGTTCCACGCCCCGCGTACACACCCCGGGACCTTGCGCGAAGTTACCGACGGGTAGCATGATTGGTTACTACCGGGTACAAGTTCTGGGCAGACACGGCCTCCAGCGCAAAGGACCAGTTCATGGGGCACTACAAGGCGAACCTGCGGGATATCGAGTTCAACATCTTCGATGTGTTCGGCGGCTCGGAGACCTTCGGTTCCGCGGACTACCCCGAGGTAGACCTCGAGACCGCGCGCGACGTGCTCGCGCAGATGGAGAAGCTGGCCGAGAACGAGCTGGCCGAGTCCTTCGCCGAGGCGGACCGCAATCCCCCGGTCTTCGACCCGGCGACCAGCACCGCTCCGCTGCCCGAGGCGTTCAAGCGCTCGTACCGGGCGTACGTGGACACCGAGTTCTGGCGCCTCGGCCTGCCCGCGGGCATGGAGGGCACCGCCGCGCCGGCCTCGCTGGTCTGGGCCATGGGCGAGCTCGTGCTCGGCTCGAACCCGGCGATCTGGATGTACGCGACGACCGCGCCGTTCGCCCGGGTGCTGTGGAACGTGGGCACCGAGGAGCAGCGCAAGGTCGCCAAGCTGATGGTCGACAAGGACTGGGGCGCCACGATGGTGCTCACCGAGCCGGACGCGGGCTCGGACGTCGGCGCGGGCCGCTCAAAGGCGGTCAAGCAGCCGGACGGCTCCTGGCACCTCACGGGCGTCAAGCGCTTCATCACCTCGGCCGAGCACGACCTGTCCGACAACATCATCCACCTGGCGCTCGCCCGCCCCGAGGGCGCGGGCCCCGGCACCAAGGGCCTCTCGCTGTTCGTCGTGCCGAAGTACGACTTCGACTGGGAGACCGGCGAACTCGGCGAGCGCAACGGCGTCTACGTCACCAACGTCGAGCACAAGATGGGCCTGAAGGTCTCCAACACCTGCGAGCTGACCTTCGGC
>Ga0302314_10013590_pt1 | contig 13974 bp, 8 predicted proteins | sample III_Palsa_N2_3_FD_200533 | JGI IMG/M metagenome (GOLD analysis project Ga0302314, IMG submission 200533) | Peat permafrost microbial communities from Stordalen Mire near Abisko, Sweden - III_Palsa_N2_3 | ecosystem: Environmental > Terrestrial > Soil > Palsa > Peat permafrost | place: Sweden... | reverse complement strand
GACCAGGACGATGGTCAGTCCGCGCTTCTCGACCAGCAGGCGCAGCACTTCTCCGATGTGCTGGATGATGTTCGGCTGGATGCCCTCGGTCGGCTCGTCGAGCAGCAGCACCTTGGGGTTCCCGGTGAGGGCGCGGGCGATCGCCAGCTGCTGCTGCTGGCCGCCGCTCAAGTCGCCGCCCATGCGCTTGGACATCGAGCGCAGGATCGGAAACAGGTCGAGGACGTCCTCAGGCACCGTGCGCACCCCGTCGCTGCGCGCGGCCAGGGCGACCTGCAGGTTCTGGTCGACGGTCAGCTTGGGGAAGATCTCGCGGCCCTGGGGCACCAGGGCGATGCCGGCGCGGGCGCGCTTGTAGGAGGGAGCCTTGGTGAGGTCGGTACCGAGCAGCTTGATGGTCCCGCCGGTGACCGGCAGCACGCCCATCACCGCACGCATCAAGGACGTCTTGCCCACACCGTTGCGGCCCATGATGCAGGTGATCTTGCCGAGCTCGGCGGTGAACGAGACCTGGTGCAGGGCCTTGACCCCGCCATAGGCCAGCGAGACGTCGCGCACCTCCAGGGGCGGGGGCGGCGCCACCCCCGCGCCGGAGGGCGGCGGGTCGGCCGGGATGGTGGCCGCCTCGCTCATGAGGCGCGCGCCTTCGAGCGGCCGAGGTAGGCCTCGATGACCTTCTCGTCGGCCTGGACCTTGGCCAAGGGACCTTCGGCCAGCACCTTGCCCTCGCACAGCACCGTGACCCGTCCGCCCAGGCGACGGACGAACTCCATGTCGTGCTCGATGACGATCAGGGTATGCGAGCCCTTGAGCTCCAGCAGTAGCTCCGCGGTCAGCTCGGTCTCATGATCGGTCAGTCCGGCGGCCGGCTCGTCGACCAAGAGCAGCTTGGGCTTGGCGACCATCAGCATGCTGATCTCCAGCCACTGGCGCTGGCCGTGGCTGAGGTAGCGGCTCGGCCGGTGCAGCTGCCCGAGCAGGTTGACGCGCTTCAGCAGGGTCATGATCTGGTCGCGTTCGGCCGAGGACGGGCCGCCCCACAGGTTCTGCACCACGTGCCAGCGCCGCGGCAGGGCCAGCTCCATGTTCTCCCAGACGGTCAGGCTGTCGAAGACGGTCGGCGTCTGGAACTTCCGGCCGACACCCAACCCGGCGATCTTGGCCTCGCCCAGCTGGGTGATGTCCTTGCCCTCGAAGCTGACCGTGCCGGTGGTGACCCTGGTCTTGCCGCTGATCACATCGCAGAGCGTGGTCTTGCCGGCGCCGTTGGGGCCGATGACCACGCGCAGTTCATGGCGGTCGACGCCGAAATAGGGCAGGTCGAGGGCCTTGAAGCCGTCGAAGACGGCGGTCACGCCATTGAGCTGGACGATGTCGAGGTTGTCCTTCACCAGGTTGGAGGCCGGATCGTAGACGGTCATGCCATGCCCTGCGCTTTCGGGGCCAGGACCGCTGGCGCCGCCGGCTTGGTGCGCTTGGCCATCCACTTCTGCCAGAGTCCGAGCAGGCCCTCCGGGCAGAACAGCACGAGGATGATGAACAGCCCGCCCAGGACGAACGGCCAGGCCGACGGCCAGGTGGTGGTCAGCTGGCTGCTCAACAGCGAGACGACGATCGCGCCGAGGATCGCACCGCTAAGCGTGCCCCGTCCGCCGACCGCGACCCAGACCACCATGGTGATCGATTCGGTCGCGACCATCTTGGCCGGGGTGATGATGCCGTTCTGCGGCACGTAGAGCATGCCGCCCAGACCGGCCAGGATCGCGGCCAGGGTGAAGGCGAAGGTCTTGAAGGCGGCCGGATCGTAGCCGGAGAAGCGCAGGCGGCTCTCGTTGTCGCGTACCGCCAGCAGGATGCGGCCGGCGCGCGACGTCACCAGGTAGCGGCAGACCAGATAGGAGACGCCGAGCATCAGCACGCTGATCATGTAGAGTCCGACCCGGACGCGCTCGGAGCGCAGGTCGAAGCCGCCGAGACTGACGAAGTTGGTCAGCCCATTGGTGCCGCACAGGCGCACTTCGTTGCGGCAGAACACCAGCCAGGCCATGACCGTGGCGGCCTGGGTGATGATCGAGAAGTACACGCCGCGCACGCGGCTGCGGAAGGCCAGGTAGCCGAATACGAAGCCGACCACTCCCGGCACCACCAGGCCGAGGATCAGGGCCGGGATCAGGCCATGGAAGGGCTGCCAGAACCACGGCAGGTTGAAGCCGCTGACTTCGGAAGTGACCACGAACAGGCAGCGTGGGATGCCATTGCCGTCGAGCGGTCCATGCAGCGCGAGGTGCATGCCCATCGCATAGCCGCCGATGCAGAAGAACATCGCCTGGCAGAGCGAGAGGATGCCGGCGTAGCCCCAGATGATGTCGATGCCCAGGGCGACGATCGCGAAGCAGGCGAAGCGCCCGAGCTGGTTGACCGGCGTGATGCCGATGAGCCCCATGCCCCACAGGCCGGGGATGACGATCAGGGCCGCCAGCAGGACGTACAGCGGCACGAGGCGGCGCGCCAGGGTCGGACGCACCGGATCGAGCAGCGCGGCCTCGCCGGGCGTCAGGGTGGTGAGGGCCACGGGGTCAGACATCGACCATGCGTCCCTTGGCGGGGAACAGGCCGGCCGGACGCCACTGCAGCAGGACGATGACGCAGCCCAGGATCAGCACCTTGGCCCAGACCGCGTCGACGAACGGCTCCAGGCCCTTGGTCATGCAGCCCAGCGACAGCCCGGCCACGATCGCGCCGATCAGCTTGCCGACCCCGCCGGCGACCACGACCATGAACGAATCGACGATGTAGTTCTGGCCCATGTCGGGCGAGACGCCGCCGATCTGGGTCAGCGCGCAGCCTGCCAGGCCGGCCAGGCCGGAACCGAGCGCGAAGGTGAAGGCGTCGATGCGCCTGGTCGAGACCCCGAGCGAGGCGGCCATGCGGCGGTTCTGCATGGTCGAGCGCAGCAAAAGGCCGAGCCGGGTGCGTTCGATCAGCGCGTACATGCCGAAAATGCAGGCCAGGCAGAAGACGATGATGAACAGGCGGTTGTAGGGCAGGATGATGTCGGTGGCGATGGTGGCACCGCCTTGCAGGTAGCTGGGGCTGTTGACCGCGATGTTGTCGCCGAAGGTCAGGCGCACGATCTGGATGAGGATCAGCGATACGCCCCAGGTCGCGAGCAGGGTCTCGAGCGGACGACCATAGAGGAAGCGCACGATCGTGGCCTCGATCAGCAATCCGACCGCGCCCGCGGCGAGGAAGGAGACCGGGATGGCGACCACGAAGAACAGGTCATGCACGCCGCTGGGCAGGAAATGGGTGAAGATCTGCTGGGTCATGAAGGTGGCATAGGCACCGATCATCATCAGCTCGCCATGGGCCATGTTGATGACCCCCATCAAGCCGAAGACGATCGACAGTCCCAGCGCCATCAAAACCAGGATCGAGCCCAGGGAGATGCCGGAGAAGATGTAGGACGCGCCGCGCGCCACGCGCTGCCAGCTCTCGATCCTGGCGATCGCCATCAGGCAGGAGGTGGTCAGGGTCGGCTGGTCGCGGGAGAGGTCGGTAAGCGGTCCCAGGGCGCGGGAGGTGCCGATGGCGCCCAGGGCGCTGATCGCGGCCAGGCGGTCGCTGGCATGCTCCGGCGCGTCATCCTGCAGCTGGAGCAGCAGCAGGCTCTCATGGCCGATGGTGGTGAGATGGTGGTCCTTCTCGCTGGCCAGGGCTGCGCGCAAAGGCTCGAGCGCCGCGACATTGTCGCTGTCGCCGATCTTGGTCAGGGCCGCCAGGCGCTTGGCGCGGTCGGGGTCGTTGAAGCTCAGGATGATCAGCGTGTCGCGGCAGAGCAGCCGTTCGCGACGGGTTGGCGAGAGGTTGACCAGATCCGCCGTGGGCGCATCGCCCGTGGAGAGGCGGGTCACGGGGTCCAAGGCGGGAACGGTGGTCTTGTCGGTCGTCGAATCGACCGAGACGGTATGGGTCTTCCAGGTGTAGAGGTTTCCGGCCAGGAAGTCATTGATGCCGACGAGGGCGCGCAGGTCCTTGGACAGGCCGATGTCCTTCAGGGCATCGCGCCGAGTGCCTGAGTCGTCGGAACCGAGATTGTCGAAGTCGGTGGACAGGTCCGCCGCGAATCCATGGCTGGTTCCAAGCAGGGCGACAGCAATCAGCACTCCCGCGAACCAGGCGCCACGCACCCGTGCTCGGCGGCAGCAGGTTGGGCCAGGCATGATGCTGGACTGGAACGGTGGAATCGTCACGGGGTGGGGGCCAGGGGGAGAAAAGGGTGTTGAGAGAGACGAAGACGACACGGGACGTCGGGCACGCTAGAACCGAGGTCGGGGCGGTGGCGCGTGCCAGGAAGCATCCCACCGCGCGGCGAAACCCATCGACGAGAACGAGCTGGACAGGCGACGCTCGCGCGTCCCGTCCGACGACCGTTGCCGGCGCCGGACGGGGCGAGCAGGAAGCTACTTCTTGGGGCCGCCCGTCGGGGCCGGGATCTTGGACGGATCGGGCCACAGGTAGGTGCTATAGGAGTCGGGATGGACCAGACCCTTCGAGTGCCAGACGATCTTGAACTGGCCGTCCTTCTCGATTTCCCCGATATAGACCGGCTTCCAGGTATGCTGGTTCTTCTCATCCATCTGCTTGGCGCCACCCGGGGCGTCGAACTTCATGCCGTAGACCGCGGCGCGGACCTTGTCGACATCGAAGCTGCCGGCCTTCTCGCAGGCGGCCGCCCAGACATGGACGCCGAAGTAGGCGGCCTCGATCGGATCATCGGTGACGCGATCCTTGCCGCCCGGCAGCTTGTTCTTCTCGCAATACTCCTTGAAATCCTTGACGAACTTCTTGTTTTCATGGGTGTCGATCGACTGGAAGTAGTTCCAGCAGGCCAGATGGCCGACCAGCGGCGGGACGTCCATGGCGCGCAGCTCATCTTCGGCGACCGAGAAGGCCATGATCGGGCAATCGCTGGCGGTCAGGCCCTGGTTGGCGAATTCCTTGTAGAAGGGCACGTTGCTGTCGCCATTGACGGTCGAGAGCACGCAGGCCTTGCCGCCGGCGGCGAACTGCTTGATCTTGCCGACGATGGTCTGGTAGTCCTGGAAGTGGAACGGCGTGTATTCCTCCATGATGTTCTCCGGGGGCACGCCCTTGGAGAGCAGGAAGGCCTTCAGGACCTTGTTGGCGGTGCGCGGGAAGACGTAGTCGGTGCCAAGCAGGTAGAACTTCTTGTAGCTGCCGCCATCCTCGCTCATCATGTACTCGGCGGCCGGCACCAGCTGCTCATTGGGTGATGCGCCGGTGTAGAAGACGTTCAAGGACTGCTCTTCGCCCTCGTACTGCACCGGATAGAAGAGCAGGGCGTCGGCGCTTTCGAAGACCGGGAGCACCGATTTGCGGCTGACCGAGGTCCAGCAGCCGAAGGTCACGGCGACTTTGTCCTGATAGATCAGTTCCTTGGCCTTTTCGGCGAACAGGTCCCAGTTCGAGGCGGGATCGACGATCACCGGCTCGATCTTCTTGCCGAGCACGCCACCCTTGGCGTTGATCTCATCGACAGCCATGAGTACCACGTCTCTGAGGGAGGTCTCGGAGATCGCCATGGTTCCTGACAGGGAGTGGAGAATACCGATTTTCACCGTGTCTTCGGCGACCAGGGAGGAGGCGCTGAAGACCAGGGCCAGCACGGCGGCGACAAGGCGCAGGGTGGTGAGTTTGAGCAGTGTTCGTTTCACGAGGACACCTTCGGGGCTTGAGGAAAAGAGGGTCCGATCCCGCGGGGCGGTGTGACCGGGGCTGACTAAAGTCAGCTGGCCGCCACTCTGTTAAGAAGAAATGTGTCTGCACAAAATAATTTTGCAGCGCGAGACAGCATTTCGATGGACTCGCATGATTGAAGTAGATGAGACTGTATTGTGAGTATGCAGTCTCACGAGTTGGAAAATTTATTCAAGACTTAGTGCCGGCACCCTGGACACATGGACCGTGACATGAGGCGGCCAACACATCGGCGACATCAAGACCGGGTCCTAGGGTTATGATCACTCGCTGGTCTGCATGGTCGCTGCGATGGGAACGTGATGATTTCCACTATTTGCACAGCGATCATCCGATGATGGATGCTCATGTGGTGTTCCTGGCGCACCTACGATGGTGCTCTCGAGTCAAGCATGTCCTCGGAGTTCCATCCTTGCCGGAAGAATGCTTGGTGCGAGCATCGGGCATGACCGATCCAGCATTGACCCTACAATCTATTGAACGCGCCATCCGTCAGTTGCGTGGTCAGCGGGTGATCCTCGATGTGGATAGATCCAGGCTCGACGGAGTATCCACGTGTCGGCTTCATGAGGCTGTCAGACGAAATGCCGCGCGAGTTCCTCAGGATTTCATGTTTCAGCCCCCAGAACAGTCCGCCCACGTGAGATCACAAATTGCAATCTCAAGTTCTGGTCGAGCTTCCCATGGCGGGAAGCGGTTCAATCCACTGGCGTTCATACCGGTCATATTTCTCGTCTGCCCGAGCATAGTCTTGCACAGGTTGCACTAACCACCGGACGTCGGAAGAAGATGTATGCCAGCCGTGCAGTGCTCCAGCGGCTGGCGTTCGATATGCAGCCGGAGCCGAGATCGCGAACGTCCAGGACATGCCCATAGGTGCCTTCGATCGGCTGGGCCGGCTGCCAGACATCCGTCGCCCAGACCTCCCCACCGTGGTCCACGTACAGGCCAGCATCGTGCCGTTGTGCGCAGACGCTTCAGACCATGCCGGAACCTCCAGCAGATCGTCTGGCACGTCCAGTACGACGCGTCCGGGGAATGTCGCTTTTCACGTGCGAGCACCGATCGCCGGTCCTAGCACCGCCAGATGGCGGCGCATCGCCTTCGCCGTGCGGGCATGCAGCAAAAGCGGGCGGCGTCCCAGCATCGCACAGGGGCCATCCGCAGGTGGTTTACGCGCCGCTGGCGGCCTTCTCGACCGGCGGCGCCGCGTGCTCGGTGAAGACGAAGGTGAACTGGCCCTCCGCATCCATGCCGACATCGAGTTTCGGCGGCAGGGGGCCCTTGCCCATGCGCTCCAGCACCGCCGTCGAGATCTTCGGCAGCAAGGCTCCGGTGATGATGTGGTCGACGTTGCGCGCCCCGGTCTCGACCTCGGTGCAGCGCGCGGCGATGGCGGTGACCACCTCGTCGCTGAAGACCAGTTCCATCTTGTGGACCGAGCGCATGCGCTCTTTCAGGCGGCCGAGCTTGAGTCGCGTGATCTCGCGCAGGGCCGACTGCTCGATCGGGAAGAAGGGCACGATCGTCATGCGCGCCAGCAAGGCCGGCTTGAAGTGCTTGTTGAGCGCCGGACGGATGGCCGCCACCAGGGCGTCCACGGTCGGCTTCTCCGGGTCGTCACAGGCCGCGACGATGATGTCGGTGGCGAGGTTCGAAGTCAGGAAGATGACCGTGTCCTTGAAGTCGATCTCACGGCCCTCGCCGTCGTTGAGGATGCCCTTGTCGAAGACCTGGTAGAAGATGTTCATGACTTCCAGGTCGGCCTTCTCGACCTCGTCGAGCAGCACCACCGAGTGCGGCCGCTGGCGCACCGCTTCGGTGAGGATGCCGCCCTCGCCATAGCCGACATAGCCCGGAGGCGAGCCCACCAGGCGCGAGACGGTATGCTTCTCCTGGTACTCGGACATGTTGATGACGGTCATGAAGCGCTCGCCGCCGAAAAGCTGGTCGGCCACGGCGGTCGCGGTCTCGGTCTTGCCGACACCGCTGGGTCCGACGAACAGGAAGATGCCCATGGGCGTGCGCGGATCCTTCAGTCCGGCCTTGGCGGCACGGATGCCCTTGCCGATGACCTCCATCACATGGTCCTGGCCCTTGATGCGCTTACGCATCTCGACTTCGAGCCCAAGCAGGATCTCGGCCTGGTCCTTGATCATGTTGCCCACCGGTATGCCGGTCCAGTCGGCGATGATCTTCGAGATCACATTCGGCGTGACCTCGACATGCATCAGCGGATTCTCGCCCTGCAGGGTCTTGAGTTCGACCATGGCCGCGTCGAAGGCCTTGCGCTTGACCTCGTCGGTCGGGGTCTCGGTCAGCGACAGCCGCGCGGTGATGACCTTGTCGGCCGCGGCCTTCTCAGCCTGCCAGCGCGTCGTCAGGCTGTCGCGCTTGAGGCGGTCGGCGGTCAGCTGGGTGTCGATCAGGGTCAGCTCCTCGAGCGAGCGCTCGCCACCCGTGTCGCGGTCGCGGATCAGCGACAGCTGGGCGCGCTCGCGGTCCTGGATGCGGCGTTCGACGTCCTGCAGCTCGCCGGGCTTGGAGGACAGCGCGACCTTGACCCGTGCGGCGGCGGTGTCGATCAGGTCAATGCCCTTGTCCGGATGCTGGCGGCCGGCGATGTAGCGCGCACCCATCACCGCGGCGGCGAGCAGGGCGTCGTCGCGGATCACCACCCCATGGGCCTTCTCGTAGGTCTCGCGCAGTCCACGCAGCATGGTGTGCGTGGTCTCGGGCGAGGGCTCGTCGAGCTTCACCAGCTGGAAGCGGCGGGCCAGGGCGGCGTCCTTCTCGAAGTACTTCTTGTACTCGGCCCAGGTCGTGGCGGCGATGGTCTTCATCTCGCCACGTGCCAGGGCGGGCTTGAGCAGATTCGCGGCATCCCCGGTCCCGGCCGCGCCGCCGGCGCCGATCAGGGTGTGGGCCTCATCGATGAAGAGGATGATCGGGGTGGCCGAGGACTTGACCTCCTCGAGCACGCCCTTGAGGCGGTTCTCGAACTCGCCCTTCACGCTCGCGCCGGCCTGCAGCATGCCGAGGTCGAGACCGACGATGCGGCAGTTCTTGAGCACTTCCGGCACGTCGTTCTGGACGATGCGCAGCGCCAGGCCTTCGACCACCGCGGTCTTGCCCACACCGGGCTCGCCGACGCACAGCGGGTTGTTCTTGCGGCGACGCGCCAGGATGTCGACCATCTGGCGGATCTCGTTGTCGCGTCCGAAGACCGGATCGATCTTTCCGGCCTTGGCCTTGGCGGTGAAGTCGACGCAGAACTTCTCCAGCGCGCCGCCCTCCTTGTCGCCGCCGGCGCCGGAGGAACCGGGCTTCTTCTCCTTGGCGAAGGACGTCTCCTCGCTCGAGCCGACCACCAGGTTGTCGAGCGTCTTCTTCATCTCATCGACCGGCAGGGCGATGAGCAGCTCGTCGTAGTCGCCGACGCACAGCCGCGAGTGGTTGGTGATCAGGGCGATGAGCATGATGCCGCCGCGGATGTCGGCGTGGCCCATCTCCAGCGATGCCAGAAGCCAGCCCTGCTGCAGCCATTCGAGCAGGATCGGCGAGAACACCGGCCGGCCGGGATTGCCGGTGCGGAAGCTGTCGATGGTCGACTGGACCGCGCGCAGCACGCGCGCGTTGTCGACCTGGTAGTGCTTGAGGATCAGCGACACGTCCCCGGCCGGCTCCTCGAGCAGCGCCACCAGGAGGTGTTCGACGGTGACTTCGTAGTTGCCGCGCGAGACGCATTGCCCGGCCGCGCCCTCCATGGCTTTGTTCAGGGAGCGGTTCAGGCGTCCGATGAGGGTCTTGAGATTGAGTTCGGCCATGGGGACCTCAGGGGGAGTTGGTGAAGCGGATGCGGATGATGCTGGAGGGATCGCCGACCATGCGCGTGTCCCAGCCGAGACGGGAGACGCCCAGCAGCTGCGGCGCGGGGAGGTCGCTGGCGCGGACCAGGACCTCGAGCTGGTAGTCGAGGCATTCGGCGTTGAATTCGGCGACCAGCTCATGCACGGCGAGGTTGTCCGGGCCTTCCGGCAGCAGGGCGCGGAAGCCCTCGCCGGTGACCGGTCCGATCACCACGCGGAAGCTCGTGGAGCGGTCGAACACCCGTTCGCCGCAGGTCGCATCGATGCCGAGGCGGAAGTTCGGACCGAGCTGGGTCTGGCGGTCCCTGGGCAGGTCGATCCACTGCTCGACGCACTGGTCGATCACCACCGGCGCCTCCAGCCAGTAGGCCAGAACCCCTTCGAGGGCGGATGCGGAGCGCGGCTGCTGCGACAACAGCCCGGCGCAGGCCAGAAGCGCGCTGGGCTCGATGCGGCTGCCGTCCGCCGGGCTGGTATCCGCCGGGCTCATGCCGACCAGTGACAGCAGGCGCTCGCGGTACTGCGGCGACTCGGTGAACCGGTACTTGGTCATCACCCGGTAGGCCAGCGACAGCAGGCGGTGGTTGAAGATGTCGATGAAGGCGCGTTCCGGCGCGGCGTTGTCCTGCGCCAGCAGGTTCTCGGTGAAGTAGGTCGGCAGCGGCGAGGCCTGCCCATAGAGGCCCATGAAGCGGCACTCGAGCAGGTAGCGCTTGCCGACCGCTTCGCCCGGCGTGGGCGGCAGCTCCATGATCCGACCGAGATCGGAGGAGGCGAAGGACAGCTCCAGCGCCGGACGCAGGCGCAGGACCTCCTGCTCCGGCGGGCCGAGCCCACCGATCGGCGGCGCCTGCGGATGGGCCTGCTGGATGATGGCGACGGCCTGGGTGAACTCGAAGCGCGCCGCGTTCGCGTTCAGAAGGCGCAACGCGGCTCCCTCTTCGCTCAGCTGCGGATCGGCTGAGAGCACCGTCATAGCAGACGCCGCTTGCCGAGCCGCGCCGGGCGACGGTGCACATCGCCATTGCCCTCGCCGCGCACGATCAGCTGCGAGAAGGAGTTCAGGCCCACATACTGCGAGAAGACCTCATCGAGCAGTGTCGCGAAGAGGTGCATGTCACCTTCGTTGTCGAAATGGTCGTCCTTCAGGGTCAGCTCGACCGCCGCGCCGCGCATCGGGGTGCCGCCGGAGATGATGGTGGTCGGCCGCAGGTTCAGGGCGGCAATCGACTCCAAGAGCCGGCGATGCGCCTGGCGGGCCTGCTGGTCGACCTGGGCGCGGATGTCATAGAGGTCGAGCAGACTGCGCAGCACGTCGACCTGGGCCAGGGTGCGGTAGTTGAGCGAGAGATGGCCGAGCAGCTGCCATTCCAGGGTCGTGCCGATCGGGGCCGACAGGGGGGAGGTCGGCTTGGTCAGGTTGCGGAAGCGCACCCCGGTGGGGCACTGGTCGGTGGGCTGGTTGATGTCATTGATGCCGAGCGCCATCGGCAGCCGGCGGTTGGAGCAGGTCACCTCCAGCGACAGGGTCTCATCCGGCGTGGCGCCCTGGACGCTGATGTAGACGTCAGCACCCGCGCCGACCAGGGCCGGACGCCGACGCATCAGGTAGGACCCTACCGCCTCGCCGCTGCGCTGCTGGTGGTAGAGCGGCAGGTAGGGCCGCGCCTTGGTCGCGCCCTGGGTGACGCCCGAGATCGCATTTATGGAGATGATCTCGAAGTGCTCCTGATTGGCGCCGGCGGCCAGGACCTTGTACTCGCGGCGTTCGGGATCGATGCGGATCGGCGAGCCGGAATGGCTGAATTCGTTGACCACCGGCGAGCAGTTCAACAGCAGGTTCTGCTCCTGCAGCTGCGGCATGTTGGCCGGCACCCGGCTCAGCGCGATCTCGAGGGTGAACTCATCCGCCGTGCTGATCGGCGCCAAGGCCGCGAGGTTCGCGATCTCGACAAAGCGGAACTTGTCGGGAAAGGCGAAATACTCATGCAGGTAGGCGAAGCCGGTGAAGGTGGTTCCCGGGCGGCCGAAGAGCGCCTCGTCGGCGGCGAAGCCGGCCGGCATGATGGAATTGGCCGGCAGCGGGATGCGCGTCGTGCCCGAGACGATCGTCACCGACGCGGCGTAGCGGGTCAGGCAGATGTGCAGCGCGCTGGCCACGGCCTGGATGCCGGCGCAGTACAGGCGCACGCGCTCGAGCTTGAGCTGCCCGACCTTGACGCCGTCATGGCAGCGGAAGCGGATGCTCAGCAGGCTGGGCGCATGGGTGCGCAGCGTGACCGCGGCGATGCGCATCGGCGCCATGGTCAGGTCGAAGGCGGTGCGGAAGCGGCAGCGCGTCCCGTCGACCGGGGTCGAGTCGACGTAGGTGCCGCGCGGCAAGACCTTGGCCTCCTTGTCGGCTGGCCGGGCATGCTCGAACTGCACCATGGCGATGGACGGGATGGGCTGCAGGTAGTGCGGCCAGAAGGTCTCGATCAGCGAATGGGTGAGCTCCGGGATCTCATCATCGAGCTTCTGCCGCAGCCGTCCGGTGATGAAGGCCGCGCCTTCGAGCATGCGCTCGACATCGGGATCCGAGCCGTTCTCGGCGAGCAGCTTGGCGGTCTCGGGGTATGCGCGTGCGTACTCCTTGCCGAGCTGGCGCAAGTAGATGAGCTCGTCTTGATAATACCTATTGAACACGGGCGGCGGATCCGGTCGGAGAGGGAAGACGGGTGCGGGCGGACGGCCCGGTGACGCCTGGATAAGGGGCGCGCATGAGCCGCCCACCAAAGGAGCGCCGTGCCGTGAGGGATGCGCAGGTCTGAGGATGGCTCATGCGGGTCTTCAGCTAGGAATTCTTGATGCGAATCCGGCCATCGGCGGTGATCGCGGTCTGGAGGCTCAATGATTCGGGACGACCATCGCCCGCCAGCTGGGCGCTGATGCGAAACGACACCGACTGCGCACCATCAGTGGAGGGCACATGCGTCACGAGCACCGCGGTCACGCGTGGCTCATAGCGCAGGATGCATTGCCGGATGGCCTTCTGTGCGGAATCAAGCGTGCCGGGAAAGCCCTGCATCAGTTCATGCGGCGAGGGGATGCCGAGATCCATCTGCGCCGGCGCATTGCCCTGCCGGCTGTTGAGCAGCATCTGCAGGTTGCGCAGGATGGACCGTGCCACCGCCCCACGGTCCTCCTGGATCGTCCGGTTCCGATCGCCTGCTGAGGCGAGCGCGATGCGTTCCAGGAGGGTGACGTTGCGGTACATCGGTCACGCAACCGCGGGGGTGGATCTGCCGGAGTTCACTTCTTGTCGAGCTTGCCGACCAAGGACAGGGTGAAGGAGGCGCCCATGTACTTGAAATGGGGCTTCACCTTCATCCCGACCTTGTACCAGCCTGCCTCGCCGGCGACGTCCTCGACGGTGATCTCGGCGGCGCGCAGCGGACGGCGATTGCGGATTTCCGGTGCCGGATCATCCATCTCGCTGACGTACTGGCTGATCCAGGTGTTCAGCTCGCGCGCCAGGGTCGTCTTGTCCTTCCACGACCCGATCTGCTCACGCTGCAGGACCTTGATGTAATGGGCCAGGCGGTTGACGATGAGCATGTACGGCAGCTGCGTTCCGAGCCGATAGTTGGTCTCGGCGGCCTTGCCTTCAGCACTATTGCCGAAGGTCTTGGGCTTCTGGCAGGAGTTGGCCGAGAAGAAGCAGGCGTTGTCCGAACCCTTGCGCATCGACAGGCTGATGAAGCCCTCTTCCGCCAGCTCGTATTCGCGACGTTCGGAAATCAGCACCTCGGTCGGGATCTTGGTCTCGATCTCGCCCATCGACTGGTACTGGTGCAGCGGCAGGTTCTCGACGGTGCCACCGCTCTGGGGGCCGATGATGTTCGGGCACCAGCGGTACTTGGCGAAGCTGTCGGTCAGGCGCGAGGCCAGGGCGAAGGCCGAGTTGCCCCACAGGTACGCCTTGTGGTTGCCCTTGACGTCCTCCTGGTAGTTGAAGGCCTTGACCGGGACGGTGTCCTCACCATAGGGCAGGCGCAACAGCGCGCGCGGCGCGACCAGGCCGACGCTGCGGGCGTCGTCGGATTCGCGGAAGCCGCGCCACTTGGTGTACTGCGGTCCTTCCATCAGCGACTTGATGTCGTTGAGTCCAGGCATCTTGGTGTAGTCGTCGATGCCGAAGAACTTCGAGCTGACCGAGCTCAGGAAGGGGGCATGCGTCATGGTGGCGACGCTGGCCAGCTTCTGCAGCAGGGCGATGTCCTGCGGCCCGGGCCCGAACTCGTAGTTGCCGACCATCGCGGCGTACGGCTCGCCGCCGAACTGG
>Ga0302314_10013583_pt1 | contig 13976 bp, 10 predicted proteins | sample III_Palsa_N2_3_FD_200533 | JGI IMG/M metagenome (GOLD analysis project Ga0302314, IMG submission 200533) | Peat permafrost microbial communities from Stordalen Mire near Abisko, Sweden - III_Palsa_N2_3 | ecosystem: Environmental > Terrestrial > Soil > Palsa > Peat permafrost | place: Sweden... | reverse complement strand
CTTCTCGAGCTGGCTTGCGGCGCCGAACTCGGGCGTCATCACGTACATCGGCACGTCGACCAGCGGCACGATGGCCGCGTCGCCCTGGCCGATGCCGGAGGTCTCGACGATGATCAGGTCGAAGCCGGCCAGCTTGGTCGCGGCGAGGACGTCGGGCAGGGCCTGGCTGACCTCGCTGCCCGCGTCACGCGTGGCGAGCGAGCGCATGTAGACGCGTGCGCCCGACTCCGCCCACGGGTTGATCGCGTTCATGCGGATGCGGTCGCCCAGCAGCGCGCCGCCACTCTTGCGGCGCGAAGGGTCGATCGAGATCACCGCGATGCGCAGGCGGTCGCGCTGGTCCAGGCGGATGCGGCGGATCAGCTCGTCGGTCAGCGAGGACTTGCCCGCGCCGCCGGTGCCGGTGATGCCGATGACCGGCGTCTTGAAGTTCTTGGCGGCGGCGTGCACGGCCGCGACGCGCTCGTCGGAAAGCCCGTGGTTCTCGAGCGCCGTGATCAGCTGCGCCAGCTTGCGCCAGGCGGCCTCGGTGTGGCCGGCGACATCGGACAGGTCGGTCGGCGCGTACGACGACAGATCCTTGTCGCAGTGCATCACCATCTCGCCGATCATGCCGGCGAGGCCCATGCGCTGGCCGTCCTCGGGGCTGAAGATGCGCACGCCCTTCTCCGCGAGCGCGCGGATCTCCGCCGGCACGATCACGCCGCCGCCGCCGCCGAACACCTGGATGTTCTCGCCGCCGCGCGCGCGCAGCAGGTCGACCATGTAGCTGAAGTATTCGTTGTGGCCGCCCTGGTAGCTGCTGACGGCGATGCCTTGCGCGTCTTCCTGCAGCGCGGCCGTGACGACCTCGTCGACCGACCTGTTGTGCCCCAGGTGCACCACCTCGGCGCCCATGCCCTGCAGGATGCGCCGCATGATGTTGATGGCGGCGTCGTGGCCGTCGAACAGGCTGGCCGCGGTGACGAAGCGCACCTTGTGGGTGGGCCTGTAGTTGGCGAGGGCCTTGAATTCTGCGGAGAGGTCGGTCATGGCAAGGATTCGGCTGACGGTTTCACGGCAAGGCCGCCAGTATCTCGCCAATTGACGTTTACGTAAACGTCAACAAAGCGGGGCCGGACGCGGCGCGCGGCCCCCGAGTGTGATCTTCCCGACACACCTTTGGGTTTCCACTGCCCGCAACGCGGTCGCCCGGTGCGGTCGGGCTGATACGCTCGCCCCGTGAGAAATCCAGTGTCAACCTGTTTGCGGGCCGTGCGCCGGGCCGCCCCAAGGAGGCCCGCAGTCCCCTCGGGGGACGGAGCGCCGTACTCGGCGTGGGAGGGGCTCCATCGATGAGCTTCCTCGCCATCGACATCGGCAACACGCGCCTCAAATGGGCCCTGTTCGCGCAACCCGTTCCCGGCCAGCCGCCCGTGCGCCACGGCGCGGTGTTTCTCGAGACCATCGACGAGCTCGCCGAGACCGAGTGGGCGACGCTGCCGCCGCCCGGCCACATGCTGGGCTGCGTCGTCGCCGGCGAGGCCGTGCGGCGTCGCGTCGAGGAGCAGATGGAACTGTGGGACGTCGTGCCGCGCTGGGTGGTGTCGCGCGTCGCGGAGGCGGGCGTCGTCAACGGCTACGACCATCCGTCGCGGCTGGGCGCCGATCGCTGGGTCGCGCTGGTCGGGGCGCGCGCGCGCGTGCTGGCCGAAGCCGCCGCCACGGGACGTCCGCCGCGTCCGGCGCTGGTGGTGATGGTGGGCACGGCGGTCACCGTCGACGCGCTCGACGCGTCCGGCCAGTTCCTCGGCGGGCTGATCCTGCCCGGCTTCGGCCTGATGCTGCGCGCGCTCGAGATGGGCACCGCCGGCCTGAAGGTGCCCACCGGCGAGACGACGGAATTCCCGACCAATACCAGCGACGCGCTGATGTCGGGCGGCGTGTTCGCGATCGCGGGCGCGGTCGAGCGCCAGCACAAGCGCCTGGCCGCGCGCACCGGCGCGACGCCCAAGGTGCTGATCGCCGGCGGCGCCGCCGTGAAGCTGGCGCCTGCTCTCGACGTCGAATTCGAGATCGTCGACAGTCTGCTCTTCGAAGGCCTGGTCGGAATGGAAGCAGCCCGAACGGCTGCTTGAACCGGTCGGGCTGCAGGAGATCCGGCGAACCGGATCCGGGGCGGAAGTCAGCTCAGAAGCCGAACGACGCGCCGATCGAGTAGGTGTTGACGACGTTCGTCGACGACGCCAGGGTCGGCACCTGCGACGTGATGCGGGTGTTGTCCCAGTCGGCCTCCAGCTTCACGTTCTTGGCGATCTCGTAGTTCACGCCCAGGCCGTAGTACGGGTGCCAGCCGTCCTTGGAGTGGTCGCCCAGCAGCGTGCTGCCGAGGTCGTAGTCCACCTTGCTGGTGCCGTAGGCCGCGCCGACGCGCGCCACGCCGCCCCAGCCGCCGCCGAATTCCGGACGGTAGGCGCCGCCGATGCCCCAGTAGGAGTCCTTGGCGTCGGCGCTGACGCCGGTGCCCGAACCCTTGAACTTGCCGAGATCGGCATAGGTCAGTTCGGCCGCCCACGGGGTGCCGGGCAGCTGGTAGCCGCCGTAGACCTTCCAGGCGAAGTCGTTCTTGTCGCAGCTGGTGATCGCGCCCGAGGCCGCGGCGGCGTCGCAGCCGTGGTCGGCGTGGCTTGCGCCCAGGTTGCCGCCCACGTAGGTCTGGGCGAAGGCCGAGCCGCTGGCCAGCGAGATCAGGGCGACGGCAGCGCCGGCAATCAAAGACTTGTTCACTTCAAAACCTCATCAAAAAGTACTCCGAAGAGCGATGAGGCGACTCTACTTGCGGGTTTTCCCGGAAAGCTGAAAAAGTCGGTCAGGAGCAACACGAGAAGGTGAATCTGTGGTAAAGGCGCCTTTACCTCGATTTTGGGGAACTTTCGAGCCGTGAGGTCTTGCGAACCGTCAAAAGAAAAGGCGCCCAACTTGCGTTATGGCGCCTCTTGCTGAAGTGTGAGCACTGACAATGGGTCAGACGTGTCGCAGTTGCACCCGGGCGGTCTCGTTGATGCCCATCGCGCCGAACATCAGCGCGACCAGCCGGTGGGTCTCGTGGAACACGATCTCGCGGCCTTCGGCGTGGCGTTGCGCGACCCAGTTGAGCAGGTCGCCGGCGGCCACGAAATCGACGCGCATCAGCAGCGCGCAGGAAATGCGGATGACGCGCGAGTCGCCCACCTGCGTGCCGAGGCGTCCCAGCAGCTCGCCGAGATCGCCCGACAGCTGGCCGGCCAGCTCCACCGAGGTGATCTGCACCTGCGCGGGCGGCTCGTCCTCGTTGACCATGGACGTGTCCATGAAGCTGGTCGTCGCCTCGCCGACCACCGACAGCGACAGCGTCTGGGTGTTCTGCGTGGTGCCGATCAGCTGCGCCTTGCAGCGCGCGTTCTCCCAGCTCGGCGGCGACACCTCGAAGGTGACGCAGTAGTCGATCGCCACCTCGTCGAACTGGTCGGGCCGGTGCGCCAGGCGCAGCGCCTCGAGGCGCAGCATCCAGTAGACGGGGTCCGCGTCGCGCACGCCGGTGGGCGCGAGCTCGTGCAGCACCGAGAACAGCTTGTCGCCGGCGATCCAGTTCATCGACAGCGGCTGGTTGGCCCAGCCGAGGAACAGCTTCTGCAGCCGGCTCGCGGCCTCGACGTCCATCGAGACCAGCGCCGTCCAGTCCATCACCCACGGCGACGGCAACTGCATCGACAGCGCGTCCAGGCGCGAGACGGCTTCGCCGTCCAGGTTCGGCGGGCACACCCAGCCGATGCCGCCCGTCATGCTCTTGCCCGACTCGGGCTTCTTCGTGGCCTCGGCGAGCTGCTTGGGCAGCGAGAACCATTGCGGCGCCGACCGGTGGAAACGCTCGACGTATTCCATCGTGACCGTCTCGAACTTGGCCTGCTGGCCGATCGCGCGGTACAGGTCGAACAGCACCAGCCACGTTTCGTCGTGGTCGCGGCGCTCGCCGCGCGGGCCGACCAGCGCCTGCAACGCCTTCTCGCAGCCGGCGAAGTCGCCGCCCGCGAACGCGATCACCGCTTCGTCGAGCGCCTCGTCGTGCACGACCTCGCTGACCTCGACGCTCTCGCCGCCACCCAGGTTGACCCGGGCCTGCGGGCTGGGCGCGACCCGCGGCGCCGGCGCGCCGGCGGCGTACGGGTTCGCGTCGAGCGGCAGCGGGGCGGTCTGCAGCGGCGGCGGCGCGGCGAACGGCGTGTGCGTGAACTCGAGCGGCGCGTGGTTCGGCGCCGGCGGCGCGGCGCGCGGCGGTGCGAACGGGTCGTCGGGCCCCGCGTCGTACGGCATCGTGTTCGCGAAGTTCTGCGTCGGCGGGGCGGTTTCCGGGCCGTGCGGGGACGCCGCTTCCAGCGGCATGTCGAGCTCGAGCGGGCCGCCGTCCAGGCGCGCGACGGTCTCGTGCTCGTCGCCGGGCGTCGTCGCCAGCGGCACCGGCAGCGTGGGCGCCGATTCCTCGGGATCGAAGATCGTCGACGTGAGGATGGGTGGCGGCGGACCGGGCGGCAGCGACGGCGCGGTGCGCGGCGGCTTGGCGGCGGGCGTGCCGGCCGACACCTGCGAACTCGCGCCCACCATCTGGCGCTCGATCGCGTCGATCTTGGCCTTGATGCCCACGCTCTGCACCGAGGACTGCGTCGAACGCGTCTCGACGCTCTCGTCCATGCGCGACGACTGCATCGTCAGTGCCTGCGCCTGGTCGCCCGACAGCCCTTCGCGACGGATGCGGCGCAGCGTGTCGAGCTCGCGCTTGCGCACGTAGTCGTTGCGGCGCTTGCGCTCGATCATGGCCTTCATCTCGGCCTTGTCGAACTCGGTCGGCTTGATCTCCGTCTCGCGCGGCGTCATGCCGACGAGTTCCCTCGCGGGCGCCGCGACCTTGCGCGCCATCCGGCGAAAGAGTCCACCGCCTTCGTCTTTATCTGACATCGCGGGGCAGGATCATGCGAGCGTTGGCATGGGCAGGAAGACTTGAAGCTCAGTCCCCGAACATCTTCTGCTTCATCTCGCGGCGCTGCTGCGCCTCGAGCGACAGCGTCGCGGTGGGACGCGCGAGCAGGCGGCCCAGGCCGATCGGCTCGCCCGTTTCGTCGCAGTAGCCGTAGTCGCCGGCGTCGATGCGGCCGATCGACTGCGAGATCTTCTTCAGCAGCTTGCGCTCGCGATCGCGCGTGCGCAGTTCGAGGGCGTGTTCTTCCTCGATGGTGGCGCGGTCGGCCGGATCGGGAACGATCGACGTGTCCTCGCGCAGGTGTTCGGTGGTCTCGCCGGCGTTCGACAGCAGGTCGTCCTTCAGGGCCTGGAGCTTGGCGCGGAAGAACTCGAGCTGCTTTTCGCCCATGTATTCGCTGTCCGGCATCGCCAGCAGCTCGGGTTCGGTCAGGTCCTTGCCCGCCTTGGTCTTCCAGGCAGACGCCAGCTTCGGGTCGGTAGCAGAGGATTTTGCGGCGTTCATCGGTTCTATGTCGGCCTTTGCTGAAGGCTTCTTGAGGGGAGTGCTCGCGGCGGCAGCGCCGTCCGCGGGGGAGGAAACCTTGGTGGTGGGCTTGGCGCGCGCTTTCGGCGCGACGCTGTCTGCGCCGGCTGCCGTGGCGGTGCTGGGGGCCAGCGTCTTGGCCGGGGTCTTGGTCACGGTCGGTCTCCTCGCGGGGGTCGCTCGGAAGGCTGTTATACCCGCAGCGAGCAACAGTGAACAGTTGTTCTGACGCGGGGCTGACCTTGCAAAAAGGCGGGCCGATTGTAGCCATGATGTGCCGCGATCCAGGAAAGGATTTCGCCCGGATGGCGCCGCAATGGCAAGAAAGATGCCTAAACGAGGCAGCCCTCCAGGCCCTGCAGCAGGATTTCCTTGGGAAGGTCGATGCCGATGAACACCATCTTGCTCGATTTCTTCTCGCCCGGCGCCCACTTCGGACCCAGGTCCGAGCCCATCATCTGGTGCACGCCCTGGAAGATCACCTTCTTGTCGCTGCCCTTCATCCACAGCACGCCCTTGTAGCGCAGCATCTTGGGGCCGTAGACCTGCACGATGGCGCCGAGGAAGTCCTCCAGCTTGGTCGGGCTGAACGGCTTGTCGGACTTGAACGCGAACGACTTCACGTCGTCGTCGTGCGCATGGTGGTGCGGGTGGTCGCAGGCTTCGCCGGGGCCGTGATCGTGGCCGTGGTGGTCATGGTCGTGGCCCTGCACCGTCAGGAAGTCGGGGTCGATCTCCAGCGTGGTGTTCAGGTTGAAGCCCTTCAGGTCGAACACCTTGGCCAGCGACACCTCGCCGAAATGCACCTTCTGCTGCTGCGCGCGCGGGTTCATGTGGCGGATGCGGTGCTGCAGCGCCTCGACCGACGCCTCGTCCACCAGGTCGGTCTTGCTGATGAAGATCTGGTCGGCGAAGCCGATCTGCAGGCGCGCTTCCTGGCGATTGTCCAGCTGTTCGTTGGCGTGCTTGGCGTCGACGAGCGTCAGCACCGAGTCGAGCAGGTAGCTCTCGGCGATCTCGTCGTCCATGAAGAAGGTCTGGGCGACCGGGCCCGGATCGGCCAGGCCCGTCGTCTCGATCACGACGCGCTCGAAATCGAGCTCGCCCTTGCGGCGGCGCTCGGCCAGCAGCGACAGCGTGGCGCGCAGGTCCTCCCGGATCGTGCAGCAGACGCAGCCGTTGGACAGCTGCATGATCTGCTCGTTGGTGTCCGACACCAGGATGTCGTTGTCGATGTTCTCCTCGCCGAACTCGTTCTCGATGACGGCGATCTTCTGGCCGTGCGCCTCGGTGAGGACGCGCTTGAGCAGCGTGGTCTTGCCCGAACCGAGGAAGCCGGTCAGGATGGTGGCGGGGATGAGCTTGTCGGCCATGGTTTCTCGGGATTCGTTGCGGTGCTGCGGATGCTGGCGGCGTGGCGGAAGGGACAAATGGGGGCGGCGAACTCTCTTTCAAGCCTCGTCGACTGTCAAGCTGGAGTCGCGTCCATCGGTTATTCTCGCGGTTCTGCCACTCCCGACACAGCCATAGTGTCTGATCCTCAGTCTGGTCGATCCGGGCGCCCCCAGCGAGCGCCCGCCGAGGTCGACAAGCGTACCCTGTTCGAACGCCTGGTCGAGTTCCTGTCTCCCGGGCCAGATTCGCGCGCCGAACTGATCGAAACCCTCGCCGACGCCGAGCAGCGCTCGCTCATCGAGCCCGAGTCGCGCGCGATGCTCGAGGGCGTGCTGCGCATGGCCGACATGACCGCCGGCGACGTGATGGTGGCGGCGCCCCGCATGGACCTGCTGGCCATCGACGCCCCGTACGACGAGCTGCTGGCCGCGGTGATCGGCACCGGCCACTCGCGGTTTCCGGTCTGGGAGGGCCAGCGCGAGAACATCATCGGCACGCTGATGGCCAAGGACCTGCTCAAGCTGCAGCGCGCGCCCGAGCTGAACCTGCGCACGCTGCTGCGCCCGGCGGTGTTCGTGCCCGAGTCCAAGAACCTCAACGAGCTGCTGCGCGAGTTCCGCAGCAACCGCAACCACCTGGCGATCGTGATCGACGAGTTCGGCAACACCGCGGGCCTGATCACCATCGAGGACGTGCTGGAAGAGATCGTCGGCGAGATCGAGGACGAGTTCGACGACGCCGACGCCGAGACCGGCGTCTACGCGCTGGCCGACGGCAGCATGCGCGTGGCCGGCAACGCGTCGATCGCCGAGGTCAACCACGCGTTCAACGTGGCGCTGCCCGAGGACGCGTTCGACACCATCGGCGGCATCGTCTCGCACGAGATGGGCCACGTGCCGCGGCGCGGCGAGGTGATGCGCCTGGGCGGGCTGCAGTTCGCCGTGATGCTGACGCGCGGCGGCGCGGTGCGCTGGTTCAAGGTGACGCGCCCGGCGGCCGACAGCGTCCTGCCCGCGTCCGACGAGCTCGGCGGGTGAGCCCCGCGAAGCGCCACCGGTCGGGCCCGCCCGCTCCCGCCGTGGGCGGCTGGCCGGCATTCGCGCTGGCCTTGCTGGCCGGCGCGGCGCACGCGCTGTCGTTCGCGCCGACCGAGTTCTGGTGGCTGCAGCTGATCGCCACCGGCGCGCTGGTCGCGCTGCTGGCCGACGCCGCGCCGCGCGCCGCGGCCGGGCGCGCGTGGGCGTTCGGCTTCGGCTGGCTCGCCACGGGCTTCTGGTGGCTCTACATCAGCCTGCACGTCTACGGCTATCTGCCGGCGTGGCTGTCGGTGCTGGCGGTGGCCGTGCTCGCGGCGCTGCTGTCGCTGTACTACGCGATCGCCGGCTGGGCCTGGGCGCGGCTGCGCCGCAACGGGCCGCTGATCGACGCGCTGCTGTTCGCGGCCGTGTGGCTGCTGGCCGAGCTCGCGCGCGGCAAGTTCCTCACCGGCTTCCCGTGGATCGCCGGCGGCTATGCGCACACGTCCGGCCCGCTCGCCGCGTGGGCGCCGTACGTCGGCGTGTACGGCATCGGAGCGCTGGCGGCGGGGATCTCGGCGGCGACGGCGCTGGTGCTGCTGAAGCTGCGCGGCCCGCAACATCGGCCGCCGCTGTTCACGCTGAGCCCGCTGGCGCTGCCGGCGCTGCTGCTGGCCGTCGGCGCCGCGCTGCCGCAAGGATTCACGCGCTCGACCGGCATGCTCAGCGTGTCGCTGCTGCAGCCCGATGTGGCGCAGAACGACAAGTTCGAGCAGGCGCACATCGACGCGGCGCTCGCCTGGCACGTCGTCAAGCTGAACGCGGCGCCGGGACAGCTGGTGGTGACGCCGGAGTCGTCGCTGCCGGTGCTGCCGGTGCAGATCCCCGTGGAGGACTGGCTGGCCTACGAGCGCCCGTTCAACAAGCCGGGCAAGGCGGCGCTGGTGGGCGTGTTCACCGGCGACGACGAGCACGGCTACACCAACTCGCTGGTGGGGCTCGACGCGAAGCACCACATGACCAACGGCACGTTCTACCGCTACGGCAAGCGCCACCTGCTGCCGTTCGGCGAATACGTGCCGCCCGGCTTCCACTGGTTCGTCGACATGATGAAGATCCCCATCGGCGACCAGGCGAGCGGCGTCGACACCGCGCCGTTCACGGTCGGCGCGCAGCGCGTGCGGCCGCTGATCTGCTACGAGGATCTGTTCGGCGAGGATTTCGCCACCTCGATGGTCGGCCCCGAGGCCGCGACCCTGATGGCCAATTCCACCAACCTCGCGTGGTTCGGCAAGCGCATGATCCTGGACCAGCACCTGCAGTTCTCGCGCATGCGCGCGCTCGAGTTCCAGCGCGGCCAGGTGCGCGCCACCAACACCGGCGCCACCGCGGTCATCGACTGGCAGGGCCACGTCACCGCCCGCCTGCCGCCCGAGGTGGAGGGCGAGCTCGATGCCGACGTGGAAGGCCGCATCGGCGATACGCCTTACGGCGTGTGGGTGGCGCAGTTCCGGCTGTGGCCGCTGTGGGGCCTGGGTGTCGGGCTGATCCTGCTGACGTTGCTGGTGCCGCGGCGCCGCTGACGCGCGCGGTCTGGCATTCTTGCGGGATGTCGCGTCTTCGTGTCCTCGCCGCGTTGCCGGTGGCCGTGCTGCTGGCCGGCTGCGCGTTCGCGCCGTATTCGCCCGGCGGCGTGCCGCCCGGCGCGTCGCGCGCGGAGGTCGAGCGCATCATGGGGCCGCCCACCGGCGTCTACACGATGCCCGACGGCCACGTGCGGCTCGAGTACAACCGCATGCCGGCCGGCAGGCAAACCTTCATGATCGACCTCGACGCCGCCGGCCGCGTGGCGCGCTGGGAGAACGTGCTCGACGAGAACCACTTCGCGGCGATCCAGCCCGGCATGTCGATGGACGACGTGCGGCGCCTCATCGGCCCGCCCACGTTCACCTCGCGCTACCGCTTTCCGGACCCGGGCATCACCTGGAACTACCGCTTCCAGACGATCCAGCGCTGCATCGTGTTCCAGATTCCGTTCGTCGCCGCGACCGGCAGGGTGATCGAGCAGGGCGCCTACCCGTCCGACCCGGGTTGCGCGGATGAATGGATGTGAGGCGCCTCGTCGTCCGCAGCACGTAAAATCGCCCGTTCGACCGTGCGCGGGCCCCTCGCGCGCGGCCCAGTCTCCGGCCCGCGCGGCCCCACCGAATCCGCCATGCTGACCTTCCAGCAAATCATTCTTCGCCTGCAGGACTACTGGGACAAGCAGGGCTGCGCCCTGCTGCAGCCCTACGACATGGAAGTCGGCGCGGGCACCAGCCACACCGCCACCTTCCTGCGCGCCCTCGGCCCCGAGCCGTGGAAGGCCGCCTACGTGCAGCCGAGCCGCCGCCCCAAGGACGGCCGCTACGGCGAGAACCCGAACCGGCTGCAGCACTACTACCAGTACCAGGTCGTGCTCAAGCCCGCGCCGGACAACATCCTCGAGCTGTACCTCGGTTCGCTCGAGGCGCTCGGCTTCGACCTGAAGAAGAACGATGTCCGCTTCGTGGAAGACGACTGGGAGAACCCGACGCTCGGCTGCTGGGGCCTCGGCTGGGAGGTCTGGCTCAACGGCATGGAAGTGACGCAGTTCACCTACTTCCAGCAGGTGGGCGGCATCGACTGCAAGCCGATCACCGGCGAGATCACCTACGGCCTCGAGCGCCTGGCGATGTACATCCAGGGCAAGGAGAGCCTGTTCGACCTCGAGTGGACGCCGGGCGTCACCTACCGCGACGTGTTCCACCAGAACGAGGTGGAGCAGAGCACGTACAACTTCGAGCACTCCGACGTCGCCTTCATGCTGACCGCGTTCGGCGAATACGAGAAGATGTCCAAGCACCTGATGGACAACCAGCTCGCGCTGCCCGCCTACGAGCAACTGCTCAAGGCCGGCCACACGTTCAACCTGCTGGACGCGCGCGGCGCGATCAGCGTCACCGAACGCGCCGCCTACATCGGCCGCATCCGCAACCTGGCGCGCGCCGTCGCGCAGAGCTACCTCGAGAGCCGCGCGCGCCTCGGCTTCCCGATGGCGCCGAAGGCGTGGGCCGATGAAGTGATCGCGCAGATCGAAAAGAAGAAGGGCGATCAGAAATGAGCGCGCAAGACACCAAGAACCTCCTCGTCGAACTGGTCTGCGAGGAACTGCCGCCGAAGGCGCTGAAGAGGCTGGGCGAGTCGTTCGCCGCCACGCTGGTGGCCAGCCTGCATGCGCAGGGCCTGGTCGGCGCCAACGCGCTCGCGAAGTCCTTCGCCTCGCCGCGCCGCCTGGGCGTGCACGTGGAGGGCGCCGCCGCCAAGGCTGCCGACCGCGCGCTGCAGCAGAAGCTGATGCCCGCGGCCGTCGCGTTCGACAAGGACGGCAACGCCTCGCCGGCGCTGCTCAAGAAGCTCGCGTCGCTGGGCTTCGGCCCGGAGGCCGTGCCGTCGCTCAAGCGCCTGCCCGACGGCAAAGCCGAGAGCCTGTTCGTCGACTCCAATGTCGCCGGGGCCACGCTGGCCGAGGGCCTGCAAAAAGCCATCGACGAGACGCTGGCCAAGCTGCCGATCCCCAAGGTCATGACCTACCAGCTGGAAGACGGCTGGACGGACGTGAAGTTCGTGCGTCCCGCGCATCGCCTGGTGGCGCTGCACGGCGCCGACGTGGTGCCCGTGACGGCGCTGGGCCGTGCCGCCGACCGCATCACGCAAGGCCATCGCTTCGAGGCGAAGTCCGCGACGATCACCGTGCGCGACGCTGACAGCCACGCCGCGCAGCTGGCCGACGAAGGCGCGGTCATCGCGTCGTTCGCCGAGCGCCGCGCCGAGATCGTGCGCCAGCTCACCGCCGCCGCGGCCACGGAAGGCCTGACGCCGATCCACGACGACGCGCTGCTGGACGAGGTCTGTGGCCTCGTCGAACGCCCCAACGTGCTCGCCTGCCAGTTCGAACAGGAATTCCTCGCCGTGCCGCAGGAGTGCCTCATCCTCACGATGAAGGCCAACCAGAAGTACTTCCCGCTGCTCGATGCCGCGGGCAAGCTGACGAACAAGTTCCTCGTCGTCAGCAACATCAGCCCGAGCGATCCGTCTGCCGTGATCCAGGGCAACGAGCGCGTCGTGCGTCCGCGCCTGGCCGACGCGAAGTTCTTCTTCGACCAGGACCGCAGGAAGTCGCTGGAAGAGCGCGTGCCGGGCCTCGACAAGGTGGTCTACCACGGCAAGCTGGGCAGCCAGGGCGCGCGCGTGACGCGCGTGCGCGAGATCGCGCGGGCGATCGCCGCCGAGCTCGGCGACCACGGGCTCGTCGACCAGGCCGACGCCGCCGCGCGCCTCGCCAAGGCCGATCTCGTCACCGACATGGTCGGCGAGTTCCCCGAGCTGCAAGGCATCATGGGCGGCTACTACGCGCGCCACGACGGCCTGGGCGACACCGTCGCCGACGCGATCGAGGACCACTACAAGCCGCGCTTCGCCGGCGACGCGCTGCCGCGCAACCGCGCCGGCCTGGTCGTCGCGCTGGCCGACAAGCTGGAGACGCTGGTCGGCCTGTTCGGCATCGGCCAGGTGCCCACCGGCGACAAGGATCCGTTCGCGCTGCGCCGCCACGCGCTGGGCGTGATCCGCATGCTGGTCGAGGCCGCGCTGCCGCTGGATCTCGACACGCTGCTCGCGCTGGCCGTGCCGGCGTTCGGCGCGGCGATCGTCGATCCGCGCGCCGCGGTGTCGGCGTTTATCGTCGAGCGGCTGGCCGGCAGCCTGCGCGAGCAGGGCTACTCGGCGCACGAGGTGGACGCGGTGCTGGCGCTCGGCGTGCAGCGCCTGGCCGAGATCCCGCGCCGCCTGGAGGCCGTGCGCGCGTTCGCCGCGCTGCCCGAGGCCGCGGCGCTGGCCGCCGCCAACAAGCGCATCTCCAACATCCTGAAGAAGAGCGCCGAGCCGGTCGAGGCCAAGGCCGATCCGGCGCTGTTCTCGGAAGCCGCCGAAAGCGCGCTGTGGCAGGACGTCGGCACCGTGCGACGCTCGGCCGACGTGCTGTTCGAGGCCGGCGACTACACCAGCAGCCTGAAGGCGCTGGCCGCGCTGCGCACGCCGGTGGACAAGTTCTTCGACGATGTCATGGTCAACGCCGATGATCCGAAGGTGCGCGCGAACCGGCTGGGCCTGCTGGCCACGCTGCATGGCGTGATGAATCGCGTCGCAGACCTGTCCCGCCTTTCGCAGTAAGCCCAACCCACTTCGTCAACGAGGAAGTCGACATGCAAGCCCCCAAGCTCGTGATCACCGGCCGCGACGGCATCCTCAACATCTTCCAGACATGACGACCCGGCTCGCTCCGCTCCCCGCCCCCGAGGGGCTCAGGCCGGCTCGCTCCGGAGCGGCCGAGCGCTCGCCGGCCCGTGCCGCATACTGGTTCGTTCACCGCGACTGAATTCAAGGAGCGCCCATGCAAGCCCCCAAGCTCGTGATCACCGGCCGCGACGGTATCCTCAACATCTTCCGCAACGACCACGTGAAGGCGCCGGAGGAATGGCAGCCGATCCCGGGCGCGCTGGAGGCCGTCGCGCGGCTCAACCACGCCGGCTGGCACGTGGTGGTGGCGACCAACCAGTCGGGCATCGGGCGCGGCATGATCGACATGACCTCCGTCAACGCGGTGCACCAGCACATGATGAAGCTGCTGTCGGAAAAGGGCGGCCGCATCGACGCCGTGTTCTTCTGCCCGCACGCGGCCACCGAGCAGTGCGAGTGCCGCAAGCCGGCGCCGGGCCTGATGCACGACATCGGCGAACGCTACGGCGTCGAGCTGGGCGCGGTGCCGATGGTGTGCGACACCTTGCGCGACCTCGAGGCCGCGAGGGCCGCCGGCTGCCAGCCGCACCTGGTGCGCACCGGCCGCGCCGCCGTGGCCGACGAAGCGACCATCGCGCAGTGGCTGCAGGCCGTGCCGGGCACCACGGTGCACCTGGACATGTCCGCATTCGCCGAGCACCTGATCGCCCACTGTCTCGACGCGGCGTCGCGTC
>Ga0302314_10013582_pt1 | contig 13976 bp, 12 predicted proteins | sample III_Palsa_N2_3_FD_200533 | JGI IMG/M metagenome (GOLD analysis project Ga0302314, IMG submission 200533) | Peat permafrost microbial communities from Stordalen Mire near Abisko, Sweden - III_Palsa_N2_3 | ecosystem: Environmental > Terrestrial > Soil > Palsa > Peat permafrost | place: Sweden... | reverse complement strand
TCAAGAGCTTGCGCGGCGCGCCGTGCTGACTTTCGCGACGGTGCTTAGCACAGTAGGCTTCTGTTTGCTGGCAGGCGCCTTACTGCTTGGCCGATAGGCAGTCTCTTGCGGCCATGAATGGTCGACTCTGGCTCGGCTTGTTCGCGCTGGCGTAGATCCGCGTTTTTCGCTGGCGAGCGATGCGGCTTTCTCAGATGCAGCGCGAGTCCTCCGACCCCCAGGGTGAATGGCTGGTCTGAAGGCGTAGCAGTCGTGCCGATCTGTCGCTGTCGCGATTGGTGTGCATTTCCACGAGGATCAGCCCGGCTCAAATCAATGTGGTGGGACGATGTCGGCAATCGGAGCGTTGCAGTCATCCGAGGCGTTCAGCGGCGATAGACAGGGTCTGTGCACCGCCGTCGGGAGCGTTTGAACGTCCTCCTGCCCGCCCGGCCGCGTGAACGACAGCTCCAGGCCCTCGCGACCGGCTGTTCCCGACCCATACCGGTCATAGGCAGCGTCAAATAGGGCGCCTGTTACTTGACCTTCGTGCTGTCGAGCAACTGCATTCAAATTTCGAGCTGAGGGCGCCAGCCACGCCTCAGCTCAAGTAGCCCAAAGCCGTCGTACGCCTCACCAGCTTGAGCGCCGGGTAGCTGGATTCGTGCTGATGATCAGCGGCGAAATTTGGATTCGTCGCCGACGACCGGCATTTCGAATCCAAGTTCCGATCATCGAGAAAGTCTGCAGGGCACGAGCCCGATGGGGCGTCCGCGCCTCACTGTCGGTTCCTTGGAACTATTTGGATTCAGCGTCACTCCCGGCCCGCGCCTGCAGAGAGACATGTGTCAGCCCCTCGAATTGACACAGATCCAACAGATGGATCACCGCTTGGTAAGGTACCCGACCATCCGCAGCGATGCGCACGGAAACCTCGGGGTCGCGTTGGGCCTGCGCATGCAGGCGTTCCCGCAGCGTCTCCTGGCTCACCGGATCGTTGTCCCAATAGACTCCGCCCTTGACGTCGGTGCCAATCAGCAGGGTATGCGGCGCTGCCGTCCTGCGTTCGAACGAGACGGCGGATTCCGGCAGCGTGATCGCCAGCGCCTTGTGCGGCTGGGCGTCAGCCTGGTGCTTGAAAGACGTGGCCACCATGAAGAACATCAAGAGGAAGAAGACGCAGTCGATCAATGCGATGAGACTGATCTCAGGTTGCTCGTCGTCACCAATTTCGATGCGCATCAGTGGGCTCCCGAGCGGATGCAGGCATCGAGCATGCGATCCAACTGCTCTTCGAGCGCGAGTGCGCTGACAGTCAAGCGGTGACGAAAGAAGTGATGCAATGCCAGCGCAGGCAACGCGACACTCAACCCTGCTGCGGTGTTGACCAAGGCCTTCGAGATGCCTCCCGCGAGCAGTGATGCGTCGCCCATTCCGCCGGTGAACGCGATCACCTGGAACGCCTCGATCATGCCCACGACCGTACCCAACAGCCCGACGATCGGCGCCACCGTCGCAACAACGGCCAAGGGGTAGGCACGTTGAGCTTCCCGGCGCAGCGCCCGGGACGCAATCTCGCCGACGCGTTCACCCAGTACCTCGGCCGGCCAGCGTGAGCGATTGACCAGGACGAAGCCCAACGCCCGGCCAAGGATGCTGTCGTGATGCGCGAGCACCGTCTCGAGCTCACCGAAGCGACCGCTTTTCCATAGTGGCACGATCTCGTCAACGAGGCCGGGTGGCACGACTGCGGACGTTCGGAAGCGGTGCAGGCGCTCGCCCGCCACGGCGACCAGGAGGATCGACAAGCTGCCGATCACCCAGATGCCGGCACCGCCGGCCGCGAGTTGTTGGAATAAGTCGAGTTGCAAGGTCAGGCTTTCAAAGATGACATGAGAAGCGCGCGACGCGCACCGGGGCAGAGTTCCAGAAGCTCCTCGTTCATGGCGCCAGCACCACGGAGAAGAAGGTGCGATCGCGGTCGTTGTAGAGCTTGACCAGCAGCCGGTGCACACCGCGCGCGAGATGCACCCGGCGTTGCCCTTCCTCCAGCGCGAAGCTCGCCGCGCGCTCGTCTTGCAGGTAGAACGGCGGGTGGTACCAGGGCTTGTCGCCCGGAGCGCTGATCCAGACAAGGCGGCCGTCCAGCCACAGCATGGTGTCGTCGTCGCCGGCGATCGAAAGCCACACATCGCGGTCTTCGTCGATTCGCAGCTCCGTGTACGCGTAGTACACGGCGTTCTCGGCGCGATCCGGAGGAACGAACGGATAGAAGCCGCGGCTGGCGTAGTTCCAGGTCAGGACTCGCTCCCCCAGCCCGCGGTAGGTGCCGTCCAGGTCGACGTCCTGCTCGGGTGGATAGACCGCTTCCATCGAGCGTTCGCCCTGGCCAGCGAAGGGGCCGATCACGTACCAGCTGTTGATGTACGCGTGCGACGCGTAGATCCCGCCGGGGCCGAAGGTGCGACCAGCCGCTCGATGTGCAGCGGCCGGGTCGATTGCGACGGGCTCGACATAGCTGACAAGGTCGTGGCTGCCTTCCACGGGCGCGCGTGTCAGGTCGATCGCGGCCCCGCGTGCCGTGACGGGAGCGGCCAAGTCCTCCGGGCCGGTGTCCGCTGCGCGGACATCCTGCCCACCCACGACGCCCTGCACACCCTCGCGGTTCACCGACAGCCCGCTCGCGGTTCCCACGACGCCTACCCGGCCCTGTGCCGATCCGAGGCGGGTCATGGACGCCAACTGCTCTACGCGCGAACGCAGGTAGCCGTCCGCCACGAACCGCTGCCCGGTCGACCCCGATGCCCGCGAGGCCGGTGCCCGCGCGATGACCTCGTCTGCGGCGCGGATCTGGGCACGGGTCGGCAGCGTCACCGGTGTTCCGCTGCGCAGGATCTCAGCCCGTGCATGCTCGGCGCGCAAGGCCTCGCGTGCCTGGCGTTCGAGACGCGCGATGACCTGCGCCGGCGTCGCGGCCGCCGCCGACGCCGGCCGGGCGATGCCCTCTGCATCGATCTTGCGGCGCGCCTCGGCCAACGGCATGCCTGTCAAGGACGCGAGTCTGGCCGCGCGCGATTTGCGCTCGGCCGCATCAATTTCGTCAGCCACCTCTTGGGCGCGCCTGGCCAGCGCTGCGGGAGACGAGACCGCTGCACGTCCTGGCGACGACGCCGGTGGCGTACCCAGATCCGCGCTCATCGCGCGTTGAATGTCCTCCATGCGCGCAACCTGACGCTGGAGCTCACGAATTTGAGTGTTCGCCACCTGCTGCACGGCACGCGCGACATCGCTGGCGTGTGCCTGCTTCTGCTCTGCCTCGCCCATGCCTGGCAGGTTGAGCAGCAGAGTCACGAGCAGGCTATGCAGCGCGACCGAACCCACGATATACGGGTGTGACGCGGCGACGCGCCGGACGCGGCCGATGAGCCGGTCACTGGCAGTGAACATGCGTGCGCGATACGCCCCAGGCGAGGCAACATCGGCAAGGGGATCGGAGCTCGATGCAGAAACGTCTGACATGAGCGGCGTCAGCAAAGGCCTGCCTCGGGGGTCACGAATCCTCACCCCAGCGCTTCAACGGGCTGCAGCGCCAGCGCCTGACGCACGTGACGCAGGGAAGCGAACGCCGTGACGAGCGTCGTCGAGACGATGGCCGAGAGGAGCGGCACGCCGAGCCCGAGGGGCAGCGCGGCGTGCTCGTGATAGCCGGACAGATACCGCCAGCCGATCATCGCAGCCACTGGCAATGCGATCACCGTGGCCCCGAGCAAGGGGATGCCGAACTCGCGGGTCACTTGGCGCGCGATGGCCATGTCGCCCGCGCCGTGCAACCGGTGCAGCACCAGCTCGGTTCGCCGACGGCGCAGCGTGTCTGCCACCATCGCATAGGCGCCAAGCATTGCGACCGCCACCGCGAGCAGCGAGACCGTGGAGACGACGGTCGTGAGCTGGGCTTCCTGGCGATAGACGGCGGCGCGCTGGTCGTCGGCCCATTCGAATCCGTACGGCACCTTGAGTCCGTGGGCATTCCAGGCTGCCTCCAGTGCCTGCCGTAGCGCAAGCGGGTCCGGACCGGTGACCGTGATGTTCCACATCGGGCGATCCGTGATCAGGAACGCCTGCGGCCGCGGCTCTTCGTGCCCCGACTCCATCGTCACGTCCTTGACCACGGCCGCCACGCGTTGCGCGCCGCCGCCCAGTTGATCGAAGCCGCCCGCGCCTGAGCAGTTCGCTTCGTGACAGGCGCCTCCGCGCAGCAACGCGCCGACTGCAGCCTGCGGCGTGGGAAAGCCCAGCAGCCGAGCGGCCTTGGCATCGATCACTACGCTGTCCTCTGCTGCGGAAAATTGCGGGTGCCCCGCGAGAACGGTCATGCCGTAGGTATCGAAGAAGCCCGGTGAGACGAGGCTGGCGCGCAACATCTGCCGATGTCCGCCGACGCCTTCGGTCAACTGGCGACTGCCCCAGACTTCAGCCGCAGGAGCATCCATGCTGAAAGCCCAATGGCGGATGGCGGGACTGCGGTCCAGCGCCGCAGTCAACTCGGCGAGGCTGGGGATCTTGTACGGATCCGACTCCATGCGCAGCACGAGTCTGTCGTGGGTATCGAATCCGCGATCGACTTGCAGCAAATGCCGCTGCTGCACGCTCAGCACGCCTGCAAGCGCGAGCAGCAGCAGCGCGCCACCCAGTTGGATGCCGAGCAGGCCTTGGCGTACGCGACGTCCCCACGGACCTTCGCTGGCGGTGCGGCCCTGCAACGCGGATGCGGGCGCGCGGCGGAGCGCGTTCCAGGCGGGAATGCCCAGCGCCACAGGCAGCATCACGATGACGGTCGCCAGCAATCCGGCGATCGCGGCGAGCGGCACCGGATCCGCAACAGGCAATTCCGGCGGCAGTTGCAGCCAGTTGGCGACCGCGGGAGCCGCCCACCACGTGATCAGCAACGCCGCGCCGGCACTGAGCAGCAAGGACAGCGACGCCTCCGCTGCCCACAGGCTCAGCAGGTGCGCGTCGCTGGCACCGAGGGCGCGTCGCAGGGCGGTCTCGCGTTGGCGGCGAAGCAGGTTGGCCGCCTGCAAATTCATGATGTTGAAGACCGCGAGCAGCAGCAGCAGCGCGCACGCAGCGCCCACCGCGCCAATGAGTTGCCAGCGCAAGGTGTTGCGCGGACCGTTGAACGGCAACTGCTTCAGCGTGAGGCCGCGAAAGTAGGCCGGCGGCTCGGCGCGATTGCGCCAGCTCGCCGGCAATTCCGGGTAACGCGGGCTCGAGAGGAAGGCGTCGTTCACCCAACCGCCGACCTGTTCGACGGATGTGCCGGGGCGCAATCGCGCGAACACCTGTCCCGTCATCAGGAAAATGGCGGTCTTGCTGTCCTCGGACATTTCCGCGGCGGGGGAATCGAAGTTGGTCATCGCCATCGCGTGTCCCACCAGCGGCGACGCGTCCCAGACCGGGCTGCGCGGATCCGCGTCCGGGATGACGGCGCCGACGTCGTACCAAAGGCCGTGCGACTCCAGGCGGCGCCCGATCACCTGTGCCGGAGCGACATCGCCCCATAGCTTGTGCATCAACTCGCTGCTGATCGCAACGGCGTTCCTACGCTCCAGCGTCGCGCGCAGGTCGCCGGCCAGCGTGGTGAGGTTAAGCACGTCGACAAGATCCGGATCCACAGCCAGCAGGTAGGCCGGGTTCGTGCGGCCGTCGATCTTGAACTCCATGCCGCCCACGACCACGCGGCTGATCAGGTCCAGCGGCGCATGGCGCGCCTTCAGCAGCGGCCCGAACGACACCGGCGAGGCGGCGAACCAGACGCTGGGCTCGTTGGGCGGATTGCCCTTGAAGTCCAGCATCACGACGCGATCGGGATCGCGCACGTGGGGATCGGGCGCGGCCAGCGCGAGTGCGAGCAGGCCCACCAGCAGGCAGGCGGCCAGCGCTACCGTCAGGCCGCCGATGCTCACCAGCGTGGCGCGTGCCTGGGCGCGCACGTTGCCCCACGCGTCCGCCAGCAAGGCGATCATGCGAGGTGCTCCGCCTGCGCGTCGACGAGCACGCGGCCATCGAGCAGCCGCACCGTGCGCGACGCCAGCGCCGCATGCTCGGCGCTGTGCGTCACCATCACCAGCGTCGTGCCTTCATCGTTGAGCTCGCGCAGCAGGCGCATCACATCCTGGCCGTGCGCGCTGTCGAGATTGCCGGTGGGCTCGTCGGCCAGGAGCAGCGCCGGCCGTGCCACGATCGCGCGCGCAATTGCTACGCGCTGCTGCTGGCCGCCGCTCAGTTGGCTCGGATGATGCAGCGCGCGATGCGCGAGGCCCAGCCTTTCAAGCACTTCGACCACGCGCGCGCGCTGCGCCTTCTCGGTCTGTCCGCCGTAGCGCAGCGCGAGCTGCACGTTGTCTTTCACCGTCATCTCGTCGACGAGGTTGAAGCTCTGGAACACGAAGCCAATGCGGCCCCGTCGGATCGCGGCCAGCTCGCGCCCGCTCTTGCCCGCCACTTCTTCGCCCTGCAGCAGGTAACGGCCGGACGTGGGCTTGTCGAGTAGACCGAGCAGACCAAGCAGCGTGGACTTTCCGCAGCCCGACGGCCCCGTGATGGCCACGTACTCGCCAGCCTCGATCTGCAGGTCGATGGCGTCGAGCGCGGTGGTCTCGATCTCGCCGGTGCGATGGCGCTTGGTGAGATGCTGGAGTTCTATCATGGCAGGGCGAGCTGAGTGTCGTTGGATGGCGGTTGGGAAATCAGTACCTCGTCGCCGGCCCTCAGGCCGGACAGGATCTCGACGAGTCCGGATGCGTGGCGACCCAGCCGCACGGCGCGGCGCTGCAGGGTACGGCCCTGGCGCACGTAGAGCTGCGCCTGCACGCCCGGGCCTTCGGGCAGGATCAGTGCGGTGGTAGGCGCACTCAGCTGCAGCCGCACGTCTACCGCTTGGCCGGGTCGCAGCGACGCGGGCGCCCGGCCCTCGGGCCAGCGCAGCAGCACGTGCGCCCGGCCGCCCCGGACCTGCGGCAGCGTCTGCGCCAGCGCGAGGTTGCCGGCGTCGCTCGTGACGGCCTGCCCGACCTGCAGCCGCGGCAGCCAGAACTCGTCCACGTCTGCCACCAGTTGCACGCCGCCGGCCGGATCGTCGATGCGTCCGAGCTTGTCGCCCGGCCGCACGCTGGCGCCGACCTGGAGCTCGAAGCCGCTCAGCTGGCCGGCCAGCGGTGCCCGCTTCAGCAGTCGGTCGCGCGCCCGCTCAAGCAACTGCAGACCGCGCTGCAGCCCTTGCACGGCGCGCGCCATCTCGGCGATCGACTGGGCGCGGATCGCAGTCTCCTGGCGCTGGTCGGCTGCGGCCTGCTTCAGCAGGCGATCGGCCAGTGCGAGCTGGCGCCGGCTCGTCTCCACCGCTGCGGGCGCGACGAAGCCGGCCGCGGCGAGCTGCGCCTGGCGTTGGTAGTCGGACTCGGCCTGCTGCTGCGCGGCCTGCAACTGTGCCAGGTCGTGCCGGTTCTGCGCCAGGCTGGCCGCCTGCGCGCTGCGTTGCACCGACACGTTGGCCATCTGCTGCGCCACCTCGGAGCTGCGCTGCATCAGCAGTTGTTCCTGCTCGTCGCTCTGCAGGCGGTACAGCGGCGCGCCGGCGGCGACCTGGTCGCCGTCGTGCACCAGAACCTCCTCCACGCGGCCGGCCTCCGCCGCATCCAGCTGCACCGAGCGCAGGGGTTCGACGCGGGCCCGCAACGCGACCTCGTCTCGGAACTCGCCGGCGCTCACGGCCGCAAGCTGCGGCGAGTCGACGGTTTGCAAGCGCGGCGCGCGCTGCCAAGCCAGCAGCGCGGCGCCACCAACCACCGCGGCCACGAAGGCGGGGGCGGCCCAGTGGCGACGGCGCTTGGGCAGCGCGCGATCCATCGCGGCGCCGCTGGGTGCGGCAGGAGGAGACGTTGTCATCACGGGATGCACTGTGGCCGCACACCATGCGCCGGCCAAGGGGGCTGTCCGCATCCGGACACCCCCCTGCCAGGCGCAGTCCGGAGGCTGCGACACTGGCGTCCGTGCCGGACGCCTCCATTCTTCTCCTCGACGACGACCCCGATGTCGGACTCGCCGCCCAGCTCCTGCTGCAACGCCGGGTGGCTCCTGTCGCATGCCTGCGCCGTCCGGCCGAGCTTGCGGCGGCTCTGGACGCGCTGAGGCCCGCACTGCTTCTCCTCGACCTGAACTTCGGCCCCGGCCGCACCGACGGCGCACAGGGCCTGCGGGTGCTGAACGACGTGTTGGCGCGCGTGCAGCCGCCGGTCGTGGTGGCGATGACCGCATATGCGGACATTGACCTGGCCGTGCAGGCGCTCAAGCACGGCGCGTTCGACTTCATCACCAAGCCATGGGACAACGTCCGACTCATCGCCACTTGCCGCGAGGCGATGCAGCGCGCGCAGCCTACCGGAGCCAGTGCTCCTGTGCCGGCACCCGTCGCCGAGCCGGTGCGTTCCCTGGCAGCGCAGGAGCGCGCCGCGGTGCTGGCCGCGATGGCGCAGGCCGAGGGTAACCTCAGCGCCGCGGCCCGGCTCCTGGGGCTGTCGCGCGCCGCGCTGTACCGGCGTCTGGACAAGCATGGGCTCTGAGCGCCTTCGCCTGCTCGCGGCGGCGCTGGCGCTGGCGGGCGCTGGAGCGTTGGCGCATGCGGCGGGTGGGTCCGCGCGTGCGTGGAGCGGCGCCGCGGTGCTGCTCTTGCTCGGCCTCGCCCTGACGTGGCCGCTGGCGCGTCGCCGCGCGCCACAGGTGCCGGTCGTCGAGGCGTCGCCCGTGCCGGACGCGCGGCAGCTCGCGATCATGCAAGCGCAGTTGGAGGCGTTGCCGGTCGCGGCATGGCGGCTTGAGGAGGGCGCTCTGCGGGCGCTGACGAGCCGCGCGCGCCGCCTCGGGGCGCCCGGCGGCGCGCGCGATGTCGAGGCCATGCACCGCTTGCTGCGCGAGGCCACGGGCAGCGGCGCGGTGGTATTGGAGACCGAGCGCGGCAGCGAGCGCTGGCAGCTGCGTCGCCAGACGCTGGCGCTGGACGGTCACGCCCAGGCGCTGCTGGTGCTGGTACCGCTCGAGAACGAGCTGGAGACCGAGTCGCTGCTGGCGTGGCAGCAACTGGTTCAGGTGCTGACCCACGAGATCATGAACTCGCTCACTCCGATCCGCAGCCTGAGCCAGTCGGCGCTGTCCTTGGCCGAAGAGCCCGGCGCCGAGGACGACTTGCGCCAGGCCCTCGCGGCCATCACGCGCCGCGCCGACAGCCTTGCCACGTTCGTCGGAACCTATCGGCGGGTCAGCCAGTGGCCCGCACCGACGATGGCACCCGTCGACCTCCAGTCGCTCTTCGCGCACTTGCAGCAGGCCATCGCGCCATCCTGGATCGCGCGCGGCGGACAGGTCGCATTCGACGTTGCGTCGCCCAGCCTCCGATTGCAGGCCGACGACGGGCAACTGGAACAGGCGCTGCTCGCGCTCATCAACAATGCGGCACATGCCACCTCGGAGGAGGCCACGCCGCGATTGTGGGTGCAGGCGCGACAGGGCCGCGGCGGGCGATTGCAGATCAGCGTGCGCGACAACGGTCCCGGCGTGCCGCTCGGCCTCGAGCGCCAGATCTTCCTGCCGTTCTTCAGCGCGCGCGAAGGCGGCCAGGGCATCGGCCTCACGGTGGTGCGGCAGCTCGTGAACGGCATGGGCGGCCGCGTGCGCCATGTGCGACCGCTCGAGGGCGGCGCCGCGTTCGTCCTGAGCTTCTAGGGCGTCAAAGCGAACTTATTCGTTCTTGACCAGGCGCTGCCTTGCTGCGCCGAACTGCCCGTGAGCAGCCGTTGGCGAACGCCAGCAACTGGCCGACTGCTCGCGTTCGAAGGCCGAATCGTACGCCGGCAACCTGGCGTTGTTCGAAGATCGAGTGCCCGGAGGCGGCCGAATGGAGTCGCTGCACATGGCGCAACGTGTGATTCAATTGCAACGCGATGAGGCGCCGTGTCCTGACACGGGACTGAGAGGCTTGAATTCCGGGGACTCACATCATGCTAGTGAATCTACGTCGAACGGCGGCAGCAGCCTTTTTCGCACTGACCGCATCAAGTCAGTGCGCCTCCATTCCTCCCGGAACCGCGCTCGCCGCGAAGCAGGAGATGGTCCGCAACAACGGGTTCGAGCCCGAGACGCTGGATCCGGCGCTGTCCTCTTCGACGGCCTCCGGCAACATCCTGGCAGACGTGTTCGAGACGCTGACGGCCATCGACAATCACGGCAAGGTCGTACCCGGGGCCGCGCAGTCCTGGCAGCAGACCGATGCGACCACCTGGGTCTTCAAGCTGCGCCAGGGTGCCCTGTGGTCGAACGGCGAGCCGGTGACCGCGCAGGACTTCGTCTACGGTTGGCGTCGCATGGTCGACCCACGGAACGCGGCGCCGCTGGCGTCCTCCGACGGCGCGTACATCCTGAACGGCGAGGCCATCGTGCAGGGAAGAAAACCGGTCACCGAACTCGGCGTGCACGCCATCGACAGCATCACGCTGGAGGTGAAGACGCCAGGCCCGTTGCCGTTCCTGCCGTACCTGCTGACGTCTCAGCGATTCAGCCCGGTGCCGCGCACGGCGATCGAGCGATTCGGCAAGGCCTGGACGAGGCCCGGCAACCTGGTCAGCAACGGCGCCTACCTGTTGAAGGACTGGCAGGTCAACAGCAAGGTCGTCATCGACAAGAACCCGAAATACTGGGACGCGGGCAACGTGACCCTGACGCGCGTGACCTACCTGCCGGTGGAAGACAACGACGCCGACCTGAAGCTGTACGAGTCGGGCGAGAACGACATGATGATGCGGCTGGCGCCGGGGACCTACGGCGCCCTGAAAGCGAAGTATCCGAAGGACATCCACAACAGCCTGCTCATCGCGCTGCGCTTCTACGTTCTCAACAACACCGACCCGCTGTTGAAGGACGTCCGGGTGCGCAAGGCGCTGTCCATGGTGATCGACCGCGAGGTGCTCGCGAACAGGGTCACGGCGGATGGACAACCCCCGCTCTACGGACTGATGGTCAAGGGCAGCGAGGGCGTCGACTTCCTGCGCTACGAGTGGGCCGACTGGTCGATGGACAGGCGAGTTGCCGTGGCTCGCAGGTTGCTCGCCGATGCAGGCGTGAAGCCAGGCACGCGGCTCAAGTTGGCCTACAACCCCGGAGACTACAACAAGAGGATGGCGATCTTCACCGCGTCCGAGTGGAAGACCAAGCTCGGGCTCGACACCGAAATGGATACCATGGAGTTCAAGGTGCTGCTTGCCAAGCGCCATGCGGGCGACTACCAGATCGCCCGCGCGTCCTGGATACCCGGGTACGCAGACGTCACCGGTTTCTTGCAACTCGTGCAGTGCAAGTCGGATGCCAACGACGACAAGAGCTGCAACCCGGCGGCCGACGAATTGATCAACCAGGCCGGCGCGACCACCGACCAGGTCCGTCGCAGGAACCTTTTGACGCAGGCCTTGCGCCTGGAGATGGAAGACTATCCATTGATTCCGCTGCTTCAGTTGTCTGCGCCTCGCCTGGTCAAGCCGTGGATCGGTGGCTACGACGACGCCAACGACCAGGACTCTTTCCGCAGCAAGGATTTCTACATCATCAAGCACTGAGCTGGCGGTCACAACGCATCACTTGGCTCGAAGGCCACCCTACCCGATACTGTTCGTTCATGACCTGTTGCCGCAAAGCGGCCATGGATGACCGACAGCTTGTGGCCGGAATGAGCCACTCAGGCGCGGCGTTCTGCTGAGGGCGTACCACTTCGCGTCAACGTTTTCAGGATACCTTGAGCCTCGGCAGGTGTGCGCGCATGGAGCCAGGTGAGGTGGTGAAATTCACCTGCCGATCGCAACTGCGTGAATTCACGACGACGTCTATGGAACGTGGTCACGATCCACCAGAGGATGGATTCCCGGGAAAAGAAGGTTCGGCGCAGAGTCTCTCTGTTGCCATGAAACAGCGGCTCGCCCCCGACGATGCGTCGCAAGGAACGTCGGAGACCGCGCAGCAGGACTCGAGACAGGCTGAGATCGAGCCAGACGATCGCGGTCGCGCGATTCCACAGGAGCTCTCTTGCGGGACTGTAGTTGCCGGCGGCAACCCAGGCCGTGCCGGCAGTCGCCCCTTCTACAAGCCGGAGGAATTCAGCTTCGGGTTTGGGCTGCCACGCGTGGCTCCAGTACAGCTCATCGAGCTCGATATGGGTGTCGCCCCTGGCCTCGGAGAGCGCGCGGGCGAACGTGGACTTGCCTGCGCAGCTGGAGCCGATCACAACGACTCGGTGCGGGGCGGAGGTGTCGATCGGCATGGTCGAGCATTGTGCACGGCAGCGCGGTGTCTGGCCCTGCCGAGCGGTTGTCGACCGCATACGACCAGCGCGGAAGCCGTTCGTGACGTCACCCCAAACCAGTCAGTCGCGAATGGCCGCAGTTGGCCGACTGAAGACAAGCATTCCAGCTACGGAGTTACGAAGACATCCAGCTCCAAGTCCAAACCTAGCTCGCTCATCGCCATCTGCAATTCTGCCGAAAGAGTGATGGTAGCTGTCGCTGACGTTCCCACATAGCAGTTCAAGACGCACCGGCAGTCCAAGTCGCGCAGGCTGGAAAATGCATCCGCTTTGTGTTTGAGGAGGCGCAACCAGTGAAGCAACTGCTGCGGGAGTGGGCGATCTCTCTGAGACGGAGGCAGAACCTTCTTCCACCCGCCCCACTCGTGCACCGAATCTCCGACCCTCGTTCCACGGTGCCTCTTCGCGTCTCCCCGTGCCCATGCTTGCGATGGACGCATCCTGAGCAGGGTTGACACCTCGCGGGGTTGCAAACGAGTTCCCAGCACGATCAGCGTGGCGCTGCTCATGTACTCAGGTTCTTCGATGATGCTCGTCGTCATGGCCAACGATCATATCGGGCTGCTCCAAAGCTGCCCGACGCGAGCGTCCGGTAGTGGCCGAACCCAGGCGTAACGTAACCTCACCTGAGGTACGGCCCGACCTTCTTCTGCAACACCGTGACCAACTCCGGCTGCATGAATCGGTAGTTGTCAGGGATGCCAAGGCAAATCACCCGAGCTGCCTTGAGCTGGGCCTGAAAGCTCGAAAGCAGCTTGCGCTGATGCTGCTTTTCCATGCAAAAAATGATCTCTGCCCATTCGACAAGTTCCGGCGAAAGCGGGGTATCCGCACCGCGGTTAGTGCCAGCAGAGGTGCATTCGACGCCTGGCCAATCGGCGAAAACCATCTCTGCCGTCGGACTTCGCAGGCGGTTCTGGCTGCAGAGGAATAGCACTCGCACGGCAATCTCCGTGATGCCTGTTGGGATGACAGGCTGATTTCGCCTCCCGGGAAGCCGTCGGTCGCGAATGGCAGCTCATGGCCGACAGCACGCGTTGGCCATCGATATTAGTCACATGACGACGGACACCCTTCAGCTGAGGCGCCGGGCCCGCTTACACGCGCCAGTCTTCACCGGGCATGATCCGTTGCATGAACTCATCGAAAAGCGGCACCGTGAATGCGGTGTCGCCATGGCTGGGGCTCCAAATCATGCCCTTGGCAATCAATGAGCTGCGCACCGGACCCAACGAGCTGACCTCGCGCTTCAGGCAGTCGGCGATCGCCCCGGAGCGATGGGGGCCAGGCCCAAGCTCGGCCATGCCGCGCAAGTAGCGCTTTTCCTGTGGCGTCAGCCTATCGAAGCGCACTCGGAAGAAGCTCTCGTCGAGAGCGGCCACGGCAGTCGTGGTCGCACGTTCGACGTCGTCCACCTTGATCGGAGACTCGTCCGCCGCTTCCCAGCTCCGCTGACCCCATTCCTGGAGGAAGTAGGGATAGCACCTCGTGTCGGCCAAGATTTTCTCGACGGCGCCCACGGTGATCTCTGCGCCCTCGGCCTCTATCGGCTTCGTGATGGCTCGGACTGCCGCATCGGCGCTCAGCGGGCCAATTT